>Ga0074193_1000093_pt1 | contig 163185 bp, 141 predicted proteins | sample EPASupsiteHSE605_FD_64523 | JGI IMG/M metagenome (GOLD analysis project Ga0074193, IMG submission 64523) | Bioremediated contaminated groundwater from EPA Superfund site, New Mexico - Sample HSE6-05 | ecosystem: Environmental > Aquatic > Deep subsurface > Groundwater > Contaminated ... | reverse complement strand
CCGACACGTCTGGCCCCCGCGCCTCACGCGCTGTCCCCCCTGCCCTCCAGCGCCCGCAAGAAAAAGAGCGGGCCGTTACTATCGTCGTCTGCCGCAAAGCGCTTGTAGTCCACAGGATATCCGCTGAGATCACCATAAACATTTTTGATTTTTTCATAGGTCCAACCCTCAACGGGGGCGCCCAGCCGAATGCCTATAGTCTTGGCGAGCCAGCCGGCATATATTTTTTCGATCCACTCGGTTTTCATCTCGCCACAGTCCTCTTTTATTTAACGTCAATGTTTTTCGCGGTATGTACAATTTGTTTTTCCAAATCGGCAGAGTCGGTCATTTATGGACAGCTGCGTAAAAGCTGCGCTTTACGGCGTCTATGCGCTCCGTACCGGTAATGGAAAAGGCAGTTTTTGCACGAATATCCGTACTGGATGCGCCAACAAGAACATCAAACTCCCCTTTTTCCACAATCCACTCGCCGTCAGCGGCGATAAATGCCGTTTGGGATGCATGTACGTCAAAGTGAACCGTTGTGCTTTCACCTTTTTTCAAATGTATACGCGCAAAGCCCATCAGTTCCAATTGGGGCCGTACGACACTGGAAGTCCGATCAGAAAAATACAGCTGAACGACCTCGTCACCATCCAACGCCCCGATGTTTTTTACCCGTATTGAAACACGCAGCGTCTCCTTGGGAGAAATGCTGGCCTGTGACAGCACAAGCTCATCATAGGCGAATTCCGTATAAGACAGGCCGTGGCCGAAATAGTAAAGCGGGAAGGCCGTATCATTGATATAGCCTAACGGATTGCGGATCATGCCGGTGTGTCCTGCGCTGATGTATCCGCTGCCTCTCGGCAGGCTGTAATATAGCGGCAATTGTCCTACGCTGCGCGCAGCCGTTACCGGCAGGCGTCCGGCCGGATTGTATCGTCCGAACAGCACGTCCGCAATAGCTTGCCCACCAAATTCTCCGGGTTGCCACACTTCCAATATCGCAGGAAAATGGCTTGCAACGTAAGCGCTTGAGAGCGGACGGCCATCAAAATGAACCACGATGGTCTTTTTGCCCAGTTCAAACACCTGTTGGGCGAACGCCTCCTGCTGACCGGGCAGCCCAATGTCGGTCGCATCCACGCCCTCTCCTACTGTAGAGGTGTTTCCCCAACCATTTTTGCCGCCCAAGGTAAGAATAATCACGTCCGCAGCAGCCGCTACTTCCAGGGCGTGCTCCACGCCTCCGGTATCTGTGCCTGAGTACGATATCCCTTTGGCATACACCACCTTCGCCTTTAGGGCCGCCTCGGCTATAGCCTCTACCAATGGCACTGCGCTTGGAAAAGCCGCGCGGATCGTCTTTTCCACCCGGGGAGAAGATTCCCGTATCTGCCCGGGATAACTTTGACAAATATCGTAAATGATAACGCCTTGTTCTTCAAATACCTGTCCGTCTTCATCACGGCTCATACTCATATCCACCGCGGCCGGGTAACTGAAAGTAGCAAAATAGCTGCGCACACTGTCCGCATGTGGGCCAATCACCGCTATTTTTCCTGCACTGTCCGCCAAAGGTAGTGTGTGCTTGTCATTCTTCAGCAGGATAATACCTTCCTGAGCCATCTTGCGGTTCAGGATATCGGTCTTCGGCTGATGAAGCGATGTCTCAAGGAGTGCGTCATCGGGATATGGATTTTCAAACAATCCTATTTCAAACTTTGCCGACAGCACTCTCCGCACCGCCGCGTCAATGGTTTCCATTGTGACCGTCCCTGCCTCTACCGCTTTTTCCAGCGCTTTTGTGAAGCCCTTCGGTCTGGGATATTCCACATCAAGCCCCGCATTAATGGCCTGTATCCCGGCTTGTTCATAGGTTTCCGCCACGCAAAAGGGGTCCACAAGACGGTCGATGGCGATATAATCCGATACCACAAATCCCGCAAAGTCCATTTTTCCACGCAGCAGATCAGTTAATATCGCTTTGCTGCCCACCACCGGTTCTCCGTTTATCTGGCAGTAAGAGTTCATAACGCTTGCAAGCCCGCTTTCGGTAATGGCCGCTTGAAATGGCTTACAGTGTACTTCCTCAAGTTCACGCGGCGTAATCAGACTGCGCCCCATATTCAGGCCGCCTTCCGTGACACCGTGCCCCACAAAATGCTTCGCCGTGGCAAGGACAGACAGTTTATCGTTTTCCCATTGCAGGCCTTTTACAAATGCGCTGCCCATAGCTGCCGACAGCGTAGGATCCTCACCATACGTCTCTGTGGTGCGCCCCCAGCGGGCATCTCTGGCAACATCCAGCACGGGCGATAGCGCCTGGCGAAAGCCTACCGCCAGCAACTGGCTTCGGATTATCTCTGCCATGCAGCGAACATTGTCCGGGGAAAAAGAGGACGCCTGCGCGATTGCGCTGGGAAAAACATTTGCTTCCGTAAACTGAGCACCGGCAGCAGCCTCGCAGTGTACAAGCGCCGGTATTCCCAGCCGTGTATTGTTGATTAAATGCTCCTGAAGTTTTCGCGTATAATCGGCAACGCTTTTGGCACTGTCGGCCACGGTAAACGCGCCAACATTTCCGATTCCGTCTGGGATATAATCACGGAAATCAGGGATTTCGTTGGTGATAGTTACAAGGCAGGTGATCTGATCAATTTTTTCCGCAAAGGTCATGCGTGACATTAAGTCGTCCACACGCTCTGCAACAGGCAATTCCGAATTTTTGTACTTTACCATAGTCGTTGCTCCAAATATCAAATTATACGGCCGAAATGCACGCGCTGAGCCTGCAACAAAAAAAGGGGGGGAGGACCCCCTTTTTTTGCCGTACTTGCTACTGATATCCCCTCAAGGGAATCATGAGCGCACAAAGGGCAGGTAATACTCTATTTTGCGATGAAATCTACTACGTTATCTTTTGTAATAACCTGGAACGGAACAAAGACATCCTTGATGGTAGCAGGATCAGCGCCGTCACGGATCTGGGCAAACACATCTGCTCCAGCCTTGGCCTGTGCCTTGGCGTCCTGCAACACTGACATCGTCAGTTCTCCAGCCTGTATGGATGCCAGAGCGGCATCGCTGCCATCAATGCCAACAGTGATGACGCCGTCCAGACGGTTTGCGGCTTTCAGCGCTTCAACGGCGCCCAGCGCAGCATCGTCATTCTGGCATACGATGGCATCAAAGGAATCAAATGCCTGCAGGCAGTCTTCTGTGGTACTCATGGCCCGGTCCTTTTTGGAATCGACATCGTATTCTGCTATAAACGTAATATCTGTACGCTCCTTCAGCGCGTCCATCATGCCGTTTTTCCTGTCGAGGTTTTCCTGATTGCTCAAAGAGCCTGTCAGATAAATAACCTTTGCGTTTTTCGGCAGTGTTTCCGCCAGATACTTGCCCTGCATGGTGCCGGCGTCATAGTTCTGTGAGCCGATATAGATGTAGCCGTCATAATCGTCGCCGCCCTTGATAGAGTTCAGGAACGCGACATAGGGAAGTTTTGCGGTGCGCGCGGAGTCCAGCGCAGGCGTGTTTCCATCGGGGTTGCACGCAATGGTGGATACGATTTTCGCATTCTGCGAAATCATGTCTTCAATCTGTCCGTTCATCACGTTGGCATCGCCGCCTGCGTTGGTTACAATCAAGTCAATGCCGAGTTCCTTGCAGTCTGCCACGAGATAGTCACGGAATTTTGCGCAATAACTATAAATGTCATCCACGTTGCTGAAGCCCACTACGTAGGATGCCGTCGGCGAAGCCGAGCTGCCGGGTTCCGCAGAGGCTGCAGGGCTAGATGCTGTGCCTGCTGTGCCGCAGGCCGCTAGGGAAAGCGCCATTGTCAGAGCCAAGATCAATGCCAGTGTCTTTTTCATAACAATTCTCCTTTTGTTTTTATGTGAAACAGCTGAACCGCTGCTACGCATTTTGTTTGTTGCTTTTTGTTTTCAAGTCAATAATGACCGCTCCGGCAATAAGTACGCCCTTCATAATCAGCTGGTACTGCGTTGAAACGCCCAAAAGGTTCAGTATATTGTTGATTAGACCCACGATGACAGAACCGATTAGTGTGCCTGTAACGGTTCCAATGCCGCCCAAGAAGCTGGTGCCGCCAACAACCGCCGCCGTGATGGCGTCAAACTCGTAGCCCGCACCCACGTTAGGCATTCCTGCCATCAGACGCGACGTCAGCAGCACCCCTGCTAGGCCAATCAGCAAGCCGCTGATGGTAAAGATCAGTCGTTTCTTCCGCTTTACGGAGATGCCCGAGGCGATAGTGGCTTTTTCATTGCCGCCGATGGAATAGATATGCAGTCCCAAGGTCGTTCTGCGCATCAGAACCGCCACAACCGCCACAACGATAAGCATAAGCCAAACCGGAACCGGAATACCCAGCACCGTACCCTGCCCCAGCCAGCGCAGTGACTCCACGCCGCCAATCGTCTGACCGTTGGTGTATATCTGCACAATGCCTTTGGCAATATTGGTCATGGCAAGCGTGGCAATGAAAGGGGGCAGACTGTAACGCGTTACCAAAAAACCGTTAAACCAGCCGGCCGCCATGCCCGTTGCAATACCCGCACCTGCCGCGAGCAGCACGTTACCTGTAGCAGCCAGTACACCTGCGGTCAAACACATGCTCAATGTGCAGACCAAGCCCGCCGAAAGATCAATCATTCCGCTGACGATAAGCATCGTCTCGGCACACGCGATGATGGTTACTACCGAAATCTGTCTCAAAATGTTCATCAGGTTCTGCGGCTTCAAAAAATTTGAATTAATTAAAGCTGATATGATAAACAGTGCAACTAGAATCAGAAAAATACCGTATTTGCGATAAATAGCGGCTGCGCTTAATTTTTTCTTATTCGTTTCCATGTCGTTTTCCGCCCTCAATAATCATTTTCATTATGCCATCCTGATCAATTTCATCACGCATGGCACTTCCTACGATTTTGCCTTCTGCCATAACCATAAGCTTGTGGCTCATACTCAGCACCTCCGACAGTTCGGAGGATACCAAAATCACAGCCATACCGTTTTTAGCAAGCTCGGCGATGAAGCGATAGATTTCCTGCTTTGCGCCGACATCAATCCCTCTGGTGGGCTCGTCCATTATAAGAACCTGGACGTTGCGCACGAGCCATTTGGCAAGCACCACTTTTTGCTGGTTACCTCCGGACAGCGTCCCTACCTGCGTAGCGGCGTTAGGCGCTCTTACCCGCAAGCGCTGGCAGATGGCATCAACCGCTGGGTCAAGCTTTTTCTTTTGCAGCCAGCCCCCCTTTGCAAACATATCAGCAGATGGCAACGCTATGTTCTCGGCAATCGAGCGCACACCTACCAATCCGTATGCTCCGCGGTCTTCTGTCACCATTGCAATGCCCGCGTTGATGGCGTCCTTCGTATTTTTAATACGTAGAGACGTTCCGTTGAGCATTATCTTTCCGCCGTCTGAGCTGTCAAGTCCGAATAAGGATCGCATCACTTCGCTTCGGCCTGCGCCCATCATACCTGCAAATCCCAAAATCTCGCCTTTGTGCAGTGTGAAGCTTATGCCTTCAAACACACCCTGGGAGCAGAGGTTTTCAACACGCAATACTTCCTCTTCGGAGGCGGGCTCAGTGGGCGGATAAATGTCGGCAACTTCGCGGCCTACCATCATCGTAATTAATTCGTTTTCTGTTACTTCGTTTATGTCACACGCACCGATAAATTTTCCATCTCGAAGAACGGCCACGCTGTCACAAATCCTAAAGACTTCATCGAGTTTGTGTGAAATAAACACCAGTGCTATTCCCTGCTGTTTCAAACGCTCAATCTGCGAAAACAGATACTCGGTCTCTATGCTGGTCAGCGCCGATGTGGGTTCGTCAAAAATGATCACACTGCTGTGACGCGAAATGGCCTTGATGATTTCCACCATCTGCTTTTGCGCCACGCTCAGGTCCCTCATTTTTGTGGAAGGGTTAAAGTCAAGGCGCAGCTCTTTCATCAGCGCCTCCGTATCTTTCAACATCCGTTTTTTGTCAAGAAAAATGCCGTTTTTAGGCTCTCTGCCTAAAAATACATTCTCAGCAATTGAAAGCTCGGGTATGGGGTTGAGCTCCTGAGCCACAATGGAGATGCCTTTTTCCAGCGCGTCCTTTTCGCCTTTGAAGTGAAGTTCCTCGCCATGAAAGAGGATTTTTCCTTCATAAGAAGTATAAGTGCCGGATAAAATTTTCATCAGTGTGGATTTGCCCGCACCATTTTCACCTAAAAGTCCCAGAACATGCCCAGGACGCAGCGTCAGCGTAACGCCATCGAGCGCCACAACGCCGGGGAACTCCTTTCGAATATTTTGCAACACAATATCGCCGTCGTGCACCGCCATAAGCGCCTCCTGAGAAATTGTAAGTTAATCGTTTAATTTATTTCTGCTTAAAACCTAGATTATTTACCATAATAATTTGACTTTTCGCTTTAACGGTAGTATAACTCTGTTTAGGGACAATTGCAATCATTGCTTTATATTTCGGCTTTTTATTGCAATATATCGTCGTTATTTGTGCGCAATAACCAAGTGCTATTTTTAGGCTTTTAAGTTTGGTTAAAAAAGTTAATCGTTTAATTTTTTTGATAAAAAAGTACTGCACTATTTGTGCAGCACTTTCCTCACAACTATTCTACTTTTGTATTTTCCGAACACTGCCGCGCAAAATCAAATCCGGTTTGAACCACACGGCCTCCCGAGGGGCGCTTGGCGTTCCCTGCTCAATGCAGGATATCAGCTTATTAGCAAGCAAATGTCCCATAACTTCTGTTGGGACGTTGACAGTAGACAGTGGCACATTCAGCACATTTGAAAACGGAACGTTGTCGCACCCAATTATGGAGATATCCTCTGGGATATGAACGCCATAATGCCGAGCGCTCTGATATAGGCCAAAGGCCATTTCATCATTAAAGGAAAATATTGCGGTCGCTTTTTGTCCCAAGAGATAGGCAAGCGCGTCCACTCCGCCGCGTATGGTATAGTCGCCCTCGTAAACAAGCGCCGGGTCGAAGGGAATTCCGCTCTCTTCAAGGGCACGTTTATATCCATCCAAGCGTTGTGTTGTTACTTGATATTGAAAGGGTCCGCTGACACATCCTATACGGGAATGTCCGCATTCGATCAAATATTTCGTAGCCAAATATCCGCCTTCATTAAAATCAAAAAAGACATCTGCTCCAAACCCCGTAATGCCGTAGTGTGAGTTGCACACCACAGGAACATTTGCCGACATCAGCAATTGTATCGCGCTCTCGTTGCCGCTACTTTGTACCGCAGGCGGTGCAAAAAACACACCGTCGACACCGGCTCCCAGCATTTCACGCACAGCATCGTACGCCGTTGCGCCTTCACTGTCATCAACAATATGGCACAGCGTACTGTAGCCGCTTGCCTGAACCACTTCGTTTAAGGCCATAAACATCGCAGTAAGGTGTGTGTTGCGCAGGTCCGACATAATCACGCCAATTGTTTTGCTGGCATGAGTTGCAAGACTGCGCGCAGCCCTGTTAGGCGTATAGTGCATACGCTGGGCCGTTTCTTCTATCAGCTTTTTGGTCTCCTGTGATACGCGTTTTGGTTTTCCTGAAAGCGCCAGCGACACCGTGGCAGGGGTCACGCCGCAGGCGAGGGCAATATCTTTTATGGTTGCTTTCATTCTATCACCTCACGGCTTGTAATGTATTAAGTATAACACAACAGAATTATGATTTCAAATAAGGAGGCAAATTTATGAATTTTCTCAACGGGATGTGGCTGACCAAAGAGGGATGTGTCATTCAAAAGGCAGCACAGGCGTACAGCGTAACGTGGGACGGTGCTCAAATGCATTGTATCGTTCCAACTCGGCCCATACACGACAGAGGAGATACGCTGAATCTTCCCGTACTAAGTGTCGCATTCTCCTCCCCGCGCAGGGATATTATTACCTGTACGGTCGTGCACCATAAGGGCTTCGTTGCCACTCAAACCGATTTTGTAAAGTACGTTCAGGACACCGCCGTTGTTTTTGAAGAAACAGAAGACTGTTATTCGCTGCAAAGCGGTGATACAAAAGTAAGCGTATCGCGCACGGGGCCGTGGCGGGTCGTGTACACTTATCAGGGCCGCGTGCTCACCGCCAGCGAAGAGGGTAGCCTTGCTCATATTGCTTATAACGGCTGCAGCTATCTGCGTGAAATGCTGAATATGGACGTGGATGAAACGATCTATGGCCTGGGCGAGCGGTTTACCGCATTTGTCAAAAACGGCCAACGCGTGATTTGCCGCAATGAAGACGGAGGCACCTGTACGCCGCAGGCTTATAAAAACATTCCTTTCTACCTGTCAAGCAGCGGCTACGGCGTATTTGTCGACACACCGGCGTCTGTTGAATTTGAAATCGGCACGGAGGTGGTATCCAAGCTGCAGTTTTCCGTAGAGGAGGAGTGCGTCACCTATCACGTATGCGGCGGCAGGGACATGCAGCAAGCCCTGTCAAGCTATACCGCCCTGACGGGGCGTGCCGCAAGGTTGCCTGCGTGGAGTTTCGGACTATGGCTTTCCACCTCCTTCACAACCAACTATGACGAGGAGACCACCGGTGGCATGATAGACGGCATGCGGAAGCGCGACATCCCTCTGGACGTATTTCATTATGATTGCTTTTGGATGAAGGGCTTTCAGTGGTGTGACTTCGCCTTCGACGCCGACACCTTCCCCGATCCGGAAGGCATGCTCAAGCGCAACCACGCAAGAGGGCTCAAGAACTGCGTCTGGATTAATCCATACATTGCGCAGCTGTCTCCCCTGTTTGACGAAGCCGCCCAAAACGGTTATCTGCTCAGGCGACCGGACGGCAGCGTATGGCAATGGGATCTGTGGCAGGCCGGTATGGGCATTGTGGATTTCACAAACCCTGACGCTTGCACCTGGTATCGAGAAAAGTTGCGTGCACTGCTAGACATGGGCGTAGACTGCTTTAAAACAGATTTCGGAGAGCGCATTCCGGAAGATGTAGTCTATTATAACGGCGCAAACGTACACCGCATGCACAATTACTATACTTACCTCTATAACAAAACCGTTTTTACACTATTGGAGGAAACGCGCGGCATCGGAGAAGCCGTGCTATTTGCACGCAGTGCCACCGTGGGCTGTGCGCAGTTTCCGCTACACTGGGGCGGCGACAGCAACGGAACGTATGTCTCTATGGCGGAATCCCTGCGCGGCGGGCTGTCTCTCGGCATGTGCGGTTTTGCTTTTTGGAGCCACGATATCGGAGGTTTTGAAATGGAATCCTCCAGCGACGTGTTTAAGCGCTGGATTGCCTTTGGTCTGTTTTCATCCCATAGTCGGTTGCATGGCAGCAAGGGCTATCGTGTGCCGTGGGCATACGACGAAGAATCCTGCGAGGTATTGCGCCATTTTACAAAGCTGAAGTTGTCTTTGATGCCCTACTTATACGCTGCTTCTGTCCAATCCTGCGAAACAGGTTTGCCAATGATGCGTAGTATGGCTTTATCCTTCAGCCAAGACCGCGTCTGCCGGTATATCGATACCCAATACATGCTGGGCGACAGTCTTTTAGTCGCGCCCGTGTTCCGCGCAGACGGCAGCGCATCGTTTTATTTGCCCGGCGAGGGTTGGACAGAGCTTGCCACCGGAAAGAGTTGGACCGGCGGCTGGCACGAAAAAAACTGCAGTTATTTCGACATTCCTATATTTATACGCCCCGGCACGCTGCTTTGTACAAACACCACCACCACGCAGTCAGCAGTCTACGACTATCTGCAAAATCTGCAGGTCTCTCTGTACGGCTTAGCGGAAGAGCATAGCGTCCATACTGCGGTCTACGGCATCGACGGCAGTTTGCGCTGTCGCATAGAGGCAGTGCGGCGGGGCGCTGAAATCACGGTCCGGACCGATCAAACGCCCAGTAACATTTGCATTATCTGCGGCAAACAGCGCTTTCTGTTACCAAAAGGCACTTCATCCTTGACGTTGATGCCCGAGCAGCTCTCGGATTCCCAGGACTCCGCGAAGGGCTGATGAAAGCCTGCGCAGATGGCAGTCGCGCTTCTTTGCATCGGCACCGCCGGCATGAGCTGGCCTAATTAGAAAATGACTCATCCCACATCTTTCATTGCATCATATCCGCTTCTGTAGATATACGCGTTTTCAACGTCAAAAAATCACCCCCCTCTCGTCTGAGCGCAAAGTTCAGACGAGAGGGGGGGTGAGCATGTCTAAATGTTCTATGGGGATAAGTTTCAGTGTCAAAAAGTATCATTTGGCTGTTTTACGCTCACGAGGAATGGAACAAGCTTGTAAATTATATGTGCTCGCATAATCTTTCATGTGAAGACGGTAGCCCATATTCAAAACTATTCTGGTAAATAGCCACCTTTGAACAAGGTATAATTTCTGATTTCAATAATGACGATTACCAAGCGATGCAATTGCGACAGCGATGCAATTGCGACAGCGATGCAATTGCGACAGCGATGCAATTGCGACAGCGATGCAATTGCGACAGCGATGCAATCGTACTGCTTCATTGCCGTTTCGAGTGATTGAAGATTGGAAGCGATATAATCATAAATCGCCTCCATATCGGCCAGCGCTTTTCCGGTAATCTTTACCCGGTACTGTTTCATTTATGACTGTCCCTAAAAGCGGAAAAGGAGAAGAAGCGTCCCGTACATTCCCGGCCTTAATATCATCATATCCTGCCTTCAGAGCAGCGTGAAGCTCCACTGCGGTCACATTGTCCGCATTGAGGGCGGCCGGAACCTTTGGCGGAGACGCAGCAATCGAAATACCCCCGGTCAGACTGATCTGCCGCAGATACATATCTATAGCGGTTGCCATGGGTATGCCGAGCTGCTTCATACCTCTTCCGCCTGTTCCTTTATTGTAGGATTGACCCGCAAGTTCAAAGTCGTACTTTCTTCCATGTGATCAACTCCTCAAGATTATTGTAACGTCTATTGCGTTACATGTAGAGAAGTTCTTTCAAGTGTTTCCGCAAAAAATTCTCACTTGCCAAACGAATATAATTTTTTACTCTTTAGATTAGAATTGCTAAAAATGCATCTGCTCTCGCCTCCCTCTTCATTGCGTGTTTGCGCGCATTGCTTCTCATAATGATGAAATAAGCTCCCTTCGATTCTCGGCTTTGCGCCCCTGTCAAAAGACAGGGGCACCCCTGGCGCTGTTCATTTAATTGAATAAAAGCTTGTGATTAATTATTTCACCGTTCCCTGCATCAGCACCGCAAGCATTTTCGCGGCTTGGGCGCCGTGTCGCAGATAGAAATTGCATTTTTTTCAAACGTCACGCTTTCATGAGCAGCTTATACAGCACCTGGACCATCTCTGCGCGGGTGCTTTCAGCTGTCGGGGAGAGCATCCCGCCGCTTCCGGATATCTTTCCGGTTTCCACGAGCAATGTCATTGCTTCCTTTGCCCAGGAGGCAATGCCCGAGGTATCCCCAAAGTCGGCAAGCGTCTTGCCGGACATGCCTGTAGGCAGCGCACCAATCACCTTCAACGCATTGTACAGAAGCGTGAACATCTCTTGACGGGTGATGGCCTGCCCCGGTGCAAACAGGTTGCTTCCGACGCCTTTTGAAATGCCCAAGCGTTTTGACGCCGCAAGGTATCCCGTGTAGTAACTGTCGCCCGCATCAGCAAAATTATCCAAAACGGCAGCGTCGGGACTGATGCCGTAAGCACGCATCAGCATCACAATAAACTGTCCGCGAGTCAGCGTAGCTTCGGGACTGAAGGTGGTGTCGGTCGTGCCGGCGGTAACGCCGCGCGCCGCGAGGAAATTCACGGCGTCGGCATACCACGCGCCGGAGGTGACGTCATTAAAGCTCACCGCGCTGTATCCGACCGCATATTGGCTGAAATGGGTCGTTGTGAAGGTCACCACACCCGTTGCCGCGTCATAATGCCCGTTCGGGATGCAGACGGGCTTCCCGCTACCGTCCAGATACCAGATTAGAATGCTTTCGGGGCTTTTAAGTTCCTCCGCTGTCGGTGTGTAGGGAATCGTCACCGTCACTGGCACTCCGGGGTTGTTCCATGCTGTCTGCACACCCTCCAGCGTCAGGGTAAGCTGGACAATGGGTCTGTCTCCTATAGCTGCCTTTTCCGCAGCCATCAGGCTCGACTTGTCGCCCTTGCCAATCAAGATGCCCGCCGTTTTACCAGTGATATCCGGCAAGTTCGAGAGCATATTTTCCGGGACGACAAGACTGCCCACGCCGGTTGACATGGTTAACGCGCCCGAACCGTCTTTTCCGGAAAGTGCCGCAGCCGGTAATTCCAGTTTATAGCTGTTTATTCCGGCAATCGTCGGCAGGGTAATTACGGTTTTGCCGTTTTCGAAATATGCTTCGGCGTTTTTTGAAGTGAGCGTCGCCGTCGCTTCATTCTTTGTATGATCCACCGCGAGTGACAGCGTTCCGCCGCCCGTGACCGAGGCTGCATACGCATCGGAAGACGAACCCCCGGACGTGCCGCCGCCCGTGCCGCCCGTGCCGCCCGTGCCGGTGTTTCCAGTGTCGCCGCCAGAGGTATCCTTCACCCAGACAGTGACATAAAACGGGTCAATTGCTGTGTGATTCCACGTGTTGGCCGCTGAATAGGTGTAATATCCCGTCTTTGTCGTGGGGATCGTCCGCTCAGTATAAACTCCGGTCAGCGTCGTGTTAAAATCAGAGCCATACGGGGCAAATCCTTTGAGGACAATATAGCTGTTGCCTGAAATGGCTCCGTCCACGGTCACCAGCACAAGATTATCAGCATAAACACCGATCCCGTCTGCAGCCGTCGCGGTGACATTGCCGCCAACCGCAACCTCGCTGCACTCGCCGTCGCATGAGGCATTGACGCCGCAGGCAATGCCGGTGACATTGCCGCCGACAACGACCTTGCCGTTATCCAGCGCCGTGACGCCCGTGCTGCCGGAGGCATTTCCGCCGACCGTAACCACCGAACGATAAGCGTCCGTCGTGTTGTTCGACCAGCCGGCCCGGGCGCCGCCCATGGCGCCGGAGGCATCACCGGTCACGGTTATCTTCCCGCTATTTGACGCGATAGCGCCGTAGCCGTCGGTGCCGCCGGCGACGTTACCGTTGACGGTTATCGTCCCGCCTACGGCATAGCAGGCGTCGTAGAGAGAAGCTGAAGCGTAGGTAACATTCGCAACACCCCCATCGTGCGCATAGACGCCCAGTCCGGATACAGTGTTGCCTTCTTCGTCAAGGCTGCCGCCGCTGCCGATGCAGCGGAACGCACCGCTCCCCGTGTACTGGACATTGCCGCCGAGGCCAACCTCCAGTGCGGTTCCGAAGGGGTTGGTGACGGTCAGCGTATGGCTGTCAAGTGCGAAGACGACGCTTTTGCCGCTTACCACGAGGGCTCCGGAATAGGAAATATCCTTTAGAAGCGAAATTGTCTGTCCTGTTGTGACCGCCGTGAGGGCTTCACCGAGCGTTTCATAGGACGTTGTGCCGATACTGCAGACGTATTCCACAGTAGAGAGCACCTCAAAGCTGCTGTCATTGCCATAAACAGTGCCGGCATCGTTGACAGCGTAAGCCCGGACATGATAGGTGCTTCCCGATGTCAGTCCTGTCAGTGTGGCGCTGAAGGCGGCCTTATCGGTCGAACTGGCTGTCACATCGACCTTCGTGGCATTTGTAGTTGTGGGGTTTTCGGACGCGCCATAGACAAAACCCCACTCGGTCACGGCGCTGCCGCCGGCAGTAATGCCGCTCGCCAGCTTCGCGCTGGAGGCGGTGATCTCGGAGACAGTGGCGGCGGCGACAGTCAGACTTGGAATCTTCACCCAAACGGCGGCGGTACTGACCGGTGTGTCATTATAGGTAAAATAGTCCGTTTTTGTGGTGGGGAGCGTTCTGCCTGTCAGCTCCGCCTTTGCTGCGCCGCCGATATAGATGTACGTCCCGCCGGTGGAGAGTACACCGTCAACTGTGACGGTACTGCCGTCCCCGGTGGCGTCTGCACCGACGGTTTTTCCGTAGACACTGCCGGTGACGGTAACCGTCCCGCCGGATTTGGCCCACGCGCCGCAGTTTGTCGCTATGATGTCACCGCCCACCGAAATTTCGGCGGTATCCTCAGCCTCAACGCCTGTAGATGTACTTCCGCTTGTGCCATTGACTGTTTTTACATTGCCTGTCACATTGACGGAGGTGCCTGTGCCGGTGGCATATACGCCCTCATTCCGGTAAGCGATATTGCCGCCGACGGCAATATGTCCGCCGCCTGAGACAGTCGCTCCCGTATCGCCAGATACTGAGCCGGTGACCGTCACGCTGCCCGCACCGTTCACCCAAATTCCGTAGCCGGGAGTGCCCGCAGCGCCGGTGGCCGCCGCGCCGGAAACTGTCGCGGTGCCGCCACCCACAGAGCAGACGCCATACAGCTTCCCCGTTGCGTTCAGCGCGCCGCCGCCCGTTGTGTCAAGGTATAAAACGCCACCCTGCTCTACGCGCACTGCTGCGTCACCGGTGGTGTCAATAGTCAGTGTGTGGCCACTTGTTGCAATGGTCAGCGTCTTGTTGTTTAGCGTGATCTGACTGCTATGCGTAATATTGTCCAGCAGTGTAATCGTGTCGCCGCTGATGGCGACCCCAAGCGCCGCTTCCAACGAGTCATAGAACTCAGTTCCTATTTTACAGATGCCGCCATCAGCCTTTACCGTCATACCGGACAGCAGGCTGATTGTCATAAAAAGCGCCAATAGAAAAGATCCGATTTTTCGTTTCATTATTAACCCCCCAATATTATAGTTTAAACCTGATGATCATTGCGTCCTGAATATTATTTTCCAGAGTCCGATCGGTTTTTCGAGAGTGCATCCCCAATGATACGTGCCAGTGTTTCAAGCAGAACAGCGGCCGCGTCCTCCGGTGAATCTCGGTCTGAAAACACGCCGGAAGCGAGTTCAACAGTGATTTCCACCATCCCGTTTTCTTCCCAGCCGACCCGAACGAGAAAGGGCATACCGGCACTTCGCTCCGCCACAACAATGATGCCTGTATCAGAATTTGCTGACAGCAGCTTCCATTTCAGCTTTTCGACGGTATCGTACAGCGCGCCTAGCACTATCTCTTTTTCACATGCTAAAACCTTTCTCAGTGCTTGCATATCTACTCTCCTCTCCACAGATGTACGGTTCCACACCTTCAGAATAATGAAAATATCCATTTTGAACAGGTTGATATTTGGGTGGAGACGCAAAAAACGGGGTTGATCTTTAGATAGAGACGCCTTGATTTCTGCAGCTTAATTAAAAGCGGACAAAAAAAGCCTGACACATTCGGTCAGACTCTTAGAAGTATCCTATTGAATGTATCCTTATCAATTGGAGCTTATAAGCCGGGTAAAACAGATTGTTCTTCCCGCCGCGCCGCCGCAATCAGTTCTACGCGGTTTGCCGCTCCCGTCTTTTTCAAAATCTTGTTGACGTGGGTTTTCACTGTCGCAGCCTCAATGTATAAATTGGCGGCTATCTCGGCGTTGGAGCGTCCCGTAATTATTTCACCGAACACCTCTGTTTCACGGGTGGTCAAGCCATACCGCCGCGCGGCCTCTCGAACATACACAGACTGACCAACAGGCGGTTTCGCCTCTAGCTTTGTGCGAATATTGTGCAGATGCGCGGCAACCTGCAAAGCTGAAAGGCCTGTTTGTTGTGAAATTTCTGCACGGGTCAGCCCGTCGCATAAAAGCGTAGCGATGCGGTGCTCGTCAACCAGGAGATCAAGAGCCTGCATCCAATTCTGATTTGCGCTTTTAGGCGTAGTCTCTGAGGATGGCAGGCTGCATGTGTCGATGTCCGCCACAGCTTCCTCGACCTGTTTTCTCAGCCCTAGCAATGCCCCCATCAAGGATGCGTCCTCCTGCTGCTTCCACACCGATAAGAGCAACGGGATCAGCAGCATGGCGCAGCCTGCGCCGAAGATTATCAGGGGCCGGTTGATTTCAGCAGATAAGAACGACTGCGGCAGCCACAGATCCTGTGTCCAGCCGACGGCTGAGGCCAGCAGCGTGTGGGTGATCAGCCCGGACACCGCGATCAGAACCGGTCGTCTTGAGAAGCGTAAAAATATCAGAGGCATCGTCAGGAAGCAAAACTCCGTTATCGTCCCGCCAAACTCTCCAAGCAGCAGCAGCGGGGCGGCCAAGATGCTGTTATTCTGCGTCAGCGCGGCAAAACAACCGAGCAGGATCAAGGCCAGCGCAATGCCAAAGCCCAGCCGCTCCTTTCCTTTATCACTGAACACCGCGAAAAACAGGAAGGAGAAAGGCACAGCAGTCCACGCAAGCAGTGAAAGCACATCGCTTCTTTCAAGGCTCCCGTTAAGAACGTGGGTATGAACCAATGTATTAAAGACGTTCAGGCCCACGAGCAGAATGAAGACTGCGACGATACGCAAAAGCCGCATCATCGAGCGAACCATCGCAGGTCTTGGAAGAGGTAAGTCATCCGTCTCCGGCAGGCTCGTTCCCGCACGGTGCAGGCCGAGTAATGCAAATGCGGAAAGTAGGGGGAACTTTACTGAATACGGTATGGGTAAAAGTGCCCACACCATTTGCAGGACGATGGTCACAGATACGGTGGAGATATAGACGCGAATGCGGTTCGTGTCCTTGGCGCACCGCAGGACGCCGTAGAGGCGGCGGCACAGCAGCGGCGTCATCAGCAGCGCTGAAAACCAGAAAAGACCTTTGGCCACATAGACTGGCATGAAAGGGATCAATCCCGTACAGAAAGCGCCCGCAAGCGTGGCGACAGGCAGAACGCGACGCTCCGTGATCGGGTGCTTTCCAAGTAACAACGCGCTTCCGGCAAGTCCAGCACAGAGCAGCAGCATAAACAGGAGCTCCGTCACCGTCCCCTCAAAAAAGGGTTCATAATAACTGTACATCGAGCCAAAAAACCATATGAACGCATTGATCAGGCCGAACCATTCGCGCCACAACGTGGCGCTTTTATTCCATCCAAGATATCGGTTCATCTATCTTGATCTCCCTTCTGTCTGTCCGTATAGTGAGAGAACGCTTTATACGCACGGCGTCTTTTCTCGGCGGAGTGCTCGTCATGTTCTGGAAACGGCCATAAATTCCTTTTTAACAACTCCCGCCATTCCTCTCTCCACGTAGTACCTCGTAACAAACTGAGTGCCCGCTCCACATTATCTATGTATTTCTTCAATAGTAAAATCATTCTAATAATAGCATCTACATTAAGGCAATTATATAAAGTATACTGCAATCATCGGCACACCGCAAGGAAGCGCATTATAAAAGTACCGTTTTTGTTTCCTAATATTTCTACGTCGCTTGCCTTGAGAAAAGCACCTGATTTTTTGATTAGGAGCGCCCAAATAATATACAGTTCACTTTAAACGCTCCCACAGGATCATTTGCCATTACTTGGCTCTACAACGAAATCAGCGAGACTCCCGGTCAAGCCGCTGTTTAACTACATGTTTTTTGAACTGTGTAAAACATAAAAAATAGGTAGCTCTGATTGCCACTTTCAACACCTGAAAGCTCTCAAAACTACCTACGATTTTTAATGAAACTTACCCTTAATTCTCGGAAAAACCTTTATATTGAAACACTTCGCCGTCTGTCAAATAATGCCACTTTATTCCCACTCGACGGTTGCGGGGGGCTTTCCGCTGATATCGTAAACGACCCGGCCTGCGCCCTTGACTTCGTTTGAAATCCGTGAAGAAATCCGTGAGAGCAGCGTGTGGGACAGCGGCGCATACTCAGCGGTCATAAAGTCGCTGGTAATAACAGCTCTGACGGCAATGATCTCATCATATTTGCGTTCGTCACCCGCAACGCCGACGGTACGGACACCCGGAAGCACCGCGAAGTACTGGCTGGGCGGGTTTTTCATCTTATCAATTTCCTCGCAGACGATACTGTCCGCCTCGCGCAGCAGTTCGAGCTTATCAAAGGTAATCTCGCCCAAAATGCGTACGGCAAGTCCCGGGCCGGGGAAAGGCTGACGGTTGACCAGTTCATCCGGCAGACCGAGCTTTCTGCCCAGAGCGCGCACTTCGTCTTTAAACAGACCTCTCAGCGGTTCAATCAGGCCATCAAAGCCGATATTTTCGGGCAGACCGCCGACATTGTGATGGCTCTTGATCGTCGCCGTCGTACCGCCCCCAGACTCGACGATGTCAGGATAGATCGTCCCCTGTGCGAGAAACGGGATGTCTCCGAGTTTTTTTGCCTGTTCCTGAAAGACCTCGACAAACTCTTTGCCGATAATCTTACGTTTTTTCTCTGGCTCTGTTACGCCTTTTAATTCTCTCAGAAAACGCTCCGCAGCATTTACTCGGATAAAGTTCAGCTGCCTTTTTGAAAAAACGGCTTCAATCTTGTCGCCCTCATTTTTACGCATGAGGCCGTGATCGACAAAAACGCAGGTGAGCTTTCCGGGAACAGCTTTTTCTATCAGCGCCGCACAGACAGAGGAGTCAACGCCGCCTGAAAGCGCCAGCAGGATCTTCCCGTCTCCGACCTTTTTACGGATGTCGGCCGCGGCTGCTTCCAGATAGTCGTCAATATTATAATCGCCCTTGGCCTTGCAGATGTTATACAAAAAATTACGCAGAACCTCGGTGCCCCTGTCTGTATGCTTGACTTCGGGATGAAATTGAACGGCATAAAGCCCACGTTCCTCGCAGCAGCAGGCCGCATTTTTGCACCGTGCTGTCGAGGCCATGCGCGTAAAGCCCTCGGGCAAATCCCTGACCATATCGCCGTGGCTCATAAGGGTCATGGCGTTTTCGCCCAGCCCCGAAAAGAGCGTGTGTCCCGTCTGGAGCTTGGTTCGTATTCTGCCATACTCCCCGCTGCCGAGTCCCGGCGTGACCTTGCCGCCAAGCGTGTAACACATCAGCTGCATGCCGTAGCAGATGCCGAGAACGGGAATGCCAAGCGAGAATATTTCAGGGTCGCATTTCGGCGCATCCTCGCCGTAAACGCTTTTGGGTCCGCCGGTCAGTATCAGGCCGATAGGCGCAATCTTTCTGATTTCTTCCGCGCTGATGTTTCCGGGCTTGATTTCGGAATAGACGGCAAGCTGCCGCACGCGGGAAGCTATCAGTTCTTTGTACTGTCCGCCAAAATCCAGAACCAGTATCGTTTCGTTTTTCATCTGCTCATTCCTTAAAATTATTAATATAAATTATGTTCGCATTATACTACGTTTTCTGCAATATTAAAAGACCGATTGTCTCATAATTTTACCGGTCAAAAACGGGCGTTCCTTGTGGACAAGCAATAAATGGGGCGGCCCGCATTGCTTCTATCAAATATCATTTTGTCTGTCTTTAGTTTTTACTATGAAAAACTGTTAAAGATTTTGCTTGCCTTGCTGAGCGGTAGGTGCTATTATGTATTTGATATTTTATATAAAATTATTTATCTATTTTGAGGTGCTTATGGCAACAGAATTCGAAGAACTTTATCGCTATCTGCGTCTTGCGCATTACCAGAAGCTTTTCGAAACCATCAGCGAAAGGCCCGGGAGCCTGAGCGCAACCGAGGCATTTTCAGCCGAAGTGATTTATCTTCTGGGCGAGCCGACGATCGGCGAATTTGCCAAGTTCTTGGGGATATCCCAACCAAACGCGTCTTACAAGGTCATATCCCTTGTGTCTAAAGGCTATATTACCAAACGCCCCTGTGAGAACGACAAGCGTGAGTGTCACCTTATCGTCACACAAAAATTTCACGATTACTACGGCAGTCAAGTTCCGTTTATCACATCTATCACAAAGGATTTTAGTGCCGAGGAGAACGCCTTACTGAAAAAGCTCTCGCTGAACATTGCGGAGGTCCTTTCAAACACGCTTGACTCCGAGACAAAAGTACAGAATTGAGGGAGGATAACAATGGACATCTTTGAAAAATGCGAACAAAAATCGGCGGCGGATGAGGTCCGGGAAAAGGGCGTTTATCCGTATTTTCACGCGCTCCAATCCCGGCAGGACATCGAAGTCATTATGGAGGGCAAGCGCAGAATCATGCTCGGTTCAAACAACTATCTGGGCTTGACCATCAACCAGAACGTTATTGAAGCGGGCCTTAAGGCCATCGAAAAATATGGGACGGGCTGCAGCGGTTCGCGCTTTCTCAACGGCACACTGAATATGCACCTGGAGCTTGAAGCGGAACTTGCCGAATTCTTGCGCAAGCAGGCCGTTGTCACCTTCTCAACAGGTTTCCAGTCAAATCTCGGCATCATCAGCGCTATCGTCAGCCGTACAGACTACGTCATTTGCGATAAAGAAAACCACGCGAGCATCTATGACGGCTGCAAGCTCAGTTATGGCAAGATGCTTCGTTATAAACATAACGACATGCAGGACCTTGAGCGCCTGCTTCAAAGCGTTCCCGAAACCGCCGGTATTCTCATTGTAACAGACGGCGTTTTCAGTATGGGCGGAGATATTGCAAAACTGCCTGAAATCGTTGCGCTCGCCAAAAAATATGGTGCACGCATCATGGTTGACGATGCGCACGGACTCGGTGTCGTCGGTGATGGTGGACGCGGAACGGCAAGTCTCTTCGGGCTTGAAAAGGAAGTTGACATCTATATGGGAACATTCTCAAAGTCTCTTGCCAGCCTCGGCGGTTACATGGCGGCTTCTGAACGCGTTTGTGACTTTGTGCGCCACACCTCCCGTCCCTTCATTTTCTCTGCCTCGATGACCCCGGCCAGCTGTGCCTGCGCGCTTGCGGCCCTGCGGGAGCTGAAAACCCACCCGGAGCTTGTCGAAAAACTTGCTCATAATTCGCAATATGTGCGGGAAGGCCTCACGAAGCGCGGCATTAAGCACCTAGAGAGTACAACTCCTATTGTTCCAATCTATACATATGATACTTTACGAACGCTCGGCATTGCCAAGGACCTTTACGAGGCGGGCGTTTATGTCAATCCTGTTCTTCCTCCTGCAACCCCGCCCTCTGAATGCCTGCTGCGCACGAGCTATATGGCCTCCCATAATGAAGCCATTCTCGATGAGGCAATGGATATCATTGCGGAGGTTCTCGGGAGGGAAAAATGGGCCATGTAGTCGTCATCACAGGCGGCAGCAGCGGTATCGGCAAAAGCACTGCCACCCTTTTTGCCGAAAAAGGTTATAAGGTCTACGAGTTTAGCCGGACAGGTAAAACGGAAAACGGTGTTACCCACATAACGGCCGACGTCACAAAACAGGCGGATGTTGAAAAAGCTTTCGGTATCGTTTTCGAGACAGAAGGCAGACTCGACTTGCTTATAAACAATGCAGGCATGGGTATATCCGGTGCCATCGAATTTACGGAGCTCAATCAGGCACACCGAATATTTGATGTCAATTTCTTTGGAACCTTCCTTTGCTGCAAAACAGCTCTGCCCTATTTGCGCAAAACAGAAAAGTCGAGGATTATCAACCTCAGCTCCGTTGCCGCTCCCCTCTCCATTCCCTTTCAGGCATTTTACAGCGCGACCAAGTCGGCCATCAATTCTCTGACGCTCGCACTGGCAAACGAAGCACGCCCCTTTGGAATACGGGTCAGCGCTGTTATGCCGGGCGATGTGCACACGGGCTTTACCGCGGCGCGCGAGAAAAACGAAGTGGGCACAGAGCTCTACGGAGGGTCAATAACACGTGCGGTGAGCGCAATGGAAAAGGATGAGCTCTCGGGCATGAGTCCGGACTATATTGCCGCGCTCATTTACCGCGTCTCTCAGAAAAAAAAGCCGAAGGTTCTTTATACGGCCGGCGCAAAATACAGACTCTTTGTCTTCATTGCAAAGATACTGCCGACCCATTTCTGCAATTGGCTGGTCGGAAAAATCTACAGCTGACTGGACTAAATTCGGAGTTTATTTGCTTTACCACAGTAAGCCGCTCTGAATATTTAGAAAAAATCAGAACAAATTCGGCCCTGTCCGGAACTGAAACCCCTAAATAAGCAGGAACTACGAATTTTTTTATTGACATCAGTGTGCTTATATATTAGAATCCCTGTGACGGCAACAAAGAAGTTGTGGTTTATACCACGGCTTTTTTTGTTGCCTTTTTTGTCTTTTTGGGCTCTCGCTCGAAAAGCAAGGATATTATTGAGGAGAGAGGTCTTGTATGGAAACAAAAGTAGTATTAGACACAATTTGGGTGATTCTCGCGGCAATGCTGGTGTTCTTTATGAATCTCGGATTTGCCACAGTTGAAGCCGGTCTTGCGCGACAGAAAAACTCGGTCAACATTCTCTCGAAGAACTTCATTGTCTTCGCCGTATCCTCATTAGGTTTTTTGGTACTCGGCTGGGGCCTGATGTTCGGCGACGGAAATGGGTTCATCGGATTAAAGGGTCTATTCATGGCAAGCGGCGCAGATAACTCCCCTGCGACCGGAGATGCGTATCAAGGTGTGTACTCAGCCATATCGTGGGCAGGGGTCCCCTTCTGGGCGAAATTTTTCTTCCAGCTTGTATTCTGCGGAACCGCTGCAACAATTGTCTCCGGCGCAGTCGCCGAACGAATCAAGTACATATCATTCATCGTATTCTCGTTATTATTGACTTTGTTTGTTTATCCGATTGTTGGCCACTGGATTTGGGGCGGCGGTTTCCTTGCAAAGCTCGGCATGCTGGATTTCGCGGGCGGTTCCGTCGTTCACTCGGTCGGCGGCTGGGCAGCGCTCTCGGGCGTCATGATCCTTGGTCCTCGTCTCGGAAAATACTCAGAGGATGGAAAGATTCATCCGATCCCGGGTCACAACATGAGCCTTGCAACCATCGGTGCTTTCGTCCTTTGGTTCGGTTGGTTCGGCTTTAACCCCGGTTCCACCATGGCTGCTGAGCCTATGGCTATTTCGCACATTCTGGTTACCACCAACACAGCGGGCGTTGTTGCAATACTCACTGCAACCGCAACTGCGTGGATCGTCATTGGCAAGCCCGATCTTGGCATGTCGATCAATGGCCTCCTAGCCGGACTTGTTGCCATAACCCCCTGCTGCGCCTATGTCAGCGTTCCAAGTGCCATGATTATCGGCGCAGTTTCGGGCGTTATTGTCGTTCTTTCCGTCATGTTCTTTGACAGACGGAAACTTGATGACCCTGTCGGCGCGCTTTCCGTGCACCTGGTCCACGGCGTGCTCGGCACCCTATTTGTCGGTCTGTTTGCACAGGACGGCATCGCCGGAATCAGCACGGAAAACGGTCTTTTCTTTGGCGGCGGTTTCTCCCTGCTGGGCAAGCAGGCCCTCGGCGTCGTTTGTGTCGGCGGCTTTGTTTTTGTTGTGTCCTATCTCATCTGGCTTGCGATTAAAGCGACCATGGGCCTCCGCGTTTCCGTTCAGGAGGAAATTGAGGGGCTGGATATCGGTGAACACGGCCAGAAAGGCTATCCCGACTTTGTCACGGTCGATTACACCAGCGAGCTTTCTTTGCCAGGTAAAGCTAGCTCAGCGGTTGAGGCGCCTGTGGTGCCCATTGAAGAAGCTATTCCCGTTAAAATTACGGCCTCCGCAGCACCTGCTTCCGGTATAAAGATTACAAAGGTTGAAATCATTACCAAGCAGAATAAGTTTGACGCACTCAAGAAGGCCATGGACAAGATCGGCATCACCGGCATGACTGTCACAAACGTCCTTGGCTATGGCGTGCAGGGCGGTATGACGGAGTTCTACCGCGGTATCGAGGTTGAAACGAACCTTCTGCCGAAAATCAAGGTTGAAATCGTCGTCAGCAAGGTTCCTGTCCGCGCGGTCATTGAGACGGCCAAGACCGTGCTTTACACCGGACATATCGGCGACGGAAAGATATTTGTCTACGATGTAGAGAATGTCGTCAAGGTCCGTACCGGCGAAGAGGGCTATGACGCGCTCCAGGATGTCGAATAAGTCCTCCATATAACCTAAAAAAGCCTTTCAAAGCTATGCTCCTCTTGAAGCAGACAGTTGGAAAACAACTGCCAAACTTAAAGGGGAGCTTCATTATACGCAAAATGCGTAATGTTCGGTTTGTGAAAACCTATTCAGATCAGATACTAGGATTTCAGAAGCGTTAAGCGCATACGATATAGACGATTCAGCTTCGTGGATATGGGTTCGTTTCGAGACATCCGAAGTATTCCCTTGATTTTTCAATGAACAGTCTTCTTGATTCACTGATATACTGGTTTCGTCGCCACGTCAGCGCTATATCGGCCCCTGCGTTGTTGGAAAGACTGACATAGTTGTCTTTGAAAACAGGTTCACGCAGGACCTGTGACAGGGGCATTAGGGCTATGCCAAGACCGTTTGAAACATATCTGAAAACAGAGCTTGTATCGTTTGTCTCAAGTGAAATTTTTGATGTGAGTCCAAGCTCTTGAAAGTACAAATCAAGCGGTTCCCGCGTTCCATACCCTTTAACAACACCGATAAAAGTCTCGTCCGCAATTTGCTGAAAACTGATTTCCGTGTAATCCGAAAGCCAATGGCCTTCGGGATAGATAATGACTCCCGGCTCGAAGCGCAAGGGAACGGTTATAAACTCCTCATTATTAACCAAGGGCGGGCAGCAAATGGCAAAGTCCGCTTCGCCGTTCATAAGCATTTTAAGTATGTTATTTTTTTTGGCAGAAAGTTGCCTAGTTGTCAGGCTATGATGACTTTGGGCTATTGTTTTTAATAGTCCCGGCATATATAAACTAACGTTTGTAACAATGGTGAGCAACGCCTGCTGGCTGTTTTGAATATCCTGTATTTCCTTTTTTGCGTCTTCAACCTCATTAAAGATATTAGTAGTGCGTCTGTAAAATGCCCTTCCGTAGGAATTTAGGATTATTCCACGCCCAACGCGATCAAATAACTCCACCCCCAGTTCCTTCTCAAGCTCAGCTATCACCCGACTTAAAAACGGTTGAGACACCATAAGTTCCTCTGCAGCCTTCGTCATATTTTCAAGTTCAGCTGCACGTTTAAAAAAGATCAGATGTTTAGCATCCATAATTCCACATGCCCCCCTCATTCAACCAATGCCATATATGCATAGTAATATAATGATCTATGTATTATACATTATCATATTTGTGTGATAATGTAAACTTGAAGTTAACAATCATATTAAATACAGGTAATATCACCAAAGGAGGTCAAAAATGAAGATCGAACGTATATTAAAGCCAATCACGATTAATGGTATGACAATTAAAAATCGCATAGTCATGACAGCCGTCCACCTGGTTTATTCAGAAGATGGCACGGTTAACGAACGCCTCAAAAAGTTTTATTGGCGACGTGCAGAAGGTGGGGTCGGCATGGTGATGGTTGGGGGTGTTGCCTCCGATAACTTTGTTGGATATAAGTCGATGCTTCGATTGGATGACGACAGATTTATTCAGAGCTTTTCCGAACTTGCAGCTGGTTTACATGAGCGCGGGGCAAAGCTGGGCATACAGCTTCTGCAAACCGGCCGCTATGGTAAGGCGTGTTTTGTAGATGGTGAAAACACAATACTATCTGCGTCCGCGGTTCCGTCAAAGTTGTCGGGAGATGTGCCCCATGCCATGAATATCGATGAAATAAAAACCGTTCAAAAGCGCGCCGGTGAAGCCGCCGCACGCGCAAAAAAAGCGGGGGCTGACTGTGTTGAGCTGACAGCAGGCTCTGGCTATATGATAAGCCAGTTTCTTTCCAAGCTAACCAACCAGCGTGAGGATGAATACGGCGGAAGCTGGGAAAACCGATGCCGTTTCGGAATTGAGATGGTTCAGGCGGTACGCAACGCGGTCGGACCCGATTTTCCCCTAATAGTACGTGTCGCAGGAAATGAATTTATGCTTGGCGGCAACGGTTATGAGGAATGCGTTGACTTTTGCAAAAAGCTGGAGGCTGCAAGTGTCGATATGATCGACGTCACTGGCGGATGGCACGAAACTCAGATTCCGCAGCTTCCAGGCGACCTGCCAAGAGGCGGGTTCGTTTACCTAGCGAAAGCGGTAAAAGATGCGGTATCAATTCCTGTTCTGTCGGCAAACCGTCACAACGACCCGTTTGAAGCTGAAACAGTACTGGCGCTGGGCCAAGCCGATGTGATCGGGCAATGCCGTACTCAGATAGCCGACCCCGATTGGACAAACAAGCTTGTCGAAGGCCGCTATGACACAATCAAAAAATGTGTTGCCTGCAACCAGGGCTGCCTTGCTAATGTATTCTCAGAGCACCCTTGCGAGTGTCTGCTCAATCCGAGCGCCGGCAAAGAATATTTGGAGCAGGAGTCGGCACACAAACCGACCCAGAAAATCCTCGTTGTCGGTGCGGGTGTTGCCGGCTGCGAATTTGCATATCGTGCGGCGGAGCGAGGACATCAGGTCACTATTTGGGAAAAAACCGACTCTGTCGGCGGAAAACTGCGTATTGTATCCGCCCCTCCTTCAAAGGGAGAATTTACGAATTTAGCCGACTATTACAAGACTGTTCTAAAAATCAGCAATGTCAATGTTGTTTTAAACATTGACGCCTCTCCCGAGAAAATCAAGGACGGTGGTTTTGATTCCGTTGTGATAGCCACAGGCTCGGAACCTCGCATCATTCAACTTCCGGGGACAAGTCGCATACCCGTATATACTGCAGATGATATTCTCTCCCGCGAGGCTATTGCCGGCAAAAATGTTGTTGTTGTCGGCGGCGGCTCGGTCGGCTGCGAAACTGCGGAATACCTAGCGCACGAGGGCGCCTTGTCAAAGGATAAGCTGTTTTTTATGATGAGCCAGAAATCAGAAACAATTGATACAATTGACAAGCTGCTAAATACAAGCGATCGCAAAATTTCAATTGTAGACATAGCAAAAGTGGGCTCCAATTTCGATTTTGGCTGTGGATGGCCTATTCTAAAAGATTTGTATCGTTTAGGCGTTAAGCAATATCCAAAATCTCACATTACTTGCGTGACCGACAATAGCGTTACGATTCAATTTGCTGACCAAAAGACAGGAGAAGTAAAGGAAAAAGATGTCCCCTGCGACACAATTGTGGTATCCGTCGGCTACTCATCTAACAATAAGCTGTTTGAACAGGTAAAGGACATGGGTATTCCTGTTTTTGACATTGGTGATTCCGATAAAGTCGGAAAAATAATTGATGCGATCCGCCAAGCAAATGAGCTTGCAATGACGTATTAACAAAATGATAGGAGGACAAAAAATGAGTAACACCATTATGAAAGGCATCCGAATTGTTGAGCTAGGTACCCACGTAGCAATTCCTTACTGTGCCCGTGAACTGGCAGATATGGGTGCGGAAGTAATCAAAATTGAACCCCCAAAAGGCGAATCTTACCGCACCATGGGCATGCTGTTCCAGCTTCCTTTTGCAGAGGATAACAACTTCGTTTTCACCCCGTACAATGTGAATAAAAAAAGTCTGTGTCTGGATCTGAAGTCCGAAGCGGGTAAAGAGGCGTTCCTGAAACTACTGGAGACCGCTGATATTTTTCTCACAAACACCCGAGAAATGGCCCTGGAAAAACTGGGTATTGGCTTTCATACATTAACAGAAAAATTCCCAAATCTAGTTATAGGCAGTGTAAATGGCTATGGTACAAAAGGTCCCGAAAAGGATCGCCCAGGATATGACGCCTCCTCTTTCTGGAGCCCCTGCGGCGCTATTCAAGAATGGGGAACTCAGGGTTCCAAGGCGTTTAAGCCTTTTTATGGTTTTGGTGACGCCATTGCTGCCGGACAGTTAACGGCCGGCATTATGACTGCGATGTATGCCAGAGAAAAGAGCGGCAAGGGCGATATCGTCCGCGTTTCTTTGCTGGCGACGGGCCTATGGAACAATGTATGCGGTATGCTACGGTATCAAGCGGGACATAAATTCCCGAAGAGCTTTAATGATCCAATAGTGCCTCTTGACAATTTCTATTTAACCAAAGACGGCAAGTGGTTCCTAAGCTCAGAAGAGCACTGGGATTTGCGCTGCAGAGCATATTTTGATCTGTTCGGTACGCCAGAGCTGATGGATGATCCAAATTGGAACTCCATGAAGGGCTATATAACGAATGTATCCGAGAAAGTAAAATACTTTGAAGAGCACATCTCACAGGTAACATCCGAAGAGATTACTGCAGCACTGACCAAGGTGGACGCTGTATTTGAATTTCTCGCCGAAACGGATAGGGTTTGTGACAACAAGCAGGCGTGGGCAAATGATTTTCTGCGCAAAACAGAAACGGCGGCCGGTACGGAACTGACAATTGCCAATATTCCCATCAGATTTGAGAGCCAGGGAATTATCGACGCGTGCACGCCCGCGCCCAAACTGGGTCAGGACTCCGTGGCAGTTCTAAAAGAACTCGGATATTCCGATGATCAAATTAAGGTTCTTATTGAGTCCAAAAGCATAATCGCAAAATAAGCGCTAACTAAAATTTTGAACTGCTTCCCGCTGAACAAATAGAGAATACTTTTTAAACTGGATTTCGTAAATACGGAATCCAGTTTTTTATAAGCGTGTAAAAACAACATACTTAGCTACACCGACAGGCGAACATCGGTCACACGATACCTCTCATTCTGAGCATAATAACGCTCCCCCTTCAAGTCTGACAGTTGCGTTTTTTACTGTCTTCTTGAGGGGGGAGCGTATCTGTACAAACTGTTTTCATTTTTGAATAAGTTCGGTTGCCACCGCACAGCTATTCGAACATATAGCCCTGCGTTGTATCGATGGCAATCGTGCTCTTTTCAGCGTTCCAAGTCACGCCGAAGTCAATGGCCTCGGCCACATCGCGCAGCTTAAAGTAATTGTTGTCGTTGATGTTATAGGCTTTGAGGCTGATTTCTACGCCGTTCATATAAACCGACGCTGTGGAAAATAGGGCGGTCACCGACGCTGTTTTTGACGGCGCGGTCAGCTCCCCGCCTACGGAGGTATAGGACTTGCCGGTTGTGAGGGATATCGCAAATTTATCAGCGTTCCAGCCGACCTCGAACTGCCTGTCCGTTCCGGTGACGGCCTTGGCGAGGTCACGCAGCTTGAAATAATTGTTGCCGTTAATATTATAGGCCTCAAACTTCACCGCCACGCCGTTGACAAGCACGGATGCCGCAGTCGGCGTTGCAGTCACGGCCATTGTCTCAAAGCTAAGACTGTTCGCTTTGGCGTAGGTTTCCGCAGTCGTTCCCAAAGTGCCGTAGATCGTGAGGTTCACGCAGCCCGAAAAGGCATTATACCCGATCTCGGTGACACTTGACGGAATGACGATTTTAGTCATGATCGTACAGCCCGAAAAGGCGAGATCCCCGATTTTTGTAATACCTAGAGGGATTTTGACACCCGTAAGCAAATCGCAGTTGATAAATGCCGCTGCAGCAATTGTTTTAACACCGGACGGGATGTTGTAGTTCCCCGCTTTTCCGCTGGGAAAGCTGACAAGACTCGTCTGATCCTTGCTGAAAAGAACGCCGTCCGCGCTTGAATAGAGGCTATTCTTACTCGCAACCGTCAGCTCTGTCAATGCGCGGCAAGAACTAAAGGCATCGAGCTGGATATCCGTGACACTCGCCGGAATAGCAAGACTCGTCAGCGCTGAACAGCCGGAAAACGCGCTGCCGCCAATGGTTGTCACGCCCTCGGGTATCGTGACGGCGCTTAAGCCCTCGCAGCCTGTAAAGGCCATTGTCAAAATTTGTTTAACACCGCCGGGAATAACATAGGCCCCTGTTTTTCCGCAGGGATAAGCCACCAGCGCCGTCTTGTCCTTTGTAAACAAGACTCCCCCGACGCTTATGTAACTTGTATTCCCTGGGGCAACCGCTATGGAGCTGAGCGCTCTGCACCATGCGAAAGCGCGCGAATCCACAGCGCTCACGTTAGCGGGTATTGTAACGGAGTTCAGCGTCTGGCAGTTTGAAAAGGCGTACATGTCAATACTTGTTATACCAAGATTATCCGGGATGACAAGGTTTACTTCACTGCCTGTATAGCCTGTCAATACACCCGACTTAATCGTATAGTCGCTCGATGTGGCCACCGCCGTCATACCGAGTATGGACATCAGCAACGTTGTTATTAAAACGGCGCTAATAATTCTTTTCGTATGTCTCATGATAAACCTCCCTAAATGCCGATAATGAGCCGCAGCAAATATAATGGACTGCACGGCAGCTTTATAAGATCGGCCGGATATGTTCATATCATATACCAAAAATCGCCTCTTTGCAACGTCCATGGGGATTTTAGGACTTTTGTGCCAAATCGAATTCTAATCATTTCACTTTTCTAGCGGAGGCACCATGCGTTTTTTTAGTTGATTTAAGTTAAAAGACCTATGCTCTATACGAGTCAATCACCAAAAGTTCTTCATTAAACAATCCTCATTTTAACCTCTCCCCGAAAAGACCGCCAGCACAGGCGGTCTTTTCATTTTTCAATGTTCCCAATGGTTTATCGGGTGCACTCTGGGGTAGCGCGCATATTTAACAGTTTTAGGTCAAAACTGCTTTGTTTGTCCGCATTCTTATGCTATAATAAGCCAACCAAACATGTTGGTGTGTTTGCTGTTGCAATTTTGAAACGCAGAGAGGGTGGTTGCATGTCCAAAAGCAAATCCCCGCAGGTACAGGCAGATCAGAAAAAAACGCGTACACCAGTTAAAACGGTCGTTATCGGGCTTTTTGTGGCACTGGTGCTGCTGGGGGGAATGGCTTTCGGCGGCTACCTTATCTTTAATCATTATTATATGCTGCTGGGCAGCGCGGCCTCAGACGACAGCGCAGACCTGAGCACGGCCTCGCAGGAACCGGACGAGGATTTTTCCCTTGAGGATGCTACGCCCCAAGAAATTGAGGCTCAAGAAGCCATGATTCTGCAAAACTGGGAATCAAACAAGGACAAGATCGTCTTCTCCGGCGATGTTTATAATATTCTTCTGATCGGTTCAGATGCCCGTGATGCCAATAACCCGGGCCGATCCGATACGATGATTATTGTGTCGGTCAACAAGAAAACCGAGCAGGTAACGCTGACTTCCATCATGCGTGATACCTATGTCCATATTCCAAAAGTCGGTTTCAACCGCATCAATGCTGCTATCGTTTTCGGCGGTCCCTCGAGGCTTTTAGAAACAATAGACGAAAATTTCGGCATACAAATTGACAACTATGTCAAGGTCGACTTTGACGCTTTCACCCAGCTTGTTGACCTTGTAGGCGGCGTGGACGTCACGCTGACCGCCGATGAGATTAAACAAATTAACCGGAGTGCGCCCGCTTCGGACGGAACGGAAAACGAAGCCCCCACCACGCTGCTCGTTTTCAAAGACGATGACACGCTTTATCATCTTAACGGAAAACAGGCCCTTGCCTATAGCCGGATTCGCTATGTCGGCAACGCCGATTTTGAGCGCACGGAACGGCAGCGGGATGTGCTGACAAAGCTTATTGCCAAGGCCAAGAAACTGCGTGTCGCGGAGCTGAATGCCCTTATGAAGGTTGCCCTCCCACTCGTGTCAACCAATCTGACACGGAGCGAAATGCTCTCACTCCTATGGAATTATGTGACCGCTTATAACAGTTACGACATCCAATCCTTCCGCATTCCTGAGGACGACACTTACGAATATTTGATGATAGATGGCATGTCGGTTTTGGGCATCGATTTTGACAAAAATATGGAGGACTTCCGTCTCAAAATCGAGGGCGCGGAAACTTCAGGCACCAATTAATATGCCGCGCCGGAGAGATTTGTTTCCCTCCGGCGCTTTGATGCTTCTAGGCGGTGAGGTCCGCCTCCCGCATGTCTAAATATGTGATCAGGCGTTCCGGCGCAATAAGAATCTGTCTGCCGCGTTGTCCCGCGCTGACAGCTATCTGCGTCGACAACCCCGCCGTTTCGTCGATAAAACTTGGATATGGTTTCTTCATGCCGATGGGAGAACATCCGCCGCGTAGATATCCCGTCAGTTCAAGCAGTTCTTTGACATGCGTCATTTCAATTTTTTTGTTACCCGAGGCTAACGCCGCCTTGCGGAGATCGAGCTCGCAGCAAACAGGAATACAAAACACCGTAATTCCCGTCTTGTCCCCTCTTGTTACAAGTGTTTTGAACACCTGCTCTGCCGGCATCCCAATAGCCTGTGCCGCGTGCAGACCGGAGAGATCCGACTCATCGTAATCATATTCGGCTGTGCCGTAAAGGAGGCCCGCCGCGTCGAGCAGGCGCATTGCGTTTGTCTTTGTCATAGGTTTCACCTTAGGCTCTTTGGATTAATTGTCATTAATTATACAGAAAATATGGCAGAATGCAAGTGAAGGGGAAAAAACACGACTTGCTCATACACGGATATGATGCTACAATGGGCCGTACACTATGTTTTTTAGGAGGAATGCCGTTGAAAGCCACAAAGAATGATATTGTTTTCGAGGTAAAAGAGGACGGCGGACTTCTGGACTGCGTCAAAAAGGCGCTGACGGGCTACCCGTCCGGCAAAGCCAAGTCCTTTCTCGAGCACCGCATGATTTCCGTGGATGGCACCGTGACGAGTAAGTTTGACTTTTCCGTCAGGCGCGGACAGACTATACGCATCAAACAGACAATTGTCACTTCCTTTCTCTCCCCTCTGCCAATTATTTATGAGGACGACGCACTGCTTGCCGTTAACAAGCCTTCGGGCCTGCTCTCCGTAGCAAATGAGAACGAAAAGGAAAAGACCGCCATCCGTCTCATGCGTGACAGCGGGGTCGAGCCTTTATACGTTGTCCATCGTCTGGACCGAGACACCTCCGGTGTTCTGCTCTTTGCTAAAAACGCGGAGATGCAAGATAAGCTGAAAAACACGTGGGATGAGATCGTCACCAAACGGGAATACCTTGCAATCTGCGAAGGTGTGTTTGCGGAAAAGCACGGTCGCCGGGAAAGTCTGCTGCGCGAGACGGCTGAGCATTACGTCTATTCCGCAAAATACGGCGAGGGCAAACTTGCCGTAACAAATTACGAGGTTCTTCGGGAAAACAGCCGCTATTCCTATTTGCGCGTGCTGATCGAGACAGGCCGCAAAAACCAAATTCGCGTCCATCTCAATGAACTTGGTCACCCTATTGTCGGAGATAAAAAATACGGTGCGCACGGCAGTCCACTCGGCAGGCTCGGCCTACATGCGAGCCTGCTTGAACTAACCCATCCGGTCACGGGCAGCACGCTTGCCATCAAAGCGCTCGCTGAAAGCCGTTTTCGTCTGCCAAAAATCTAGTAGCTGGGCAGAACGTCTCTGTCCATATTTTAAACGAATGCGGCTGCCCCGAAAGGTGAGGCAGCCGCATTTTTCCTGTACAGTACGGTGTGCCGGCAGTTCTTTTGAGAGAAAATGGAGGGCGTTTGGGTCATGGCCATCAATCACATCCCCACCTGGTTTCGTTCTCCATCCTATTTCACATCACCCGTCTGCGTATATTTTTATTCGAAAGTACAGTTTTCATGGCTATTTCCCTGATATTGTCGGTAAAACAGCCTTATTGATAATAGTTTACACTTTCTATATAATGTTTTCAGACGAGATACCGGCCTGTTCCCCCGCAGTTTGCGGAAGAAAAATAAACACTTTTGAGGTGCTATATGAGGGTTTCGGTTTTGATCAGGAGTTTTCTGGCGGGTATGCTGGTTAGCATCGGTTGCGTTGTCTTTCTGATGTGTCCAAACAGGATCGTCGGCAGTTTTTTATTTTCGTTCGGGCTGTTCACGATTTTGAACCTGAAGCTGGAACTCTATACGGGTAAAATCGGGTACCTTGTCACGAACTTCAAGCTCGAATATGCAGGCGAGCTGCTGCTGACGCTTCTCGGCAATTATTTGGGGACGCTGTTTGCCGCCCTATTGATCCGTTTTACGCGTCTGGACGTTATGTCCTCCGTCTCAGAACTGACCGCCATCAAACTCAATGATACAGCCTTCAGCATGTTGATTCTGGCCGTTTTTTGCGGCATGTTGATGTTCCTCGCCGTCGAACTGTTTCGCACCATCGAGAGCTATCTGGGTAAGGCCCTTGCTGTCATCTTCGCTGTCATGGTGTTTATTCTCTCTGGCTTTGAGCATTGCATCGCCGATATGTTCTATTTCAATCTGGCCGGAAATCTGAAGCCTTCCCTGCTGCTGCTTTTGATTCTGGGCAACACCGTAGGCGCCATGCTGCTGTGCTGGCTTATGAACCTTGCTAAGGAACGGGACAAAAACGCTGTGAAAATACCTTCTGCCCGATAAAACAATTTCCGGCAAGCTTTGGCCTCGGCAGCATTTTTTGCTCTATTTATATAAAAAGGTATTGACATTCGCTATAGATAATGGTATATCGATATTATGATATCGATATACCATTATCTATTTAGGTCTGCTGATGATGACTGCAGAACCATTTTGGGGAGGAAATAGAATGGCTAAAGAGATCTCGATGCAGGCATTGCAGCGGCTTCCCCTGTATTTGCAGTATCTGAGAACCCTGCCTGTGGGAAAGGACACGACAATATCAGCCAAAGCGCTTGGAACAGTGCTTGGCTTCGGCGAGATTCAGGTACGCAAGGACCTGTCCGCCGTATCCGATGGCGGCAAGCCTAAAATCGGATACGGCGCCGAGTCGCTGATTCGGGATATTGAGTGCTTCCTCGGATATGACAATTTAAGCGACGCCGTGCTCATCGGTGCGGGAAAACTGGGCAAGGCTTTGTTGTCCTACGACGGCTTCCGTACATACGGGCTGAATATTGTAGCCGCTTTCGACAGCGACCCGCTCAAGTGCGGCACAGATGTGAGTGGCAAGCTCATCCTCCCACTGGAAAGGATGGATAATCTCTGTGAGCGCATGAAAATTGAGATCGGGATCATAACCGTTCCGGCCAGCGCCGCACAGCAGGTCTGTGACAGACTAATCCGGAGCGGCATCAAGGCCATCTGGAATTTTGCACCGACTCATCTGTCCGTCCCTGAGGGCGTCATCCTTAAAAACGAAAACATCGCGGCCTCTCTCGCGGTTCTCTCCAAGAACCTCGCGGAAAAAGAGCGCCGGAGCTGACCGCTTAGTCAATACGAAGATAGAAACGAAAAAGGAGACCTCAAATGAAACTTACGGTTTGCATAGGAAGCTCATGCCATCTCAAAGGTTCAAGGCTGATTGTCGAGCAGTTTCAAAAGCTGATTGCGGATAACCACCTTGAAGAAAAGGTCGAACTCGTCGGCACTTTCTGTCTGGGCAAATGCCAGACGGGCGTGAGTGTCAAGCTTGACGAAACCGTTTTTTCGCTCAATCCGGAGGATGTCAAGAGCTTCTTTGAAAAAGAAATCCTGTCCCGCGTTTAAATCGGTCCCGAGCGTCAAAAGGCTCAACACGGGCGAAACGGAGGAATATCCCATGTCAGACTACATACGCCTCAAGGAGGCTAACTGTAAAAACTGCTATAAGTGCATCCGGCACTGTCCCACAAAGTCTATCAGCTTTTCAGAAAATCAAGCCCAGATTATTTCCGACGAGTGCATTCTCTGCGGTCAGTGTGTGCTCGTCTGCCCACAGAACGCGAAGGTCATTCGCGACGATACCGTCAAAGCCAAGGCGCTGCTTCAGCAAGGCGCATCCGTTATTGTCAGCCTCGCGCCTTCGTTTGCCGCCGCTTTTCCCGGCATCGGCATCAGCGGGATGCAGAAGGCCCTTGTAAAGCTGGGCTTTTTTGCTGCAGAGGAAACGGCACGCGGCGCTGCTATGGTCAAAAAACAATACGAGAAGCTCATCGACGCAGGTGAAAGCGATATTCTCATTTCCTCCTGCTGTCCGACAGTGAATCTGATGATACAAAAGCATTATCCCGAGCTTCTCCCCCATCTTGCCAAGGTTGTTTCCCCGATGGTCGCTCATTGCCGGGACATTAAGACAAGATACCCGGAAGCAAGAACCGTTTTCATCGGCCCCTGCATTTCAAAAAAAGCTGAGGCGGACGATTATCCGGCGGACGTCGACTGTGCGCTGACCTTTGACGAACTGTCGGACTGGCTGAAAGCTGCCCATATTGAACCGCAGCCGGAACCAGACGAAATTGAAAACGGCCGCACCCGTATTTTTCCGACGGCAGGCGGCATTCTCAAGTCCATGGACTGCACGTCCGAGGAATTCAGTTATGTTTCCATCGACGGCCACGAAAACTGCATCAGCACCCTTCGCGACATTTCCGTCGGTAAAATATCCAAGTGCTTCGTTGAGATGTCCGCCTGCGCAGGCAGCTGTATCGGCGGTCCAGCGGCTGGCCGCACCAGGCGTGCCCCGCTCCAGGACTACATCGCCGTTGCAAAATATGCCGGAACAGTCGATTTTGCCGTTCGTCAGCCTGAGCCCGAGTCGCTCAAACGCGGCTTTGAGAGCCTTGTCCGCCCCCAGTCCTACCCGACCGAGGCACAACTTGCCGATATACTTCGCAAAATGGGCAAAAATGTCCCCGCCGACGAGCTGAACTGCGGCAGCTGCGGTTACAATTCCTGCCGCGAAAAAGCGATTGCCGTCTTTCAGGGGAAAGCGGAACTGTCCATGTGCACGCCGTTTCTCAAAGACAAGGCCGAGACTTTCTCCAACCATATTCTTAAAAACAGCCCGAACGGTATTTTGGTACTCAACGACAATCTTGAGGTCCAGCAAATAAACCCCGCTGCGCTGAAAATGCTGAACATTCGCAGTGCCTCGGATATTGTGGGCGCAAACGTCGTCTGCATACTCGAACCTGCTGGCTTTTCTGAGGTACTCCGAACAGGCAGGCCTCTGCGCAACAGACGTATCTATCTGGCGGAATATAAGAAATACATTGAGCAGACGATTATTTTGGACAGGGACTACCGGATGTTGCTATGCATCCTGCGCGACGTCACCGAGGAGGAAACCGAACGCCAGAAGAAAGAGGAAATCAGTCTGAAGACGATCGAGATCACCGACAAGGTCATCGAAAAGCAAATGCGTGTCGTCCAGGAGATTGCCTCGCTGCTGGGCGAAACCACAGCAGAGACAAAGGTTGCGCTCACAAAACTAAAGGAGTCGCTTGAAGATGAATGACCTCTGCGCAGACATCGGCTACAACAGCTTAAATAAATTCGGAGAGGAGCTGTGCGGCGATCATGTTGAGATTGTCGAGCACGGCGAAAACTCTATGGTCATTGTGCTTGCCGACGGACTAGGCAGCGGCGTTAAAGCGAGCATTCTCTCCACGCTCACCTCCAAGATCATCTCCACCATGATGGCAGCGGGTATGAGCATTGTCGACTGCGTTGAGACCATCGCGCACACCCTGCCGGTCTGCTCTGTACGCGGAGTCGCCTACTCGACCTTCACCATCATCCATATCGTCAACGGCACGGAGGCCGAGCTCATCCAGTACGATAACCCCGAGATCATCATGCTGCGTAACGGCGAGAGCATCTGCTATCCGACGGAAACGCTCGATATCGCCGGGAAGAAAATTCTCAAATCCAAAATCCGTATTCAGGAGGGCGATATTTTCATTGCCCTGAGCGACGGTGCTCCCCATGCCGGTATTGGTGTCACCCTGAACCTGGGCTGGAAACGCGAGAATATTATTGAATTTATCAAGACCTTTTCACATGTCGGCTTCACAGCCAAGACGCTTACGACCCTACTGCTTGACGAGTGCTACAGCCTGTACGGCGGTGAGCCAGGCGATGATACAACCGTCTGCACCGTGAAGATACGAAAAAGAGAACCGATGAACCTTGTGATCGGTCCCCCCTCCGATCCGGCCGACTGCAGCAGAATGATGTCTCTGTTCTTCTCCAAGGAAGGCAAACACCTCGTATCCGGCGGAACGACTTCAAATATTGTAGCGGAATATCTGCACAGGCCCCTGCGCACCCGACTTGAGTATTTCGACAACGATATCCCGCCGACGGCGGAGATCGAGGGCGTCGAGCTTGTGACTGAGGGCGTCATCACCATTAACAGGGTCCTGACCTTCGCGCAGGATTATCTCAAGGATAACGAGGCTTACAAGGAATGGAGCAGCAAGAAAGACGGTGCCTCGCTGCTGGCGCGGATGCTCTTCGAAGAGGCCACAGACATCAATTTCTTTGTGGGAATGGCCGTCAATCCCGCACATCAAAATCCCAAGCTCCCAATCAATTTCAGCATTAAAATGCGGCTTGTTGATCAGTTGGCCGACTGTCTGAGAAAAATGGGAAAGAAAATCAAGGTCAGTTATTTCTAAGCTGCCGACCGCGGCAGTTATCAGCGTCAGTCCATGCAGGACGAAAGTCTGTAGGCTTTAAGCGAACCGGAGGCATAGAATGAGAAAATTTGACACAAAGGTACAGCATCTGAAATACAAGGTTCTGACGGAGGTCGCGCGCCTAGCGTTCGAGGACAAATTGCTTGAAAGCATTACGGACATCCCAAAGACCATCGTGCCGGGCAAACAACCGACCATGAGATGCTGCGTTTACAAGGAAAGAGCCATACTTGGTGAAAGAGTCAAACTCGCAATGGGCGGTGACCGGTCGAATCCGAACATCATCGAGGTCATTGACATTGCCTGCGACGAATGCCCGGTCGGCGGCTATGAGATCACGGAATCCTGCCGTGGCTGCATCGCGCACCGCTGCGAGGAGGCCTGCCCACGCGGCGCAATCGCCTTTGACCACGAGCAGAAGGCCGTAATAGACAAAAACAAATGTGTTGAGTGCGGTCGCTGCGCCAAGGTTTGCCCTTATACCGCGGTCGTCAGCAGAAAGCGACCCTGTGAAAACGCCTGCAAGGTCAAGGCTATTAGCATGTCCGAGGATAAGACCGCCGAAATTGACAACTGCAAATGTGTCGAGTGCGGCGCCTGCGTCTATCAGTGCCCTTTCGGTGCAATTATGGATAAATCCTTTATACTCGAAGTAATTGATCTGATAAAGAAAAGCCGCGATAACCGCGAATATAAGATTTATGCCATTGTCGCCCCGTCGATTTCGAGCCAGTTTAATTACGCAAAGCTCGGTCAGGTAGTGACAGGTATTAAGCAGCTTGGCTTCCATTCCGTCATTGAAACGGCGCTGGGCGCGGACATGGTGGCAGACGCCGAAAGCCGTGAGCTTGCCGAAAGAGGCCTGATCACCAGTTCCTGCTGCCCCGCGTTTGTCAAGTACATCGAGCAGGACTTCCCAGACCTCAAGCCCTACGTCTCTCACAATCTCTCGCCCATGGCGGCGCTCGGCAAATACATCAAGTCCAGAGATGAACGCGCAAAAGTCGTTTTTATCGGACCCTGCACAGCCAAAAAATCCGAAATGAGGAAAGAGGCGGTCCGGCCTTATATCGACAGTGTTATCACCTTTGAGGAGCTTCAGGCGCTCTTTGACGGGAAGGGTCTGGACATCACCTCGGTTCAAGAGGATGTTCTTGACAACGCCTCTTACTTTGGACGAATCTTCGCCAGGAGCGGAGGCCTGGCGGATGCCGTCAGACAGGGCCTGAAGGAAAACGGCCTGGAGGGCTTTGCATACAAGCCGCTCTCCTGCGATGGGCTAGAGGAATGCCGTTCCGCACTTTTAAGACTGCGTGTCCACAAGCTCGACGCCAATTTTGTCGAGGGCATGGCCTGTGTGGGTGGCTGCATTGCCGGAGCAGGCTGCCTGACTCATGGAGACAAGGATAAGGAACAGGTCGATAAATATGGCCGTGAAGCTTTGGAAAAAACAATTAAGGACGCAATCAGCGTTCTGAAATAGAGACTGCTTATAAACCCCCATCAGATGTTGATGGGGGTTTGCTTGTCGTCATTGGCTGTATGCATTTGTCAGGGGCGCAGTATTGTAACGAACTTTACCGAATAAAGGTCGCACATTGTGTCGGTTCGGGTACTCGGATCACTAAGTACGAAGTAGTTTATTCCGACCTCTGTCAGAATGCCGGTCTTGTCAACATATTGGTTGCTGCCGACAATGAACTCTGCGCGGACGCTCTTGCCAATATTGGAACTCAGGTAATAGGGTATAAATCCTGGATCAGTCGCAGGCGGGGGGCCCTGCTGTGTCATCGGCATCGGTGTAATTGCCGGAACAGCCGCCCTGCTGGTGGATGTGGAGGCTGCCACAGCACTGGTTTGGTTTGACAGACGCGTACCGTTTGGATCCAAAACTCGGTTTCCCGTCCAAATGACGCTGTTATTCATATAAATTTAACACCTCCTGTTTATTAGGTTTGGGCGTAGGCTTCCGTAGGATTATAGAAACAATGCTGATTGATCCTAGTAAACCAGTACCCTGTTTTGTTATAGGGAAAGAAATTGGGGCATTGGGGCTGGAACGGATTCATGTACCACAGGGAGTCTGAACCTGCTCCGGTATATATCCCGCCGTTTATAGCCCAGTCCGCCACCTCATAATGGATGTCCTCGGGCGTCGCCGTCCAGACATTCTGGTTGTTCTGCACCCCGCCAATCATGGTTTTATAGCACGAAAACTGGCACATCTGTTCAATAACCCGCCGCAAACTTCCCTGATTCACCCGCTGATATTCACCATAGGGGACCCTGACCCGGTTCATACAAACGGTTGCCACGGCTCGCATTCCCGCGATGCCCTCTCCCCCCGCCTCGCATTTGATTAATCTTGCAAAAAGTTCCCTTGTATCCAATGCGCTCACCTCTGGTTCATATTACTCAAATGGCGTTATTTTGTTACCGTTCCGTTTAAAAACGCCCGAAAATACAGAAAAAACCGCGCCCCAAAAGGCGCAGTTTTTTCTGCCGTCGTGCGGAAGCATCGTTTTTCAGGCAGGGCTTAAATCTTTTTATATTGCTAAGCGCATGTATCAGCCCTTCCGCCGCGGTGTCTGTCCCTGATGTGCACGTTCGCGGTTCTGTGGCGGTTTGCGTGCCGCTGCCTTTGATTTACTCGTCAGCAAGCGGTTTATCTCACCACTGACTTGTTTTCTGATCTCGTACACCCACTGCTCGTCAAAGTCCAGATCCATACTCTTGGAAAACGAGTAATAGAGATTGACCCTTTGGTAGTAAATTTCGTACACGGACAGCGTGGTGCTTTTGAGTTCCGGCTTGGAAAGTGCTTCAAGATTCAGCGTGAAGCACTCCTCAACATAGAGGATAAACTGGGACAGCAGTTCCTCGTTGTTGACATCAAAGGGCAGCATCATCAGTCGCCATTCGATTGTCTCCGGTAGCTTGTAGGGCTTGAGCCGCTCGAGAATCAGGATGTAATCCCGGACATCTTTTTTTCGGTAATACCCGAGGGACTCCTCCTTTGTGCTCCAGAGGGCCAGCTTCTCCTTAAGCGGTAGACCGGCAATACTCAGAATGACTTCGCTCGGTCCGACAACGGCCTGGCGTATGGGTTCATCCTGCATGAGCAGGCGATCCTCGATGAAGGAGATGTCCTCTTCCATACAGGCGACATAACCGACGTCATAAATGCCGATGCGCCCCGCACGCCCTGCGATCTGCTTGGTCTCCTGTGAGGTAAGGAAACGAAACTCCTCCCCGTCAAATTTTTTGATTTCCGTGAAGATGATTCTTCTGATTGGCAGGTTCACGCCCATGCCAATAGCATCTGTCGACACCAGCACCCGGTTTTCTCCTTTAATAAAGGCATCGTACTGCAGCCTTCGAACCTCTGGCGGCAGGTCGCCGTAAATAACGCTGTTTTTGATGCCCCGCTCGGAAAAGTACTCTGCAATGGACAAAACCTTCCTTTTTGAAAACGCAACAAAGGCGTCGCCCTGTTTGACATCCGAAAAACGGACATGGGCTCTCTGCGCCTGCAGGGGTACCAGACGTGAATATTCCTTAATTTCCAGTTCATCTCCACAATCCGAGATCATGCGCTCAAGCTGCTCTTTGACATTAAGCGCTCCGCAAAGGTGGATTTCGGGACAGCAAAGCCCCAGTATTGCCCGGGTCCAAGCATCGCCGCGCTGAGAATCCGAAACAAGCTGTATCTCGTCAATCACGGCCACCTCATAAAAATCAACAATATTGGCTTTTTCAACGGTGCAGCTGGCGTGTCTGGCCCCTTCAACGGGAATTTCCTCTTCTCCTGTCAAGAGGCTGCAGGGTACGCCGTCGCTGTTGAGCCGCTCATAGTTTTCCAGCGCTAGAATTCGCAGCGGCGCAAGATAAACGCCGTTTCCGGCCTGCTTGAGGCGTTGGAGGGCGTTGTAGGTTTTTCCCGTATTGGTTTCGCCCAGATGGAGGTAGAACTTGCGCTTCATTTTTCGGGCAAGCGGATACTCGTCTTTCGGATTCTCCGGCAGCAGACGGCTGTATTCTTCCGCAACGATTTTGGGGATGTGGTTTGTGACCAATACCGAAATAATACCGGAGTTCAAATAGGCCTTAAAGTTTCCTCCGACAACCGCCTGAAACTGGTAATTTGTTTTGTTCGTGTTATTATAGTGCTCCAGCAGGCGCACGGAAACCGTCTCGAGCAATTCGACAAAGGCATTGTAAGTCGGACGGTACTCACTGATATTGCCGGCCTGAAGCGCTCGAAGGTCCCTAATCTTATTTCTGATGACAGCCTCATGGTGCCATAGCTTGCTGTTTTTAGTTTCTGCAACCTGCTGTTTGAGTTTTGGATACTGTTTTTTTATATACTCAAAATCATACTGCGCTCTCTGGACTTTTTTCATTTGCTTGTTCCTCTCCGTCTGCTTTATCCCGCGTCCCGCCGCTATTTTTCCCGCTGTGTACACAATATATCATAAAAAGACCAAGCCGCCAAATATTTCGGCGGCTTGGCCCTTTTCGTACTCTTTTTGAATCAGGTGTCGTTGTGTTTTCCCGGCTGCTTCTTTGTGTTCCAATTCTGGTTTTGATTTTCCTGTGTGATGGGTGTCTGGCCGTTGGCCTTTTCTTTTCTCGCCTTCTTGTTGTCGACTTGACTGTCCTTTGACATAATGATCCTCCTTTGTATTGTCGCAGCACACGGACTTACTACTGCATCCGCGTAATGTCGAAACCCATTTCTTCAATTTTAGATTTTACCTGATCCTGTCTGATTGCTAAGTTCTCATAGCCCACGCCGATCTGGTGGGTTTTGGCATCGACGCTGACTGCGGCAACGCCATAGAGATTATCCAGTTCCTGCTTGAGCGCCTGCGTTACGTGCCTGCCTCTGAAATTGTCAATTGTAAAATACACACTCTCTATAGACATCTTATCCCTCGCTTACCTATTTTCGGTGCCGCATATGGGTTATCCCAGACCCTGATCCTCCATACTCTTTTTCAAAAAAATCGCAACATTTTTTTCTTCTTTTATTCGGTCACTGTTTGTCCGTCCAAGTCGGTCACAAAGGCCGAGCAGGGCAAGTTCCCGAATATCGGTGTTTTGCCTGAGTCCCGGAATATCTGCGAAGGGCAGGCTGTTAACCACAAACAGCAGCTGCATATGGTACCGTATCATTTGATATACGGCGTCAATGAAATGCACATCTTCTGTAAAGACCGCCAGAAACTTTTTTGCCAGTTCCGCACCGACCTTGTCATGGTCATAAGCGGTCAGTTTCCCTTTACGCATTTTCGTGGCTGATGGCTTTCCGATATCGTGCAGGAGGGCCGACCACATCAGAACTGCGGGGTCCCTGCTTTTCTCGCGCACAGCTGCCGCCTCATTTACAACCAGCAGCGTGTGATTCCAGACATTTCCTTCCGGGTGGTGCTCGGGAGATTGCGGGCAATCCTTCAGTGCATATAGCAGGCTAAAGGGGTACGCTTTAAAAATCGGCATCTCGCTGACATCTTCAAAATAGCGCGCGGGCTTTTCATCCTCGAGCAGATGTCTGGAAAACTCGGCGAAGTGCGCGGGACTCGTCATTTATCGTCGGGGGTCTCGGGCTTATTGAGTCCAAACACAGCTCTTGCGCTTTCGGCACTCGGATCGTGCTTAATGTGCTTAGCGTGAAATGTCCCATCTTCCTTTTTCTTGTTTTTCGTACTTTTCATTTTATTGTCACTGCCCATAAACATGCTCCTCAGCGTTTCGTATTCGGTCCGAGCGATACTTTTTTGGTATTGTGATTTTGATTCTGGTTTTCATCGGGCACGGACTTGCCAGCAAGATTCATTTTCGCCAGCGCGTCTGCCGTCTTCTTTTCCTGTGGTGCTCTTTTTTCCTGCATCGTTATCACCTCAAAATTAGTATTTCAAAAGCACAGAAATTTATACTTATTTTTCCGTTTTCTGTAGTAATAATTTCCTGAATTATGCGATTTTGACCTGTACGCATTGGTTTTCAATTCCCATGTAAGAATATAGAAGGCATATTAAAAAAAGAAACTGAAATAATAAACCAGAACGATTTTCACCATAGTCGGCTCACATCAAAAAAAACAGTCGACTGTTTAGACAGGGCGTGATAAATTTGCCTAACGGCATTAAAAAAATACTGATACTTTCATTAGCGCTTCTGACCCTCAGTCTGATGGGCTCGGCCGCCGTCCCGCCGTTGGCGGCCAGCTGCGCCGCTGCAGCTGAAAACGGCGAAACTGAGAAAAAAGATTTTATCAAATGGGTTGATTTCAATGTTCCCTGCGAAGCAATGAAAAAAGCGATCGCGCTGGATATCCTGTCGCAGGAGCAAGCGGTTAAGCTCAATTTCATAGAGCTTCTTGCTTACCTTGCCGCACGAAACGGCAACGACTTCAGCCGTTATAAAGACAGTCAGCTCGACGAGATTGCGCAAGCGCTTGAAAGCGGTAAGACCATCCCGGAACTAACGGAAAAACTGAAATACTATTCCTACTATTTTGACTGCTTCACCGCGACCCTTTCGGGCTTTGTCGGAGCATATGAGATTGAGGTACCCGATGAAAACGGGGGCGGCAAGCACTGGGAAAAGCGCTACGGCATTAAAGTATTCAGTCCGATTGCGAAGAACTTCCCCTACAGCCATTATGACGACTTTGGTAAAAAGCGCTCCTACGGATTTTCAAGACCACATCTGGGCAACGACCTGCTCGGCCAGGTCGGAACACCGGTCATCGCCGTTGAAAGCGGGGTCATCGAGGCGCTCGGCTGGAATCAGTACGGCGGTTGGCGCATTGGGATAAGGTCCTTTGACAACAAGCGCTACTATTACTATGCCCACCTGCGAAAGAACTTCCCCTATCGCAAGGACCTTCAGATAGGCTCGGTCGTCAAGTCCGGCGATGTGATCGGCTATCTCGGCCGAACTGGCTACAGCACCAAGGAAAATGTCAACAACATCACAACCTCGCATCTGCACTTCGGGATGCAGCTCATTTTTGACGAGTCCCAAAAAGAGTGTGATAACGAGATCTGGATCAACGTATATGAAATTGTGCGTCTGCTTGAAAACAAACGCTCCGAGGTTGTGAAGAACCCGGAGACAAAGGACTACAGCCGAATATATGACTATCACGATCTTTCAAGTACCGCTGATCCAAATACGCCTCAATAAAAAAAGAACCGCCGTTTTCAAAACGCAGCGGTTCTTTTTAATAATTGTGTTCGGGTTTAAACGGCCTCTTTCTGATAGGTCTGGGTTGCACGGCTTTCCATGTTCGCAAAGGTCAGCGACAGTGCCTGCTCCATACTGAACATGCCCTTATCCTGACCGACAATCCACTTTGCCGCATATATCGCCCCCTGTCCAAAGGCGCCGCGGTTGAGGGACTCATGAACGATGCGGATGGTTTGATTCGGAAGCCCAAAAACGACCTCGTGCTTGCCTACAATGCCGCCCACGCGAATTGAATTGATGTGCCTTTCCTTATCCAATCCCAGGTCCTCGGCAATCCGGATCGCCGTACCGGAGACATCCTTTTTACCCTTGAAATGCTCCTCGATGATTTCAATATCCGCGTACGGCACAATCTTTTGAAGGAGCTTCGAGGCCTCAATTAGAAAATTGACACCCAGCGTAATGTTGGGAGAATAAAGGACGGCGCATTGACTACTCAGTTCTCTGAGCTGTTCCAGTTCATTGGGGTTGTATTTTGAAATTGCGGAGACGATGCGCGTGCCGTATTTGACGGCGTTCCTGTATTCATTGACAGCACAGGAGGCTGAAAAATCAATAATGACATCCACCCTGTTGTCTCTGAAAAATGTATTTAGATCAATATCCTTTAAGGAATATATACATCCTTCGTCATGGTCATATCCGAGGTTACGGCTGGCATATTCTCCCTGATGAAGCTGTGATTGCCGTACGACCCACTTCAAGTCACAGTCCTTGTCCAAAATGATCTCATTTGCGACGACTGAACCGGTCTTGCCGAACCCGAATAGTCCAACAGATATTTTCATTAGCGCTCCTTTCTCATTTCACATAGTTGCTACATCTTTTTCCCATCAAATAAACTTAAATCATTCACCCTCACTTTCGACGCTTACGAGATTAGCTGACGGATTCGGATGGAAAGCTCACCCTACACGCATCGCGTGATTCACCCCAGAATTGGTTCTCCCGTTCCGATGTCGGATTCAGCGAAAACTTTTTATATAGAAAAGGTGGGCAGCCCAAATAAAGGACTCCCCACCCAAGAAGACGTATCTTGAAGCGACAGCCGTCGCCCAACCGCTACGTAGTATCTCTCTCTTTTCTGATATTTTACTTTATAATTCAGGTAATGTCAAATTCAAATATTTTACAAGGGTAAATTTCGGCAACTTCTAATAAATATTCCAGGCTATTTTTAGCTCTGCATGCGAGAAATAAGTATTTTTTTCCGGAATATTGGAAGTCATGGCGGCGGAATTCTCTATTTTTCTACGCAGAACGCTAAATGATGCCCAGTGGAATCAAAATTGCCAACGCCAATGCGTCAATGCCAAACAACGTTGTTATAAAGCGCTTTTGAGTTCTGAGTTTTTTATCGTAAATTAGGTAGCTCGCCAGGAAAAAGGGGATGTAGGTCGTGATAAATACCGGGATTGCGCCCCACCAGGGATAAACCCAGATAAAGGCTGGCGTCCATGCTAGGAATATCTCGATAAGCGAGAAAAACAGGGCGGAGCCCACAGCGAATACGATGCGGTTATTGATTCCCAGAATCTTCATGTCCTTGTTGGTAGGGAGCAGCTTTGAGGTAAAGCCTGCAATGGCAAACATCATCGACAGTTCCCATGAGACGCCAATGAGCAGGATAAAACTGGTGCTCGCAGCGGACACGGTCCAAAGTGCATAGCCGCTGAAGTGGCAAATAACGGCGTTGACAATCTCATAAAACCAATGCACCGAATAGAGCGCCAGCGCGGCCGCGATGGCCTTATAATCTTTTTTCTGAACCTCATTGACATAGATGATAACGACGATTGCTAGGAGTGCTATGAATGTCCAGTTAAAGTTGGACGGGTCACGGACCATCGCCTTTGCCGCGTCCGCCAGCGGCGCTTTGGATTGCTCTCCAAATAACATGGTATTCCTCCCTTTCCATATTTTGCTGCTTTGACAATAGCACACCGGACCCGCCGGGTCAATACAAGTTCTCACTCTGGTAGGCGGGTAGCCGACCGCTGTGATTAGCAAAACAGTTTTTTATATGGAGGGGAGTTTTGCTTTTTAAATCCCTACACAAACTGCAAGACGGCCAAAATGTTCCTGCAAGATGAAAATGCCAGCACAATGCCCATATTTTGTCGGGCCTAACCGTACCGAATAGATCGGTATCTATTTCTCCTGTACCGAAGCATCCATTTTCTTATATATTAGTCACAATAAGTCTAAATTTAGCACCGCATATTTGGACTAAATGTTTTATTGACAAATGAGCTGACACTGATGTAATATTAGACAAACGCAACGAGGCAGTTTTCATATTGTCTTGCTGCGTTTTTTAGGTATCAGGATAAATATAATAGGAGGAAGAAAATGAACAAGAAGAAACTTGCATCTCTCTTGCTTGTCGCTTGCATGCTGGTCAGCCTCGCAGCCTGCGGCAGCAGTAGCAGCGGAGCTGCCACTGCCACCCCTGCTGCATCTGAAGACACCGGCTCAACCACCGGCGAAGTCATCACCCTCGGAACGATTTCCCCCAACACCGGTTCTCTTGCAGCTTACGGCGCAGCCGTTACCACTGCGGTTGACCTCGCGGTCGAAGAAATCAACGCTGCCGGCGGCATTAACGGCAGCCAGGTCAAGGTTGTCAACGCTGATGACCAGTTTGACCCGACTGAATGCCTCAACGCATTTAATTCCCTCGTTTCCCAGGGCATCGGTCTCATCGTAGGCTCCGTCACTTCGGGCTGCACTTCCGCTATCACGGATGCTGCCAACGAGGAGCAGGTCGTTCTGCTGACCCCGTCCGCAACCGCCGACTCCATCACCACCGAAGATGACTATGTATTCCGTGCCTGCTATGCAGACAGCTTCCAGGGCGCTATTGCAGCGGCCTACGCCAAGCAGTCCGGCTACACCGAAGTCGGCGTTGTTTACTGCGCGTCCGATACATACTCCAAGGGCCTCTACGATTCCTTTAACGCCGCTTGCGAAAAGTATGGCATAACAGTTAAAGCTGTCGAGTCCTCCGCTTCCCTTGATGTTCAGGATTACACCAACCAGTTTGCCTCAATGGCTAAATCCGGTGTTCCGTTCGTCTATGCTCCTTATTACTATGACGTTATCGGGCCCTATATCGTAACCCAGGCTCGTGCTGCCGGTTACAAGGGCATCATCATGGGCGCTGACGGATACGATACGACTCCGGACTATGTTGTAAAGGGCGCTGACCTTACCGCCTTTAATGACGTTGTTTATACCAACCATTACGATCCGGCCGATACCGACCCGAAAGTACAGTCTTTTGTTAAGGCTTACGAGGCAAAGTTCGGCTCCACCCCCAACGCCATTTCCGCTCTTGCTTATGACGCAGTTTATATGTATAAGCAGGCTATCGAGAAGGCCGGCACCACCGATCCCAAGGCCGTTCGTGACGCTCTGGCCGACACCTCCGCTGTTTATTCAGGCGTAACCGGCACCTTCTCGCTTGACGATGTCGGCACCCCGGCAAAGGGCGCTTCCATCATCTCTTTCACCCCCGACGGCGATAAGCTCACCACAAAGCTCGTCGACGTCGTCAAGGAACTGCCCGCCGCATAAGAATTCATTTCTACACTATATAGGGAAAACAGGGGGGCGCTGCGGCGTAAAGGCTTGCGCTTCCCCTGCTTTTCTGGTTGAAAGGTGGCAATAGACAAACGTGAGTACCTTTATACAGACCTTAATTGTGGGACTGCGGCTCGGCAGTATCTATGCGCTGGTGGCTCTGGGCTATACCATGGTGTATGGCATCATCCGGCTCATCAACTTTGCGCACGGCGATTTCATAATGGTCGGCGGCTATACCATGATCTTTACAATTCCTGTGGTACTTGCCCTCGGCCTTCCCGCGTGGTCCTCCGCTCTTTTCGCCATTTTAATCTGTGCGGTTGTTGGTATGAGTACCGAGCTGGTGGCCTATCGGCCTATAAGAAAAAGAGGTACCTCTATGACCGCCCTCATAACGGCGATCGCTGTCAGTCTGTTGCTGGAAAATCTGGCACAGGCAATTCCGGCAATCGGACCCAACCCTGTTGTTACAAGTCAGATCTTCTCAACAGGTGGTTTTTCCATTTCCGGCGTTACAATGGAATGGACGACTGTTTTAACAATCGTCATCAGCGCAGTCGTTATGGTCGTGCTTTATCAGTTTACGCAAAAAACAAGACTTGGTCGTGCAATGCGCTGTGTTTCGGAGGACAAGGAAGCCTCCATTCTGATGGGTATTAACGTCAACAACACGATTCTTCTGACTTTTGCCATCGGCTCCGGGCTGTCCGCTGTCGCGGCGCTTATGTATATAGCGCAGTATCCCAAGGTTTATACGACAATGGGTGCCATGCTTGGCCTCAAGGCCTTTGTTGCGGCCGTCCTCGGCGGCATCGGCATTATTCCCGGTGCCATGCTTGGCGGACTGATCATTGGGCTTGTGGAGTCTTTCACTACCAGCTATGTCAGCTCCAGCATGGCCGACACCTTTGTCTTTCTGATCTTGATCGTCGTACTGGTCATCAAACCTGCCGGAATCCTTGGAAAGAATGTGGGTGAGAAAGTATGAAAAAGTCCATCACAAAAGGCTATATCATCAATATCGCCGTTATCGCCGCGCTTATGGTCGGCTTTGAGCTCATTAAATCGGCCACCGGTGATTCTCAGACTTTTAAGCTCATTCTGGTTCCCAGTCTCTGGCAGTGCTGTTATCTGATTATACTGGCGGCCTCCCTGAACCTTGTTCTGGGTTTTTTAGGCCAGCTATCTCTGGGCCACTGCGGGTTCATGGCGATTGGTGCCTACGCCGCAGCCCTCATCTCGCTCGCCTGTGAGCGCGCCGGTGTTTTCGCGGATAAATCCAGCTTTTCATTCATATTGGTTTTGCTCGGCTGCATTCTGGCCGCGGGTATTTTGGCTGCGCTTATAGGGCTGCTCGTCGGCATCCCCGCGCTGAGGCTGAGGGGCGATTATCTGGCCATAATCACACTTGGTTTCGGAATGATTATTGTTAACATCATCAACAACCTGCCGTTCGCCGGTCAGGAAGGCCTCTCATTGGGCTCCGCTTCCGCATCTCTTTATAAAAACGGACTCGGCTTTGGTACCGCCTCAAAGGTGACTTTCGTCTGGGTGGCAATCATCGTAACGCTCATCTGTCTAACGATGATGTTCATGTTCATCCGTTCCAAGTACGGGCGAGCAATTAAGGCCATCCGCGATGATGAAATTGCGGCCGCCGCCTCAGGCATTAACACGTCCTACTATAAGATCTTCACTTTTACTTACTCCGCGTTCTTTTCCGGCGTCGCGGGTGCGCTTTATGCCTGCGCCAACGCCACGCTGTCCACCTCCTCCTTCGCCTTTACAAATGGCGGAATTTTAAACTCCACCTTCATCGTCGTCATGGTCGTTCTCGGCGGCATGGGCTCGCTCACGGGCTCCGTCATCTCCGCGATCATCATGTTCATTCTCAACTATGAGATTAAAAACGGCATTTGGGTCAAATCGCTGACCGGCTTCCTAGGCGGTATGTTTGCATACCCCATGCTGGTTTATGCTATCATCTTAATCGTGGTCATCATGTTCCGTCCCAAGGGAATCTTTGGCACTTATGAGCTCTCCCTTGTCAATCTGATCAAGGACATTAAGAACTACAGGGCTAAAAAGTCCAAAAAGCCTGACAAGAAGGAGGCGAAATGAATGCGTGATAAAAAAGAGCCTGTCCTTGAAACCAGGCATCTGGGGATCACTTTCGGAGGCCTCAAAGCCGTTCAGGACTTTAACATCAACATCTACGAGGGCGAGCTTGTCGGCCTTATCGGACCAAACGGTGCCGGAAAGACCACTGTCTTTAACATGCTCACCGGCGTTTATCTCCCCACAGAGGGCTCGGTTATCTTAAACGGCGAGGTGCTTAACGGTAAAAAGCCCTATCAGGTTGTTGCCTCCGGCGTCGCCCGCACTTTCCAGAACATCAGGCTGTTCAAGCAGATGTCGGTCATCGAAAACGTTAAGGCAGCTATCACAAAGGACACAAATTACAACATGCTGGACGCGCTTCTGCGCACACCGAGGTTTTGGCGTGTTGAGCGCGAACTGACAGAGAAGGCAATGGACCTTCTTGCCATATTTAAGCTTGAGGGCAAAGCCGACCAGCTCGCATCAAACCTGCCCTATGGCCAGCAGCGTAAGCTTGAAATCGCGCGCGCCTTGGCAACCAACATGAAGCTCCTGCTGCTCGATGAACCGGCTGCCGGCATGAACCCGACGGAGACAGCCGAACTGCTCGAATGCATCAACACAATTCGTAAGCGCTTCGGCATTTCGATCCTACTGATAGAGCATGACATGTCCCTTGTTATGAATGTGTGCGAACGCATCGTTGTCATTGACTACGGTCTGACGATCGCAAGCGGCCTGCCGGAGGAAATCGCCAAGGATCCGAAGGTCATCGCCGCCTATCTTGGCGAATAGGGAGGGATAAGAAATGCTTGAAGTCAAAGACCTGAACGTCTTTTACGGGGCCATACATGCGATCAAGGGAATCTCCTTGACCGTCAACGATGGGGAGCTCGTCTCTCTTGTCGGAGCAAACGGCGCAGGAAAAACCACAATCCTGCACACCATCTCCGGCTTGCAGCCCGCCGCAACCGGAGAGATTCTGCTGGACGGACAAAATTTGCAGAAAATTCAGCCCAACAAGATCATTAATCTGGGCATGGCCCACGTGCCGGAAGGCCGTCATGTGTTCGCAAGGCTCACGGTCGAGGAAAATTTGCGCATGGGCGCCTATATCATCAAGGATCAGAAGAAAATCAACGAGAACCTTGAATCGGTCTATTCGCATTTTCCGCGTTTGCGTGAGCGGTACAAGCAGGTCGCCGGAACACTTTCAGGCGGTGAGCAGCAAATGCTGGCTACCGGGCGCGCCCTGATGACGAACCCCAAAATGCTCCTCATGGATGAACCGTCAATGGGACTGTCCCCTATTTTGGTCAAGGAAATTTTCACAATTATTGAGGAACTGCACAACAGCGGTATAACCATTCTCCTAGTCGAGCAGAATGCAAAAATGGCGCTTGCCATCTCCGACAGGGCTTATGTGCTGGAGACAGGGATTATTTCCATGGAAGGCTCCGCAAAAGCCTTGTCTGAAGATGACCGCGTCCGCAAAGCTTATCTTGGCGCATAATACAAGCGGAAAAGGGGGAATCACACTATGGATCACTGCATCATCACCATTGCACGCGAAACAGGCAGCGGTGGCCGAAACATAGCGGCCAAGCTCTCCGACCAGCTGGGTATCCCTTTTTATGATCGGGATCTGCTGCGGTTGGCCTCGGACGTGAGCGGCATCAATATCGGACTCTTCGGCGAATCTGATGAGCGCATCGGCAAGCTGGAAATGATGACTGCCGCAAACAAGATCTACACCGGCGAGGTTCTCCCGCCGGATGACGATGATTTTGTTTCGACTAAGAATCTCTTTGAATTTCAGGCCAAAATCATCAAGGAACTGGCAAAGGGTGTCAGCTGCATCATTGTCGGGCGCTGTGCAGATTTCCTGCTTGCAGACCACACTGATGTTCTGAAAGTATTCATCCACGCCCCGCTTGAGAAGCGCAAGGAGAACGTCGCTTTCTATTCCCTTGCCTGGAGTGAAAAGGAAATCGCCAGGTACATTAAGAAAGAGGATAAACGCCGCGCAGAGTATTACCGCTACTATACGGGTAATGATTGGCGCGATGCCGCCCATTTTGATATCAGTCTGGATTCCTCCGTCCTCGGTGAGGACGGCTGCGTAGACCTGATCAAAAAGGCCATTCCCCTCTTTGTTCGATAAAAAGCAATTAAAGCCGCCGCACAAGGACGTTCGTTCCTTCGTGCGGCGGCTTTTCATCTAATGACAGTGCTTGGGTAAGTGGTGACTTTCTTCCGCGTGCAGAGCTGTATCGTCTGCCGCTCCGTTCTTATGTATCCTTTTTGAAATATAGCACCCCTGTTAGACTAGGCTTGGCGTATAGACCTCGGTTCCATACAGACCCGCTAAATTTGACGGTCCTGCTCAATCAGGCGCTTGAGTCCCTCGATGGCCACATGCACGGAGGCCGAGGTATCCTCGCTCATAGTCTGGTCCAGCCCCGCGGCCTCGCGCTCTTGATTCCACACCACATGAAAGCAGGACCCGCAGCGGCAGCGCAGCGCGGCCGCTACAACAAACAGGGCGGCAGATTCCATTTCGGAGGCAAGCACACCCAGCCGCTTCCACGCCTCCCATTTCTGGAGGAGTTCATAGGATACCGGCATGCGTTGGGGGCTGTGCTGACCGTAAAATGAGTCTTTGCACTGCACAACGCCCGTGTGCGTTCTCCTGCCTAAGGCGCGGGAAGCCTGACGCAGGGCATTCGTCACATCCAGGTCGGCGACGGCCGGAAACTCAATCGGCGCGTACTCAACAGAAGTATGCTCAAAACGGACAGCGCCTGTCGCGACGACAATATCCCCGGAGCACACCTGCAAATCAATGCCGCCGCAGGTGCCGGTTCGTATAAAAGTATCGGCGCCGATGTTGTGCAGCTCCTCCATGGCGATTGCGGCGGATGGGCCGCCGATTCCCGTTGAGCAGACCGAAACCTTTTCGCCCAACAGAAAACCGGTATAAATATTGAACTCACGATTTTGAGCAACGTGGACCGGTTTGTCAAAATAGGCTGCGATCGCTTCGCAGCGTCCGGGGTCTCCGGGCAGAATACAATAACGGCCCACATCTCCCTCGCCGCACCGTATATGATATTGCTTTTCTATTGTTTGCATCTTTTTACCTCCCGTTGGGCTCCTCTGCATTTATCATAAGTTCAGCCTGAATTAATGCTGCGCCATATAGGCCTCAACCTGTTCATGCCACGAAACCGTATGGTAGATTTGCGGATCGGTCGGCTCTCCCATCAGCAGGTCAACAAGATAACGCGGCTTTTTGCCGCCGATATACATGGACTTGACGCAGGAGACACAATACACGCAAACCTCCTCGCAGGGCATAGCAGCCGCTCTTTTCTTCATCTGAACGTGAATCTGCTCGACCGACAGCTTCGGATAAAAGCTGTCCCCGCAGCAAATTGACCGCGTTCCGCTCTGTTCGGTCTCCACAATGTCAATGTTCATTTTGGATAGCAAGCTCCGCACAGCCCGATGCACCTGCGGCTTTTCTCGGACAGGACAGGCATCGTGCACCGACAGCTTGAGGCCCTGATAGTCGGGAAACGGAAAGCTGTCCAAACCGTCGAGGATTTCCCACAACGAGATTGTTGAGATTCCGTGGTAGAGGCTCCGAAAGCGCCTGTCACAGCCCGCACAGACGTTAATGATTAAAGCGCCTGTCTCCAACTGCGGGTCATGGTGACAGCATATTTTATGCAGGCGGACCTCGCCGTAATTTTCGTTGAGGAAGCGAAGTATTTCACTTTCCTTTTCGGGCTTATACAAGCTCAGGGCACAGCCCGGATTAAAATAGGTCTTTGTCATCAGCGGATATCCTCATTTCAGCGCAGTTTTAGGGGTTGTTATTAAATATTATATACCTTCTTCTTTCTTAAGCCAAGCCTCAAAAATATCGTACGGCTTGTAAGCAATCATCTCCAAAATTGGCGGAAAGAAAGCGTGAAACCGTCCACATAATGGCTGTCGCAATGTACATTTGGCAGGGCACCGTGTAAAAAGCCCCGCAATCTCAAAGATTACAGGGCTTTTGTTTATTGGGAATAATTGGGGGATGCGTCATTGTTTTGCTCGCCTCATTAAGAGACGACCCGTCTGGCACCCCAATAGTGATTTGTGTAATAGGTGTCGGAAAGGTTGGATATTTTAACAACATCTCCGGTATGCGGTGCATGGATAAACTGTCCGTTGCCTATGTAAAGTCCGGTATGGCCTATATAGCTACCGTCCTGCGAGGTGAAAAGGATGACGTCGCCAACCTGTAGACTGGAGGCTGAAACGGGCGTCCCCGAGTAGGCTAGGCCTGCCGCCGTACGGTTGACGGTATAGCCAAAGTGTCTGTAGCAATAATAAACCAGTCCAGAACAATCAAAGCCCGAGGGCGAGGTCCCGCCGTAGACATATTTGACACCGAGGAAGGTTTTGGCATAGTCAATGATGTCCTGTCCCGTACCTGTACCGGCTGAGTCTCCGTACCAGTCACTGCTGCCGCTGCCACTACCACTGCCGCTGTTGCCGTTTGAAATTTGGTTTGAGGCATTCTGCTCGGCCTGTATGCGTTCCTGTTCGGCGAGCCTGTCCTCCATGTCGCTGATTTGCGTGCCAAGCGCGGATTGAAGCGTTTTAACGGCTTCAAGCTGTTTTTGATAATCCGCGGAGTTTTCCGTCAGACTGGATAGAACTGTTTGGACTTCCTCCTGCTGAGACAAAAGGTCCGCTTGTTTCTGCTGATAGTCCTCAAAGACTTTTTGCTGCTCCGCCATTTCGGCTTCCATAGTCGTCTTTGCTGTTTGAACCTTAATCTGCGCCTCCCGCAAATCATCGATCAGGTCATTATCATATTTCATGATGGACTTTATACAGTCTATACGAGCAAGAAGGTCCTGAAAACTGCTTGCGCCAAACAATATAGATATGTACGAATATTGGCCGCTCTCTTCCATGGCGCGAACGCGAATCTTGAAGTGCTTGAGCAGTTCCTGTTCCTTCTGCTTATCCTGCGTCAGCTGGTTTTCCATTTGCGCAATGGAGTTTGTATAGATCGCAATTTGCTCGGAGAGGTTTTCAATTTCAGCGTTGGTGACTTCGAGCTGGGAGGTCAGAAGTTCAAGCTTCTCCGTCTGTGAGGCTATTTTATTATTTAGTGCATCTGCTTGCGCCTGTATACCGGCCTTTTGTGTTGCAAGCTGGGTCTGCTGCTGCTTGAGCGTGTTCAGTTCGGATCTGCTGACAGCCGCTGCTGAACTACTAAGCAGCGGGGCACTTAAAGCAAACATCAGCAAAAACGCCATCAATCCGGCTAAAATGGATTTTTTTCTACGTGGGCTGGAAAATTTCATTTTAATCACCAAAATATTACAATAGGTTACTAATTGTTACAAGAATTATATCCTATGCGGCAGCATAATGCAATACAATGTGGCAAATTTCTTTTCTTTCAATCAGGCTCTCGGTCTGACGAAACGCAAAAAAGAAGCATGAACCTCGTGTTCATGCTTCTCCTGTGTTATTTAAAGCGGCCCTGTCTTTCGCCCGCAGCTGACAAAAGTTCTTTCTCATTTCGAGATAATCAGCACTTTCCCTGGAACTCCGTGTCTGTGTCCTTACAAAGATATTGCACCGCTTTTCGTCCTGTTTCAGCCGCAGCGGGAAGCCCCCCCGGAGGCATAAGACGCTGACTGGCAAAGTAAACGTTGCTAATGCTCTCGGGTTTTGAGGGGTAAGCTCTGTTCATGCGACCTTTGCCCATCATGGTCATCCAAGAGCCCTTATAAGAGCCCAGATAGCGTTCGTAGGTCAGTGGTGTCGCTATATCCCAAACGGCAATTTTGCCCGCAATCTGCGGATATTTTTCTGTGAGGATTTCTATAAAAGCGTTAGCGAGTTTTTGCTTTTCGGCTTCGTATGTTCCTTCTTCCCTGCACTTCTTCCAGAAATCGTAGCTATCTCCAAGGATTGCCGAAGTTACGGCTGTGCAGCCCTCTGGGGCATAGCCCTTATATTCGGCATAATTGTTAATGCCGATGACGGCTTCGGGTATACCGCCGCAAACAAGCGGTTTTTCCGCGGTAAATGTCAGACTCTCCGGCAAATCCGATAAGTCTGCCTCAATGCCCAGACAAATAAAGGTATCCAGCATAGGGATTGTGTTCTTGCGCATATCAAGCGCCCACTGTTCGCGGATGGGTGCATCAAACAGGGTGTCGATTGCGGACAACGTATCACGAGTCACAATCACGGCATCTGCCTCAATCAGCTCACCGTCAATGATAACACCGTAGGCTGCACCGTTTTTGACTGCAAGCTTACTGACGAATTTGCCATAATGAATTCTGCCGCCCAGTGCTTCAAAATTCTTGGCCATGCGGCTGGCCATGCTCAGAGAACCGCCCTCAGGGTAGCCGCCATCCCCGGAGACGAGCGTCGCAATGGTGAAAACCAAACCGGCAGCGCTGTTTTCGGGACCCACGATGTTCTCCAGCAATTGACGCATAAGCGGGCTCTTAAAGCGCTCTGCATATGTCTTTGATGTTTGCTTTGAATAGAAGCCGATGCGCAAAAGAGCCGGCATCATGTGAAGCATAGTGGACAGCGGCATTTGCGCTTTCTCACGAACCTGAACGCCCTTAATGTCCCTAAGCGGCATATTTACAGCTGTAAATTTTTCAATATCCCGGCAAAGTTTCAGAATCTCTGTCTGATCCTCGGGCGCAACCTCTATAAAATGCTGCCTCAGCCTGTTAATGTCGCGATAAAGATGCACGGTCTTGCCATCGAGTTCAAAACTAAAAAAGGGATCGCGGCAGTAGATTGGAACACTGTCATCCAGCGCGCCGACCTCCCGCCAAAGCCTATTAAATGCTGTTTCAGCTGATGAGCCGGTCAGCCAGTGCATTCCGCCCTCAAAAAGGTAGCCCTTCCTCCGCCAACTGGTGGATGCGCCGCCCGGGATGTTGTGGCTTTCAAAAATTGTAACGTCGAACCCGCTTTGACGGGCATAAACACCCGCTGTCAGTCCCGCAATGCCTGCACCGATAATAATGATTTTTTTCACACTTTCTTCCTCCTGATAATATCGGCTATCCAGTCTCCTTCCGGGCAGGGGTAGCCGGGGTTCAGGGCATATTGCTCTGCAATGCCCTGAATTGCACACCAATAAGCAATCGACAGTGCGAGGGGGTCCCCTTCTCTGATGGTACCGTTCTCCTGTCCTTGCCGCATCAAGTCGACCGTTGGCGTATAGATATCAAAGTCTGCTAAAAGTGCCTTAACGCGAGGCGGTACAGCTTCGTTATAGTAGGTCTGACTCATCAGCACAAACATCTTTGCGACAAATGGCTCCGCCTGAATGTATTGCAGAATATTATTCGCTGTTATTTCAAAAAAAGCGAGTGGCTCCATATCCGTGTTCGCCATGGTTCCCATCGGACCGGAAATGCCGTATCTAATCAGTTCCTCATAGAGCTCTTCTTTTGATTTGAAATAGTGAAATAGCAGCCCCACGCTCATGCCGACCTGCCCTGCAATGTCTTTGATTGTTGTGGCGGCAAAACCCTTTCGAATAAACAGATCGAGCCCTGCCCAGAGGATATCATCCCGCCGCTTTTCTTTTTGCTCATCACGTACGCCCATTTTATTGAATCTCCGTTCATTGAACATATATTCAATATAATATACTGATATACATAATTGTCAAGTCCTTAAATAAACAAAAAAATTTAAGCCTCCGTGCTGCAGCTCTGATTATCACCCACATAAAACATCGCAAGAAAATACACCCTGTGAACCTTTTGTAACTGATGCCGACTAACCGCGATATAAAGTATGCCTCAACAACTCTACAAAGGCGACTTGGAGAAAACGGCCGACTATATTAATGACGCTTTTGATAGAATATGAACCTTAAAAAATGAGGGTGTGTACTTGTGTGCGGGTATAACGTGAATAAAAAGACCCTGCAACCGTAAAGGTTACAGGGTCTTTTGATGTGCTTTCTTACCAAAATCGATATCTTTGAATTTTTGCTGTAGATTTTGAACGCTCATTTCACAAATATAAAAATCAGATGTTTTCAGCGCGACGTTCGTTTATCGCTACTGATAACCCTCAATGGCCGTGATTATTTTTTTCGCGCACGCTTTTGTTTATCTGTTCCACACGCTTTTTCATTGAGGAATACTGTGAAAGCCAGATGGCTAGATAAACCGCTAGGAAGATGCCGAAATAAATCAGTACGCCGGAAACTGAATGACTCATCCACCGCATGAAGTATGCAATTGGGAATGTTGCGAGTGAACATATAAGCAGGTGGGTTACACTCTGCCGCAGAATGCTCCAATCATCTTTTTCCCAGATAACAGACGCCCCGCCCCAAGCGGCTCCGTATAGAAGTGAACATACAGCTTGCAGCAGAACCGCATTCATTTCACTGCCGCAATCGGATATCAGCTCCGGTACCACCGCATAAAACCTTCCGTCTCCCACCGTCAGGGAAATAATGATTGTAATCATTGTGCTAATTGACAGACCAATGGGCGCGCCTACCAGACAGCGTATAATCAGCTTCTTTTTCATAGTTAACCCCTTTCATATTCCTAATACTTGTTTAATCTTGGTGACGTAACGTCTTGAAACATAGGTAACCGTGGCGTCTGACAGCGAGACACAAATCGTTCCTGCAAAGCTCAGATCAAAGCTCTTGACCTTCTTGAGGTTGACAATCTCAGCGTTTGAAATACGGACGAAGTGGTCTTTGTTCAGCCGTTCTTCCAGTTCATAAAGCCGCAGTCGAAGTGTATACTCGCCGCTGCTTGTCACCGCGAACACCTTCCCCGCTGCTGCATAAATACGGATGATATCCGACTGCTCAAGGATTTCAACGGTATTCTCGCGGAATCCCGCAACCATCTGAGGTAATTCCTCAGAGAGCTTTTTGAAAAGGGTGTTTATCTCTTCCGTTAGTTTATCGGTCATAATAATGACCTTCGGTTCTTGATAGGAAGCATCAATTTTGATTTCAATTTGCATTCAGTCACCTCCTCGCTACGGTCACAGTATAGGAAAAATGAAAGTCGTTTTCTACCGATTCCCGATAGGTGGTTGTTTTTGGTTCATAGGTGGCAGGCGATTAAAACAACCTAAAGTGATTATAGCATAAATTTTCCAGATATAAGTAATATCCCTAATTTTTTCGGGGAGTTCCAATTCAAACGGCTTGTTCGGTCCAACGCAAATAATTGAGCGGCCAGGACAAAAATCCCGACCGCCCTTGTTTTGGTTGATTCCTTACTTGTGTCTACCCAGCAGATTATACAGCAGTTGTGCCATTTCCGCACGGGTTGTTTTGCCTGTGGGATTAAGTTTGCCGCCATCGCCCGTGACTGTCCCGGCCCTGACTAGCGCCGTCATGGCGTCGCTCGCCCAGGAGGCAACGCCGCCAGCATCCGCGAAGTCAGACAGTGTCTTGCTGGACGCGCTGGTGGGCAGCTTATCGAGACGCTTGAGGGCGTTGTACAGCAGTGTGAACATCTCTTGCCGGGTGATGGCGCTGTCAGGCGCAAACTTGTTGTCGCCGACGCCGATGGTAATGCCAAGCTTCCTAGCCGCCGCGAGATATCCCGTATAGTAAGTGCTGCCCGCGTCGGAAAAGTTATCCATCGGATTCGTGACCGCCGTCACACCGTAAGCGCGCAGGAGCATGGTAATAAACTGGCCGCGTGTCAGCGTGGCATCAGGGCTGAAGGTGGTCGCCGTTGTGCCGGAGGTGATGCTTCTCGCGGACAAGAAGGTCACGGCGCCGCCGTACCAAGCGGTGGCGCTTACATCGGTGAAGCTGACTTTGTTGTAGCCGATGACATACGCCGAGAAGTGGGTCGTCTCAAAGGTGACAGTTCCCGTCGACGCATCGTATTGGCCCTGCATGGTCTGCAGCTGTCCTGCGCCATCAAGGTAGTATACCACAACAGCGTTTGGATCCTCGCCGGTCTTGAGGGTGTAGGGAAGCGTCACAGCAACGCTGCTGCCGAATTCAGAGATCGGCTTGCCGCCGACAGCGACGGAGAGGCTGTAAACGGGCCTATTACCGACGACGGCCTGCTGGGCGGCGTTGAGCGCTGAAGGACTTACCACGGCAATTCCAAAGCTGACGTCGCCGGAACCCGCCGCGCTGATGGCGTCCACGGCACCTGATGAGAAGGCGACCGAGCCGAGGCCGGACTTAATTTCAAGCGCCGCGCCGGTTCCGGAGGCAAAGGCGGCAAACTGCGTGCCGGGGATGGTGAGGTTTACGCTGCCAAGGCCCGCACCGGAACTCGTATCAATGCTGGCAATCGCCTTTCCGCCTGCGGCTTCCGCTTTTTTGACAGCGTCCGTGAGGCTCGTCATGGTGTCTGCCGGGACGGGGACGGTTTGCACCCCGCCGACGGTTGTGCCTGGGATCGGCGCGCCCGCTGTCGTCACGGCATCTCTGCCGCTGCCGATTGTTGTTATCGTGACGTTTGAGTCAACGACAGGGCCGCCACCGGTATTCACCGACGGCGCCGCGTTAATCTTTAGGGTAAAAGTCGCCGTATCACTGCCGTTGGTATTTGTCGCCGTAAACGTCAAGGGGTAGTCGCCCGCCGCTGTGGGCGTGCCGCTGATGGTGCTGCCTGAAAGAGTGAGTCCCACCGGAAGCGTCCCGCTGAGAGACCAGGTGATGGTACCGCCGCCCATAGCGTCGGGCGCACAGCTATACGCTTTCCCGACCGTACCAGTTTCCAATCCGGCCGTGACAATGTACGGCGTGTCAAGAATCGTCAGGGTAAAATCCTGCGTGGCATCGGGTGCCGTCCCGTTCGATACTGTCAAAGTAAAAGTTTTATCGGTACCCGCGTATGGGAATAAAGCGGTCATCGTGATCAGACCGGTTGAGGGGTCAATCGATACGTTGCTAGGTATGTCGGTAAGGAGACTGTAAGTCAGCGTGCCTGTTCCCGTGGCCGTAACCTGAAAGGTCCCGCCCTTAGCCGGAATGCTCGCAGCGTTCGCGCTCGAAATAGTCGTTGTGGTCGCATCTTCGAATTCAGCAGTGACGGTGACATTCGCCGCCGGCATGGTGAAGCTGGTACCGGCGATGGTGTGTTCTGTTCCGTCATTATACTTTAAGCTTCCTGCCTTTAATTGTTTGCCCGCGTCCGGCGTCACGGTCAGGTTTATAGTATCTCCCGCGATCGCGTCCGTTTTGCTTGGCGTCACGCTGCCTCCGGTGACAGTAGCAGAGACGGTATAGGTTTTGCTCCACTTCGCAAGCAAAAGGGTGCTTCCATGAATGGGGGTATTGAAGTCAAAAAGTGAAACCAGGGATAAGTGCCCATCTACAGTATACCAGCCGCCGAACTCATACCCTGCCCAAGTTGGGTCTGCCGGCGGCGTGACGAGATTTCCATCATCGACATATTTGTCTGTTCCGGTCAACGGGAGTGCACTCGTGACGAAGCTTACCAGATGGCTAAAATTCCCAGATATATCAAGTGACGTACCGGCCGTTCTTTGACTTAAGTCGATGGTATAGTCGTCGGCGGCAGAAAGCACCGTCGCGCCCTCAGTCCAGTTGGCGAAGTGCGATTCCTCGGCAACCGGACTCGCGAATAATTGAAAATTACTGCCAGTTAGCGCTGCTCCTATAGTGCCGGCAGACGTGCTGCTTAAGACAATAGCGTGCCCAAGAAGGTTTGCCCGCAGTATTTTTAACGGGTTGTTTGCGCACGACATGCTGGTAATATCTTTCGAAGAACTGCAGTTTAAAGACGACAGCTTGTTGTCATTGCAATACAACGAGGTTAATGCTGTCGCATCAAGGCAATTTAAAGATGACATGTTATTAAAGCTGCAAAACAACGTCGTTAAGGCACTTGTTCCGGTTAATACAATTCCGCTGAGCTGATTATAATGGCAATCAACAGCCTGAAGAGACACTGCGCCGCTGAGATTGAGCCCGGTCAGCGCGTTTTCCCAGCAATCAAGGGATTCCAGTTTTACAGCGTCGCTCAAGTCTAAAACACCGGTAAGGCCTTTGCCTGGCAGTATGTTGATTGCTTTGATGCTCTTGATAGCATCCGTTGTCCAGGTCACCCCGGTCCATGTGGCGGGGTCATCTATTCGACCGATGGGGTTAATTTTCTTCAAATTCGTTATATGTGACGCGTCTTCAATGCTTAAAAACGCTTTGATCTTCGTAAGATCATTGTCATTGTATCCGTCGTTATTCGAATCTGTTGGGTCGACCGCCAGAGCCATAACGGGCAGCAGACCCGCCAGTAAAACAACTGTCAACAGCAGCGCCAGCACTTTACCGAGTGTCGTATTTTTCATGTTACAAAATCCTCCGTTATATACGCTTATTTTTGCGCCAGCTGAAATGCCTCGCTCAGGGAGATTTCCACCTTTCCCTCCCAGTTGATGCAGACACCGTTGGTGGTGGCCTTCCGAAACAGCTCCTCGTCCGCGAGTATTCCAAACCGTAATGTTTCAAGCCTGCTTTTCAGGCTAAGCTGAATACTGCTGCCATTATCCAAGATAATGTCCAGACAGTAATCCTCCTTTGGTATGACCTTGATTATTTGACTCAAATCAATCACCTCCATGATATAAAAAAACCACCGTACTTTTATTGTACAGTGGTTTTTTTATGTTGTCTGTCACCCGCCGGGTGACAGGGGAGGGTGACAAAAGCCCTATTCCCGCGTCTGCATATACTGCCGCAGCATAGCTCTTGAATTGACGTTCAGCTTCTCAAAAATGCGTTTCATCATCGTTTTGACCGTATTTTCTGTGATAAAAAGCCGCGCACCGATCTCGCCATTGGAAAGGCCCTGCGCCACAAGGGATGCGATTTCCGCCTCGCGTTCAGTCAGCTCAGGACGTTTTTCCGCGAAATACTCCCGCGTCATCTGCAGCGCTGCCTTTCGGTAGGAGATATATAGCTTCAATATGGACTTCGCATCCTCCTGATAAGCACCTTCGTGAGAAAGTGCCTGCAAAACAGGCTCAAGAAAATCGGCGTTCTCCACGAAGGGCATCAGCAGTCCATCCGGCAGAGCCAGCGTGAGCGCTTTCCGCAGGAGACGCAGCGCATCATCCCGCCGGTATAGCTTCTCACTTGCAGCCGCCGCATAAGTGAGGACATAGATTTGGCTCAGCAAATTCGGGAATACGGACGCGGTTCTAAGAAAGTGGTCCATGCTTCCCAGCAGCTTTGCATAATCCCCGCGCACCAGCAGCGCCCGGCCATAAACGATATGAAACACGCCCATCGCCGGGAAATATAGACGGCTGGAGGAAAAGTTTCCCTCCAAAATCCACTGGGGAATCTCCTGCTTTCTGCCCAGATTGAGCGCAATCCAGGTGTCACAAAGCTCCATCGCATGCATCAGGTTGTACCAGCCCCCGCGCTCAAGCTCCTCGCGCAGATTGTTTAAGCTGTATGCCGCAAGGGCGTAATCTCCCTTGCAAAAGGCCAGTCGCGCCTGAAGAAACACCGCACACAGAAGGATATCCTCCTGCTTGCTGCTGCCCGCCAGATGCAGCGCCTTATGTACGGTGATTTCCGCGCTGCTGAAATCGCCGCGAAGATAGTCCCGCTCCGCCTCCATGACAAGCTCCGCGCCCCGGCCATGGCCCTTTGCGAAACCGTCGTAAAGGAGCATACCCTCCTGGAGCAACGCCAGCTCACGATCCAGCTGCCCGGACGCGCGGTGGAACATATACAGCACGGAGGGCGAGCCGAAGGTCCAGCCGCCTCGGGTATCCATGAATTCGGTCGGTCGGTCAAGCAGCGCTGCCGCCCGGTGATAGTGGGAAACCATTTTTTCAATATCGTTGTACTCGTCGAAACTGAGCAGCACCTCGAATTCTCCGGAAAGAGCCCGCGCCGTTTCCTCGTCCAGCGTACCGCCGTTTAGGATACCGGACAGCTCCTCGCAAGTTGCGGCGAACCGTTCTGTCTCGTTGTAAGAAAACAGGCAGATGGCGTAAACCAGCAGGGCGACCGGGTGTGCCTGCCGAAGCTTATCAGGGCAAGCTTCCATATACGCAACAAGTTTTTCCTTGTGTTCATTGTGCATGCTGTGCCCCTGGTCAAGCTCTAAGGCCGTCAGCAAGCCTTCAAAATCCTGTGCAAGCTCATAATGTTCCATTGCCGGAACATAGTCTCCGGCTTGCCGGTACCACGCCGCCGCCCGTCTGTGCAAACGCTGTTTTTCTGCCAGCGGCTTTTGTTCAAAAAGACCTCTGAGAAATTCAGCAAAAATCCTGTGCATCTGATAAGTGCCGCTCCGCCCATCCCAGCCGATAAATGCGTTTGCACTTGTTATCTCAGCCATGATCTTCTCGCTGCCGTCCTTTTGCCACATATGGGCGGCCTGCTCCGGTGTAAACGCCTCAAAAAGACAGACAGTTATCAAAAAATCCTTTATTTCATCGGCAAGTGGGTCATAGACTGTTTTCTTAATCAGAGCCGTTATGTTGGGCGGTGTCGTAAATGTCCCCTCCGCCTGATAACTGAGCATTAGAAGATATAGAGCACTGATCCACCCCTCGGTGTAGGCGTAAAGCCAACGCAGATCCTTGTCCTTTAGCGACAGCCCGCAGAGATGATAATAGGAAAGAATATCAGCCTGTGTCAGCTCAAGGGTGTCTTTCTGGATATGGCTTACATACCCCTTGAGCGCCATTTCATCCAGATTGATAAAGTGCGTGTAACGGGCGGTCAGAACGAAATGAACGTCGGACAGTTCATTCCAAAGCAGGTATTCGATGAAATCTGCCACCTCGGGGCTGTCCGCCAAATGATAATCATCAATGACCCAAATAACGCCGGAGGATGGAAGTGCGCCCTGAATGAGGTCGAGCGCTTTTTCCTTTGTTGTGCTGTCGCAAGGAAATCCGAGCTGCCGCAAACGCTCTGCCTGTATAACGTCAAACTCCCGGAACTGCCGGCAAAAGGCTGTCCAAAAGTCAGAGACCGATTGACCGAAAACCTTTTGCCACAATACATGATACACCGTATTTCGAAGATACTCCCGCACAGCCGTCGTCTTGCCGTAACCCATGGGTGCCTCAATGATTGTACAGGGGTATTGCGGTATCATTTGAAGCTGACGCCGGACTTTATCCGACAGGAAAATTGCTTTACTGTTGAAGGCATTTTTCTTTGTCATTTTATCCCTCTCTGACTGCCATTTAGAGCGTCTATCTCATACCCGTTAGCGCAGCACTCCAACGCCAACTTAAGATATTATACTTCAGAGCTTAATGAATTTCAAACTAGCGGAGCAGAAAATGGTATTATTTCGCGTTATATATGCTGACTTTTTGTGTGATCTATGTTTCGCTTCCGCAATCCGACAGCAATCTTGCCCAGGCTGTCCCCAGCAAGAAACCGTCCGAAAATCCAGCGTACAATCTCTGACTCCGGCACATTGACGGTCAGGCCGTCGCTGGATGTGGTATTGTAGCCCAAACAACTGCGATTTGCCGTCGTGCCTTGCGTCAATTTATTATATTTGCGTGAGTTCGAATCCCTGTCATTTTTTGCTCAAGATTGTATCAAAAAACTGCGAACCCGCATGAATAAAAGAAGGTTGACAAGTTCTCTTATCGAAAACTTGTCAACCTGTTATGTGTTTTATTACTTGAATCGAAATCTTCTGATTTTGGTGGTAGAGTCGAACTCGCATCATTTAAGTTAAAACCTGGCAAAGTCCTTATCGACATATTATGCTCATACCCAGCATCAAGGCAAGTTGTCTATTCTTGTCCTTTCAGCTTTGTATTGTACCTATCCTTTTGATCAAAAAATGTAATATCAGCATAGCTTGCAAATATTTTTCCGGAATGTTTAACATCTTTTTCGATAAAGTATCTATCGCCTCTAGTATAAATATTTGTGTCGCCATTTATGGTTAGTTCAATCTTGCCTTCAAGCACAATGCCCCATTGACTTTCGTGAGAGTGTTCCGGCAAAATGACATCTTCACTAAACTGCATGAACAGTATTTGATGGCTCTCTCCCTGAGAAAGAAACGCCTGGCAACCGACAAAAGGCAAATCAGCTTCTGGAAGGTTCGAAATTGGCTCCGGAAATATATTAGGCATATGCTTTCCTCCATGTAATTTTGGATAATATTCATAATCTGAAGTGATTATAGTACAATTATACCATGTCAAAAATAAAAACTCCATATGCGGGGTTAATCCCCTGACACATGGAGTTTTATTGGTGGAGATGGGGGGAGTTGAACCCCCGTCCGAAAGCACTTTAACAGAAACTTCTCCGGGCGCAGACGGTTATTGCGGCAACCCGAGCTGCCTGTTTCCGTTACCTAAGGCAAGCCGTCACGCCTTAGGGTCGGGTAGCTTCATTATTCATGGTGCGTTCAAAGCTTTACGCACACACGGACGCTGCTAGTCGGCGCCCTGCACCCGGACCGCAGCGCTTCCGGGGAGGACGAGTAGCCTTAAGCGGCTACTAATTCAAAAGAATCGTTGTTCTTTAATTTATAAAGTGCCCATTTTTTGGATGGTAGGCGCATCCGCCCGCTATTCCTGCCTCCACACCCCCGTCGAAACCGGTACATCCCCATGAGAGCGCCTGAAAAGGCGCCTATATAAATGCTGTGAGGCAAATTTTCTAACAAATATAAGACGTTTTTTTGTTCGGTTTGTTCCGCTTCAGCACTTGGCCGGTTCCGGATAGTCGACACCGAAGGTATCTACCGTTACGGTCTTCATACGCTGTGTCTTCTTGGGTCTGTCGTTCATGTCGCAACCTGTATCGGCAATCGCGTCCACGACATCCATACCCTCGATCACCTTGCCAAAGCCCGCATACTGACCGTTCAGGTGCGAGGCCGACTTGTGCATGATGAAAAACTGGCTGCCGCCTGAATTCGGAATCATCGTGCGCGCCATGGAAAGAACGCCGGGATCGTGATTAAGCGTGTTCTTAAAGCCGTTTGAGCTAAACTCGCCCTTGATGCTGTAGCCGGGGCCACCCATGCCGGTTCCGTCAGGATCGCCGCCCTGAATCATAAAGCCCGGAATAACACGGTGGAAAATAACGCCGTTGTAAAAGCCCTTTTTAACAAGGGAGATAAAGTTGTTGACCGTGTTGGGGGCAATTTCGGGATAAAGCTCAGCCTTAATAATGCCGCCGTTTTCCATTTCAATGGTCACTACAGGATTTGCCATATTTCTCATATTCCTTTCTATTTGCGCGTCTTGATTGCGCGCTCCATCTCGCGCTCCGCGCCGCGAACCGCCTCACTCTCACGCTTGTCATGCATTTTTTTGCCCTGACATAGGCCGATTTCAAGTTTGACCCGGCTATCCTTAAAATAAACAGACAGCGGAACAAGTGCCAGCCCATCCTGCTTGACTTTGGCGTAAAGCTTCAGTATCTCGCGCTTATGCATGAGCAGTCGACGCGGACGCAAAGGATCGCGGTTAAAGATATTCCCCTTTTCGTAAGGGCTGATGTGCATGGAACGAACAAAAATCTCGCCGTCCTTAATCGAGCAGTAGCTGTCCTTGAGATTGAGCTCTCCCGCTCGGATGGACTTGACCTCGGTTCCGGTCAGCTCAATACCGGTTTCGAACCGCTCGAGCACATAATAGTCGTGAAAAGCTTTCCTGTTCTGCGCGGCAAGCTTGACACCCGTCGCCTTTGGTGACATCAGAGCCCCTCCTTTCCCAATCGCACTGCCGGTAAATATTAACACGGATGAGAACCGGTCTCTTTTAAAAAAAATTTAATGTCCGTGCCAAACAATCTATCACAGCCGCAAAGCTGCGCTGCGAAAATAAAACAATCATGTCCGTAGAAGATATTATAACATGATTGTCAAGTATGCAGTCTGCGAATTGGAAAATTTGGCTTTAATTAATCTCAAGCAAGCGGAGCAAAAAATCAGGTACCAGCAGTTTAACCGGTCGTGCAAAATACAAGCATTGTTTCCGGTATGTAAAGGCCTCAATTTCGACGGAGCCCCAGCTATCTAGGCTCTGCTCTTTGAGCACAGCCAGCACTGTCTCCCGTACTATGTTTTCTTCTGTCAATTCCTCTTTTTCCGCCTCAAGAACAACAAGCTCGGGCGTTGCGATATGTACCGTCATTTGTGCCTCCGTAATATGTGGTCGATTATGTGGATATATCCTTCTGCATTGTACTGCATGGCGGCTTATTTCGCCAGTTAAAATAACTGGAAATCCGAACTGCGCTGTGCTATAATAAATCAGATTATCATGAAATCACAGATATTCAATCATAATCCCGTGCGGCGTTCTTTGAGCGCCCCGTTTCCATATGCCGTCAAAAACCACGGAGGATTTTCAATGGACTATACCGAAACGCTTGTTCGCCATATTAACGGCTACAACGGCCTCATCGTAAACACCACGTTGGACAGAGTTGTTCTTCAAAACGGTGAACACACACTGCGGGAGGTCGTCGACCATCCCGGCGGCGTAACCGTCATTCCCATAGACGAAGAGGGCTTTGTCTACTGCGTGCGTCAATTTCGCTATCCCATGGCGGAGCATTTGCTAGAAGTTCCTGCCGGCAAACTGGAAAGGGGTGAAGACCCGCTCGAGTGTGCTGTGCGCGAACTGTCTGAAGAAACCGGAATCAGCGCCGACGAGCTGACGTTTTTGGGCAAGGTCTATCCTTCTCCGGGCTTTTGTCGGGAGACTCTTTATATCTATATGGCCAGAGGCTTGAACTTTGGTGTGGCGCACCTTGATCATAACGAGTTCCTCGATGTTGAAAAAATACATCTGGACGAGCTTGTCAGGCTTGTTATGACCAACGAAATCACTGACGCAAAAACGGTGATTGCGGTGCTTAAAGCAAAACATCTCCTTTCCTTATAAAATATAAAGAACCCGAAAGGATTAGCGCAACATGTCAAGAACTGTGCTTATTGTTGACGACGAAAAGTCCATTGTCGATATTTTGAAATTCAATCTTGAAAAATCCGAGTTCAGAACCGTCTGTGCATATGACGGCAAAGAGGGATTAAGACTCGCGCGGGAGGTCAATCCTGATGTGATTCTACTGGATGTGATGCTCCCTTACATAGACGGCTTTGAGGTGTGCAAGACCCTTCGTGCGGAGGGCAGCAACATTCCGATTATTATGATTACCGCCCGTGAGGAGGAAACGGATAAAGTATTCGGCCTTGAACTGGGTGCGGACGATTATATTACAAAGCCGTTTTCAGTGCGCGAACTGATTGCGCGCGTCAAAACGAATATGCGCCGTACCGCCGGAACCGAGACTCCGTCCGGAGAGGGATCTGGCGAGACCCTGCGCTTCCGTGAAATCGTCATCGACTTTGAGCGGCATACGGTATTTAAGGGCGGCAAAGACCTGGAGCTGACGCAGCGCGAATATGAGCTGATCAAGTTTCTTGCCTCCGCGCCGGGTAGGGTCATCTCACGCGAACAGCTGATGAGCGAAGTGTGGCAGTACGACTATTATGGCGACCTTCGGGCGGTGGACGTCGCTGTGCGGCGACTGCGTGAGAAGCTTGAAGATAATCCCGCTGACCCGGTCTACGTGGTAACCAAGCGCGGTGTCGGCTATTACTTCAGTGGGGAATAGCGGTTCAATTAAGCAGGACACGCCAAGAGTGCCCCTGCCGTTACGGAGGTTTCGATGAATAAAAGCCTTTATACAAAGCTTGTCTTTATCATGCTGCTGCTGATTGTCTCGCTGATGGCTGTTGTCGGGGCTTTTCTTGTTAGTGAGATTCGCGCGTTTTACCTTGATGATTTTTACGAAAAAATGCAAACGGTATTCGAAAACCCCAATATTGCAGAGGACCTTTACACTGCGTCAAACGGGGCGGTGAACATGGACGAAGCGGCGCAGAACATGGCGGACATTTTGAAGGCTTATTCGGGCCAGCTTGGTATAGACTCCGGCTCACGCAACTACTATATTCTCAACGGACAGACAGGTAAGGTTATAACGGGCTCCGGCCCTGAAACGGACAATCTCGCCACAACGCAAAACATTCTGACAGCAATCAGTGGTGAGGCCGGCTATGAGAGCGATAGCAGCACCGCATACATGGACGTAGCTCTGCCCTTTGAAGGAAAATCGAACAGTTATATCGTCTATATTAAAGACAATAAATCAACCATCCACGAGCTCAGCTCCGTGCTCTTTGGCATACTCGGCAGGGCTTTACTGATCGGTCTGATTATTTCTGTTTTATTGAGCCTGCTGCTGGCTAAGGCAATGGTTACGCCACTGCAAAACCTCACAAAAGCGGCTGAACGCGTCGCAGCAGGTGATTTTTCGCCGGAGCTAAGTTCCGACGCACACGATGAAATCGGCGTGCTGACCCGAACCTTCAACCGGATGGCGGGCCAGCTTGAAAAGACGCTCGACGACCTAAAAAAATCCGAGGCCATGCGCCGTGATTTCGTTGCAAACGTGTCGCATGAACTTCGCACGCCTATTACCAGTATCAGAAGCTACGCCGAAACGCTGCAGGACTCCGAAAATCTGCCAAAGCAGACCGAACGGGAGTTCCTAGGCGTTATTGTTAACGAGAGCGACCGCATGACGAAAATTGTGCAGGATCTGCTCATGCTCTCGCGCTTTGACGCGGGCAGCATTGAATTTACGCTTGAGCGCTTCCCCTTTGAAAAATCGCTCCATGACGTTTATAATGCCATGTTGCTCGAGGCGCAGAAGCATAAGCACCGATTTACGCTTGAGCTTAAAACTGGCATTCCAGACATTGTCGCTGACAAAGCCCGAATTGAGCAGGTGCTGATCAATATGGTTTCAAACGCAATTAAATATACACGCGATGGCGGCGTTATCTCCATGTCTGCCGGAAAAAAAGATGACGTTGTCTGGGTTAGCGTCCGAGACAATGGCATTGGCATTCCAAAGGAGGACATTGGCAAAGTATTTGACCGTTTCTATCGCGTAGACAAGGCGCGCTCGAGGGAATCGGGCGGAACGGGCTTGGGACTATCCATTGCCAAAGAAATTGTGGCCCGTCACGACGGCAGCATTGAACTCTCAAGCCGTCAGGGTAAGGGGACGGTCATAACTATGTCCCTCCCCATGGAGGGTCCTAAGCATGAAGGATAAAGCCCGTCTCATTAATACTGCAAAGAATTATGTCATTGCATTGCTTTTTCTTTCGGCCATCTTTCTTCTTTTCAAAGTTATTTCCAATGAGCCCGGCAGCTTCTTAAGTGAAATTGACGAACTGTTCGGCGGGCAGAGCGGCGGCGGAGCCGTCTCACTGCCAAGCGGTGATGGCTCGGATCATGCCGCAAATCCTGTTTTTCTGATGACAACTGCGGAAGACGGTTCTCACTACGCCGTTAAATATGACAGCGAAGGCAAAGAAAAAATTATTACGCAGTTTTCAGCCTACCTGGGTGAAGCACTCGGTTCATCCGCAAGCCTAGAGAAAATATCTACCAATCAATGGAAGTTGGCCCTCTCGGATATCGGCATTTTCTTTGACTACCTCTATCCCCAGCCCCTATCTTCCATCGCCTCCTGGCTGGGGGTCGAAACAACAGGCGAAGCCTCTTTGAAGTATGCGAGACGATTTTTTCTTGGCCGTGATGACGGATACCTTGTCCTTTACTTCATTGATGAGAGCGACGGCTCTATATATAGGCGCAAAACAACATTTAAGTTCGCGTCTTTTGAAAGCAAAATTGGGGAGTTTCCTGCCGGAAATGCAGAATTCGCCTTTGAATTAGGGAATGAATACGAAGAACTTGACCCTTATTATATTTTTTCTTACGAGAGTGAGAAGCTGAAAAAATTCACCGTCTCCAACCCGATCCGTGAGGGGCTGGATAAGACTCGGCTACTGAGCTATTTTGGCATGAACAGCAAAATCGTTTCCGAATACTCGGAGGCAGACGGTTCCGTCGTGTACGTTGAGGGAGAAAAGACGCTCCGCTTTGAGGCCTCCGGAAAAGTTTTGTTCACCGCGTCGGGCGGCAGCGGCATTACTATCAGTGGTGATCCGAACGCCATGAAAATAACGGACCTGATCTCGGTCTGTTATGAAATCGTTCAAAACAGTCTGGTACAAACTGTCGGGGATGGCGAGGTCGGACTCACGGATGTAAGCAGCGTAACAGACCCCCAAAACTGCACGCTTCACTTCGGCTATTTTGCCTCGGGTATCCCTGTTGTTCTGCCGGGCAACAGCAGCGCGGCATCTTTTGAAGTCAGAGGGGGCACGCTTATCCGCGCGGAGCTGTACTTCAGAAAATATACGTTCTCTGGTGAAACGACGCTGGCTTTGCCGGAAAAGCAGGCCACAGAGATCGCAAAATCATCAGGCGGAGAGCCGCTTCTCGTATATGAGGACAAGCAAGATACAATTAGCTGCGAATGGATATTTAACAGCAACTGATGGGAGCAATTCGTGGATAAATCTAAAATCAAAAACTTTATAATTGTTCTATTGGCTTTGGTCAATCTGTTTCTGCTGTTTATCGTGGTTTCAAACGGTATTGAGGAGAGCCGGGCCAAGGCCTACCGTCTGTCGGGGCTGGAAAAGGTTCTTGCCGATAATGGCATCACGCTCAGCACAAATGTTGATATTCCTGAAAGCATTCCTTCCCTGCTATCACTCAAGCGCGATCTTAAAGCTGAGCAGAAAAGTCTCAGCGCACTGATTGGCTCCTGCGATGTGGAGGATCAGGGCGGAAACGCTTATTTTTACGACGGCGGAAACGGTCAGGCCAGATCTCGGGGCACCGGAGAATTTGAAGTGAAGCTCAATGCGGGTGTCATTTCTAAGGGAAAGGATCCGGTTGCTGCCGCAAAAATGGCCATGAAGAAAATAGGTATTGAATGTGCTGATATTGAACCCATTGTCGCAGATAATGGCAGTGAAGTCACGGTGACCCTTTATTGCGCACTGGGCGGCACGCCGGTCCGAAATGCGCAGATCAATTTTGTTTTCACCGGCGACAACCTCCTGCTAATCACTGGAACGAGGCCTCTTGAATTAAAAAACGCGGTGCAGTCTGCCGAATCTTATCCGGACGGTGTAACTGTGCTGATGAACTTTTTAAGCTCGATTAGCCAGACAGGCAAGGTATGCAGCGAAATAAACGGATTAACAATTGAATATTATATGTACTCGGCTGTATCCGGTAACTGTACCCTTGAACCGGTCTGGTGCATACAGACAAATGCCGGAACCTACTATATAGATGCCGCCACGGGCAAATCCGAAACCATCCAGAGTGCCGCATGAAGCCGAACATTTATTTTTTGTTGTATTTTTGTAATCTTTATGTTATAATCCATTAAATATGTCTGACAATTGTATTTTTTTGCCTCTATGGGAGAATTATAATCGATTTTTAAGCGGCTATTATTTCTCACTTCGGGTATCATACATAATATGAAAACACGATATTTTCTCGCTACGGGAAGGTGCATAATTTGGATAAATATGTTATTAGAGGTGGAAATCCTCTTTACGGCGAAGTAGAGATCAGCGGGGCAAAAAACGCCGCTGTTGCCATCATCCCCGCAGCCCTCATGGTTGAGGGCGTCTGCAGGATTGAGAATATTCCCCAGATTAGTGACACGGACATGCTCCTTACAATACTCAGCGAAATGGGTGCAAAGGTCCGCACGATCAATAAAAACACGGTCGAAATAGACTGCACGACCGTCCGTAAAGAAGGGGCTCCCTACGATCTGATGCGCAAGATTCGTGCCTCTTATTACCTTATTGGCGCCATGCTCGGTCGTTTCGGCTCAGCAAAAACGACGATGCCCGGCGGCTGCAATTTTGGCGTTCGTCCCATAGATCAGCACATCAAGGGCATGACAGCGCTTGGCGCCCAGATCGAGGTTAAAGGCGGCTTCGTCTATGCAGAAACGCCCAGCGGACTGCTTACCGGCAACAAGATTTATCTCGATAAGGTTTCCGTGGGTGCGACGATGAATATCATGATTGCCGCTTCCAAGGCTCAGGGTAAAACAACCATTGAAAACGCAGCCAGAGAGCCTCACATAGTCGATCTGGCAAACTTCCTGAACTCTATGGGTGCAGACGTCCGCGGCGCGGGCACCGACACCATTAAAATATATGGCGTTGAAAAACTGCATGGCGGTATGTACACCATTATCCCGGATCAGATTGAGGCGGGAACATATATGACGGCGGTGGCTGCGGCCGGCGGAGAAATTACAATCAAAAACGTTATTCCCAAGCACCTTGACTGCATCAGTGCAAAGCTGCGTGAAATGGGCGTCGAGATTGACGAGTATCCGGACTCCATCGTTGTCCGCAGACAGGGCAGGCTACTCAGAGCCAATGTCAAGACCCAGCCTTATCCCGGTTTCCCAACAGATATGCAGCCCCAGATTAGCACGGTGCTTTGCCTTGCAGAAGGCACAAGTGTTGTGACCGAGGGTGTGTGGGACAACCGTTACAAGTATATATCCGAACTCAAAAAAATGGGCGCAGAAGTTCAGGTTGACGGAAAAACTGCCGTTATCGAAGGTGTTGCCTACCTGACCGGCGCACCCGTCGCAGCCTGTGATCTGCGTGCCGGAGCCGCCGTTGTTATAGCCGGCATCTGCGCGAAAGGCGAGACCATCGTCGAAGACGTTTCCTACATTGAGCGCGGCTATCAGGATCTGGTCGGTAAGCTTAAGAGCCTCGGCGCAGACATCATCTGCGTATCGGAGCCCGACGAGTATGCCTCCGCGATCGTTTGAGGCCTTTTTCTCCTTGCACCTGGAAAGGAAAAGCAAAGCATGCAGATCTACACACTCGCAAGCGGGTCTACGGGGAACTGTACCCTTGTCAGAGATGAGGATACCGCTGTTCTGATAGATGCCGGAATCTCAGCTAAACGCATTGTTTCAGCGCTTAGCGATCTTGGCCTCTTTCCGGAGCAGCTATCTGGAATCCTCATCACGCACGAACACACGGACCATGTTTGCGGCCTTAAAACACTTATCAAGCACCATGAAATACCGATTTTTGCCCCCCGTACTGTGGCCAATCATTTATGTTGGTCAATTGCGGGGGTCGACGATTATTTGACTATCCTGCCGCCCGGGCAGGATTACAGTGTCGGTCGTCTCAAGGTTCTTCCCTTCCGCACGCCCCACGATACGCCTGAAAGCGTTGGCTACAGGCTCACAGGCAGCGGCGTTTTCGGTTTTTGCACGGATTTCGGCCATGTGACGGACGAAGTGCTTGAAGGTCTTCGTGGTGTTGACGCAGCACTGATCGAAGCAAACCACGACATTGAAATGCTGAGAAACGGACCCTATCCCGCCATGCTCAAACGCCGCATTCTCTCGGATAACGGCCATCTTTCAAACGACGCCTGCGGCGTATTGGCAAAGCTGCTCTATCGGGATGGCACACGCAAGCTCCTGCTCGGGCATCTTAGTCGCGAGAATAACCTGCCGTTGCTCGCCCGTCGAAGTGTCCTTGCTGCGCTCTCAGAAGATGGAATTGATACGGACAAAGACATATCTCTCGATGTCGCACCCGAAAAGGACCTTTTGACCCTATCCTTTGGAGAACCTGCTCTATGTTAAATATTCATCTGATCTGCGTGGGACGCATGCGAGAAGCCCATTACATAGCGGCCTTCGCCGAGTATGAGAAGCGGCTGAGACCCTATTGTAAATTTGAGCTGACGGAACTGCCTGAATACAAATTACCGCAGGAGCCGTCTCAGGCTGAAATCGATGCTGGCCTTAAAAAAGAGGCTTTTGAGATCGAAAAGTGCATCCCGTTGAGTGCCTATACGGTTGCGCTTTGTATTGAAGGCACACAGCTAAAAAGCAGCGAATTTGCTAACTTTTTGCAGAAATGTGCGGGCAGCGGAAAAAGCCGCATCTGCTTTGTCATAGGCTCCTCATTCGGGTTGGACATCTGCATAAAAAAGCGGGCGGATTTGTGTCTATCAATGTCTGAAATGACTTTTCCGCATCATCTTGCGAGGGTTATGCTTGCGGAACAGATTTACAGGGGTATAATGATTATCGAAGGCAGTAAATACCACAAATGACCAAATAATAAAAGAAATGAACCACTTTTCTGAGGAGAATAGAAATGTCGTTTTTTAAACGCAGCCGCAGCAACAGGGATGAGCCGGATGGCAGCGAAGCTGCCCCATCCTGGTACCGTTCGCTTCCGGGACAACTTTACGATAAATGGCCGAAGCAAGACGGAAAACCCGAAGAACCCGTTTTCCTGAAGCATTGCACTTCTGTTGATATGCAAGACGAAATGCTGACAGGTCTATTGTCGGCCTACGGCATACCCGCGGTAAAACTCTATCCATCAAACGGTGGTTTTGGTGTAATTGTTCTCGGCATGAGTGCCGAGGGCTCGGATATCTATGTGCCCGCTTCAATGTTTGACGACGCAAGTGCCCTTATCGGAGGAATTTCGGATGATTAATTTTATGGAAGAATACCGCCGCTGGCTGGACAGTCCCGCCCTGTCTGAAAACGAATGGAAAGAACTTAACGACATCGAAAACGATGAGGACGAAATAAAAAGCCGCTTCTTTGCGCCCCTTGAGTTTGGTACCGCCGGCCTCCGGGGAATCATGGGCATGGGCCTTAACCGCATGAACAGGCATGTTGTCCGCCACGCAACGCAGGCTTTTGCCTCCGTCATCAGTGCAGAAGGCGAAGAGGCCATCCAGAAGGGCGTCATTATCTGCTATGACTGCCGGGAAAACAGTGAATCCTTCGCGCGCACGGCTGCTTGCGTCATGGCTGCAAACGGTATTTCTGTGCGCCTGTTTGACGCGCTGCGGCCGACACCGGAGCTTAGCTTTGCTATACGCAAATACGGTGCAATTGCAGGCATCAACATTACGGCAAGCCACAATCCCCGTGAATACAACGGCTACAAGGTCTATTGGGCGGACGGTGCGCAGCTGCCCCCCAAACACGCGCAGGCCATAGCTGACGCGATGGGGCGCATTGACATCTTTACGGGCATTAAGCGCATGGTCTTTTCCGAAGCCGTCGACAGCGGTCTGATACAAAGCATCGGTACCGAGACGGACGAATCTTTCCTTGAAAATGTTCTGACGCAGGCAATTGACCGGGACACGGTCGCCCGAGTCGCCGATCAGTTTAAAATTGTCTACACGCCTTTTCATGGTGCGGGGCACAAGCTCGTGCCGGAGGCTTTGCGTCGTCTCGGAATCAAGCACATTTTCCCTGTTCCTCAGCAAATGGTCATTGACGGCAGCTTTCCGACCGTAAAAAGCCCGAATCCCGAGGAGCCTGCTGGCTTCTATCTGGCCATTGAGCTTGCTAAACGCGTGGGCAGCGACCTTATCATCGGCACAGACCCGGACTCGGACAGAGTGGGTGTCATGGTGAGGGACGACAAGGGCGAATATGTGACGATCTCCGGAAACCAGACCGGCGTTCTGCTGCTGGATTACATCATAAACGCCAGAAAAAGAGTTGGGACCCTGCCGGAAAATGCGGCCGCCATCAAAACCATCGTCACGACGGAGATGGCGCGCGAAGTCGCCCAGCGCAATGGCGTTCATATCGAAGATACTTTTACGGGCTTCAAATTCATGGCTGAGAAAATTGCTGAATTTGAAAAGACCAACAGCTTCCGCTATATCTTCGCCTACGAGGAGAGTTACGGCTATATGATAGGCGACTATGTCCGCGACAAGGATGCGGTCACAGCTTCTATGCTTATTGCCGAAATGGCAGCACACTACTTTGAGCTCGGAATGACCCTACTTCAGGCCATCAACAGTTTGTATGAGAAGTATGGCTACTTTGCTGAAAAAACGCTCAACCTCGTCATGCCCGGCATTGACGGTCTTGAAAAGATGCAGGCGCTGATGAAGAAGCTGCGGGAGGCACCGCCCTCGGAGATCAGCGATGTTAAGGTCCTACGCGAGCGGGATTACGCCAGCGGTAAGATCATCGTGCCCGGGCTGGGTTTTGTCGACAAGACACATATTGTCGGGTCAAATGTCCTATACTTCGAGCTTGAAGATGATACGGCGTTCATTGTCCGTCCTTCAGGCACAGAGCCAAAAATCAAGATATACATTCTCGTCAGCGGAGAAAACAGACAGGACTGTGACGAAAAAATCATAAAATACGTCTCCTACGCGGAAAACCTTCGCTCAGTTTAAGATACATGCTCTGTAACGGGTAAGGACGGGTTTCAAAGCGGGCATCACTTTCAGGCTTTTTCAGGGCAGACTTCAAACAGGTATCAACAGCAAATATTAAAAATGTATTAAATATTTATTAACAATCTATTGAATGCTATTGACAGTAAGCGCCATGGGTGCTAGTATCTAGCCGTTACCCGGAAACCCAATAGTTGCCAGGAACAGATATTAGTTTTGGAGGAAAAACCCATGAAAAAGACTTTTGCTGTAATTCTCGCCGCTATGATGTTGGTCGTTGCACTCGCAGGCTGCGGTAAAAAGACAGAAACCCCCGCCACGTCTCCTGCGGCTACCGAACAGACCACCAAGCCCGAGACTTCCAAAGCTCCCGAGACTTCCAAAGCTCCTGAAGCATCTAAGGCTCCTGAAGCATCCAAAGCCCCTGAAGCATCCAAAGCCCCTGAAGCATCCAAAGCCCCTGAAGCATCCAAAGCCCCTGAAGCATCTAAGGCTCCTACATCCTCTCCCGCAGCCACAACGAAATAATCAAGTTTAGTTGAGTTGATTACCCGACCGAACGGTCGGCTGCATAAGACAAAAAGATGGGCGTATCACTGATACACCCATCTTTTTCTTTTGTTTTACTTTGAGGCTTTCGGAGATGTCGCCGGAGATGCGGTCGGCTTGACCGTGGCAGAAGCCGCGGGACTTTGGCTGACGGCCGGAGATGATGCTTTAGGCGTTTCCGAAACCACAGGTATACTGGCACTCGGCGATGGTTTAACATTTGTCTTGCAGCCTCCGAGAATAGCCAGAACCAATACGGCCATGATGAGCATAGCAGTTGTTTTTTTCATTTTTATCCCTCCAAAATGAATTCAAAGCTATTATGATCACTTTATCGCTTTTTATTTCAATTTCTTTTATATAAAAGCCATATTTTAAAAATTTTCTTTATTTAGGCGCTGCTCTACGGCTTTTTGTCTTTTGACAGACGGACAAATAAATAGTAAACTTGTATAAAAGTTCCCATGACGACGAAATTGCTTGTTTGCGGAGGTCTTATGAACAGCATGAATCAGGCCTGCACCTTTACCGGACATCGAGCAGAAAAACTGCCTTGGAAATATGACGAGAATGATTCGCGATGCCTGCTTTTAAAAGAGCAGATTAGCGATGCCGTTGAATCTGTTTATCATTCGGGTGTACACCATTTCATCTGCGGCATGGCAAACGGCTGCGACATGTATTTCTGCGAAGCCGTGATGCAGCTGCGCGCTGTGCACAACGATATCACGCTTGAGGCAGCTATTCCCTGGGAAAGTCAATCCAAGGGCTGGCCTGAGCCGCTCAGGCGCCGCTACGCGCGACTTGTTTCCGACTGCGACTACCACACCCTTGTTCAGAAAAGCTACACACCGGACTGCATGATGCGCCGCAACCGATACATGGTGGATCATGCCGCCGTGCTAATTGCTGCATACGGCGGAAGGCCCGGGGGAACCATGAATACTCTGCTTTATGCGCTGCGGCAGGGGCTTGAAATCATCGAACTACCGGTTGATTAACCGAACACGGGGAAGCTCTCCTTTTAATTTAGCAGCGTTTTTGAGCAATATTCATATTTCCAGTTGACTTCTAAAACAGCACATTATACAATAGTTAATAATAGTTAAAGATAGTTACAATTTATGTCAGAATTTGTGATGTCAAACAGGGGGTTCGATCATGCCCATATTAAACGAATTCAGCTTCACTTCATGCGACTGCAAAAGCACGGTTTACGTCCGCGAATGGCTGCCCGACACTTCACCCATCGGAGTCGTTCAAATAAGTCACGGTGTCGCCGAACACATAAAAAGATACGACAAATTTGCCCAGTATCTTGCCTCAAACGGTTTTGTCGTTGCGGGTCAGGATCATCTAGGCCACGGTAAAAGCGTTTCAGATCCCAAAAATCAGGGCTATTTTGGCGAGCACGGCGGCTGGGAACTGGTTGTCGGCGACATGCGGAAACTCTTTGAGCGTCTCAGAGAACAATATTTCAGTCTGCCGATATTTATGCTGGGCCACTCGATGGGCAGCTTTCTGACTAGGACATACATCATCCGTTACCACGACGGACCGGATGGCGTCATCCTCAGCGGCACAGGGCAGCAGAGCACGGTCCTGCTCAACACGGGTTTGACAGTCGCAAATGCGATTATCAAGCGCCAGGGTGCCAATGCACGGAGTCAGTTTCTCAACGACCTATCCTTTATGGGCTACAACAATCACTACAAGCCCGCGCGTACGGTTTTTGACTGGCTGACACGCGACAGTGCTGTTGTCGATGCCTATGTTGAAGACCCCGACTGCGGCTTTGTTTCCTCCGCAGGCCTCACACGAGATATGCTGACCGGCATTAAATACATCTCCAGCCCTAAAAACCTTGATCGGATGAACAAGGACCTGCCTGTCTACTTTCTCTCCGGAGACGACGATCCGGTCGGTGAATACGGCAAGGGCGTGCTGCGGTCCTATAACGGCTTCCTCAAAGCGGGGCTTTCCGATGTCACGCTCAAGCTCTATCACGGAGCAAGGCACGAAATACTTAACGAAATTAACAAGGACGAGGTCTATGAGGACATCCTCACCTGGCTTCAGGCCAAGTGCCGGACCGGTGATACCTTTGCAGCCCGCTCCGCAAAATAATCTAACCGAATACAACAGGGACGGAAGCCTCGTTTGCTTCCGTCCCTGTTGTATTGTTAAACAATTTATTTCATCTGGCGTTTTCTGGCGAGGTTAATCATGCCCTCCTCCAGATCGGGTAGATTCGAGAGCATTTTGCCCGCCCCGTACGCCGTGCAGGTCACTGGGTCGTCCACGGGATTGAGCCGGATGCCGGTTTTGGCATAGACAATTCTATCCAGGCCCGAAATAAGACTGCCACCGCCGCACATGATGATACCGTTTTGCGAAATGTCCGCCACCAGTTCCGGCGGCGTGCGCTCAAGCACAGTCTGAACTGCGTCCAGAATCGCGGCAAGCGGTTCGGTCAGCGCTTCGGCAATGTCGTTTGTATCGATCTCGACTGAGCGCGGCAGACCTGTCATCAGGCAGCGGCCCTTGACTTCCTCGGAACTCGGCTCCTGGATCGGATAAGCGCTTCCGATACGGATTTTAAGTTCCTCTGCCGTCTTCAGCCCAATGAGGAGATTATGCTTGCGGCGTATGTACTTGACAATAGCTTCGTCAAATGCATTGCCCGCAGTTTTGATGGATTCGCTTTCAACAACACCGCCGAGAGAAACCACGCCAACCTCTGTGGTGCCTCCGCCAATATCGATGACCATATGGCCATCCGGCTTCTTAATGTCCGCACCGGCACCCAAAGCCGCCGCGACGGAAGATTCCAACAGGTAGACCTTTCTGGCCCCCGCTTCGATGCCCGCGTCGATCGTGGCGCGTTCTTCAACACCCGAGATGCTGCCGGGCACACAGATAATAATGCGCGGCTTAAACAGGCTAAAGGACGTGATGCGCTGAATGAGCTCCTTGAGCATACGCACCGTCATGTCGTAGTCCGAGACGACGCCATTGATAATCGGATGGATCGAAACGATGTTGGCAGGCGTTCTGCCCAGCATTTTCTGGGCGTCCTCACCCACCTTCAGCAGCTTGCCCGAATGCTTGTCTACGGCAACAACCGTCGGCTCGCGCAGGGTTATCCCCTTTCCATTTACATAGACAATAATACTGGAGGTTCCGAGATCTATCGCAATATCACGTTCAAAAAATACCATGTTTCTGACCGTTCCTTTCGTTGATTCCATGCCGGCGGCATAAAAAACGGATTTGCAGGCACTTCAATTCCCCTGCAATAGAAATCTTTGACAAGAGTGAGACTTTTTATTCCCTTGATCTGGCAAGTGTGCAGCACAGCACCTCCGCCGCCCCCGAATATTTGAGGGTTTTGGCACATTCGGAGAGGGTCGAGCCGGTTGTAATGATGTCGTCGATCAGTAGGATGCGCCTGCCGCGGACGAGCTCTTCGTCCACAACGCCATAAACGCCGTTGATATTTGCCCGACGCTTTTCCGCCGTGCCGACGCCGGACTGAGCCGGCACATCGGTGTGCTTTTTCAATAGTTCTACCGCAACATCATCAAGCTTCAGCGCCGCAGACAGGGCCAGCATCATGGCCTGATCGTAGCCGCGCTTTTTGAGGCGTTTTTTGCTCAACGGCACCCATGTAATAATATCATACCGTCCGCTCAGATTTTCTCGGATACAGTCTGAAATGAGTTTGCCGAAAGTATCCGCATACCCCGTCGCATCGCTGAACTTAAAGCGCAGAATAGCTGTGCGGACCTCGTTTTCATAGTACAGCGGAGAAACGCAGCTTGAAAAAAAGTCGCCGCTCTGCGCACCGCCATTGTGGGTCCTGGCAATCTTTTTCTCACAAACAGCACAGATCCCGCTCTCGCCTGTTTTTAATATCTTTCTGCAAAAGACGCAGCGCGGTGGATAAAGCAGATCAAGAAGTCCCGAAAGAAAACCCATGGCCTTACCGTCCTTTCCAAACGCTCGGCATATCCCGCCTGTTTGTTAACCCGTCAGTCTGGCACGCAGTCCGCTGTATCTTCTCGTCACCTTGTGGTTGTCGATCATATTGAAAACCGTCGCATCATTGCCGACAATAATGAGCAGTTCTCTGGCTCGCGTCACAGCTGTGTAAAGCACGCTGCGGCTCATTAGCTGCGGAGAGCCGTCCTGCGCCGCCAAAAGCACGGCCCGAAACTCGCTGCCCTGTGATTTGTGGACGGTCATTGCGAAGGCATGCTCCAGTTCCGGCAGCATGTCAAAGCCGTAGTGGGCCAGCCGATCATCAAAGAGGACCGAGAGGACCTCGTTTTCCGTATCTATGGCCGCAACCATACCGATATCCCCATTAAAAATGCCTGTACCGCGGTCGGGCTTCGGGCCCATCGTAATGAGAGGCAGTTCTCGTCCGTCCGTTCCAGAAAAAAACTCAATTTTCTCCGGTTTCGCCCACATTATATCATAGTTGTTTCTTGTTTGCATCACTCTATCTCCCTCTCGGAAGACGATTTCACCGTATTTTTTCTCTTTTTTGGCAGGCGATGCAGGGTTGAGCGCGCGCTGAAGAACAGCGTTTAAGTGACGGGTCCCTGTCTCGCCGCGCCTTGTCGGACTCAAAACCTGAATGTCTCCTGCCGGAATGCCCATCTTCTCCGGCAGACGGTGGCCACAGAGCTCAACGATGGTTTCGACCGTCTGCGCTGTGTCTCCTCTGCGGAGAAAAAAGAAATCACTCTCAGACGAGTTGCTCTTAAAGACGGGGTAATCTCCCCTGTTTATCATATGCGCGTTTGCTACAATGCGGCTTTCAGCGCCCTGTCGAAAGATTTCTGTCAGCCGCACCGTCTCGACAATGCCGCTTCGGATGACGTCGAGAAACACATTGCCCGGACCGACGCTCGGCAGCTGGTCGGCATCCCCCACCATCACCAGTCTGCACTCGGGCGGCATTGCACGTAGCAATGCGTTCATCAGCAGAATATCCACCATTGAGCACTCGTCAAGAATAATGGCGTCGCAGATGAGCGGCTCCTCTTCGTTTCTCTTGAAAATCAGCGTGTCGCCTTCGGCGGCAAAGCCCGCTTCAAGCAACCTGTGCACCGTGGCCGCATCCCGACCCGTCAGTTCGCTCATGCGCTTTGCAGCACGCCCCGTTGGCGCCGTAAGCAAGGTCTTGAGACCCAGTTTCTCAAACAGCGAGACAATTGCGCGGACAGTTGTCGTCTTGCCAGTGCCGGGTCCGCCCGTGAGCACCATGACACGACTCTCCGCCGCGATTTTAAGCGAGTGGCGCTGCAGATCGGCATAAGCAACGGACTGCTCTTTTTCGATCTGCGGAATCAGAGCCGTGATGTCCTTTTGGGGGCTGAGCCTGACGGATGCCATCTGCCTGATACGATCGGCTGTATAGACTTCCGCTTCATAGAGGGAGACAAGATAGCAGCCTTCCCGCTCAGCAATCACCGTCCGCACGATTTCGCCGCTGTCGGAGAGCACATCCAGCGCTTCCTCGACGGCCTCGGCGCTGACTTCAATCAGTTGTGCCGTTGCGGGGATGAGCTTATCGGCAGGGATAAAGGTGTGTCCGTTGCGGGAATTGTGCCAAAGTTCATACAGTGCGGCGGCCGCAACACGTTCGCCGCAGTCGCTCTCAAAGCCCATATCCAATGCGAGTTTATCCGCCTCCGAAAAGCTCGCGCCGATATGCTCGCCTGCGATAATATACGGATTTTCCTCCAGCAGTTCAAGTGCTTGATCGCCAAAGTCATGATAGAGCCTGATGGCGATTATGGGCCTGATTTCATAATTTCCCAAATATTCGAGCAGCCTTCGCAGGCCGACCTGTTTTCTGAATGCCTCGGAGAGCTCAAAGGCTTTCTTTCGGCCGATGCCCCGAAGTTGAGCTAGCCGCTCGGGTTCGTTCTCGATCACCCGCAGGGCATTTGCGCCGAATTCGGAGACGATTAGCGTTGCCGTTGCGGGGCCCACCCCACGCAGTGCGCCGGAGGCTAGGTATTCATAGATGGCCTCGGGGCCCTCTGGCATAGTGCGCTCCGCCCATTCGGCCTTGAATTGCTCACCGTGGACGGAGTGTTTCGTATAATCGCCTGTAACCGTGAGCTGTTCACCTGGGCAGGCATAGGGCAGACAGCCCACAACGGTCATATTCTCGCCGTCCTGTGTTTCCAGCCGAATGACGGTATAACCGTTTTCCTCGTTCTGGAACAGGACGGCCTTGACCATTCCGGATATTTGTATGTAGTTACCCTTTGGCTCCATTAACCGTACCCCGTGTGATAATTTTTTCCAAACTGCCCGGCTTGCAGATCAGCAAAGCGGGATCCTTTCCGGCAAGCAGGACCGCCGTTTTCGCCGTTTCGCTGTCCATCCCCGTATCAAGGATGAGAATATCCGCCTTCAAAAGGCCGTCCCTGCAAATCCAGCGCAGACGCCCTATCTCGTGTTCCAGATTTTCGGCCCCAGTGTCCGCATTGACAACTAGGGTAATTTTTGCCCGTTTTCCGCAAGTCGTCGGCCTGAGCAAATAGCCCTTGATTGCCCAGGTCAGCAAAAGGAAGCTCAATGCCAGCGCAAACGCCGCAGCAATTTCAATAAAGTCCATTTTCAGTTCCCCCTTTTACACAGTTTACGGGGAACCGTGGTTTTTTGTTAATGGTGCTGACAAATAAAAGAAAGAGGCTTTATTCCAGCATTTTTTTAAGAAACTGACCGGTGTAGCTCTTTTCGCAGGCGGCGCAATCCTCCGGCGTTCCTGCAAAGATCACCTCACCGCCCAGATTGCCGCCCTCCGGCCCAAGATCGATGAGATAATCCGCGGTTTTAATGACGTCCAGATTGTGCTCAATGACAATGACGGTGTTGCCCGCGTCAACGAGCCTGCCTAAAACATCCACCAGCTTGTGTACATCCGCGACGTGCAGACCTGTCGTTGGTTCGTCAAGAATATATACCGTTGAGCCGGTGCTGCGCTTGCACAGTTCGGTTGCAAGTTTGATACGCTGGGCTTCGCCGCCGGAAAGCGTTGTCGACGGCTGGCCGAGCTTGACATAACCGAGTCCCACCTCGCAGAGGGTTTGCAGCTGCCCCCTGATTTTCGGCAGGTTCTCAAAGAAGGAAACGCCTTCCTCAATTGTCATGTCCAGCACTTCCGAAATGTTCTTGCCCTTGTAACGCACCTCCAGAGTTTCTCTGTTATAGCGCCTGCCCTTGCAGACCTCGCAGGGAACGTATATATCCGGCAGAAAGTGCATTTCAATCTTGAGCAGTCCGTCTCCGCTGCAGGCCTCGCAGCGGCCGCCACGGACGTTGAAGGAGAAACGGCCTGAACTATATCCGCGCATCTTCGCGTCCTGCGTTGAGGCAAACAAGTCGCGTATCTCGTTAAAAACGCCTGTATAGGTGGCGGGATTCGAACGCGGCGTCCTGCCGATCGGACTCTGGTCGATGTCGATGACCTTGTCCAGATATTTTAAACCCTCAATACTGTCATGCTTACCCGCCCTTGTCTTGGCATGGTTTAGCTCGGCAGCCAGCGTTTTATAAAGCACCTCGTTAATCAGCGAGGACTTACCGCTTCCGGATACGCCCGTTATGCAGGTCAGCACCCCCAGCGGGATGGAAACGTCTATATTTTTGAGGTTATTTTCTTTTGCGCCGCGAATGACAAGGTTGTGGCCGTTGCCTTTTCTGCGTTCTTCCGGCACCGGTATTTTCTTCTTGCCGCTGAGGTATTGGCCGGTGATGGACTGCTCGCAGGCGCAGATGTCCTCAATCGTACCCGCACAAACGACCTCGCCGCCGTGGACGCCCGCACCGGGGCCAATGTCCACGATGTGGTCGGCTGAGCGCATCGTGTCCTCATCGTGCTCGACAACAATCAGTGTGTTGCCGAGATCTCGCAGGTCCTTGAGCGTCTTAATCAACTTCTCGTTGTCCTTCTGGTGCAGACCAATGCTCGGCTCGTCCAAAATGTACAGAACGCCCATCAACGAGGACCCGATCTGTGTAGCAAGCCTGATTCGCTGACTCTCGCCGCCGGAAAGACTGCCCGCCGAACGTGAGAGTGTGAGGTACTGCAGCCCCACGCTTTTGAGAAAGCCCAGACGCTGACGAATTTCCTTGAGTATTCTGTCGGCGATCATGGCGTCGCGCGGTGAAAGTGTCAGGCTGTCTATGAAATCCAGCGCGTCCGTGACGGACATCGCCGTGAAGTCAGTAATGCGGATGCCGCCGACGGTGACCGCAAGGACCTCGTCCTTCAGGCGCAGGCCGTGGCAATCCGGGCAGTCATACTCGCCCATGCACTGCATAAGCTCATTGCGCATCGAGGGGCTCTGCGTTTCATGATAGCGGCGCTCAATGTTATTTGCGATGCCCTCAAAAGCTTGGTTCAAGGTACCCTTACCCCGGGGCTGGTCATAATACAGCGTCAGTTTTTCGCCCTTCGTACCGTAGAGGATAATATCAATCACTTCGGGTGACAAGTTTCGTATCGGGTCGTTGAGCGAGAACTTGTATTTCTTCGCCAGCGCTTCGAAGTACATTCTCGAGATACCGTCATTACGTACATTGCCCCAACCGCTTGCAGAAATGCCGCCGTCCATAATTGAAAGCGCCGGATTCGGCAAGATCATATCTGGTTTTGCCCGCAGCTGAACACCCAGGCCGCCGCAGGTTGGGCACGCGCCATAAGGGTTATTGAAGGAGAACATGCGGGGCGTCAATTCCTCAATGGAGATGCCGCAGTCTTCGCAGGCATAGTTCTGTGAAAACAGCATTTCTCTTTTCTCATCCGGAATGTCGACGATGACGATTCCTCCGGCAAGCGCGGACGCGGTTTCGACAGAATCCGTCAGACGCTGAGAAGCGTCGGGCTTGACCGAAAGCCGATCCACCACGATCTCAATGTTGTGCTTTTTGTTTTTCTCGAGACTAATCTCCTCGCTCAGGTCGTAGATGCTGCCGTCCACCCGTGCGCGGACATAGCCCGACTTTCTGGCATCCTCAAAAACCTTAAGATATTCGCCCTTTCTTGCCCGGACAACGGGTGCCAATATCTGAACCCGCGTGCCTTCCGGCAGCAGCAAGAGCTGGTCGATTATCTGGTCAATGGTCTGCTGTTTGATTTCCTTACCGCATTTCGGGCAGTGCGGCACGCCGATACGCGCCCACAAAAGGCGCAGATAGTCATAAATCTCCGTAACCGTGCCAACGGTCGAACGCGGATTTTTGGAGGTCGTTTTCTGATCTATGGAGATGGCAGGAGAAAGTCCCTCAATATAGTCCACATCGGGCTTTTCCATCTGTCCGAGGAACTGACGGGCATAGCTCGACAGGGATTCGACATAGCGGCGCTGCCCCTCGGCATAGATGGTGTCAAACGCCAGCGACGATTTTCCGCTTCCTGAAAGCCCCGTAAAAACCACGAGACTGTCCCGGGGAATCTCAAGGTCGATGTTCTTGAGGTTGTTTTCTCTTGCACCTTTAATGAATAAGTTACCACGCATAAGACTGTATCCTTTGGGAATGATTTCATAAGCCGAAAGCCGCGAAAAAGCGAGAAGCCGCAAGGCCGACATATTATTTCATTATAGCCCAAAAATGTTAATAATTCAAGGCGAAGACGCTTCTTCTTTTATAATAAAAGCCTTGCACGCAAATATTGCGGGACCGTTTCTAAACCAGTTGACACAATTTGAATATTGTGTTATTATACCAAAGCGACCGAAACGGAGAGATGTCCGAGTGGTCGATGGTGACGGTCTTGAAAACCGTTGTGCGAAAGCACCGGGGGTTCGAATCCCTCTCTCTCCGCCATTTTCTTTTAATGGAAAGTTTCGGAAAGTTATCCGAAGCTCGGTGCAATATAGTGACTATCTTTCGGCATGGAGAAGTACCCAAGAGGCCGAAGGGGCTCCCCTGCTAAGGGAGTAGTGCGTGATGAGCGCAGCGAGGGTTCAAATCCCTCCTTCTCCGCCAGCAATAAACCCTGTAACCATTGCGGTTACAGGGTTTATTGCATTTATATCTCAGAATATAATGATGTCCTACAAACTCCACTCGCAGCCGCTTTTTCCGTACTTGTATTTTCGATGGTGCACACGGCCCAATATGGCGAGGCCAATGCCCGCCCGACGAATCTTTCACTCCAGCCTTGCCAGCAGCACATGATCCACATCAACATTCCCGCCGAATACTGTTATTTCTTTGTTGAACAGCACCCGGGCAGCCACGGCGCCGTTGGGTGCCGGTCCAGTTGACACAACAAACACCTCCCATAACAGTGGATCATTTCCTGACAAGCTTGGGATTACGCTGGCGGCAAGGCCCAGGTCGCGGCCAAAGATATCCAGCCAACGCACTTCGGCCATCGGCTTTGTTATGTCGTTTCTTTTGCTGAACCGAATGGCAAACGAAAACAAAAAGCTGTGGCCGGACGACAGGGGCGGCAGCTCCACCAGCTGGAACAAGGACCCTCCAATCAAACTAAACTGCGCAAAGTGGCTTTCCGTATAAGCGCTCTCTCCCTCCACAACTTTGGCGTAGTCAGCTTGCCAGAAGTCAAGGCCGTCGGCAAACTCGGCATTTTTCACAAGATTTCCGGATTCCATGTTCACCAGAAAAACCTCATCGATGGAAAAGCCGGCATTTTCGACAGCGACAACGGAAAACAGCACCCTAGCACTGACTGCGCCCAGCGGCGCAGGACCGCTCACGGTGAGGTAACTCAAGAAATTGTCCTGACTGGCCAGTGTTCCACCGCTGATGAACTCATCGATACCCCGGCCGAGCTCCTCCCCCCGCCAGTCCAGCCAAATCAAAGAAAAGACCGGCAGCGCTACAAGGTTGCTGCGCAGTGAAAATCCCAGCAGATAGTGGGAACGCGGACATTGACCGGACAGTGAGATATCCTGCTTCAGCGTGCCGATGTCGGCATTGGTTAACAAGGCATTTCCATTATTCACTAAAGGGGCAATATAGCTTGAAGTAAAATTTTCAGCCTGCCAATCCGAAAGCCCCGCCTCAAAGCCGGGGTTTCTTAGCAGGTTGGGTGACCGCACAGGCACCAACAGCACCTGATCCAGCGCCACCTGATCATCCCCGCTCCCGCCTTTGCTGAACAGCACACGGGCATACCGTGCACCTCCGGGAGAACGTGTGGTAATGTCGCTGATCGTTATGCGCCTGTCGGTAATCATGCCCTCGTTCATCCGTATCCGCAATCCGCTTCCGATTACAATTTTTTCCCCATCCAGCCACTGCACTTCGGCAAACAACGGGCCGGGGTCTTCAACATTCGGTAGGGTATAAGCGATAAAGCTAAGCAGCAGTGCGCTGGGGCGAAGATCCAGCGCCACATCCTGTGACAGGCAGGCCACGCCGCCATTCATGGTGGCCACCTGAGTACCCTCAGCCGGCACGGTGTCCGCCAATGTCACATTATTTGAATACCAAAATTCTAAACCGCTTTCAAAGCCTGGGTTCTGCAATAAGTTGCCTGGACCAAACGATGATCCGCACATAGAAAATGCCTCCTTAACCAGATATCCGCATGGAATTCTCATTCTATATCCATTCTATTCCGGTCGATTGGGCGGCGTGAGCGTATGGACGAAAACGCATTGGGCCGATTGCCTTTGATGCTGTGATATTGGAATGCTCCGATGCCCCAGCGCTTGCGGACTTCTTATCAGGCTGCTCGGCTGGAAGAAAAATTATGAGGAGGAAGACGATAAAAAGGATAATATTTTCCCTTCCAGTAGTGGGAAAATCGTTATTCAGCAAAACCCCTTTATTTCCCACTTGCTCGCGTTTTTCTGATACTATATACTGGTTCTAAGATTCACCTTTGGAGGTGTATTATGGCGCAGGAACTTAAGATGCGGCCTGTGAAGAGGAAGAGCGCTTTACATCGCGTTTTGCTCTATACTTTGCTTGCCTTTCCTCCGGCAGTCTTAATTGTCTTGTACTACATACTCCGCGACAAGAAACAAGTGATCGACTGGGTTCTGACCCATATTTCCTTACCCTACAGAGCCGTGGCTGCGCGTGTGTCCTCTTTGGGGCCTTTGCGGTACTTCTCTCTTGCAGAGATAATGGTCGTGCTTCTCATTCTGGGTGCCTTATATTTTATCGTAAAAACAATCGTGATTCTCGTTCGGCGTCCGCATCGGCTGTTTAATCTCGGACACAGACTCTATGTACTCACCCTCGTTGCTCTTTACATACTTTCTTTATACAGCTGGATATGGGATGCCGGATATTATGGCACCGACCTTGCGGAAAAAATAGGCCTCGTTTCTGATGGTATCACGGTTTCGCAGCTTATATCTGTCACACAGCTTTTCGCCGAAAAGGCCAATGCGCTGTCCGCACAGGTCGAGCGCGACGCAGACAACCACTTTATTGAAAACAAGCAGGACTACTTTACAAGAAGCAAGGACGTATATGCCAATATCGTCACGGAGTTTCCCGCGCTCATTGGCGGATCCTATGCCCCCAAACCGATGCTGTTCTCCAAGCTCATGAGCTTATGCGGATTCACCGGCGTCTATGTTGCTCTGACCGGCGAAACAAACATTAACATTGATGCACCTTCCTGCCTGATTCCTGCAACAATCGTGCACGAAATGACGCACCAACGCGGCGTTAATTCCGAGGAAGAAGCCAATTTTTTTGCCATTGCCGCCTGCGTAAGCTCGGAAATACCCGTGTACGAATATTCGGGTTATTTGCTTGGCCTCATTTATTTGACAGACACGCTCAATACGGTCGACCCCTACGCTTACCGCATGATCACGGCGACATTTAATGCGGCGGTCATTCAGGATTGGAATGACAACATTCAATACTGGGTCAGTCATGAAACAGCTGCCACCGAAACCGCCATGTCCGTGTATGACGACTATTTAAAGGCAAACGGTATTGCTTCCGGTGTTGATTCCTACGGCGCCTGTGTAGACTTGCTGGTCACTTGGTCCGATAAATTTTCTTGCAAAGATTAAAACAGCACCCATGTTTTGTGGGTTGATAAGGCCAGATGGGTTGTGTATAAAAAATACTATACGGCATCCGGCGTGTCTGCCGGAATAGATATGACCTTAGGCTTTATTTCCGATAGATTCGGATTGGAACGAACACAGAAAATTGCCGCATATATCGAATACATTTGGAACGCCGACCCCCATCACGACGTGTTTTCAAGATAAGCATAAGCAGCGCTTAGGCAAGTATTGAAGCAACGATAACGACTCTCGCTGAAGCAGGGGCATCAGTCCTCTCGATATGCAATGAGCTGCGTAAATTTGCTCCCCGCACAAATGAATCGCGCACCCGCCTTTGAGCCCTATCATAAATTAGAGTGGGTAGTTCTTATGAACGGAGTGCATGCAATGGATAATTCAGATTGCGGTGAAACCGAATTCAAAATACCGCCGGCAATTGCAAAGAAAATAGCACTGATTGATCAGTCTTTAGGATATAGCTTAGTTGGCGTTATTGGGGTAGTTCTCTCATGGTATGCCTCCTACATAAAAAAGCAGCGGCTTCTGTGCGCCGTCACAGACAATTCATGCTGTGACAACTTACCCAAAGCCTATTCGATTGAATTTTTTTCAAATGTTCTTGTCATTGTTTCGGTCATCTGCTTTTTTTCTGGGGCTAAACGCTATTGCGACCAACCAACAATAACATGCAAAGATGGGCAGGCAAAAATCATGAACTTCAGCTCCTCATTTTTAATCTTGATTGCATCCGTGATACGCTTTTTGCAATTAATTCTGACCGGCGAGGAGCTCTCTCCCGCCGATGAATAGATACAGTGCGGCAAAAAGCGCTGGGGACATACCGAATGGACCCAAGAATACTTTTTATAAGGCCCAAGGCAGCTTTGCAGTTGCAATGTGCCATAGACAATAATAGCGGTGGTCCGGATTTTACCGGGCCACCGCTATTAGCGTTTAAATAGGACTGCCGACGCTTAACCAAACACGGGGCACGCTCATGAATACGTCGTGGATAAGCGCATGGATAGCTTGACCAAGAGCTCCGAAAGACTTCTTATAGATTTTTTCATATCGTCATTTAACCACTTTTGAATGACCCCGACGCAACCGGTTATGGTATAGGCGTAGATATATTCGGCATCATTCAGTGTAATAACGCCTCGGGCAACTTGCTCATCAACATATTTGTTGTAAACCAGCATCATAATCCTCTTTTGCATATCCAGGTCCCCGCGTTCACTGAGCAGAAGTTTGCACAGCTGCGCATTTTCTTTAATATATTCAAAAATACGCTCAACCATGTCGATGGTGCCGCTCTCCCCTGTATCATAGGTGTGCTCAGAGAGATGGGCGCTAATGTTTTCAAACAGCTCATCCTCTATCTTATGCAGCAGATCAAACTGGTCACTGTAGTGGGCATAAAAGGTTGCGCGGTTAATATCCGCACCCTCGCATATTTCCTTAATTGTGATCTTGGTAATGTCCTTTTCACTGAGCAGCTTGATAAAGCTCTCCTTGAGCACCATTTTGGTGTATCTGACCCGTCTATCGTCCTTGCTATCCCGCATTTTCTTCCTCCATTTATCTCAGACATTGGTGGCAATCTTTTCTGTTCCCTTCAGTCAACAATAGACCGCTTATAAACCGTAAAACCGGTCAGAATAATACATGTTAATTAATTGTAAACTAGCCGACAAAGATCGCGTTTATGTTTGGCAACATACATATATAAAATTTCTGTTAGTTGACTTATCAACAAAGAAAATTATATTATACATATGATAATTAGTCAACATTATGTTGCTTTTTCCGGAGGGTTTAATGAATAAAATCGCACACACAGTTATTGAGCACAGAAAAACGGTCGTGATTATTTTTATAGTTTTGGCAGTGCTCAGCGCCGCGGCCAGCTTGCTGGTATCCGTTAACTACAATCTGGTCGATTACTTGCCTGAGGATGCCCAATCAACTCGTGCCATAGATATTATGAAGGACGAATTTGGCGGTGAACTTCCAAACGCCCGGGTCATGATACATGACGTAACACCATTTGAAGCCCTTTCCTACAAAGCGGCACTCTCATCGGTGGACGGTGTCAGCGCGGTCACCTGGCTTGACGACGCTGTTGGCAGCAAAGTCCTCACCGCTATGCCGGTTTCCTATTTGGACCAGGGAATCGTTGAAAACTACTACAAGGACGATACAGCCTTATTCACGCTCACTATCAAGAGCGGTGAGGAAAGACCTGCGGTAGCTGCGATTCGAGCTATCATCGGAGAAGACAACGCTGTTGCCGGTGATGCTGTCAACGCTGCGGCGACACAAGAAATGTCCTCAAGCGAAGTGGTTAAGGCTATGGCAATTCTTGTTCCCGTTATTATCCTTATTCTTTTGCTAACCACAACTTCTTGGCTGGAGCCACTACTGTTTCTGTCCGCAATCGGTGTAGCAGTGCTTATCAATATGGGCACGAACCTATTTTTTGGCGAGCTGTCTTTCATCACGCAGACGGTCAGCCCAATTTTGCAGATGGCCGTTTCCCTCGACTACGCCATTTTTTTGCTACACAGCTTTGGGGAACTTCGCAAGGACCACCCACCCAAGGAGGCCATGGCTCTTGCCATAAAAAAGTCCGTTTCGGCGGTAGCCGCCAGTGCCGCCACTACGGTGGTCGGCTTTCTGGCCCTGCTATTCATGCGTTTTGGTGTCGGTACGGACCTTGGTATGAACCTTGTAAAGGGCGTCATTCTCAGCTTCATTTCCGTCATGATTTTTCTGCCCGCACTGACCCTCACTTGTTACAAGCTCTTGGAAAAAACACGCCACAAGAGTTTTATCCCTAGCTTCGGCCGTGTAGGCAAGGCTATTACGAAGGTAACGGTGCCGTTTTTAATACTGACCGTTCTCATTTCGGTTCCCTGCTTCTTGGCGCAATCCGACATTGATTTCATGTATGGCTCCGGCTCAATAACTGAAGCCACCGCTGCCGGCGCAGACGAAAAAGCCATCGAGGATGTTTTCGGCAGCAGCAACCCGCTGGTACTGCTGGTACCGAGAAGTGACGCGGGCCGGGAAGCGGATCTATCCTCAGCGCTTGGTGATATCCAGAATGTAACGAGCGTCATCTCCTACTCCACGGCGGTCGGTTCGGAGATTCCCCCGGAATACCTGTCGTCTGACATTACAGATCAGTTCTATTCCGCAAACTATGCCAGAATTATTCTATATACGGATATGGAGGCTGAGGGCGACACCGCTTTTACGACCGTCAAAAACGTTCTCGATACAGCTGGATCCTATTACGATGAATACTGGCTGGCCGGGCAAAGCGCCACGCTTTATGACATGAGCAATGTCGTTTCTGTTGACACGACAACAGTTAACATCGTTGCGATCATCGGCATTTTTCTTATTTTGCTTATAACTTTCAAATCTCCTATCATGCCATTTCTTCTGGTCTTCACTATCGAGTCTGCCATCTGGCTCAATCTGTCTTTCGCTTACTTCTCGGGAAAATCCTTTAACTTTATCGGGTATCTGGTCATTAGTACGGTGCAGCTTGGCGCAACGGTGGACTACGCCATTTTGATAACGGACAGATTTATCAGCAATCGGCAGACGCTTTCAAAGCTGCAGGCCTTGCAAAAAGCCTTAGGCGAGAATCTCGAAGCTATTCTAGTATCGGCCTTGATCATGTCTACTGCCGGTTTCACACTTGCACTTACGTCCTCCAACATGATTATTTCTCAGTTGGGAACGCTCTTGGGACGAGGCACGGTGCTGTCGTTTTTAATGGTGGCCCTTGTTCTTCCCGCATTGCTCATGCTTTTTGACGGAGTCGTTCAAAAAACAAAATTTCGCTTTGGTAAAGCTCGAGATAATAAGAATTGACACAGACGCAAAGGAGTCCAATCATGAAAAAAATAATTGCTTTCACTATATCGGCTATCCTGCTTTTTTCTCTAGTTTTGCCCGCGTCGGCCACAGACCGTGTGCCGACAGGAAAAGAAGAGGTGGTCTATGGCATTCTCGGCCTTGACGGCGGCGTTAAGTCTGTCTACGTCGTTAACATCTTTAACTCCGGCAGCATCGTTGATTACGGTGACTACTCCAAGGTTGAGAATTTGACAGACGCCGACGCGATCACACAAAACGGAGATGAAATTTCAGTTAATTCCGCCGCCGACAGATTCTATTATCAAGGCACGCCAAAAGTGCTTGAGCTGCCTTGGGACATTGCCATTAGCTATACTCTGGATGGGGTGCCTATCGCCGCCTCCGAGCTCTCGGGGGCCTCTGGCGCGTTGTCTATGCATGTTCAGGTAACCCAAAATCCTAACACAGACAAAATCTTTTACGATAACTACGCCCTGCAGATCGCCTTGACGCTCAGTACAACGCTCTGCAATAATATTCAAGCAGACGGCGCCACTATTGCCGAGGCCGGTGCGGATAAGCAGCTAAGTTACATTGTCCTGCCGGGGACGGGCGCGGACTTCACCGTTTCCGCTGATGTGCATGATTTTGAAATGGCAGCCATGACTTTTAATGGCATCAAGCTTGTTCTTGACATGGACATTGACAACACACAATTTGCCGGACAATTTACCGAACTTACGACTGCTATTTCCGGTCTGGATGACGGCGCACAAAAGCTTCTTGTCGGCGCAGGCGCGCTTAAAGACGGAATGTCTCAGTATCTGACAGGGCTTGCGACCTATAAAAACGGCCTTGCCTCGCTGAGCAGCGGCGCCTCTGATATAGCTTCCGGCATAGCCGCCTTGGACGGTGGGCTAAAAAATCTGTCCGCTCAGGGCAGCACCCTTGCTGCCGGCGCCCGCAGTATGCAGCAGGCGGCTTTCGCCTCAGCCAACGCACAGCTTTCCGGACTGGGCCTTCCTGAACTGACAACGGACAATTACAGTGCAATTCTTTCTTCTTACCCCGATTTTGCCGCTGTGAAGACCCAGCTTGATCAGGTCGTGCAGTATACGCAGGGTATCTCCGCCTACACCGGTGCCGTTTCTAAGCTTGCCGCGGGCACCGAGAGCTTGAGCAGCGGTTCCGCTGCATTGAGCAGCTCCTTATCCCAGGTTTCTGTTGGCGCGCAAAACCTTTATGACGGTGCCGAACAGATGAATGCCGCAATAAGCGCTCTTAAGGACGGGCTGGCCACATATAAAAACGGCACCGCTGACCTGCGTAACGGCACAAAGGATATGGACAGCAAAGTTGCCGGTCAAATCGATCAGCTGCTGGCTCAGATATCGGGCGGCAGCGAGGTCAAATCCTTTGTATCGGACAAAAATACCAACATAAGTGCCGTCCAATTTGTTATAAAAACCGACGCTGTTACAATTGCTAAAGCTGACAACAGTGCTGCACCCGAGGAAGAGCAGCAAAGTTTTTGGGATAAGTTCCTCGCGCTGTTCAGCAGCAAATAAACCGTGATGCAATGGGCCTAATTTCAACTTGCCAGTCTGCTCGCATTCATGAATTTGTAAAGAAGCAGCAAACCCTATGGCTTGGGGTTTGCTGCTTTTATCTCTTATTGGCTTGCACGTGAGAGGCGCTTTGAGACGGAGGCGACAATTTTCCGTACACTGAAGCCGACCGGGCGCGACACTTATCTTGAATCCTAAAAACTGAGATGCAAAAAGTCACGATAAAATGTCTGTATCATTTTAATCGGGCTTGCTGCTTTAAAGTCGAATAGGGCCAGCGCGGCAAACCCCAACACCAGAAGGTAGACCATAATATACATGATAATTTCCCGTCTTTGCTTTTGCTTAATCAGACCCGGCAGATCTGAATAGGCTATGGCCGCAAAACCTACAAAGCACAGCAGCAGTTTCATCCTTCTGCCTCCTGCGGCGTGACCGCTTTTTTGATGACCGCTGCCACGAGAGAAAAGGTCGGAAGTGCAAACTCAAAAGTCAGCGAGAAGAACGGTGCGGTGGTAGCGCCCCAGTCCACATTTTCCATAACGGCCTCAAAAACGATAAGCGCGTAGAAGAATATGGATGCCCCACAAATCCGTATGAGCGGCGGATAACTTTTAAAGTTCAGCAGCTGCGCTAGTCCAAGCACCGATGCATACAGCAAAATGCCCACCTTGAACATAAAGAGGCTAATAAGGATAATAGCATAAATGCTTTCCATCCTAGTTAGTACGCCCGCAACATTGATATAGCGAACCGATTCGTAGCTCGGGAGTCCAACTATTGTTATCAGTGGTCCCAAAGTCACAATATCACGTAGCATGATAAATGCCAGAAAAATGGCGGATAAAACGAGGCCCTTCGCCAGTGCTTTTCCCGCACTTTTATTCTTATCCAGCATTGGCACAATCATTGCAAAAGCGACAATCTCGCCCATTGGTATTGCCGTTATGGTGACCGTTCCCTGTATATACTTTTCAAGCGGAAGCTGGAAAAGAGGCTTTAAAAAATTAATTTGAACATCTTTGAGTATGAGCCCGGAGTTTATGACCACGGCTCCAACTCCAATTATGGCCAGCACCGTTGAAAGACGCAGCAGGTTTTCTATTCCTTTTCGAATGGCATAAACACAAACCAGCATAAATAGCAGGATGACCGCCGTCAAAGGTGTCCCCGGCATCATATGTCCGACCACAAAATCCCCAAGATCATGCGTGTTGAGCGCCGCCAGAGACAGGAAAAAGAACAGATAGAGCACGGAGATGAGCTTTCCAAAAATGGGTCCAAAAATTGATTCATTAATTTCAAAGAGATTCTTTTGCGGGTATCGACGGAATAGCGCAACATAGATGACTATCAGCAGTAGCGAAAAAACAAGTCCTGTAAACGCCATAGCCCAAGAATCATTTTTTGTGATGGCGACAATAAATGCGGCGCGCAGCATGGTCCCCTGCATAAAGCAGAAGACCGAGAACATGAGCGCCCGCTCAGAAACATGCCCGTTTTCCAGTTTCATTCTGCGCCTCCCGGGACTATAGGTTTGCCGATACCGCCCGTACAGGTCAAGCTGACCGTGATTTCAATTTCAGGCTCAAGCATAAGAAATTCCTTATCCCAATTTCCCTTCATCTTTTCCCAATCCTTTGGATAATCGCGGCGAATAGCTTCACCAAACCCAAATACATCAGCCGAGAGCGCCTTTGCCTGCTTGATTGCATCCTCTACATCCCCACGAATATATTCCTCCGCTTTTTTCTCAAGCTTTTCGAGATTTTGCACAGTAGAAATGTCCTCCTCTGTTGCATTACTGTCAATGCACCCTCTTGCGTCGATTTTTATACGGATGCCTGTGCTCCCGTCTTCATTTTTTACAATCTTGAAGCTGCCCTGCGAATGGCTGAATCTCAGGTCCACTTGTCCCCAATCCGTCTGGACTGTCTCAACCCCTTGGTGGGCCTTTCCGGTTACCCACAGAAGGCCTCTCGTCTGAGACACATTGAATTCTCCAATCATCTTTCCGTCCTTAAAAACCGCTGTTCCTTCAAGCTTCGCATCATTTTTCCCGTCTGTCTCGTATATTTTAATTATCGGGACTAACGGCGTCGTTGAATCGCTGAGCATGGCGATATCAAAGTCGCGGAGTGTCGTAATTGCAGTTTCAGAATTAATTTTCTGGTTTTCAATCATCTCCGCTATATGATTAGCAGGTATACTTTCCAGATCAAACTCTTCATTCAATATATCCGAAGCTTTTCCTTCGGATACAAGCAAGTACACGTTCAATCGGGTTTCATTATTGCGTGTAAACGAGTCCACTTCTTCTGATATTCCTTTTTCCGCCAATTCTCGGCTTAAAATAATAATTCGATTATGGGAAAAATACATGGTGCGATTATTCATACGCGTTATTTTTGCATAAGCGGAGATAACGCTTTTGTCAATGCTTTTGATGTTTGTATACGCTTTTTGTGTTGCTTCCCCGCCAGAAGCAGAGGAACTTGCCTTAATTTGTCCGGGTTTTACAACCTGAGCGGTCACCTGCAGCATTTCCGGCTGTGTTGTGGTATCAAATGCGGTTGCCAATACAATTGCCAAGGTGTTCAGCTCACGTCGGCTCCAACATGAACTGAAACTAAGAATGATTCCAATACACAAAATGAGGGATGTCGCCCGTTTCGCAAACTGAGGGAATCGATTGGTTTTCCGTATCAGATCATGTTTAGGTGCTTTTGCCTTGCGTTTTTTCATTTCTGCTCACCCTGCTTATTCTCGTTTCCCTTAGTTGGATCATAAGGGATATTAAAATTCTGTCGTTTTAGATCCTGGGGATTGAGTGAGCGGGGGCGCGTCCGCATAGCCCACAACGGGGCCCGAATAATGGTGTCCTTGAGGTCACTTGTCTGGTATGGTGCAAACGGCGCTAGATAATCGGCACCAAAAGATTTTAGCGAAGCCAAATGAATGACAATCGCAAGTGACCCGATCGTGATCCCAAAGCTTCCCATTGTTGCAGCCAGAACTAACAGCATCCATTTTAAGAGCGAGACAGCTTCAGATGCAAACGGTATGGCAAAGCTTGCCACCGCCGTAATAGCAATGACGATGACGATTGGTGCTCCGACCAGTCCCGCTTCAACAGCTGCTTGTCCCATCACCAACGCGCCAACAATACTAACGGCTTGGCCGATCGGACGTGGCATGCGAACACCGGCCTCCTTCAGAATTTCAAATGCAAGCATCATAAGACCTGTTTCCAACGCTGCTGGGAACGGCAGGGCATCACTTGAAGCCGCCATTGTTACAAGCAGCGTAGTCGGGAGCAACTCCTGATGATAAGTTGCAAGCGCGACATAGAGCGCCGGGCCAAACAGGCTGATAAAAAAAGCAATAAAACGCAAAATACGCATAGAGGTCGCGTAGCTCGTCCGCACGGCGTAATCTTCGGAAGCCTGAAAGTTTTCAATGAAAAGCATCGGAATGGACAGAACAAATGGCGTTCCGTCTATGATAATGGCAGCTCGGCCTTCCAGCAGTTTACCCGCAATGGTATCGGGTTTCTCACTGTAACGGATGGTCTGAAAGACCGAGGAGGGCGCGTCCTCAATAAATTGCTCGATATTTCCCGCAGACAGGATCGCATCGGTGCTGATATTACTCAGCCGTCTTTTGATTTCTTGTATAAGCGCGGGGTCCGCAATGCCTTCGATATAAAGAATGTTGACCTGCGTGTTCGTCCGGTCCCCGATTTTTATTGGCACGACTTTAAGCGCGGGTGTCTTTACTTTCCGGCGGATCATAGCCGTATTGGTGCGCAAGTTTTCGATAAAGCCTTCACGCGGACCACGGACGACAGTCTCCGTGTCCGGCTCGCTGATGGCTCTTTTGTCCCAGCCTTTTACGCTTATATCAAGCGCCTTGTCAAACCCCTCTATCATCAGTACGGCATTTCCCGAAAGGCTGGCATCGGTCACTTCTGGAAGCGTCTGGACTGTTTTCAGGTCTCCGACAGAAACAAGCGTCTCCCCGAGTTCTTCGATGCTCGAAATGCTGACTGAATTATCAGACCGAAAGAATCGGCTGTCAAACAGAAGTGGCATGATGATATTATCGTTAATCATTTGCAGGTTTGTCAGTCCATCAATGAAAACGAGCCCCGCTTTAATGCATTCGTCTTTTCCAAAAGAAAACTCCCGGACAACCAAATCGCAGCTTTCTCCAAATATTTTTTTTATCTTGTCAAGATTTGTTTTAAGATCCGGAGACAGTTTCTGCGAATCTTCTCCCTCTTCGTTTTCGGACGTTTTTTCAATTGTTATCCCATTTTGTGTTTTTATCTGTCGGATAAGCTTTTGCAAATAACGCATAAAGCACCCCCATTCTTGCTTATTTTAGGTTTTACCCTTTTAATTGGTTTATGCGTAAATCACGTGCGCTTCTCCGTGTCATAACGCACGCTGTGCCCCTGGCAAAATAAATTTTCAGACTATTTTAATCAGCTGCAGCGGTCAGTAATCCCGATGTATTTAGTCCCATAAGTAAAGCTCCCGAAAAATTTCCGGGAGCTTTGATGTTTTCATATTCGGTTGTGATATTATTCGGATCGAAGCGCTGCGACAGGGTCTTTCTTCGCGGCTTTTCGGGACGGAATGATGCCGGCGATCAGGGTCAATCCCATGCTCAGGACAATCAGGATAACGGCGCTGCCGGCAGGGAGTGCGGCATTGACCTCCATGGAATTGGTCAGGGCGTGTATGATGGCGTTGCCCGGAATAAGCAGCAGGACTGTGATGCCGACGCCGATGATACCCGCGCACAAACCGATGATAAAGGTCTCAGCGTTAAACACCTGGGAGATATTGCGTTTTGACGCACCGATGGCACGCAATATGCCAATTTCCTTTGTGCGCTCGAGCACCGAAATATACGTGATAATGCCGATCATAATAGAGGAAACGATCAGCGACACGGCCACAAAGGCAACCAGTACATAGGATACGACGTTGATGATTGTCGTCACAGATGACATCAGCAGCCCGACATAATCGGTGTAGGTGATTCGGTCCTCCTGCGCGGCCGCGTCGTTATAGTGTTCAATACTGGCTGAGATGGCATCTTTGTTTTCGAAGGTGTCCGCGTAGATGCTGATGGAAGACGGTGCATCCAGACTGACAAGCCCGAAGCTGCTCATATTATCATCATAGCTTCCGGGAGAGATGGAGCTGTTGTAGATCATCAGCAGAACGTCTTCAGATGGATTTTTCAAATAGGAATCCAGCGAGGCCGCAAGCTCGCTTTCGCTCATGGCCAGTATCATCTGCGAGGCCTGAGGGTTGTTGGCATAAGCGGCTTTAAGAATCTGAGTGGACAGTTTGGCTTTTTCGGAAATGCCCAGCTTGGCGATATATTTGACCGTTTCCGCCGCCTTTTCCGCATCATTGGCCGGCGAGAAGCTCAGGCCGCTCAGGACGTTGACATCGGGTGACTTTTCCTGTGCCTGAACAACAGCACTCTCCTTCGTATGCGAAATGATGTAGTCTGTCAGGGCAGCGGTATATCCAACGGCACCGACAATCGTAGCACCGGAGGCGTCCTCCGGCGGTCTAACAATGCCGCTGATATGCAGTGAAACAGCCGTTTTCAGCAGTTCCTTGAGCGCTTCCTCGTTCTCGCCGACATAGGAAAAAGTTCCGTCTGCATTGGCGCTGTAATAGTCACAGGCCGGAATCATATAAAAGGTCTGCCCGACAATATCTTCATACCGCCATTTTTTGGCCTCAAGTGTGACATCCTCACCTTTATCAATCTTCGCCAAGAGGTCTTCATACTCGGCAGACGGCAGAAGGCCCAGCTTATAAAGTGTCGAGGCGGCAATCTCATTGTTTTCGTCCAAAACCAGAACAATATCGCTAAGGGTCTTCGGCCACGCCCCATAGACAAGCTCATAGTTATCAATCACTGCCGCGCTGACAAGCCCGCCGCCTTTGCCCGGAATGAGCTCGTCAAAATCGGAGGAGCTGTTCATCATGTTCGTCATCCTTGACATTTCACCTGCCGGGTTGGTAAAGGGCTTAGAGGCACCACCGGTACTTGAGAAAGTGCTGCCGTCCGTGTTGACCAGAACGCCGTCCGGGTCGTAGGCAAAAATGTCATATTGCACGTCATAGGAATAGATGACGCCGTTTTCACCCAGATACTGATTAATTTCACTGGACGGGCTATCCAGATACTTCTTAAAAGCCGTCAGGTTGTTTTCTGAGACGCTGGTCGTGAGGCTTGATGCCATTTCAAGGTCCGTGTTGTTGGCATATACGCCGTCAAGACTGTGGTCGACCTCGCTGTTGCGCGATTCCCGTCCGGCCGCCAGTATGCTGCTTAAATCAATAGCCTGCGCATCAATGGTAATGGGGTAGGACAGCATCGTATCCTTCTGAATGTTCTCGATGTAATTATTGACGCCATTTGACAGCGATAGGATAAGCGCAATGCCAATGATACCGATGGAGCCGGCAAAGGCGGTGAGCAGTGTTCTCCCCTTCTTCGTGCGCAGGTTGTTAAAGCTCAGTGACAGCGCCGTCAGAAACGACATGGAGGCTTTGCCCATGTTTTCATGCTTGGGGGGAGCAAGCTGGGTTTCATCGACCTCATACGGGTTCGAGTCCCCAATAATCTTTCCGTCATAAAGCCTAATGACACGCGTCGCGTAGTCATTGGCAAGCTCGTTATTGTGCGTCACCAAAACGACAAGCCGGTCCTTTGCAACCTCCCTGAGCAATTCCATAACCTGCAGGCTCGTCTCGGAATCGAGTGCGCCGGTCGGCTCATCTGCAAGCAGGATATCGGGGTTATTAATGAGGGCTCGGGCAATGGCAACACGCTGCATCTGGCCGCCGGACATTTGGTTGGGCTTTTTATGCCATTGGTCGCCAAGGCCAACCTTTTCCAGTGCTTCCTTTGCACGTTTTTTGCGTTCGCTCTTGGAGATACCCGAGATGGTTAGCGCGATTTCCACGTTTGCCAAAACGGTCTGATGGGGAATCAGATTATAGCTTTGGAACACAAAGCCCACCGAATGGTTGCGATACGAGTCCCAGTCCCGGTCAGAATATTTTTTGGTTGAAATTCCGTTGATAATAAGGTCGCCGGAATCGTAGCGGTCAAGACCGCCAATAACGTTCAAAAGCGTCGTTTTACCCGAACCGCTTGGGCCGAGAATTGCCACAAACTCATTATCGCGCAGGTTAAAGCTGACCTTGTCCAGCGCCGTTTGCGTCAATTCTCCTGTAATATATTTCTTTGAGGCCTCTTTAATTTGCAGCATTGATTAACTCCTTCGCGCGTTGGAAATTTGACAGCAGCTCCTTGTGATGAATCGAAGTATACGGCAGTTTGAAAAACTGAAAATAAACTTTCTGTATGGAATTATGACGCAAATGTAAACAATCAAGCGATTTGTCCCCTTATGGATTCCTGTTTCGCTCTACTATGCTATAATAAACTAAAAATCTAGAATGGACAGGGAAAAAACACAGATACCATGCGGCTGCATGCTACAGCGGCCGCCTGACCTGGGGAGGGATCGGCTTATGTTTCAGATTCTCGTCGTGGAGGATGATAAAAATTCAGCTCGATTGATGCGCGCCGTGCTCTCGCATAACGGTTACGACATTTTCATGGCAGAAAACGGCCTTAAAGCGCTTGAAATGATGGATGCACAGCATCTTGACCTTGTTATTTTGGACGTTATGATGCCCGAAATGGACGGCTATGAATTTGCACGACAGCTTCGGGACGCAAATGACCAAACGCCGATTTTGATGGTGACGGCAAAGCAGCTCCCCCAGGATAAGCGGACAGGTTTCCTGGCCGGGACGGATGATTATTTGGTCAAGCCCGTCGACGAGGAGGAAATGCTTTTGCGCATCAAGGCCTTGCTTCGCCGGGCGCAGATCGTCAGCGAGCACAAGCTGCACATCGGCAGGGTCACGCTCGATTATGATGCTCTGACTGTGACGCGTGACCAAGTCAGCAGAACCTTACCGCAAAAGGAATTCCTGCTGCTTTTTAAGCTTCTGTCCTATCCGGATAAAATATTTACGCGCATTCAGCTTATGGATGAGATTTGGGGCATGGACTCGGAAAGCATCGATACCACTGTCAATGTGCATATCAATCGTTTGAGAAAGCGGTTTGAGGGTTGGCCGGAATTTGAAATATTGGCCATTCGCGGTATCGGGTATAAGGCGGTGATTCGTCATGAAGACGCGCAGCACTAAATACAGGCAGCTGCGTCTGACACTGCTTTTTACGGCGGTGGTGCTGGCAATCCTGCTTCTGACAATGGTACTTGTTTTTATCGGCGTCTTTACTCTGTACAAGCTGGGGCGTCTCGATGAAAACACAACAAGAGCCCCGTTTCTGCTGCTTGGAATCGTCAGCGTGGTTCTCGGCACGGCAATAGCTGCCATCTTCAGCCGTGTGCCGCTTCGACCGGTGCGCAATCTGATATCCGCAACAGACAGCCTAGCCAAGGGTGATTTCAGTGCCCGGATTGATCTGAAAGGCTCTAACGAACTGCAGCGGCTGAGCGAGAGCTTTAATCACATGGCCGAGGAACTGGGCAGCATTGAACTGCTGCGCAGTGATTTTGTAAACAACTTCTCGCACGAATTCAAAACGCCCATTGTCTCCGTTCGGGGCTTCGCCAAGATTCTAAAGCGGGACGATCTGACAAAGGCTGAACGCGATGAGTTTCTTGATATCATTATTAGCGAAGCCGATCGGCTATCTGCGCTCGCCACAAATGTCCTAAATCTTTCAAAAATTGAAAATCAGGCAATTCTGGCCGATAGGGCGCGCTTCAATGTTTCGGAACAGCTGCGCCGCGTCATCGCATTATTAGAAAACCGCTGGCGGCAAAAGAACATCGAGATAAATTTTGACAGCGGCGAAATCTATTTAACGGCAAATGAAGAACTGCTCAGTCAGGTCTGGATTAACCTGCTTGACAATGCAATTAAATTCTCCCCGGAAAATGCCCAAATAGACATCCGTCTGTCTAAGGACAGCGGATTCATCTCGGTTTTAGTTGCCGATCAGGGCAACGGTATGAGCCAAGAGGCCGCTCTGCATGTTTTCGACAAGTTTTATCAGGGCGACACTGCCCACACCCTGCATGGCAACGGGCTAGGCCTCACTCTGGCTAAGCGCATAACCGATCTCCACGGAGGGACGATTGGCATCGTCAGCACCGGAGCGGGCGGGTCCACTTTTGAAGTGCGGCTGCCCGGTTGACCAACATGGCCAGCAGGGCAAGGCGTATACGCCTTGCCCTGCTTTTCAAAATAGGAACACAGGGCCACCAAGTCTCCGCCGCGGTGCCCGTCGCTATTGATGTAGCCATTTTTGTCTACTCTGAATGTCTGTTTTTAGTACCGCCCACAGACGTTTCTAGATTAACACGCAGCTCTGAACAGCAAATATTGATGCTCCGCTGATAGTGCAATAAATTTGGGCAAAACCGCCACAACTGCTGACAAGCTCAGTTTTTTATGCTAATTTTTCGTCGTTCCAAGTGCGGCACTAACGTGATCTTTGATTGCTGTAAAGCTTTCAACGCTAATGATGTGTTCGATACGGCAGGCATCTTCAACGGCGATAGTTCGATCAACGCCGAGGCTGATAAGCCAGTTTGAAATGAGCGTGTGTCGCTCGAACATCGTCTCCGCAATTTTTTTTCCCTTTTCCGTCAGTGAAATATAGCCGTCTGCGTCCATTTGAATATAGTCATTCTCACGCAAATTCTTCATCGCAACGCTGACGCTGGACTTCTTGTACCCCAGTTCGCCAGCGACATCAATTGATCTGACGTCCGGTTTTTTGCGGCTCAGGAGAAAAATCGTTTCAAGATACATTTCTCCGGACTCACGTATAGTCATCTTTTTCCCTCCATCCGGTCGGTTTCACGTTGCTAACTGAAATATACCACATTATTATACAAAAAGCAATGAAGGAAATTCTCAATTATACTGCATATTATGTATTGACACCACGGTTAGTATGTGCTAACCTTTAATTGGTTAGAGCTATCTAACCCATATTTAATACTACATGTTAGTTTATTCTAACTATTGGATGGGGGAGGAGGTACCACGATGCCTTTAACATTGGCCAGGGTCGGAGAGGAAAACCTGATTAGAAAGATCGGAGGCAAAGCAGAAACCAGACAATTTCTTGAAAATCTCGGTTTTGTCGTCGGCGGCTCCGTGACGGTCGTTGCGGAAATCGGCGGGAATGTGATTGTGAATGTGAAGGATTCTCGGGTTGCAGTCAACCGGGACATGGCAAACAAAATTATGATTTGAAGCGGTGTGCGCATTCCGAGTATGAAATTGAAAGGAGTTTTTCGATATGCAGACACTTAAAGAGATCAAATGCGGCCAAACAGTAACCGTCGCAAAAGTCATTGGTGCGGGTGCTATTCGCCGCAGGATTATGGACATGGGCATCACTAAGGGCACAGAAATTTTTGTCCGCAAGGTCGCCCCTCTGGGCGATCCCGTCGAGGTCACAGTACGCGGCTACGAGCTGTCCCTGCGAAAAGCTGACGCGGATATGATTGCAGTTGAATAATGCGGGCGGTATGATGCTGCCCGCTAAAAACGCCCCATTGGTTAGCAGTCTCTAACTGATGTCTGAGCCATTTCAAATATGAAGGAGGATTAACGCTATGTCGATCAAAATCGCCCTTGCCGGCAACCCAAACAGCGGAAAGACCACTCTTTTTAACGCGCTGACAGGGTCAAACCAGTTTGTTGGAAACTGGCCGGGCGTCACAGTTGAAAAAAAGGAAGGCCGTCTCAAGTCCCAAAAGGATGTCATTATCATGGACCTTCCGGGCATCTATTCCCTGTCCCCGTATACACTGGAGGAGGTCGTTGCAAGAAACTACCTCATTACAGAGCGCCCCGACGCAATTTTGAACATTGTTGACGGAACGAACCTCGAGCGCAACCTCTATCTGACAACTCAGCTGACCGAACTGGGAATCCCCATGGTCGTAGCCGTCAACATGATGGATGTTGTGAAGAAAGCCGGCGACAAAATTTTCATTGAACGTCTGTTTAAGGAACTCGGTTGCCCCGTTATTGAGATTTCAGCACTCAAGGGTACCGGCATTACCGAAGCCGCGGAGAAAGCTGTTGCGCTTGCCAAGGCTGGTGTTCCGATGGTTCCCCAACACACGTTTTCCGGCAGCGTCGAGCACGCACTGGCACATATTGAGGAGGCTGCGGAGGGCCGTCTCCCCAAAAGTCAGGAGCGCTGGTTTGCGATCAAGATTTTTGAGCGTGATCCAAAGCTTCTGGAACAGCTCAAGCTTCCGGCCGAGCTGAAAAGCCATATCGAAAAGGATATCGCAAACTGTGAGGAGGAGCTTGAAGACGACGCAGAAAGCATCATCACAAATGAACGTTATCTTTACATAGCCTCCATCATCAGAGATTGCTGCATTAAGAAGAACAAGGGGCAGCTCTCCGCATCCGACAAAATCGATCGAATCGTTACAAACCGCTGGCTGGCGCTTCCCATATTTGCCGTGGTCATGCTCATTGTCTACTATATTTCCGTAACCACCGTTGGTGCCTGGGTCACTGACTGGACAAACGATGTACTTTTCGGCACGATTATCCCGCCTGCCGTTGATAATTTTCTTACCGCAATCAACACGGTCTCCTGGCTCAAGGGCCTGATACTCGACGGCATCATTGGCGGTGTCGGCGCCGTGCTCGGCTTCGTCCCGCAGATGTTCGTGCTCTTTGCCTTCCTGGCATTTCTGGAAGCTTGCGGCTATATGGCGCGCATCGCCTTTATCATGGATAGAATCTTCCGCAAATTCGGGCTTTCAGGCAAGTCCTTTATTCCCATGCTGATCGGTTCCGGCTGCGGCGTACCCGGTATCATGGCCTCACGCACAATTGAAAACGATCGTGATCGAAAAATGACGATCATGACAACCACTTTTATTCCCTGCGGTGCGAAGCTGCCGATTATTGCACTCATCGCGGGCGCACTCTTTGACGGTGCCTGGTGGGTTGCACCGAGCGCTTATTTCGTCGGCATTGCGGCAATTATCTGCTCCGGCATCATTCTTAAGAAAACAAAGATGTTTGCAGGCGACCCCGCGCCCTTTGTTATGGAACTGCCCGCCTATCACTGGCCGACGGTCGGAAACGTCCTGCGCAGCATGTGGGAACGCGGCTGGTCCTTCATTAAGAAAGCGGGGACCATTATCCTGCTGTCCACGGTATTTGTCTGGTTCACTTCTAATTTTGGCATTGTAAATGGCAAATTCGGCATGGTTGAGGACCTGAGCGATGGTTTCCTTTCCCTCATTGGCAATGCGATCGCCCCTATCTTTGCACCTCTTGGCTGGGGTCATTGGCAGGCAGCCGTCGCTGCAATCACTGGTCTTGTGGCAAAAGAAAATGTGGTCGGTACCTTCGGTGTGCTTTACGGTTTTGCAGAAGTTGCCGAAGACGGCTCAGAAATTTGGGGAACGCTGGCCTCGAGCTTCACTACGGCTTCGGCCTACTCCTTCCTGGTATTCAACCTACTCTGCGCCCCGTGCTTTGCCGCAATGGGAGCCATTAAGCGGGAAATGAACAACAGAAAATGGTTCTGGTTTGCCATCGGCTATCAAACGATACTCGCTTATGCGGCGTCGCTGTGCATCTATCAATTTGCAAACCTCTTCACAACCGGCTCTTTTGGTTTTGCAACGGCTGTTGCCGTCGTTATACTCGGCCTATTTATCTATTTGCTTTTCCGTCGCAACAAATATGACGAAGAGACGCTCAGGACGGAATTTAAGAAAACAGTAAACATCTAAGAAACGGAGGGACTCCCATGTTTGCCTTTATTATTGACAATCTCGGCAGCATTCTGGTCGGTGCCGTCGTACTGACCGTGCTTACACTCATCTCCGTGCATCTGGTTAAAGCCCGAAAAAGCGGTGGCGCCTGCGCCTCCTGCAGCTGCTCCGGTTGCTCGGGCTGCACCGGCTGTGCACCGGTTACAAACAAGCACTGAAACGGCGGGCCGCCGTGCAGAAGCAAGGCTGTGGCGTACAGGCCTAACCCCTGTACGCTATCACACCGGGGAGAGCGAAAATGACACTGACTGCAACGCAAATCAAATATCTTGTTGCTATCCACGCCTTAGATTGTGGCGGCTGCATTCGGTCGGCAGATATCGCGGAACTGCTCGGCGTATCTAAACCGACAGTGCACAGTATGCTCGTCTCGCTTTCAAAATTGTCTTTAATTAAAAAGGAGAAGTATTCCGTTATCGAGTTGACCGACTTCGGCAGAAAAATTGCGGAAAAATACGCGGTCGGTTTTTCAAACATCAGACTTCTTTTGAACAAACAATTGCGCATTCCCGCGGAGACGGCTGTTGAGGGCGCGCTGGCCATATTGAGCTGTCTTCAGACCGAGGATCTTGAGCTGCATTTGCCGTCGACAGCGTGGATGCCGGAATGGCGTTTGGACCAAAAGTCCGACCCCGAATATAATAAGCGGTGAGCAAAAGCGGATGCGCGGCTCCGTGCCTGATATGCAAGCCGCCGACAGACTCGGACCTTTTTTTAGGTTTGCCTTGCCTGATGCCTCGTTCAAACGGGGAAGCTGTGTTCTCCCTTGGCCGTAACACACTTTGCTTTTTCTTTCTTCGGCTTGATATCCGGCAGCGCTTGCCTAAAACCTCTAAGGTATATATAATGAAAGTGAGAAAACGCTTTCTGAATACTATTAAGTTTGGAGGGCAGAAGGATGAAGAATATGCTCAATGCGCTGCTGCATGCTGGAATCGGCACCGGCTTTACTTTTTTAATGACCACTCTTGGCGCCGCCACGGTATTCTTTTTTCGTAATGCAATGAAAAACCAGGTCCGGAAAATTTTCCTCGGTTTCGCGGCGGGTGTTATGATTGCAGCATCCGTGTGGAGTCTTTTGATTCCGGCAATCGCGGAGGCAGAGGCCGCCGGTCAGCTTGGCTGGATACCGGCAGGAGGCGGCTTCATTCTCGGAATCATCTTCCTTTACGGCCTTGATCTGCTGATTCCCCATCTGCATCCCGAGACCAGAAAAAAAGAGGGCCTGTCCTCCTCCATGCAGCGCACTTCCCTGCTTGTTCTTGCGGTAACGCTGCACAATATACCGGAGGGTATGGCCGTCGGCCTCTCCTTCGCGCTTGCGGCACAGCACGGTACCGAGCCTACCGCATATGCATCTGCGATAGCACTGGCTCTGGGCATCGGCATTCAGAATTTTCCGGAAGGCGCAGCAATCTCTCTACCGCTTCGACAGGAGGGCCTGAGCCTTAGAAAATCCTTTTTTCTGGGTAGTATGTCCGGTATTGTAGAACCGATCTTCGGTATTCTAACCGTACTGCTTGCCGGTTTCATCGCGCCTTATATGCCTTGGCTGCTGTCATTTGCCGCCGGCGCGATGATGTATGTGGTCGTTGAGGAACTAATTCCTGAAGCCCATCTCGGCGAGCACTCCAACATCGGCACCTTCGGTGTCATGGCCGGTTTTCTCGTCATGATGATTCTCGATGTTGCGTTGGGCTGACATCGGGGTTTTCCCGGACTTTGATAAGCCTCTTTCCTTTCAGCGGCCGTGCCTCAAACGCGGATAAAGACAGCTATTTGTCCATCCCTTGCAGGCACGGCTAAACCAGAGCAATTAGTTAGTTTATACTAACTCATCTAATATTTAAGCTTTTGAATATGATAGACTTTGCGCGGCTGTCCAAATCCAAGACTTGCCGAACAGGTCGAAAGGAAAATTAAATGGAATTGAAATCAACCCAAAAAACCGGTTTTTCACGCCTTTTTGAAATTGCCGGTCAAAAGACAAACCTACTGGTCGTTTCGGGGCTACTGTCTGCTCTGAGCGCCATTTGCATGCTTGTCCCCTTCCTGTCCATTTATAAGATTCTGGGCGAACTTTTACAAAGTGCCGGAAATCTCTCCGGCGTGGACAAAACGCTGATGACGCACTGGGGCTGGATTGCACTGGTCAGCCTTATTGCGGGGCTCCTGCTGCTCTATGTATCCATCATCTTTTCCCACGTTGCGGCGTTCCGAATCCTTTACGGCCTTAAAATGGGGCTGGCTCGCCACATCGGAAAGCTCCCGCTGGGTTTTTTGAGCAGTACAACGACCGGTGCCATTAAAAAGAATCTGGAGCAGGATGTGGACCGCATTGAGCTTTTCGTGGCCCACACCATCCCGGACCTTGTCAATGCGGCCGCGACGGTAGTCGTCATGTTCGCCCTGTTTTTCAGCTTGGACACTTGGATGGCCTTGACTGTTGTTGTCGCTTTTGCCATCAGTTTCGGGCTCCAAGCTTCCATGATGTTTGGCAAGAATGCGCAAGAGACTATGCGGGCTTACTTCGACGCACTCGAGCGGATTCACGCCTCGGCCATACAGTATGTCCGGGGCATTCCCGTTGTCAAAATTTTCGGGCAGACGGTCCACTCCTTCCGTCGCTTCAACACGGACCTGCTCGACTACAGAAACTGGGCGGTCAGCTACTGCGACAAGTTTGAAAACGGCATGGCCATCTTTTCTGTTGTTCTCAATTCTTTTCTGACCTTTGTGTTGCCGGTCGGTCTGCTGATTCTCAGCCGGAACCCGGGCAACATGGCTTTCGCCCTCGTCTATCTGTTCTTCATAATTATGGTGCCAGGTGCCTCGACACCCCTATATAAGTTCACGATGCTCGCCTCAGGCACACGGGAAATTTTCGAGGGTGTAAGCAGGCTCGACAGCATTTACGGAGAGCAGCCTGTCCCGGAGCCGAAAAGCCCTCAAACGCCGGCAGGGCACGACATCACTTTCGAGCACGTCAGCTTTGCCTATGAGAACAAACTGGAATCTACCCGCGTGGAGGCCCTGTCGGACATCAGCTTTACCGCTCGCGCCGGAGAGATAACGGGGCTTGTGGGACCTTCCGGCGGCGGCAAATCCACGGTAGCGAACCTGATCCCCCGCTTCTGGGATGTGTCGGCGGGGGCCATTAAAATCGGCGGGGTGAACATCAAGGATATGCCGACCGAAAAGCTCATGAACACAGTCTCCTTCGTTTTTCAGGATACCTTCTTGTTCTACGATACTCTGTTTGAAAACATCAGAATCGGAAAACCGGACGCGACAGAGGCGGAAGTCTACGCCGCTGCGAGAGCCGCTCAATGCCATGAGTTTATCGAGCAGCTGCCAAACGGCTACGACACGCTGATCGGGGAGGGTGGGGTTTACCTCTCGGGCGGTGAAGAGCAGCGCGTCTCCGTGGCAAGAGCCATTCTCAAAAACGCCCCTATTCTGGTGTTGGATGAAGCGACAGCCTTTGCAGATCCTGAAAACGAATATAAGATGCAGCTGGCCCTCAAGGAATTAATCAATGACAAAACTGTCATTATGATTGCCCACCGTCTTTCCTCCATCAAGAACGCTGACCAGATTGTCGTGCTTGACAAGGGTCGGATCAGCCAGATCGGTGTCCACGAACGGCTGAGCAGTTCCGACGGGCTATACAAACGCATGTGGGAAGCCTATACCAGCGCCTATCAATGGACCCTGAGCACAGGAGGTATCAAAACATGAGCATATTCAGAAACATTACCGTCGGGCAGCCGAAAAAGCTCATTAAACCGATCGGCTTTACCATCCTACTAAACTTTGTAAACGTCATCCCGTTTATGTTTTCTCTGAAAATTATTCAAATCCTGTTTGCCTACTATGCCAACCCCACCGCAGGCCTGGATACGCGCCAAATCTGGACGATCATTATCGCCATGTTTGCGTATATGCTCGTTATGTTCTTTGCCGAAAAACCGGCTTACCGCAGCAGTTACCGGGACGCCTATGAGATATCCGCTTCCGGCAGGGCCAGCCTTGCCGAACACCTGCGTAAGCTGCCGCTCGGGTTTATCACAAGTCGGGATCCCGGGGATCTCGCCAATATGATGATGGGCGATTTCACACTGGTCGAAACGGGTATCTCTCACATTGTCCCTCAGCTTTTCGGGGCGCTGGTGATGCCGGTGTTCGCCTTTTTCTCGCTGCTGTTTATCGACTGGCGCATGTCTCTGGCGATGTTCATCGCCCTGCCGCTGGCGGTTTTGATTCTTTGGCTGTATGCAAGGCCCAATAAGCGCATGGCTGACCGGCAGATGAAGGCAAAGCTGGACGCGGGCAACCGACTTCAGGAGTATCTGCTGGGTATACGCGTGATGAAGGCTTACAATCTTGTCGGTGAAAAGTTTGAGCGGCTTGAATCCGCCTTCCGCAGACAGATGAAAGAAAGCATTCGCTTTGAAGCGCTTTCTGGTCCCATTTTGCTGTTTACAATCACGCTTATCCGCGCAGGTTTGACGCTGATGGTGCTGACGGGCGCCTATCTGCTTGTGGGCGGTAAGCTCGATCTGATGACCTTCGTCATGTTTCTTGTCATCGGCTCACGCGTATATGATCCGCTGACCTCCGCCCTCATGAAGTTTGCCGAACTGCGCTATGACGAACGCGCGGGTGAGCGCATCCTGAATCTCATGCAGGAACCCGAAATGAGCGGCAACAAAACACCCGGCAGCGGCACCGACATCAGCTTCGAGAACGTCTCCTTCGGCTACGGTGAGAAGACTGTGCTGCACGATGTCTCTCTTACCATGAAACAGGGAACCCTGACGGCACTGGTCGGTCCCTCCGGCAGCGGGAAAAGCACGGTTTTGAAACTCTGCGCCCGCTTTTATGATCCAAGCCGCGGTCAGGTACGCTTTGGTGGAGAAAATGAGGCGGAAATGGACCCCGAAAAGCTCATGCAAAGGATCTCCATGGTTTTTCAAGATGTTTACCTCTTCCAAGACACCATTGGCAACAACATCCGCTTCGGCAAGGAAAACGCAAGCGACGAGGAGATAATTGCCGCTGCCAAAAAGGCAAGCTGCTATGAGTTCATTATGGCCCTGCCCAAGGGCTTCGGCACGATGGTCGGTGAAGGTGGCTGCACCTTGTCGGGCGGCGAAAAACAGCGCATTTCCATTGCGCGGGCCATGCTGAAAAATGCCCCAGTCGTACTTCTGGACGAGGCAACGGCCTCGCTGGATCCTGAAAACGAAGTCGAAGTTCAGCGCGCCATTAGCGAGCTGATTGCGGGTCGGACAGTCATTGTCATTGCGCACCGGCTCAAGACCATACGGGATGCGGATAACATCGTCGTGCTGGATAATGGGACAATCGCGGAGCAGGGTACGCACGAGACTCTAATGGACAAAAACGGGCTCTATCGCCGAATGTGGACCATTCAAGCCGAGTCAACAGGCTGGTCGATTTAATAAAGTCTGCTTAGGCATCGCTTTCTTGTCAAAAGCGTACATAAAAGCAGAAGCGGTAACGCACATTTCTGTTGGAGGCAGGTTTCAATTGTGTTGACAGCATATGGCACAAGTGCTAAACTAAATTCAACAGAATATAGTTCGGATGAAGGACTCGGGAGAGATCAAATGAAGCCTCGCGGCTGATTTGGCGCCGAAGGAGAAACAGCGATAAACTCTCAGGCAAAAGGACCGGGTCTGGACGAAACTCCCGAAAGCCATTTAATTGGCACCGACGAAGCAATTCTCTTGAGAGAAGAATCTTTCAGGTAACACAACGGAGACGCACCTTTACGAAGGTGCGTCTCCTATTTTTTTGTGAAAGCGAGAAAGCGTATGGAAAAGAAGACCCCGCTGTATGACTTCCATGTTGATTCTGGCGCGAAAATGACACCCTTTGCCGGATACCTGATGCCCATACAGTACACCGACATCATTGAAGAACACATGGCCGTGCGCACAAAAGTCGGCATCTTTGATGTGTCACACATGGGTGAGGTGCTCATTTCGGGCAGCGACGCGCTGGGCAACATCAATGACCTCTTTACAAACGATTTTACAAGCATGTCAGACGGACGCGTGCGCTACAGTCCCATGTGCAACCCGGACGGCGGCGTCATCGACGACCTGCTGATCTACCGCCTGTCCCGGGACGAGTATCTGGTGGTCGTCAACGCCAGCAATCGCGAAAAGGATGTCGCCTGGATGCAAAGCCACCTTTTCGGGCAGGTTAAACTGCAGGATATTTCAGACGCCGTTGCGCAGATTGCACTTCAAGGTCCGCGCGCAAGAACAGTCCTTGCAAAGCTGACGCGTGCGGACAGCATTCCGGAAAAGTACTACACCTTCAAAACTGACTGTGCCGTCGCGGGCATTAACTGTCTTGTATCGCAGACAGGTTACACCGGTGAACACGGGTATGAGCTCTACTGTGCCGCTGCAGACGCCCCCACGCTTTGGAAGGCTCTGCTCGAGGCCGGAAAGGACGAGGGTCTGCTGCCCTGCGGTCTCGGCGCGCGCGACACTCTTCGGCTCGAGGCGGCCATGCCGCTCTATGGCCACGAGATGGATGACACCGTCAGTCCGCTTGAAACGGGTCTTGATTTCGGCGTCAAACTGCAAAAGAACGATTTTATCGGCAAAGACGCCCTTCTTGCCAGAGGTGAGCCAAGAATCACACGTGTTGGACTGAAAGTGACGGGCCGCGGTATTGTGCGTGAGCACTGCCCCGTTTTTATAAATGACGAGAAAATTGGCGACACGACCTCCGGCACTTTCCTGCCCTATCTCAACGGTGCCTATGCCATGGCACTGATAGACAAAAGCCATTCGGCGCTTGGCACTGTTGTCTCCGCAGAGGTGCGCGGGCGCAGGGTTGACGCCGAAATTGTAGCTCTTCCCTTCTATAAAAAAGCTTGATTGAATAATAAAAGGAGACTGAAGCATGGATACGCCTAAAAACCTGAAATACGCAAAAACCCACGAGTGGGTAGAATTCTTGGATGACAGCAGCGCAAGGATCGGTTTAACCGATTACGCCCAGAAGAAGCTTGGAAAACTCGTTTTTGTCAATCTCCCCCTCGTCGGTGACGAGCTCTCACTGGGTCAGCCCCTTGGTGACGTTGAGAGTGTCAAAGCCGTGTCGGACGTTATATCTCCGCTGGAAGGCAACGTGGCTGAAATCAATGAAGCGCTTTTGGACGCACCGGGGCTGATTAATGACGACCCTTATGGTGCCTGGCTGGTCAAAGCCGACGACATTACAAACAACGACGACCTGCTCAGTGCTGAGGAGTACGACGCATTCTGTGAATCGGAGGAATAAGCATGGGCCATTATCTGTCCATCACGGACGCGCAGAAACAGCAGATGCTCCACGCGATCGGCCTTAATGCGCCGGAGGACCTTTATGCGGCGGTTCCGGCAGCGCTCCTGCACAACGCCGCACTTGAGATTCCCGACGGCATGAGCGAGCTTGAAACACTCCGGACGATGGAAGCCTTGGCCGCGAAAAACACGGTGTATCCCACCGTATTTCGCGGCGCGGGGGCTTACCGTCACTATATTCCCGCCATTGTGAGCGCCGTCACCGCCAAGGAGACCTTTGTGACCGCCTACACGCCCTATCAGGCGGAAATATCTCAGGGCATTTTACAGTCTATTTATGAATACCAGACCATGATCTGTACCTTGACGGGCATGGATGTATCAAACGCCTCCGTCTATGACGGTGCCAGCGCGGCAGCGGAGGCCTGCGCCATGTGCCGTGACCGCAAACGCACAAAGGCACTTCTAAGCGCTGCCGCACACCCGGATGTTATTGAGGTGGTCCGGACCTATTGCTGGGCAGCGAACACCGAGCTGCAGCTGATTCCCGTGAAAGACGGGCTGACAGACCTTGACGCTCTGGAAAATATGCTCGACGACACCACGGCCTGCGTCTATCTTCCTCAACCGAACTATTTTGGTTTGATTGAGGACGCCCCGACTGCCGCCCGACTGGCCCACAGCGCGGGTGCTAAGCTCATCATGGGCGTCAATCCTATCGCTGCGGCCGTTTTAAAGACGCCCGCCGAGTGCGGCGCGGACATCGCCGTCGGCGAAGGGCAGCCGCTCGGCCTGCCGCTGTCCTTCGGTGGACCCTATCTTGGTTTTATGGCCGCAACTAGCGCGATGATGCGTAAGCTGCCGGGCCGTATCGTCGGCGAAACAACGGATGCGGACGGCAACAGGGCCTTCGTTCTGACCCTTCAGGCCAGAGAACAGCACATCCGGCGCGAAAAAGCCAGCAGTAACATCTGCTCGAATCAGGCGCTCTGCGCGATGACTGCCGCCGTTTACATGGCCGCCATGGGTCCCGGAGGACTCCGTGAGGCGGCAGTTCAGTGCCTATCCAAGGCGCATTACATGGCGGCGCGTATCAGCGCTGTGCCCGGTTTCGCGCTGCGGTACAAGGGTGAATTTTTCCATGAATTCGTCACCGAGTGCCCGCTCGATAGGGAAGGCGTCCTGTCGGCACTGAGCGAAAAAGGCATTCTCGGGGGTCTGCCTCTGCCGGACGGCGGTCTTCTCTGGTGTGCGACTGAGATGAATACAAAAGCCGAAATTGATGTGCTTGAAGACGTTCTGCGGGAGGTGTGTGCAAAGTGAAGCTTCTTTTTGAAAAGAGCGTTTCCGGCAGGGGTTCTGCCTATCTGCCACAATGCGATGTTCCTGTCGTTACCCTATCCGCCGGGTTCACCCGTGAAACGGACTTAGCGCTGCCCCAGCTCTCCGAAAACGATCTCAGCCGCCACTACAGTGCGCTTGAAAAGCGGGCCTACGGCGTTAACGACGGTTTTTATCCCCTCGGCAGCTGCACCATGAAATATAATCCCAAGATTAACGAAAAGATTGCCGCATTAGGTGGCTTTACCGACATTCACCCCCTCCAGCCCGCGCAAAGCGTTCAGGGCTGCATCGACGTTCTTTCCACGGCGGAAAAACTGCTGTGCGAGATTGCCGGTATGGACGCGATGACCTTCCAGCCCGCTGCGGGTGCACACGGTGAATTGACGGGCATGCTCCTCATCAAAAAATACCACGAGCTGCGCGGAGAGGGCAAAAAGCGCACCAAGGTTATCGTTCCGGACAGCTCCCACGGCACGAACCCCGCAACGGCCGTCATGTGCGGCATGACGGTGGTCAGTATCCCCTCCGGCAGCGACGGCTGTGTGGATATGACGCTGCTGCGCGAGGCTCTCGGCGAGGACACCGCCGGCCTGATGCTGACAAACCCCAACACACTGGGCATCTTTGATAAGAATATCCTAGAAATCACAACGCTTGTCCATGAAGCAGGCGGCCTGACATATTATGATGGGGCAAACCTCAACGCAATCATGGGCATTGTACGCCCCGGGGACATGGGTTTTGACTGTGTCCACCTCAATCTCCACAAGACCTTTTCGACACCCCACGGCGGCGGCGGTCCCGGCAGTGGTGCTGTCGGCTGCAAGGCCTTCCTTGCGTCCTATCTGCCGAAACCGCAAATTACTGTCGAAGACGGCGCTTACACCTTTGATTCCGACTGCCCCGAGAGCATCGGTAAGGTCAAGGCCTTTTACGGCAACTTTCTTGTGGTCGTCCGGGCACTGGCTTATATCCTCTCACTCGGCAGCTCGGGCATACCCGACGCCGCCCTGCACGCCGTTCTCTCGGCAAACTATTTCAAAAAGCGGCTGTCGGAAAAATATACGATGGCCTATGAGGGGCTGTGTATGCATGAATTTGTCATGACGCTTGAGCGTGAGGCGAAGGAAAACAAGGTCACAGCCATGGATATTGCCAAGGCTCTACTCGACAAAGGCATCCATCCGCCGACGATGTACTTCCCACTGATTGTACATGAGGCGCTGATGGCGGAGCCCACTGAAACAGAGAGCAAGGAAACGCTTGACGAAGCAGCGGGGATTTTCCTCGCGGTTTACGACGCGGCTATGAAGGACCCCGAAGCGGCACACCTATCTCCCCGGCTGACTGCCATCGGCCGCCCAGACGAGGTTGCGGCCGCGCGGACCCCGCGCTTGCGCTGGACGCCGGAACAGCCGTAACCCACTGACACAACAAAGGAGCGGATCAAATGTCCCCGAACTATGATTTGATTGTCATCGGCGCCGGGCCGGGCGGCGAAAAAGCGGCAACGCTGGCAGCCCAGCATGGACTGAAAGTTGCGCTTGTCGAAGCCCGCAGTCCCGGAGGCACCTGTCTCAACCGCGGCTGTATTCCTGTAAAAACCCTGCTGCACGCCTCGGAACTTTTCAGGGAAGCAAGGGACGGCGGCGCCATCGGCATTTTTGCGGAGGGGCTGTGCTACGACATGCCCGCCATTTATAGGCGGAAGGACGAGATTCTTTTCGGCATCCGCTCAAATATCGAAGCGATGCTGGCTTCAACCAAAATTGACCTGATTTTAGGCACGGCAAAGATTCTCTCAGCGAGCGAGGTCGCGGTTTCAGGTTCGGCGGGATGCAGTGTACTTGAAGGGGCCCGCATTCTTATTGCGACAGGCGCCGCTCCTGCAAAGCCGCCCATCGAGGGTATTGACCTGCCGGGCGTTGTCACAAGTGACGAGCTGCTTGATAACGCTGTTGACTACAAAAGTCTTGTCATTATTGGCGGCGGGGTTATCGGCGTAGAGCTTGCGTCTTTTTATAGCGCACTGGGCTGTGCCGTGACGATCATTGAGGCCGCTGATCGCATCATCCCCAATTTGGACAGGGAGCTGTCCCAAAATCTGTCCCTCATCCTAAAAAAACGTGGCGTTGCGATTCACACTGGTTGCACCGTTGATAAAATTACAGATAGCTCAGGCGCGCTTAGCTGCCATTTCAGCGGCAAGGGCGGCACTGAGGTGATTGAGACACAAGGCGTGCTCGTCTCCGTTGGCAGACGGGCCAACACGGAAGGCCTTTTTGGTGAGGGCTTCAGCGTGACGACGGGCCGCGGTATCGTGGTGAACGACCATTTTGAAACCTCCGTCAAGGGCATTTACGCCATCGGAGACGTAACCGAGGGCAGCATCCAGCTGGCGCATGCCGCTTCGGCACAGGCGCAGAACGTAATCGCACAGATGCTCGGAAGCCCCCCTCTGGTCGTGCTTTCGGTCGTGCCGAGCTGCATCTACACCAGCCCCGAAATTGCCTCTGTGGGCATTTCTCAGGAGCAGGCCAAGGCAAACGGTCTTGCGGTCATTACCGGCAAACGCCCCCTATCGGCAAACGGCAAAACGATTATCGAGCGGCAGGAACGCAGCTTTATGAAGCTGACCTTTGATGCGGATTCAGCAGTGCTGCTGGGCGCACAGCTCATGTGCTCGAGGGCATCCGATTTGATCAGCGAGCTTGCGAGTGCCATTGTCAATCGGCTGACCCTTGATCAGCTTGCGTCTGTCGTTCGCCCCCATCCCACATTTTCCGAAGCCGTTGCGGAAGCGCTAAAGGATGCCCAAGGGCGTTTTGCTAAGCTTAAATAATTCACGTCAGTCACAACCCATCTACGAAGCCCCAGCCGGAGGATTCAAAAATGAAGAAGCTCAAATGCAAGGTTTTTGTAACAAGCTGCACGGACCCCTACCGCAATCTCGCGGCGGAGGAATTGCTGTTGCGCTATATCCGGCCGGACGAGGTCCTTTTATATCTGTGGCAGAACGACAACACCGTTGTCATCGGGCGCAACCAGAACGCCTGGCGAGAATGTCGGCTTGAGGCCTTCTCCGCTGAAAACGGCAGACTGGCGCGCAGACTCTCCGGGGGCGGCGCGGTCTACCACGATCTCCGGAACCAGAACTTCACCTTTTTCGCCCAGAAGGCGCTGTATGACACTCAAAAGCAATCGGAAGTAATCTGTCAGGCTGTGCGCAGTTTCGGCATCGAGGCCGCCCTCAGCGGACGCAACGACATTTTGGCGGACGGGCGCAAGTTTTCCGGCAACGCGTACTATGCCAGCGGCGATGCACACTACCATCACGGGACAATTCTCGTCTCCTCAGATTTATCCCGACTAAGCAACTATCTCACCCCCTCCACGGAGAAGCTGCGCGCCAAAGGCGTTGAGAGTGTGCGTGCACGCGTTGTGAACCTCAGAGAGCTCAATCCTGACATCACGCCCGAAAACCTGCGGGGTGAATTGATCCGTACCTTTGCCGCGCTTTATGCCTGCCAGCCTGAACCCATCGACGTCTCCGTTCTGGACGCTGCGGCGCTCGAGAAGCTCACGGCGCAGTACGGCAGCCGTCAATGGACGCTGGGCAGGTTCTCAAACTTTGAACAGCAGTTCATGGCGCGGCTCTCGTTCGGCGAGGTGGAACTACAGTTATCCGTCTGCGACGGCATCATTAAAGACGCGATCCTGTATTCCGATGCGCTGGACGCCGATTGGATTCGTATTGTGGCGGAAATGCTGAAGGGTTGTCCCTTTTCCTCTGTTTCAATCCGGGAACACCTAACCGGCCTTAAAGCCAATGAATTACACACGTTGGAGTTCGCGGACTTTCTGACACAGGCCATTTCACAATAAAAGAGCGAAGAGCCCACTGACAAGCGGGCTCTTCGCTCTTTTATCTGACTTTTCCGATAAAATCTTTCATTGTCTCGCTATTGAGCACGGCAATACGTCTAAGCTTCAATTTGGGACTACCGGAATAGTAGTAGCCGAAATCTGTTGTCACCGCCCAGCTGTAATAGCGACCGGCTGCTTTTATGACCGCTTCGTTATAGGCGCCGTTCGGGTAGGACAACACATTCACATTTTTACCAGTTATTTTGGAAATAGCCTCTCTGGAATCTGACAACTCCTGCTCAAGCACAGGCTCGGTGAGATCTGTCAATGGCGAGTGGCTTTTCGTATGACTTTGAAAAGAAATAATGTCGCCCATCTCTCGCATTTCGTCTTCATTCAGGTACCCCGGAGAACCGATATACTCAGAAACAATAAAAATCGTCGCCTTCATATCGTATTTTTTTAAGATAGGATAAGCCTTATCATAATTATCCTCATAGCCGTCGTCAAAAGTTAAAAGGATGGGTTTTTTGTATTGACCTGCGTCCTTAAGCGCATCAAAGTCAATCGGTGTATAGCCATTATCAGCCAAGTAAGCAATTTGCTTTTCAAAATCCTTTGTATCCACCGTAAAGGACGGTTCGCCAACCGGGCTGTCGTTAATACTGTGGTACATCAGGATCGGAACATAGCCGGGTTTTTCATCGGTTCCCATGACGGCGTGTTTTATTTCCAGTGCCGCTAGCATACCAGTTTTTCGAAGCACTCGGACATCTTGCCTGAAATTTAGGAGATCGGCTTTATATGCAAAAGCGGCAGCAGCCAAGATGAGCACTACAGCAGCAATCCCCACGACCACTCGTTTTCTTTTAATATAAACCACCACCCTGTGCTTAGCCCTAATCTAACCAGCGTTTCTGCGGGCAAATTTAATGATTTCTATGACCTATCCTTGAAAATATTACCACAATTATTGTATTTTAGTCGTCGAATCTGGCTGTCCCCTTAGAAAATTGTCACAATTCTACGTTAATACGTTGTTCTCTATCGTTCGTCTCATAAACAAACCCTCGTGATGCGCGCATCACGAGGGTTTGTTCGACATTATTTAGTCGAGCTGTAAGCCCTAGTTTGCCGAGATATCACCGACACCGTCTAAAATAACACGCGGACGATAGGGGTACTGCTTCATGCTTTCCCGCGTTGTAACGCCAGAGAGAACCAGAACTGTGTCCAAGCCGCTCTCAATACCTGCAATAATGTCGGTATCCATCCTGTCGCCAATCATGGCGGCCTCCTCCGAATGCACGCCCAACATCTTCAGGCCTGTACGCATCATGAGGGGGTTCGGTTTGCCGACGTAATAGGCACTGACACCGGTTGTAATCTCAACGGGAGCAACCAGCGCGCGACAGGCTGGAATAATGCCGTCCTCAGCCGGTCCTGTCAGGTCCGTGTTTGTGCCGATGAGCTTGGCACCGTGGATGACGTGGTGCATTGCCCTTGAAATACAGTCGAAATTGTAGTTGACCGTTTCCCCGATGATGACGTAGTCGGGGTTGACGTCGTTTATCATAATACCCGCATCGTGCAGGGCGTTAAAAAGACCGTGGTCACCTATCACATAGGCGCTGCACCCGGGGCTCTGACGGCTCAGAAATTTAGCGGTGGCCAACGCGCTTGTGTAAAAATGCCTTTCGTCTACCTCAAGACCCATACGCAGAAGCTTCTGTTGGAGCTCGCCCGGCGTTCTGCTGCTGGCATTGGTCAGAAACAGAAATTCCTTTTTTTCTCGGTAAAGCCAGTCCACAAAATCTTTGACGCCGGGGAGCAGACGGTTGCCATGATAGATCACACCGTCCATATCGCAGATAAAGCCTCTTTTTGACCTGAGTGTTTCCATATTTTATCCTCACAGAACTAATAATTTCATAACTTCACTATATTCGATTCGGACAAAATATGCAATATCACAATTCAAATTTCTATTGTTTCCTGGGCCTGCACCGTGCGTTTCGCCCCTCTAAACCGCTTTTTTCTCATCTAGCGGTCCATGAGGCGGACCGGATAGCGCAGGATGGTCTTCATCTTCGAAATATCGCCTTTTCTGGGGTCCGAAAAATAAAGCTCATGGTGTTTTCTTGTATCGGACAGGTCACAGACGAGGCCGTTGTCCGTCATATAAAGCTTCATTTTCTCAAGTGTGGCCGGTTCATCATCAAAGCGTCCGATATGCATGCACTGGACACAAAGCCCCTCTGTAAAAGTCAGGAGCCTAGCTCTATCAATATCAAGCAACGGTTTTTTCTTTTTTACCAGCGTTTTCACCTGTTCAAAGAGCGCTTCCGTCACAAAATCGGGCTGGCGCACCAGAGAGGTCCAGCAATATTGGGATTTATCCCCAAAATCCGGTTCTCTCCCTTTGTCAAGCCACCAGAGTCCTTCAAGCGGCGGCATAACGTAGTTGCTGTAGCCCTCAATAACCATACCACTTTTGGGCGCCATTTTGATCGTATATGCCAGTGCGTAGAGCAGCGCAACCGCCGACTGATAGTCACCCTCCGGTTCATTGGGGTTTCCCCTGCCGTCCACCGCAATGAAACACATTTCAGGCACTTCAATCAAAATGGGCTCCGTTTTAGGCCCATAGAGCGCCTTTTGCTGCTTTTTGTAATCTATTTTTTCCATCATAAAACCTCCTAGTATTCTATAGGAGCATCATATAACAAAAAACCGGACATCGTTCTGTCATATTAAAGATACTGCGCCAGGCTTTTTTCAAGCTTTGTCTTAACCGCCTCACGGATATCGGCCGGCTCCAACAGCTCGCAGTTGTCTCCGAAAGAAAAGATATAGTTATAAATCCACTCGCCCCTTGGCATTTTAATCTCCACTATAAAGCGCCCATCCTCCAGTTTGCGAGGATTTTCAAATTCATCCAGCGCCCTGAAGGCCGCTTTGTCGGAAAGCCTGAGCTTTAAATTGACATGGTCGCCTTCCGGAAGTTTGTCCGGCAACACATTTGACGCTGCAGCGCGAGAAAATGTTTCTTCCGAAACGTAAATATTGCGGAGTCTTGTAAGTTTAAAAAACCGATCTTCCTGCCGAAGTCTGCAAAAAGCGTAAAGGTACCAGCCCCCGCCTTTGAAGCAAAGTTTCAGGGGCTCCACCTCGCGTTCAGCCGCTTCGCCTTTAGCGCTTGAATAGTTGAACCGGACAATATAATGCTCGATCACGGCTCGTTTGAGACTTTCGAACACATCCCGCCCGTCCGGCGCACCCGACCAGGGCGACAAGTCGACCTCCAGCCAGTCGGCATGATGGGGTCCGAATAAGGCAGAGAGTTTTTTTAAGGTTGCTTCGGTCCCGCCAAGACCGGCGAACTTTGCTGCTTTCAGGGCAAGCAGAAGGTCCGCCCGCTCTTTTTCATTCAAGACGGTTTTGTTGAGTGTGAATTCCGGCAGCAGCGAAATGCCCCCGCCCCGGCCTTTGCTCATATAAATCGGAATGCCTGCCTGGGAGAGTGCTTCAACATCCCGGTATATTGTTCGAACAGACACTTCAAAGTGTTCAGCCAGTTCTCCCGCGGTCACTGTCTTTTTATTCATCAGAATATAGACCGTTTCAAACAGCCTGTTAATCTGCATAGAACCACCCCCTTTGTTAAGTATAGCTGCGTAATATGACATTATCAAGTCATATTACGATAATAGCAAACGCTTGCGCTTACGGCATAAAAAAGAAGCCCGGATATTCCCGTGCTTCTTTATGGAATGTTAGAAGATTTCGAAACGATAGACCGTCTCCTGATGGTAGTGCGCATTCTTTTTGAGCACCGGGCTGGGAAAATGCCCAAAAGCCATTCCGTTTGGAAATACCTGTGTCTCGAGACAAACAGAGCCGCGATAGCTGATCGTTTTGCCGCCCTTCCCCGGCCTGTCGGTCAGGAAATTTGCGCTGTAAACCTGCAAGCCCGGCAGTGTCGTAAGCGTCGTCATGCGAATTCCCGTATCTAGGCTTTCCAAAACGGCAGCTTTCTTCATGTAAGCCGTATCGGACAGCACAAAATTGTGGTCATAGCCGTGTCCTCTTTGAAGCTGCTCGTCATCAAGGCCAATATCCTGCCCGAGGATCTTGGGCTGTCTGAAGTCGAAGGGCGTTCCAGCAACCGGCAAGATGCGGCCTGTCGGCAGACAACCCTCATCGCACTCAGTAAACTGCTCCGCAAAAATCTGAAGGCTGTGCGCCAGAGCCGATTTCTCGCTGCTAAGTTTGAAATAACTGTGGTTAGTCAGATTTATAATGGTGTCCGCATCCGTTTGTGCGTCATAGCTGATACAAAGTGCGCAATCCTCCGTCAGCATATAGCTGATTTTAACACTCAGGTTACCCGGATAGTTTTCCTCTCCATCCGGCGAAAGACGAGAAAAAACCAATTTTTCTCCTTCAGTGACTGCGTCCCAAATATATTTATCAAAGCCCCTCAGTCCGCCATGCAGATGGTTCGCCCCGTCATTTTTTACAAGCCGAAATGTTTTTCCACTGAGCGTGAATTCGGCATTGCCGATACGGTTCGCTACGCGCCCAATAGCGGCGCCAAGATAATCGCCGCCGGTCTCATATTCTATAAAGCTGTCGTAGCCTTCTACAACGTCTGTAAAGCCCCCCTGCGCGTTTTGTACCAAGAGTGACTGAATCGTACAGCCGTAATCGAGTACAACGGCGCTTGCACCGCTGCTGTTTTCAAGCTTATACGCCGTTACAGGCGCCCCCGTCTTCGTGTAGCCGAAAATTGAATGGGTAATCATGGGTTATCCTCCCTGAATGTAATTCTGCTGTCATGAGCGGTTCGGACGCTTCTGAGGAGACAAACAGAAGCGCCCGAACCGCCACTTTGAAAATATTAGAGTCGGTGGTGCAAGTGCTCGCTATTATGTGTCCCACTCCGACTTTTTAAACAAACTTGCCAGACCCTTCTTTTGCCGGGGCGCTTTGCCCGACTGCTCCTGCAACTGCCCGACAAGCCTTTTTTGCATAGGCAGTAGGCTGTACTTCGGGTAGCGGTCAAGATAAAGGCGAGATAGTTCGGTGGCATCTGCCGATGAAAGCAGTGGGATGAGCACCGCGGTGTGGCCGTGGACCGCGACAAGCATCCAGTAGGCCGAGACATCCTCTTTACTTTTCTTTGCCGCTTCATATACAAACCGCATCAGTTCCGCAGTTTCCTGCGAGGACGGCGCCTGCTCCGCAATCTCCCGCAGCTTAAGTTCAAGCCTGTCTGAAAAGCGGGCATGGCAGGGATCAGAATCCGCGCGCTTACCGAAACCCATGAGTCCATCTGTGGGCTTCAGGCTTGCCTGCAGGACAACTAAATCGTCCATATAGTCCTGATAAATTTGTTGTACCTCGGCAAGAAACATAAAGACCTCCTTATCAGTTAAACAAAGGGGTTCTCTGTCGGATACGGCAGCGATTTTGGCTGATTATACCCGATGTCCGCCACCCCAAGGTATTTGAACACCTCGAACAAGGCCCTTCCGCAGTGGGAAAAGGCCACCGCGCCATGGTGTGGAAAATGCTTCTGAATAAGTACGTGACGATAAAAACGGCCCATTTCGGGAATGGCAAATATGCCGATGCCCCCGAAACTGTTCGTACTGACCGGGAGAATCTCTCCCTCCGCGACATAAGCGCGCAGGACGCCTGCGCTGTCGCACTGAAGACGATAGAAGGTAATGGGGCTTTCTGCAAGATCACCCTCCAGCGTGCCGCGAGTAAAATCCGGGGCCGAGCCTTCCGGCTCGAGAGTACGGTGCTGAATGAGCTGGAATTTAACTGCCCTGTCTCCGCACATCTTGCAGGAGGGCGTATTTCCACAATGGAAACCCATAAAGGTATCGGTCAGGCAGTAGGGAAACTTTCCCTTGATTTGAGATTCATACTGCGCTCTCGGCACACTGTTGTTGATATCGAGCAGGGTCACTGCGTCGCCCGTAATGCAGGCGCCGATATACTCGGAAAGTGCCCCGTAAATGTCCACTTCGCAGGCCACAGGTATACCTCTGGCAGCAAGCCGACTGTTAACATAGCATGGGACAAAGCCAAATTCTTTCGGGAAGGCGGGCCAGCATTTATCCGCAAAGGCAACGTATTTACTGCTGCCTCTATGGTCCTCCGCCCAGTCAAGCAGCGTCAGCTCAAACTGCGCGAGTTTGCGGTTGAGGTCGGAATAATATCGGCCCTCGCCCATTTCGGCAGCCATGTCCGCACAAACTTCGGGTATGCGGGGATCATCCGCGTGGGCTTTGAAGCTGATCAGTAGGTCGAGCTCAGAGTTTTCCTCAACCTCGACCCCCAGCTCGTAAAGGCCTTTAATTGGCGCGTTGCAGGCAAAGAAGTCCTGCGGACGCGGTCCGAAACTGATAATTTTCAGGTTTCGAACGCCGATAATTGCACGGGCAGCAGGAACAAAATCCGCGATCATTTCGGCAATATCATCGGCTGTGCCGACGGGATATTCCGGTATGTAACCGTTTAATTTTCGCAGTCCAAGGTTGTAGGAACAGTTGAGCATGCCGCAGTAAGCATCTCCGCGTCCATCTATGAGATCGCCGTCGCCCTCCGCCGCCGCAACGAACATGCACGGACCATCGAAGTGCTTAACAATCAGCGTTTCAGGGGTTTCCGGACCGAAATTGCCGAGAAAGACCACCAAGGCATTGCACCCCTCCTGCCGGACTTCGTCAACAGCACGGAGCATATCCTTCTCATTTTCAACGGTCGTCTTCGCCTCATATATTTCGAGTTCTTTTTGCCCGCAGGCAGCAGCCACCGCCGAGCGCCGCTTTTGCGACAGACTCACAGGGAAACAGTCACGCGAGACGGCGATGATGCCAAGCCTGACTTCAGGAATATTCGTTATCATAGTTAGATTCTCCTTGTCGACACGCCTGGTTCCGACATGCTGTATTGTGGTTTCATTTTAATAAGCCTAGGGCAGACACCCGCCCAATTTTGCTAAAAATTGAAGAGCAGGTGTCTCCGAAAACGGCCATTTTAAAGTTGTCAGTCCTCCGTGTTGCCTGAATCCTGATTTTTTGGCACATCTGTGTCCTGCGGGGCAGACGGAATCTCAGCCAGTTTTCTGATAAGCAGATACTGCTTCCATGCAAACACACAGAACACCACGGCCACGGCCGCAAACACCGCAAAGATCAGCCATGCGCCCCACGAGGGGATTGGACTGTCACCGATTCCAACGTTTGCGACAATCTTCCACCCCAGATAGACAATATATCCCGAGACAGCCACACGAAGTGTAAGCCCTGTCAGCGCTTTTCTTAGAAGCGCCATGTCATACTCTTTTTTTTGCTTCATTTAATACCTTTTATTCTCTATTCCTGTCTTCGCCGATTAGCTTGAATACCGGTCTGACAGCGGGATAGATGCTGCGGTAGACCTGATAGCGCGCCTCATAACGAGCGGCAAGTTCCGGTTCGGGTTTGACGGTGGCAGTAATTTTTACCAGGGCATCCGCCGCCTCGCGGACGGAACCGTACGCGCCGCAGGCAACCGCCGCGAGGATTGCACCGCCGTAACCGGGACCTTCTTCTGTCTCGACGCTGTCAAGCTCGAGGTTGAGTACGTTTGCAATGATCTGCCTCCAAAGCAGACTCTTAGCCCCGCCGCCGCAGACCTTGCTGCGTTTAATGTCGATGCCTAAGGAACGCGCAACCTCGAGCGAATCACGGATACCAAACGCGACGCCTTCCAGCACCGCACGCGTCATGTCCGCACGGGTCGTATCCATGGACAGTCCGATGAAAGTGCCACGCGCATCTGAATCGTTATGCGGAGAGCGCTCCCCCATCAGATACGGCAGGAAGTAAACACCGCCGCTGCCGAGTTTATCCGGCGATATTCCCGCCTGTTCTTCGGCGTAATGGTCGGTTTTAAGAATGTCCTCCAGCCACCACTTGTTGCAGGAGGCGGCGGAGAGCATCACGCCCATGAGATGGTAATACCCGTCGGCGTGTGCAAAGGCATGCAGGGCGTTGTTTTTGTCAACGCCGAAGCTGTCACTGGAGATAAAGATCGTGCCGGAGGTTCCGAGCGAAATATTGCACATGCCGTCGCCAACCGTTGCCGTGCCGACTGCTGCCGCGGCGTTGTCACCCGCGCCGGCTGCAATTCTCACGCTCCGCGGTAAACCGAGCTTTTCAGCCATTTCCGCCGTGAGTGTGCCGACAGCCTCATAGCTTTCGAAAAGACGCGGCATCCACGCTTCCTTAATGCCGCAGATATCGAGCATTTCCTTGCTCCAGCACTTGTTCTTGACATCCATCAGCAGCATACCCGACGCATCCGAATAGTCGGAGCAGTGAACGCCTGACAGCTTGTAGTTAATAAAATCCTTCGGCAGCATGATCTTGTCGATGCGGGCAAAAAGGGTCGGCTCATGCTTTTGCATCCACAGAAGCTTCGGGGCTGTAAAGCCCGCAAAGGCAATATTTGCCGTCAGTTCCGAGAGTTTTTCTTTGCCGATAACCGTGTTGAGATACGCTGTTTCCTCCGCCGTCCGTCCATCGTTCCATAGAATGGCAGGCCGCAGCACCTTGTCGTCTTTGTCGAGTGCAACGAGTCCGTGCATCTGACCGCCCGCACCAATGCCGGCAATCTGCGTTTTGTCGCAGTCCTCGGTCAGCTCATGAACACCTGCAATGATCTCTCTCAGCCAATCCTCCGGGTTTTGTTCGGACCATCCGGGATGCGGAAAAGAGAGCGGATAGGACCGTGATACGATCTTCTTGATCGTACCGGCCGCGTCCATCAGCAGGAGCTTAACAGCAGACGTGCCTAGGTCAATTCCAATGTACAACAAATCGATTTCCTCCCATGCTAGTGAAAGTCGCAGTCAAATTTCTTTTGTTATCAGGCTTTGCCGGTCTTGTGATTAGATACGACGTCGAAAATGACGGCGATCAGAAGGACGGTACCCTTGACGACATACTGCCAGTTGTTGTCCAATCCGTAGATGGACATGCCCTGGTTGATAACGCCGAGCAGAATTGCGCCGACGATGATGCCGGAAACCGTGCCGGACCCGCCGTATGCAGAGGCTCCACCTATAAAGCAAGCGCCGATGGTGTCCAGCTCATAGGTCAGACCGGTATCACCGCTGACAGACCCTATACGTGCGGCAACTAAAAGACCGGAAAAACCTGCCAGTATGCTCATCAGGAAATAAGCCCAAAAATAGACTCTCTTCGTATCAATGCCGGATAGCTTCGTCGCCTTTTCATTGCCGCCGACTGCATAAAAATAACGGCCAAAAGCGGTTTTTGATGTGATGAATGCAAACAATAGCACGACAAAGAGTATCCACAGGAGCATGACGGGGATGCCTTTATAATGCGCCAACTGCCAGCTATAGGCCAAGATCAGAACATCAATTACAATAATCTGGGCGTACTCAGCAACTGCGGACTTCATCTCATAGCCTTTTTTGGCTTTCTTAGACCGATTGACAAAGGTCAGAACGATTAAAGCCAAGGCAACCACTATGCCCACAATCAGCGCCGACCAATAAACGCTGCCGTCAACGCCCGGTACAGTAATGTATGACGAGAAAATGTCAAGGAAGGTTTTGTTTGCAATGCTGACTGTTTTCGAGGCCAGAAGGACGCGCCCAAGGCCACGGAACAGGAACATACCGGAAAGCGTTGCAATAAAGGGCGGGATGTGCATATTTCCTATCCAAAAACCCTGCCACGCGCCGATTCCGGCAGAAACAGCCAAACAAATTGCGATGGTTGCAAATGCGCCTAATGCCGTCTTGGACAACAGCTGAGCGGCCAAAGCAGCCACCAAGCAAAGAGTTGCGCCGACCGAAAGATCGACATTGCCGCCGGTAAGTATGCACAGCAGCATACCGCAGGCCATGACAAGCACATAGGCGTTCTGCAGCAGTAGATTTGAAATGTTCTGCGCATACAACAGCCTGCCTTCTGTTAGTATGGCAAAGAAGACGAAAACCACCACAAGGGCAATCGTCATCGTATATTTTTTTATCACAGCAGATGCTTTCATTGTCTTACGCTCCCTTATTCTCTTCTTTGGTGCCTGATTTATCGGACTTTAAAATTGCACTCATGATTTTCTCTTGTGTTGCTTCTTCAGCGCTCATTTCGGCAACCATTGCTCCTTCGTTCATAACGTAGATGCGGTCACACATTCCGAGCAGCTCCGGCAGTTCCGAAGAAATCATGACAACAGATTTTCCCTGAGCAACCAAATCATTCATAATAGAGTATATCTCATACTTTGCGCCGACGTCTATACCTCTTGTGGGTTCGTCCAAAATTAGCACGTCTGGATCGGCAAACATCCACTTGGCAAGAAGAACCTTTTGTTGGTTTCCGCCGGAAAGATTGTTCACCATCTGCCGTATTGTGGGCGTTTTGATGCGCAGCTTTTCTTTGTACTCTTCAGCAACCTTGTTTTCCTTGTTAACATCGATGATTCCCCTGCGGCAGACCTTCTCAAGCCTCGCCAGCGTGCTGTTTCGCGCGACCGAGTCTACCAGCACCAGGCCGTTTACCTTTCTGTCTTCGGTAACATAGGCAATGCCCGCTTCAATGGCATCGCGCTCATTTTTGAGTTTCACCTCATGTCCGTCGATCTTCAGCGTACCGGTAATGGAGGTGCCGTAGCTCTTTCCAAAAATTGAGCGGGCAAGCTCTGTTCGGCCTGCACCCTGAAGTCCCGAGAAACCAACAATCTCGCCTTTACGGACGTTGAAAGAGACATGGTTGACCACGCGCTTTTCAGTATAAATGGGATGATTGACACACCAGTTAGCAACCTCCATGCCAATATCGGTGCTGACGGCATGCTCGCGCTTTGGATAGCGATCGGTCAACTCTCGACCGACCATCCCGCGAATGATGCGATCTTCATCAATATTGTGATCGGCATTATTAATGGTTTCAATCGTCGCGCCGTCTCGCATAACCGTAATCTTATCGGCGACATAGGCCACCTCGGAGAGCTTATGCGAAATAATAATGGACGTCATGCCTTGCTTTTTGAATGCGATGAGCATATCCAGCAGCATCTTGGAGTCCTCTGCATTGAGCGAGGAAGTTGGCTCGTCCAGAATGAGAAGCTTAACATCCTTCGACAATGCCTTTGCGATCTCGACAAGCTGCTGCTTACCGGTACCGATATCTTTGACGAGCGTCGTCGACGGATCCTTCAGCCCAACACGCTTTAAATGTTTAGTCGCCTGGCTAAACGTTTCGTCCCAGTCGATACCCAGCCGTCCCTTGCGCTCATTGCCAAGAAACATGTTCTCGCCGATCGAAAGTTCCGGAACCAAGGCAAGCTCCTGATGGATGATGACGATGCCCAGCTTTTCGCTGTCGCGTACGTTTTTGAAGTGACACTTATGCCCATCGTAAAGAATCGTTCCTTCGTATTCTCCAAAAGGAATGGTTCCGCTCAACACGTTCATAAGCGTTGATTTTCCTGCGCCGTTTTCCCCGACAATGGCATGGACTTCGCCGCGCTCAATCTCAAGATTGACATTGTCCAGCGCCCGAACACCGGGATAGAGCTTTGTTATGCTTGTCATGGTCAAAATATTATCTGCCAAAAGAATGCCCCCTTAATCTGCTATTTGGGCAGCAGTATCGCATCTTATAAATTAGTATTTCAATGGGAAAATGGGCGGGGCCACAGCCCCGCCCATCATGTGATCATGCTACGAATGTCTGGGCTGTAAAGATTAAGCTAATGCTTAGCCGACTGCCTTGGGATAGCCGTCAGTGCCCATTGTGTAGTATCCTGTGTCAACGAGCTCCTTCTGAATGTTATCCTTGGTAACTACCAGCGGGACAAGCAGGTAGGAGGGAATGGTGGCGTTATTATTGTTGTAAGATTCGGTGTCATAAGCGCATTCAAATTTCCAGCCTGCGGAGGTGATCAGGCCGCCGTCGGGCTTCTCACCCTTGAGGATGGCGTCTGCCAGATCGACAGTTACGACTGCTTCGTTTGCCACTGCCTTGTAAACGGTCATGGACTGTTTGCCATCAACAATGTTGGCAAGGTTTGCTTCGTCGCCGTCCTGTCCGGTGATGATGACGGAATTGGTGCCCTTATAGTCAGAGCCGATAGCCTGGGTTACGCCCAGCGCGGTGGAGTCGTTGGAGCAAAGCGCGACATCAAGCTGAGTGCCGCCTGCATAGTAGGAAGCAAGAATGTTCTGCATACGGTTGAGGGCGTTCTCGGTCTTCCAGCTTGCGGTTGCAACTTCTTCAAACTTGGTCTGGCCGGAGGGGACCTTCAGGATGCCGGCTTCGATGTAGGGCTTCAGTACGTCATAAGCGCCGTTGAAGAAGAAGCCTGCGTTGTTATCGGCGGGGTCACCTGCGGTGAACTCAATGTTGTAGCTCTTGGAGGTGTCTTTCAGATCCAGGCCAAGTGTTTTAACAACATACTCGCCCTGCAGCTTGCCGACTGTGTAGTTATCAAAAGAGACATAGTAGGAAATTGCGTCGGTGTTCATGATCAGACGGTCATAGGAGATGACGGGAATCTTGGCGTCCGCAGCGGACTGCAGAACTGTGGAAAGGGACTCGCCGTCGACTGCAACGATAACCAGAAGGTTCACTTTGTCAGCGATCAGGTTTTCGATGTCGTTGACCTGCTTGTTTACGTCGTTGTCCGAATAAACCAGCTCAACTTCATAGCCCTTGGCCTTGAACTGTTCTTCCAGGAAAGAACCGTCGCGGTTCCAACGCTCAAGGGACTTTGTCGGCATTGCGATGCCGATTTTGCCGCCAGCCGCTGCCGCAGAAGGCTCTGTGGAAGCCGCAGGAGACGGTTTGCTTGTAGATGTGCCACAAGCTACCAGTAAGAGCGCCATCGTAAGCGCAAGGACGAGTGCGATAACTTTTTTCATTTTTTTCCTCCTAAAAATGATTTCAGTTTAACTTTTGCTCACTTCTTACATAAAATTCTTTTGTAAAATTTGTTTACAAAAGTTCTGTATTAATAATACAATCGTCTTGGCAAGAAGTCAACCGCTTTTTGGCGAATTTACTATTTTAGGAACTTTACACAAAATTCTTAGGTGTTTTTTAAGCGAAAAAATCGTCTTTCGGACTTTTTTGCTTGTGCTTCTCTTTGCTAAATGCACAAATTGAATAGTCCAGATTTGACTATCAGAAAAACTGACCCAATTGTAGTATTATGAGCTGCAAAGCCTGTAAAAATTACTTTTATAAAGTTTATTTACGGATTGACAATTAATCCTGCTGTGTTTATCATATATAAAGAACATTTACAAAAGTCAGGGGAAAACAAATGACCAATCTGGAAGGAACGATCACTGAACGGCGCAGACAGACTAGAAACAGCATTTATCAGTATCTGTTTTATTCCGAAACGTCGCACTCTAAATTGGAAATTGCATCCGACTTGTCCCTAAGTCTGCCGACGGTTCATCAGAACCTGACCGAACTAATCGAGGCGGGACTTGTCAGACGCGACGGCACCTATCAGTCTACAGGCGGGCGTCGAGCTACGCGCCTGACGATTGCAGAATTTGCGCACTTTGCCGTGGGTGTCTCCATCACCGACAATGGGCTCTATTTCCTTGCAGTCAATTTGAGAATGAAAGAAATTGCTTATAAAAAAGCACAAAAACTTGCAATGAGCGAGGTGGACGATGTCGGCCGTCTGCTGGCTGATGATCTTGAGAATTTTCTTGATGAGTTCGGTCTCAATCGAACCAAGCTCTTAGGCGTGGGCATCACCCTGCCCGCCGTCATTGATATCGAAAACGATCTGATTCTGCTCGCCCCTACCCTGCACCTAAAAAACATCAAGCTCAGCGGTATCACCAAATACTTAAAATATCCGAGTTATGTCTCGAACGACGCCACAAGCGGCGGCTACGCCGAGTGGTTTGCCTCCCCGCACCAAAGCAACATGGCCTATCTCTTTCTGGAAAGCGGTGTTGGCGGCGCGGTGCTGCTCAACGGCGCCCCCTATGTCGGCGCAAACCAGCGCAGCGGTGAGTTTGGTCATATGTGCGTCGTGCCGAATGGTCGGGAATGCTCTTGCGGCAAATTTGGCTGTCTGGAGGCCTATGTCTCCATAAAGCGCATCAGCGATGATCTCGGCATCACAGCGGAAGCATTTTTTGAGGGACTCAACAACAAAAACCCCGAATATGAAGCGCTGTGGCAAGATGTCCTGCTGCATCTGGCCGTCGGTCTCAACAATATACGCGTGGCGCTTGATTGCGACGTCGTCATCGGCGGTTATCTCACACAGTATCTGGGCGCCTGGCTTCCTGAACTGCGCCGTCTCGCAGCCGAACTGAATACCTTCGAGTCGAACGCGGACTACATTAAAATGTGTCGCCACACAAAAAGCGCAAGTACGCTCGGTGCTGCTCTGTATTTTATAAAAAACTTTATCGAAAGCATATAAGCCCACTCCCCCGCGATGCGCCCGCACCGCGGGGGTTGTTTATTGTCATGATAATAGCATAAATTGGAAATGTTGTCCGTCAAAAGACCGCGAAAAACGCCTGAAAACTTACGGTTGAAGATTATGTATTCCTGTGGTACAATTCCCGCAAATACTAAGCTAAGCGAGGGACCGATATGTTCAGAAAAATGCGCAGGGAGAAGCAGGCGCTCTCTCAAGAGGAAACAGTCAGACTATTTGAAAACGGCACAAGCGGGGTGCTTGCTGTCAGCGGTGACGACGGTTACCCTTATGCCGTCCCGCTCAGCTACGTCTATACCGATGGAAAGCTTTACTTTCACTGTGCAACCGACGGCCACAAGCTGGATGCAGTGAAATCCTGCAACAAGGCATCTTTTTGCGTCATTGCGCAGGACCGGGTCGTTCCTGAGGAAGTGACAACGCATTATGCCAGTGCGATTGCCTTCGGGAAAGTTATGATTGTCGTCGACCCTGCCGAAAAGCGCCGCGGTTTAGACCTGCTGATGGAAAAATACTGCCGCTCAAACGGCGCGGAAAAAAACAATGCGGAAATCGTGGACAGCTGGGACAGGGTTCACGTTCTTCTTCTGGATATTGAGCACATGACCGGCAAAGCCACAAAAAACTAAAAACTCCGGGCATCATCCAAAGTGATGATGCCCTTCATTATGTTGTTTTGTTCCAGACGAAATAGACCCCTTGCTGTAACAGTATCCATATAAAATTCAATTCTAAAGCTGCGTTTTCCGGAAACTTGACGCCAAACGGGACAAATGTCTTCTTTTTTAAACATTTGTCCGCTCAGACTTGCTTTGCCACTTGCAAACGATTCGCATTAGCGTATAATAGGCAATAGTCCACCAAAAGTGCATTTGCCGGCAACGGCTCAAGTCGCTGGGGGGCAAACATTAATGAAATTGGTGACTAGTCATGATCAAGGCGGAAGACCTTTCTTTTTCCTACAGCGGCTCGCCCCCCTATATTCTCAGCGGACTCGAGCTGGAAATTAAAAACGGCGAATACGTGTCGGTCGTCGGCGATAACGGCTGCGGGAAATCAACCCTAATGAAGCTTATCCTCAAGTTTCTCAGACCCACACACGGGAGCATTGTTACGGATGCCAAAAAAATCGGCTATGTTCCTCAAAAAAATGATTCCATCAATTCGGGTTTCCCGATTACGGTCTGGGAGATGCTCAACTCCTATAGAAAACTTCTGAAGCTCAAGGACAAGGCTGTTGTTTCCGAAAGCCTGCGTCTGGTAGGCCTATCCGATCACGCACGCGCACTGATGGGCAACCTCTCCGGAGGGCAGGCGCAAAAGGCCTTTATCGCACGGGCACTCATGGGCGAGCCGGACTTGCTAATTCTGGACGAACCCTCGGCAGGCGTCGATATTGACAGTCAGCGCGAGATATATGCTCTGCTGAAACGGCTCAATACCGAAAACGGCATCACGATCGTGTCCGTCGAGCACAATCTCGACGCGGCAATTTCCAACTCCACAACCATCTTTCATCTTCATGGCGGGCACGGCCATTTCTGCACGCCCCAGAAATACTCCGAGGAGTATCTCGGAAAAGGGGGGGCCCATGCTTAGTTACAGTTTCATGCAGAATGCTTTCGTCGTTTCGCTTTTTATCTCGGTTCTGTGCCCCTGCATTGGTGTCTTTCTCGTTCTCCGGCGCTATTCCATGATCGGCGATACGCTCTCACACGCCTCTCTTGCGGGTATTACCATCGGCCTGCTGTGCAATCAAAGCCCTGTTTTGGGTGCATTTATCTTCACCTCGCTCAGCGGCGCTCTCATTGAGTACCTGCGGCGGTATTTTAGAAAATATACCGACCTAATTCTCTCGATCGTCCTTGCCCTCAGCGTCGGGACAGCGATTACGATTATCAGTTCGGGCAAACTACGCACAAACGCCGATTCCTTTATGTTCGGCAGCATCCTGACAGTGACGAAAACGGACATGGTGATGGTTATGATCCTGAGTATCATTTCCGTGCTAACACTCATTTTTCTTTATCACCAGATGGTCTATATTGCCTATGACGAAGAGGCTGCTAAGGTCGCGGGGGTCAAAACGGGACTCATTAACTATGTCTTTTTTGTGCTCGTGGCTTCGGCCATTTCCGTCTCAATCAGGATTGTCGGCGTACTGGTGCTCAGCTCGATGATTGCGCTGCCCGTTGCGACCGCACTTCAGCTGGAGAAGGGCTTCAAGCAAACGCTGATTTTCTCTATTCTCTTCAGCATGATCGACATTATGTCCGGCCTTTTTATTTCATATTATCTGAATGTTGCGCCCGGCGGCTTTACGGCACTCGTATCCGTTTTTGTCCTGCTGATGGTGCTGATCGGGAAAAAACTGCATACAAGCTTTAATAGGGCTTCCCACGCATCATAACGGACTGTACTGTGAGGTAAGTAATATGCATGAAAGCAAAGCGGCCCTGCCTGCGGGCATCCGCAAAACAAAGCAGAGAACCTGCGTACTGGAGGTTCTGGAGAAAGCGGATTCACCGCTGAGCGCCACCGATATCTTCATCAGTGCGCAGGGCGGGGACGCTTCCGTCTGCCTTTCCACGGTTTATAGGATACTCGACTATTTTGTAGGCGAGGGCTTCGTGTTGAAGACCTCCGTTATGGACGGCGGTATGGCGCTGTATGAGCTAAACCGCAATCAGCACAAGCATTACGCGGTCTGTGTCAATTGCCACAAGGTCGTCGAGCTCGTCAACTGTCCGATGGAGAAATTCGTGCCGGAGATTGCCGAAAATGACTTTCGCGTTGTGGGACACAGGGTCGAGATGTATGGCTACTGCAAGGACTGCGACCGAAAAATCGGCGGTATCCACTGACAAAAATACCCACCCCGTCTCATAATTGACCCCATACCGACACAGACTAAATAAAAGTCTGCTTCGGAGGTTCATAAAAATGAAAAAAACTTTGGCTGTGTTTGCGATTTTATCGGTGCTGACATGTTCCGTTCCGGTTTCGGCGAGCGATGCGCTATCTAACAGTGTGTATTCAGAGACTTCTGCGCTCATGGCTACCAAGGCGGAGCAAAATCCTCTGCTATATAAGGACCTTTTTGTCACCTTGGTTTATCCACAGGTCGAGAAAGCAATCGACGCTTACTATGACGACTATATGAGCTATCTGCCAGGCGAGGATCCCTGGTCCTATGAAATATTGAATATCGAGAAATCTCAGGGGTTCAGCTATTCTTACATTGTGCAGCTTCAAGTTCAGCCCTATGTCGGCCCACACATCCGTGTTGGCCGTGACCGCATCACTCTGCGGCTGAGCCTCACCGGCGCAGAGCTCGTCAAGTTTGAGCACTTGGAAAGCTACGCCTTGCCGCCTGATTACAGCGGGATGCTCAGAAGCAAATTGCCTGACACCTAACAACTGTCGTCAGGATAAAACAATAAGGGCGCCGCTCTAGTTGAAGCGGCGTCCTTATTGTTTTGTCCTGAATATATGTGAAGCGGTAGAAACGATCGCCGCCTTAAAGGACAAATTTTTGCCTAAATACCGGCGCGTCTGCCCTGATTGACAACGGCCCTGACCAAATAGAGTGCCAGCGGAATCAGCACGAGCACGCCGCCCAAAATCCAGTATACGGGTATATAGACCGAGCTTGTGCCATAAATGTCCAGAATACCTTGCACACAGCTTCCGGCAGTGAGCGCGGCTATACCTGAATTATAGACCCGAGCCAACGTCAGCGGCGGGCAGGCTGCGCGCCTTAAAAAACCCAGCACCGCATAGGGCAGCACCCCGCCGATAAGCGGAAATGCAAACAGATAAACCATAAAATCGGCGAATACGCCGTGGCTGAAATATTCATAGACCGCGCTGAAAAGACCGCAGAAAAGGGCAATGCAAAGATAGATCAGCGCATACCGGCGCATTTTTATTTTTGCGGGACTGTCAGGCAATGTATACAATGTCACTCACGCTTCTTTCCTTAATTTCCTTGCCGTTGGTGGTCGGGTTGTTGATGACCGTTCCATTGAAGACCATTGTGGACGATCCGCCGCCGTCCAAATTGTAGGCGTTCTGAACCCCCAGCCCCTGCATAAAGGCCGCCAGCTCGCTGAGCGAAAGTCCTTTACTCTCGGTCGTGCGCCCGTCCGAGACAACAAAGACATAGTGTAGATCATCTATGATACCGATGGCCGTCCGGGGATTGCTGGTTTTCGCCTTGTCTACCTCTTCGTCCTCGGTCACGGAAACTTCACCGTTTTCAATAAGCCCCGGTCCGAAGGAGAGCACCTGTACCGCACCTTTTTCCAAAAGCACCTCTGCGGTCACAGCCCCCTCGGTTACTATTTCAAAGGAGCCGTCCTCGTAAATAACGAGGTCCTCCTGATCGGAGTCCGACTTGGTCTGTCTGTAGATTCTACCGTTTCTGATGACATAACCGCTGTTTTGGGCCCCGTAGAAATCGCCGTTAATGGCAAGAACCGCGGAATTTTCTTCCGCGATTGTGGAGGTCGTTTGGGTAATATTCTTTCCGTAGGTATCCTCGGCAAAGGCCGTTTTGAGGGCATCTGCACTGGAGAGCATAACGTCCGCCACATAAATGTTTGTGTCATACTCGCGGTATTGGGTTATGGTGATGCTTACAGCCCCGTCATGGTAGGAGCTTGCTGTCACCACCGCGTTTTCTGCTGTTTTGTCGTCGTTTCCGGACGCCACCGCTGAAGACGCCGTTTGGGTGCCGCCGGTTGCGTCGTCGCTCTCTACGAGATACGCACGGGGAATCACAAAGGTGTCCAACAGAACAAACGCTGTGAAAAGGACGAGCGCTGCCGAATAAAGCTTTGTATATAGACTGCTTTTCTTTTTTATTTTTTTCATCTCGGCTTACTCCGTTTCCGCCATTTCCCGCGCCTTGCTGCCTCCCGGTCTTTTTTTAAAGATCAGCGTCTTCTGAACAAGCCAGCTCACAGTGAAGAAGATGATCTCCGTCAGGACCTTTGCCGCATATTCGTTAACCCTGAGCTCCCCAATTAGGAAGCTGAGCAAGGCCGTGTTGCCCACAAGAATGCAGGCGGCCAGCGCAAAATACTGCGTCGCAGTTTTACTGACACGTTCTCTGCTATTAAAAACAAAGCGCCTGTTGAGCGTGTAGTTGACGCCTGAGCTGACAATTCGTGCCGAGACGTTGGACAGCGGAACACTTAAGGCGACGCCCAGCGTTCCGGTTGCTGCAATCATCAGGCTGTAGATGCCGTAGTCAACAGCAAAGCCTGTGATTGAAGAGGCGGCAAATTTTAAAATATCGCGGTAGATTATAAGCGAGTCCCGGAAGGTACTAAAATGGGAGCCTTCGTTGTTGTCAATATAGATTGTCGCAATCTCGACTTCCTTGATTGGAACTTTTTTGCGTGCGCACTTGAGCAAAACGTTCATCTCATACTCATATCTGTCGCCCTCGACATTTAACATAAACGGAATCAGCCCCGTACTAAAAGCGCGCAGGCCTGTCTGCGTATCACTGACGCTCGTCCCTGTCACCGCGCGATAAACAAAGCGGGTGACCGTGTTGCCGAAACGGCTCCGTTTTGGAACCTCACCGGAGAAACGGCGGCAGCCGAGCACAAGTGCGCCTTTTACCTTAGAGGCAGCTTCCGCAACGTGTACGGCGTCCTCGACACTGTGCTGTCCATCGGCGTCCAGCGTCACGACAACCGCATTATCCGGCCAATGCCGTTTGATATAGGATAGTCCTGTTTTGAGTGCCCGACCCTTGCCCTTGTTTTCCTCGTGTATCAGAACATCGGCAAAACGCTTTGCCGCGGAAAATATTCTTCTATAATTTTCGCCGCTGCCATCGTCCACAAGAATAACCTGAAAATGCGCGTCATTGAGACGAATAACGAGATTAATCAGTGTATCCGCCGGTTGGTACGCGGGGATCAGTGCGATTTGATATTGTCCAGCTTGCATGATGTCCCTCCTGTATCCGAAGAACGATTTTGTTTCGGGTACGGCTTTTCCGCACCTTGGTCTACGAGCCAATTAAAAGGCAAAAACCTTAATTCAGCCTAAAAATTGCCGACGGTTCAAATAAAAATAAAAAGTTCCGGAACATAAAATTCCGGAACTTTTTTCTGCTGTATGAAGGGCTATACGCCGAGATAATTTTTCTGTTCTTCCGTTAGGGTGTCAATGGTGACACCGAGCATGTGGAGCTTTCTTGACGCAACTTCAAAATCGATTGCCTTGGGTACCTCAATCGCATTCACCGGGAGCTTGCCTCTGTTGTCGGCAATATATCGGGCCGAAAGCGCCTGAATGGCAAAGCTCATGTCCATAATCTCAGCGGGATGCCCGTTGCCCGCAGCGAGATTGACGAGTCTGCCCTCCCCAATGACAAATAGGCTGCGCCCATCCTCCATGACAAAGCCCTCAATGTTTTTCCGCGCCTCATAACGCGTCACTGCAAGGGCGTTAAGCTCGTCAAGGTTCATCTCAACGTTGAAATGTCCCGCATTTGTGAGGATCGCACCGTCTTTCATGACAGCAAAGTGTTCTTTTGTAATGACGTCTTTGCAGCCCGTCACGGTGACAAAAATGTCGCCCAGCTTTGCCGCTTCTGCCATCGGCATAACTTCAAAGCCGTCCATATCCGCCTCGATTGCCCGAATCGGGTCGACCTCCGTCACGACGACGCGGGCCCCGAGTCCCTTGGCGCGCATGGCTGTCCCCTTGCCGCACCAGCCGTAGCCCGCGACGACGGCGGTCTTCCCTGCAACGATTAGATTCGTTGTTCCGTCAATCGCATCCCAGACGGACTGGCCCGTCCCGTAACGATTATCGAAAAGATGCTTGCAGTCGGCGTCATTGACCATGAGCATGGGGAAGTGCAGCGTGCCCATCTTGGCCATGGTGCGCAGTCGATGAATTCCTGTGGTCGTCTCCTCGCAGCCGCCGAAAACCTCCGGGATCAGATGGGTATATTTCGTGTGCATGAGGTTGACGAGGTCTCCCCCGTCGTCAACGATAACATTCGGTCCGCACTCGAGCACTTGGCAGAGGTGCTGTTCGTACTCCTCCGCTGTTGCCGCATGATAGGCGTGAACCTCCATGCCGCCGGCAACCAGTGCCGCTGCTATGTCATCCTGTGTGGAAAGGGGGTTGGAGCCGGTCACGTGCATCTGAGCCCCACCCTTTTCAAGGACGCGGCACAGGCAAGCCGTCTTGGCTTCCAGATGGACGGACAGCGCGACCTTCAACCCTGCAAAGGGTTTGTCGGCCTCAAAATCTTTTGCAATGCTGTTTAATACGGGCATGTTGCGCCAGGCCCAGGCAATTTTTCGCTCACCTTGGGGCGCGAGCGCAATATCTCTGATATCGCTCATAGTCAGCTCCTTTTCTTCTTCATAGGCGCTTTACAAGCGCTTTAATTTTGCTAATGACGCGCTCGGCATCTATCGTCTTGAATGCGCCCTTTTCGAGCAGGATATTTCCGTCAACCAGGACTGTATCCGCCTTGAGTCCTGCGCTTGAATAGCATAGCGCGGCTTTCGGGTCTCCAATGGGGAAAAAGCCTGGCGAATTTAAGTCAAAAAGGCTCAGGTCCGCGCGCTTGCCCGGGCAGATCTCCCCGATTTTGTCGGCAAGACCGAGTGCCTTTGCCCCGTTTACCGTGGCCATGTCAAAGACCTCGTGCGCCGTAACGGTAGTGGCTTCCCTGTGTGTCCCTTTGTGGATGAGACTGGCCATCTGCATCTCACGCAGGAGACTCAAATTATTGTTGCTGGCAGCGCTGTCTGTGCCAAGGCAGACGTTGATGCCGTGCGCGCGCATGGCGGGCACGTCGGCGAAGCCGTTGCCCAGCTTCATATTACTGGCAGCATTATGGGCGACACTCGTCCCGCGCTCCGCGAGCAGTGCCATGTCGCCTTCTGAAAGATAGACACAGTGGGCGCAGACCGTATTATCACGCAGGATACCGCAGCGGTCAAAATATTCCGCAGGACTCACGCCGTACAGCGCCTTAATTTTATTCTGCTCGTCAAGACTCTCAGAAAGGTGGGTATGGATGCCCATCCCGGTTTCCTCGGCCAGCTCGGCAATTTGTCGGAGATAGCCTTCCCCGCAGGTGTAGGGAGCGTGGGGAGCCAGCATGAAGCTGAGCGTCGGGCTGCCCTTGTATTTGTCTACATCCGCTTTCGCCTGTAAAAGACGCTGCTGTCCGTCGCCAAAACCTTCGAGTCCGCCTTGTAGGCCGCGTGTAAGCACAGCACGGAAACCGGCATCCAATGTGGCTCTGGCAATTGTGTCGGGGAACATATGCATATCCATAAAGCATGTGATACCGCTTTCGAGCATCTCCATGCAGGCAAGCTGAACACTCCAGTACGCATCGTCCTCAGTCAGCTTATCCTCCATGGGAATAACCTTATCAAAAAGCCAGGTCATGAAATTTAAGTCGTCCGCCCTGTTGCGCAGCGCGGTCATATGCACATGCGTGTGCGCGTTTACAAAGCCCGGTACGAGGAGCTTATCAGTCGCATCAATGGTTTTATCCGCTGTAAAATTCATCGGAACAGCGTTGACGGAGAGGATCTCACCGTCTTTGATGCAGACGGTGACGCCCTGCGCCCAGCCCTCCGGCAGGATGGCAAGGGCATTTTTAATCAGTAGGTTCATTTTGCATTCTCCTGTCGTTTGTATTGGTTTATTGTACCATCTGTCCAAGCAGAAAACAAGCGGATTTGCTGTGCCTTAGGGACCTGATGCGACAGAAAAAACATCGCCGGGCAGATATACTTTATCTAAAGTATATTCGGCCCGGCGGATACTGTGTTGAGTTCGGTCCTGTCTGCTTTCTGCTTTTTGTCCGTCTTCAGCTTCAGACTCCGCAAAGACGCATGGCAAGCCAGGCCACACCGGCTGCCGCTGCTCCCGCCGCGACAAAAAACGGCGGGGAGAGTCTGGAAATGAAGCTCTTGACTGGTTTGTTTCTACCGGCAACGTATGAGTTTGCCGCACGCCGGGCCTCTTTCATAATTACTTCGCTGTTAGCGCCTCTGCTCCTGAGAACATCTTCGCGAATCACGAATATAGCTTCCTCAAAATACTTGTCCGGCGACTTGACAACGATCACTCTGTGCGAAACACCTTTTACCACGTCAGATCCCCCCTGCGACTCCATATGTTCCCAGTTTAACCGTGAAAGGGATCGATTATTCAGTTTGGGTGATCCGGTTTTTCCGAAAAAAATTCTTTTCTTTCTGTCGCGTCTCTCCGCGTTCATCATTCAGGCCCTCTCGTCGACGCGAATGGCCAGAACAGTCATATCGTCTTCGCAACCATACTGTCTAACGGCGGCCCGCAGGGTCTCCTTTGCAAGCACCTTTGTGTCCGTCCCGTCACTGGCTAGGAGCATTTCGCGGAGCCAGGCGTCGTTTTGTTCCACCAGCACACCATCGCTTGCAATCAGTGCAACATTGCCGGGTTTGAGCCGCATGCGAATGATGTCCGGCGCGCTGCCCTCTCCCGCGCAGATGCCCGCAGCCAGACTTTCGCAGCGGACTCGGCGTATCGCTTTGCCGTTTTTTACGAAGGAGGGCGCGGCCCCATATTTGTAGAAGCAGGTTTCCCCCGTGAAGAGGTCCACACACATCAGGTCAATCGTGGAGTACCCCCATTCCTCACCGTTTTTGAGAAGCAGAACGGAATTAAGGATCTTCATTGCGACAGCCGGGTCGACCCCGGAGCGCAGGAAGGCCTCGAGTGTTTTGACGGCGTTGATGCTCTCTTTGGCTGCCTCCTCGCCGCTGCCCATGCCATCTGCCAGAATGACACAAAGGATACCTTGATCCGTCTTAAAATAAGTTCCCCTGTCCCCGCTGACGGGCTCGCCTTTTTTCTTCATACCCGCTATACCGACGGAGACGACAAGCGGCTCCGCTTCGAGCACAACAAGCCTTCTGTCCGATATCTCTTCGTCCGCGGGCGGTCTGCAAAGCCTGACGCCGAGTACCCCAGAAAGTATCTCAAGATAGTTGCCCTGCCGGAGCAGCGGCCCCAGATGCCCGCTTTCAATGATGGCGCGCAAACGGCCTCTGTTGTCACGGAATACCGAAACGTCGGCCTCAATATCCATTGCCCGCAGGAACCTTTTGAGTCTCCGCTCGGCGAGTGGGTCGGCGCCCTTGGCATAGTTGAGCTCTTTGGCAACCCCCTCGATGATGTCGGCAAGCTCCTTGTATTGGCCATAAGCCGCAATGCGGTTTTCATTGAGCCTCGAGCGGAACTGCCTTCTGTACATCAGCCCCCGCAGCTCAGAATTGACCGCTGAAATGAAGGTGTAGTGGGCTAGGCACTTTTCCGTAAAGCGCTCGGCAAGGTCTTCCTTGGCCAGTTTGCCCCGTTTAAGCATGGGCACTGTCGCGTCGTTCATGATCGACAGCGTGTCCATAAAGTTTTTCTGCCAGCAATCGTTCTTGTTTTTGCAGTTGACGCAGACCGCCTCCGCGGCTCTGTCGAACACCGTTGCAATGTCGTTGTCGTTTTCCGTGCCGGTCAAATTGCGGAATACCGAGCCGTAGAGATCCCTGAAGGCCGTGCTGATACGCTCTGCTCTTGAAGCGGCATAGCGCCGCAGCCCCGATTCGCCTGTTCCCGGCGCGGGAAGCTGGGCAATCCCGCCGACATATTCAAGCAGCGTGTCCGGGAGGATAGCAAAGACAACGGTTGCGGCAAACACCTCGTACATCAGCTCGATCTGGAGTGATCCGCCCCAGGTCCATAAAACGGCAACGGTGTTTGCCAGAATATAGCTGATGAGAAACAGGAGCCTTCCATGCTTTGAGAAGGTGCCGCCGATCAGTCCGGCAAAGGCATAGGCCATCGAGAAAAAGACCCCGCCGCCGGCCGCCATATCCATCGCAAGGCCAAGCGTTGTGCCCGCAGCACAGCCCGGGAGCATGCCGCCTTTGAAGGCCGCTGTCAGCACGATGAGCAATGCGAAAAACCTGCCGATTGAAATAACGCTCATGATTTTGACCGAGGTCAGCGCCATGAGGAAGCAAGCCAGCAGAATGAGAATGCTGATGGCCTGCCTGCGCTCCGTCGCTTCGCTGCCGGTCTTCTGCGGCGCAAGAGCAATGGAGAAAAAATAGGTGCTGGCACCGGCAAGGACAACCTCCGTAAAGATGCTGACGGCACTCGGAAAGCTATCCAGAAATTCATAGGTATTGAGAAACGAGGTGGCCGCTGTTATCAGCGATACGACCACCGGCATGAACCATGCCTTTTTAATGACCCGTGTATCCCGGAACACAAACGCCACCGTAAAAACCAATGTAATCGTTGAAACGTATTTGATTCCCCAGTCAAAGCCACCCAGAAATATGTAGCCGATGCAGGCGCCGATCAGGCAACTGATGCCGCCCCAGTCCGCTTTCGCCCTCCCGACGATTCCGATGCCAAAAGGTGCGAGATTCGTCATGATGATAGAGCCCGACATCGCAAAGCCGAGTATAAAGTTGAGGATATGACCCCCGATTTTCTTCAGCCGCGGCCTGTCCCCCATCTGCATCAGGCCGACTATCGCAGACCTCCTTATTCCGAGTTTTTGTTTTACAGCCATTGGACACCCCTCCGTTTGATATTGTTAACATAATTATATTTATGTCTACCTAAAAACGGGGTCACAACGCGCTGTGGAATATAAATTCTTTTACGGAGGAAATAGCCGGAAATAGCAAAATAATCTGTTGTCCGAATTTCAATTCGCGCAACAGATTATTTTTAAAGCCGCCGTTTACAGCAGACGGCGGCTCTATGCTTTTGTCTCAGGCGCCGGCTTCGGCTACGCTTTCAACCAGGCGTTCGCCAAGTTTAAACACGTCCCCCGCACCGACGGTGAGGATAATATCCCCCGGCTCAGCAGTGCGCCTGAGGTCACTTTCAATCTCGTCAAAGGACTTGAAGTAGCGCGAACCGGGAATCTCCCTCGCTAGGTCCGCTGACGAAATGCCGAGGGTGTTTTTCTCCCTGGCGGCATAAATTTCAGCAAGATACGCAATGTCCGGACGGCGCAACTGGCAGGCGAAGTCGTCAAAGAGTGCCTTCGTCCGGGAATAGGTGTGCGGCTGGAATACAACGATTGTGCGTTTGTAGCCGAGCGGTTCCACAGCGTCAAGCAATGCCTTGAGTTCCCCCGGATGGTGTGCGTAATCGTCATAGACATCCGCCCCATTATACTTGCCTTTAAATTCAAATCGGCGACCCGCACCCGTAAAGCCCGCAAGCCCATAGGTCACGGCCGTTGGCTCAACACCGAGGCAGATTGCGGCAGCTGTCGCTGCAAGGGCGTTTTTAACATTGTGCAGACCGGGCACACGCAGGCTGACATGGGTAAAAAACTTGCCCGCATGCATAATATCAAACTCTGTTTGCGCGCCTTTGCGTTCAATATTTTCAGCGTATACGTCGGCCTGGTCGGTCAGCCCGAAAGTCATGAGCGGACGGCCCAGCGGTTTGAGGGCATCCATGGTGTTTTTATCGTCCACATTGGCAATGATGTGTCCGTTTTCGGGCACGTTAGCGGCAAACGTCCTGAAAGAATTTTTGACGTCCTCGAGGTCCTTGAAGAAGTCGAGGTGATCCGCTTCTATATTGAGGATAACGGCAATTGTGGGCGAGAAGGCGTGGAACGAATTATAATATTCGCAGGATTCCATCACAATTGTGTCGCCTTTTCCGACCCGGTGCCCTGCCTGGAGCAGGGGCAGCGTGCCCCCGATCATCACAGTCGGGTCGAGCTGTGCGGCCATGAGTATATGTGTGGACATGGAGGTCGTTGTGGTTTTTCCATGGGTACCCGCGATACAAAGGGCGTTTGTATAGTCGCGCATCAGTGCGCCCCAGGCCTGTGTGCGCTCAAAGACGGGAATACCCCTTTCGCGGGCAGCTTTAATCTCGGGATTGTCATCGTGCACGGCTGCCGTCCTGACAACAAACTCCGTATCCGGTGCAAGATTTTCAGCCGCGTGGCCGATCTTGACCGTGACGCCCAGCGAACGCAAATGTTCTGTTTTTTCGCTCTCGTTCATGTCGGAGCCGCCGATTTGAAGTCCCATGCCGCTAAGGACCTCGGCCAAAGGCGACATTGAAACCCCGCCTATACCGATCAGATGTCCCTTCTTGCCGGGAAACATATATTTTTCAAAGCCTGTCATATACTATCCTTTCATAAGGCCCGCAATAGGTTGCGGATATGAAGCGGCGATGTTTTAACGCCATAATCATCGGGTACGGGGCAGCCAAAAAACGGCGCGCCCGAACCCGTTTGTTTTTAAATATTGTTCGGTAACTAAATCGGTATTATAATACAACCGTGGCAGCATTACAAGAAAAAACATTTCCGCATAGTTATATCCAATTTTTCCCGAGATAAACCTAAGCATGCAGAAGAGAAGGGACGCTTTTGAGCAGATTGAACCCGCCGAAATATGTATTACAGATTCTCGAGCGGCTGACCCGCCGCGGCTTTGAGGCCTATATGGTCGGCGGCTGCGTGCGGGACATGCTGCTGGGCCGCCGTCCGCTGGATTGGGACATCTGCACCTCCGCACTGCCGGAGGAGGTTGCGGCCGTTTTTCCCCGCTCACGTCCGACCGGTATCCGACACGGCACCGTGACGGTTCGGATGCACGGGGCCCACGCCGAGGTGACCACCTTCCGTTCGGACGGAACCTATACCGACCATCGGCGCCCCGATTGCGTCCGCTTTGTAAGCGCGCTGAAGGACGATCTTGCGCGGCGCGACTTCACCGTTAACGCCCTTGCCATGCCGCGTTCGGGAGAAGTCATCGATCTTTTCGGCGGAAAGCGCGATCTTGAAAACAAACGGCTTTGTTGCGTCGGTGCCCCGAATAAGCGCTTTGAAGAGGACGCCCTGCGCATGCTGCGGGCTTTCCGTTTTGCCGCCGTGCTGGGCTTTGAAATTGAGCCGCACACACTGCACGCGATAAAAAACAACGCCCGGCTGACGGCTGGGCTTGCGAAAGAACGCATACGCGCCGAGCTTGAGCGTGTTCTGCTCTCCCCGGCGCCCGAGACCATTTCAGACATGGCCGCCGCCGGAGTGCTGGACGCTCTGATAAAAGACCGCGTTGTTTTTGCGGACCTATCCGCACTCAGGCAGCTGCCCCATAAGTCCCTGCTCCGCTGGGCGGGGCTTTGCGCCCTGCTGGAAAATAGTGGCGTCATTGATGACACTGCGGATTTTCTGACGGCGCTAAGACTCGATACTTCAACCATCAGGAGCTGCACAACAGGCTGCAAGCTGGCAAAAACCGACATTCCTGCGGACGCGATTGCCTGGAAGCGGCTTCTTGCCGCAAACGGAACCGACGCTGCGCACTGCGCCGCTGCAGCGTTGGATGTGCTTTTTGTCAGGGGCCATCTTCGTCAGCTGAAAGCTGTCTTGCGAAGCGGGGACTGCTACAGTCTAAGTCGGCTTGCCGTTACGGGGGAGGACCTCAAGCAGCTGGGTTTCGTCGGCCCAGCGCTGGGAAAGTCTCTGGCGGCACTGCTCGATCACGTCATCGTCTGTCCAGCCGATAACGATCGGGCCAGTCTGCTGAGACTGGCTGCGGCCTTTTCCAATCCCGAAAGTCCGGGACCGCGATAAGTCCGACCCTACATTATATGCCGCCAGCCCAAATAGTGTTCATGCAAAAAAGCGCTGTGATCGCCTATCACAGCGCTTTTTTGATTCAGATCACATGATAACGGATGTGCTCCCCATCATCGTAGCACGTGATTTTCCCGCGCTTTTCAAGGTGGCGCAGATGACTGTGGCACTCGCCGACAGCAAACCACTTTTGATTGACAGGAAACTCCTCCCACGAGCTGCAACGGATCTTCCAAGTCATCTTCCCTGCGATTTCATAAGGCGTGAGGTCTGGGTTTCTGCGCACAACGTCCAGGCATTCTTCGAGCCGTTTTTCGTGGTGTTCCAGAAGTTCTGCGATGCGTCCGTGGAAATCGCCGGTATTCCGATGTCCCGGAAGTGCAAGCGCAACATCATATGTGTCGATTTTTCTCAGGCTATCCAAATAGTCGCCCAGCGAATCATCCACATTAAGCCAGAGCGTAATGTTCGGCGAAATATCAAACATCACGTGATCTCCGGTGAACATGATGCGCTGTTTTTCCAGCCAGAAGCACATATGTGCGGGTGTGTGTCCTGGCGTGACGACGGCTTTGAGGGTGTAGTCCCCGCACTGGAATTCGTCGCCGTCGTCAATGGGCAGATATTGATCAAATTCGGGATTCGAGGCCATCTTGCGCGAAGTGGAAAAGGCTTTCTCATCCCCTATTGTTTCGGGTGTGAAACCGGTTTTGAGCATTCTTTTGTTGTCGGTAGCCCAGAGCTCCCGGCGCGTTTGACCGACCAACCAAGGAATCTCGGCGCGGCTGATAAAAATTCGAGTGCCCGGGACGTAGATCTCGGGGGCGAGTCCTGTATGATCCGCGTGTAGGTGCGTGAGCAAAACATCCGTGTGCGCCATATCAACTTCCAGTTCAGTTAATTGGCTGAGAAGCGCCTCTTTACACTCGGGACGGTTGAAACCGGTGTCGATCAGGATGCTTCTTTCTTCCCCTTTGAGCAAATAGCTGTTGAGTATTCTTAGGGGACTGTTTGGCAGTTGGACCTGTATGCGGTAGATGTTTTTGATAATTTCTTCAGACATTAAGTTTATACTCCCGTTCTGCGGTTGACCGGTATCGCTAGCGGCAATTTCAGAGCTTCGCCGCGGTCAGGCGCTGTATTTATTGATAAAACGTGTAAGGATTGTTGCCACTTCACATCTCTTGGCAGAATCCTGTGGGCTGAGAAGATTGCCTGTCCGCCCGGTAATTAAACCGTTGCCGACAGCCCAAGCCATTGCTTCAGCAGCCCAGGAGGAGACCTTGCTCCCGTCGGTGTAACTGGTGAACAGCGCTGTATCGGCAGACCCGTCCGTCAGTCCGTAGTAAATTGCGTAGCGGTACAGCAGGACCGCCATCTGCTCTCTGGTCACCGAGACAAGCGGTGAGAACGTGGCAGCGCCCGTTCCGCTGACAATGCCTTTCGTTGCGCCCCAGGCGCTGGGCTGGGCATACCAGGCGCTGCTCGAGACATCTGAGAAGCTGTTGGTGTAACCTGTAATGGTTTCCCCGCTCAGCCGGCTGAGGACCGTGACAAACATCGCCCGGTTCATGACGGTCTCGGGCTCAAAGCTGCTCGTCGTTACGCCCGTAAACAACTTTCTGTCAACGCAAAACGCGATGCTCTCCTCGGCCCAGTGTCCGACGATATCGGAGAAAATCGAGCCGCTGCCGCCAACGGTATATTTCTTCATGACGGTAACGAAATTGCTGATGTTCAGGCTCCCATAGCCATAGGAGGTATCATAGCCGATAGGCCCCTCGTCGATGAGCGAGGCTTTGAGAATGGTTTTGAAATCCTCAACCGTTGCGTTTTCGGCATACTGCTTAAGAATGGCCGCCGCAACCGAGACAAAGGGTGTCGAAAAGCTCGTCCCGTCTCCTGAGGCGTATTCCGAGTTTCCCTTGTTGCTGAGGCTGACAATCTTGACTCCCGGCGCCACGGCAAACACGGAGCTGTTTGTCTGCGAGAAGCTTGCCACCATGCCATTCTGATCGACGGCGCCGACCCCAACGACACAGTCATAGGCAGCGGGATAATTTAAGACGGAATTGCCGCTGTTGCCCACCGCGGAAACTATGATCGCGCCCTTTTGCGTGGCATATTCGACGGCGGCCTCCATGCTGGCCATGTTCTCTTCCATGCCGAGACTCATATTAATCACATCACAGTCAAAAACATCGACAGCCTCGTAGATTGCGGAGATGATGACGGACGCACTCGTCTCGGTCCCTTTCCCGAAGCATTTGATCGGAACAATGGTCGCGTCGGTGCAAAGGCCCGCGATTCCCGTCGCATTGTCTCGGGTGGCAGCCAGAAGGCCGCAAACGAAGGTCCCGTGGCCCTTATCACTGACATCCGACACATCGCGCGAGCCGTCGAGCATATTAATGCCCGCGGCGAAGTTTGTGTCTTCAAAATCCTCATGCATGGAGTTGACGCCGCTATCGATGACCGCAATTTTGACGCCCGCACCGTTGAAGCCGTCGTCCCACGCTTCGGTCACATCGAGTGAATCAAGGCTCCATTGCTTGGATGCATAGGTGTCGTTCGGCAGATCGGCGAGCGTAACGGTGTAGTCCGGCTCATAGTATTCAACCTTGTCGCCAAGGGCCTTAATCTCGGACAGCGAGTCTGCTTTGTAAAGCCCGGCTTCCTCACTGATTTCGCTCAAGCCTATATCCGCCAGGAGGGAGACGGTGCCTTCCTCCGGCTGTTTGAGCTTGAGAATGTATCCTTCGGCGCTTTCAATCTGATTTGTATATGTAGATGTTTCGGCTGCGGCGCTTGGCGCGAGGGCGGTTAAAAGCAGCACTGCCGCCAATATTAGACATAGCTTTTTCATATTATTATCCTTTTAATGGGTTGCTCCGGTTAAGCTCATCCTCTTCTTTCGTTAATGAAATCTCTAATGGACTCTATCTGTTTCTGGACGCTCGATTTGGCGGGACCACCCGCAACATTTCTCGCGGCGACGCAGGTCTCCAGCGAAATGGCCGCGTATACGTCCTCGTCAAAAGCGGGCGACAGCTTGTGATACTCGGCAAGCGGCAGCGTCTCCAGTGTTTTTTCCGTTTCAATACAGACTCCGACTAGTTTGCCCACAACCGTATACGCATCGCGGAAAGGCAAGCCTTTTTTCACCAGATAGTCGGCACAGTCTGTGGCGTTAATAAAGCCGCGTCCTGCGGCATTGCGCATATTTTCAGGGTACAGCCGCATAGTATTCAGCATGGCGGAGAAAACGGGCAGACATCTTTTTACCGTGTCGACCGAATCGAAGACAGGCTCCTTATCCTCCTGCATGTCCTTGTTGTAGGCCAGCGGCAGCGCTTTCATCACTGTCAGAAGCGCAATTAGGTCGCCGTAAACCCTGCCCGTTTTGCCGCGAACCAGCTCCGCAATGTCAGGATTTTTCTTTTGTGGCATGATAGACGAGCCTGTAGAGTACGCGTCGTCCAGTTCGATGAACTTAAACTCCCAGGAACACCAAAGGATGATCTCCTCCGAAAAACGGGACAGATGCATCATGAGAATGGCAATGTCGTTGATCAGCTCAATGGCATAATCGCGATCAGACACACCGTCCAGGCTGTTCTGGGTAATTCTCTCAAATCCGAGCGCACAGGCGACAGCCTCTCTGTCTATTGGGTAGGTCGTCGCCGTCAGGGCGCCGCTGCCCAGGGGGCACTCGTCCATTCGTTCAAGGCAGTCCTCAAGCCTTGTAACATCCCGTCGGAGCATATTGGCATAGGCCATCATGTAGTGCGCAAAAGTCGTGGGTTGGGCCCGCTGCATGTGGGTGTAAGCCGGCATAATAACATCCGTGTGCTTCTCAGCAAGGGCAGCCAGTGTTTCAAGCAGTTCAAGAACAAGCCCTCTGATTTCGGCAATTTCCTCTTTCAGGTAGAGCCGCAAATCCAGCGCAACCTGATCGTTGCGGCTTCTGGCTGTGTGCAGACGCTTGCCGGCGTCACCGATGCGCCGGGTGAGTTCACCCTCAATCGCCATGTGCACGTCCTCGACGTCCTTGCCGAAGCTCAGTTGTCCCGCCTGGATGTCGGCAAGGATACCGCCGAGTCCCTCGGCAATAAGCGCCGCATCCTCCGCCGAGATAATGCCCTGTCTTGCGAGCATGGCCGAGTGGGCGAGACTGCCCGATATATCCTGTCTGAACAACCGGAAATCGAAGCCAATGCTCGCGTTAAGTTCATCAACCAAAACATCCGTGTTCTTTTCAAATCTTCCTGACCAAAGTTTCATTGCTGTGTTACCTTTCCTGGGTATTTATGCGCCTGTTCCTCAGAAGAGCGGTGCGAAAACCCGCAGAATTGAATCGACAAGTCCGCCTGTGAGCTGGCGAAACCATCCGCGTCTGCGTTCTTCGATGCTGACTTCATGGGAAACTTCAAAGGTTTTGAGCGCATCCTTTTTCAGTTCGGCTACCGCCGCGCTTTCGTACATGAGGACCCCGCACTCAAAATGGAGATAGAGACTGCGGTAGTCCATATTAATCGTTCCAACGACGGCCAATTTATCGTCGCTGACATAGCTTTTCGCGTGCAAGAAGCCGGGTGTGTATTCATAGATTCGTACGCCCGCTTCCATAAGCGGCAGGTAATAGGACCGGGACAGGCGATAAGCGATTTTCTTGTCTGGCGTTCCCGGCAGAACCATGCGTACATCAACCCCACGCTTTGCCGCAGCGCACAGTGCAATGTTCAGCTCATCACTGATGGCTAGATAGGGGGTGAAGATATAGACGTAGTCCTTTGCCTGCGAGAGAATGTCCAGATAAATATTGACAGAGACGGTTTCGCCGTCGAGCGGAGAATCGCCGAAAGGCTGAACAAAGCCATCGCTCTCCAGCACCTCGTCTCGCGTTACAGTCGATTTATAAGCCGTAAAATCCTCGTCCTCCGGATTAAAGGAGTTCCAGATTTCTAGAAACATCACCGTGAAGTTCCAGACCGCCTCTCCCTTGAGCATGACACCTGTATCCTTCCAGTGTCCGAAACGAACCCTATGGTTGATGTATTCGTCCGCCAAATTGATGCCGCCAGTAAAAACCGTTTTGCCATCGATAATCAGGATTTTTCTATGATCCCTGTTATTCATGACAAGGGAAATAATCGGGATGAAGGGATTAAACACCAGGCACTTAATGCCATGCTTCTCAATTTTTTTATAGTAGTTGGCGGGAATCTTTGTCAGGCAGCCCCAATCGTCATAGATTAAGCGCACATCCACGCCCTGACTGACCTTTCGGCTGAGAAGTTCGAGAATGGTGTTCCACATCTCGCCTTCTTCAATGATGAAATACTCCAGAAATATAAACTTTTCTGCCTTCTCCAGCTCGACGAGCATATCCTCATATTGTTTTTCGCCGAGGGGGTGGTATTTCACCTGCGTATTTTTGCAGATTGGATAACGGGCAAAGTTTGTGATATAGGACGAAAGCCCTGCCACACGCGGCGCGCATACTTTGAGCTCGGCTGCAATTTCGGGTTTTTGGGCCAAGATGGTATCGTGGTCTTTCATGCCCTTTGACAGCCGGATGCGCATAAATTTCGCCGGGCGCTTTTCCCCGAGCATCAGATAAAGAAGTCCGCCGAAAATCGGGAACATCATGATCAGCAGTATCCAGCCCATCCTGTAGGCCGGAACATCGGCCTTGCTGATAATATAGAGTGCCATAGCAATGCTCAAGAACTTCAGCGCGTTGGAAATTATTTCGGAATAACCGACAAGCTTCAGGAACATCAAGGCGATCCATGCCGCCTGCACCAGAATAAGGATGAGCGTTACGGAAAGCCTGCTTGACAGGAATCTGATCAGCCTGAATTTCTCCGTAACAACCATCCTTTCAGACTTTCTGCGTATTTCGCTCTTCGCCGCGAACAGAAGCTGGCGGAAAAAAGCAAAGTTTCGCATACAGTGTATTTTTTTCTATTATTTTGATTCTATTATTATTTTACGATTATATCAACCTTCAATTTGAGAATCGGCAAATTATTTTCGGTGCGATTCGGAAAAGGAGACAGCTATGAGAAGCAGAATTGTTATATCGGCGTTGATCTTTATCGCGTTGTGCGCGCTGAAGATTCTTTTCCCGGAGGAGGCACTGAGACTTCGGGATGCGATTATTCCGGCAGTCAACAGGGAGGCAAGCCTTCGGGATGACTGCATGGCTATCGGCCGTGCAATCTCCGGCGAGGAGGGCTATGTGACCGTCTGGCGGCGCTTGATCGGCGAGGAAAAAGCCGAACAGGCGGCCAGCCCTACGCCCGCACTAAGCCCTTCTCCCTCTCCCGCGAAAGCGGAAGCAACCGGGCAGTTTGTTCTCTCGGAGATGGTCAGCGGCTATTTGAGCGGCTATGAGTCCGTTGTCGGACTGCCCTCACCGTCACCCAGTCCTTCGGAAAGTCCTCTGCCCGCAGAAACGCCGACGCCCACGCCAGTGCCGACCGCCACGCCCCAGCCTTCGGTCCCCGTCTCAACCGTCTCCCTCCCTGCGCCGGACACGCTTCCGGTTGATGCCTCCGCCGTACCTGCCGGTCAGCGCGCCAAAGTCGAGGCATTTCTTGCCGAGCAGGCCGCTTTCTCGGACTATGCGGTACCGGCAAACGTCAGTTACGATGCACCTGTTCTCCCCTTTAAATATGCCGATCCCAATACAAGCGCCGTGACAAGCGGCTTCGGCTATCGCGACCACCCACTCGACGGTGTCGTCAAGTTTCACTACGGCACAGACCTTGGTGCCTATGACGGCGACGCCATTACGGCCTTCGCAGACGGCAAGGTGCTGTCTGTTCAGGAGCTCAACGGTTATGGCCTTACCGTCCTGCTCGAGCACACCGGCGGCTTTTCCACGCTCTATGCACACTGCAGCCAAATACTGGTCAAGCAGGGTGACAGCGTCAAATGCGGCGACAGAATTGCCTTGGTCGGTCACACGGGAGACGTCACCGGTCCACATCTGCATTTTGAGATTATCTATAACGGAAAATACTTAAATCCGGAGTTTTATCTGTGATGAAAAGTTTAAAAGTAAGTTCAACCTACAAGCCGACTTTCCGCTTTGAGCTCGGCGCGGGCTTTGCCCTATTCTGCGCACTGGTTTATTTCTTCGGAGAGGGCAGTTTTTTGGGTGCACTCCTTGCGGCTGTTACGGTACACGAGCTGGGCCACATGCTGCTCATGCTCTTTTTCGGTGCCTATCCCACACACTTAAAAACGGCGCTTTCCGGTCTCGAGATTGACTATTCGGGAAACATCAGCCCGTTGCAGGAGATGCTCACGGCGCTGGGCGGTCCCGCGTTGGGACTGCTCTTTTCGGTCGTCTGCGCAAGGCTCGGCAGACTCTGGGACAGCGATTTTCTCATTCTCACCGCCGGTTTGGGCTTTATTCTTAACGCCTTCAACTTCCTGCCCGCCGAGCCCCTGGATGGCGGACGGGTGTTGGACTATGCCCTTCGGGCGCTGTTCGGCGAGACGGCTGCGCAGCGGGTGCTGAACGTCACAGGCTATCTGACCTGCGCCCTGCTCGTGGGTGTCGGAATCTTGAGTTTTTCAAAGGGACTGGGTCCCGTTCCGCTGCTCGCGGGGCTGTGGCTTTTTATTTTACAGCAGAACAAGTCTTGTAAATGGACGCGTCCCGGTATACAATAGGTCCGTAATCTTTGTGCCGTCTTTCAGGCGGCACATTTTAAAACGGATGGGACTATGGATAAAAGGCTTAAGCGCATTCTGCCAAAGGTACAAAAACCCGCGCGCTATACCGGCGGAGAATACAATCAAATAATAAAAAACAAGGCCGAGGTCGACCTGCGTATGGCGCTCTGTTTTCCAGACACCTACGAGATCGGCATGTCAAACCTCGGTATTCGTATCCTCTACGGGGCTATTAACCAGATGGACGGTGTCTGGTGCGAGCGCTGTTTTGCGCCCTGGGGTGACATGGAGGATCAAATGCGTCAGGCGGGCATCCCGCTATGGACGCTTGAGAGCGGCGATCCCCTTGCCGACTTTGACGCCATCGGCTTCTCTCTCGGCTATGAAATGGCCTACACAAGTGTATTGAACATGCTCGATCTTGCGGGACTCCCGCTCAAAAGCGCGGACAGGCCCGGCCTGACGCCCCTCGTTTTCGCGGGCGGCACCTGCTGTGTGAACCCCGAGCCGATGGCTGATTTTTTTGACTTCTGTTTTATCGGCGAAGGCGAGGAAATGGATGTTGAGCTGCTGACTCTTTTGCGTCTTGCAAAGACCGAGGGCTGGTCAAAACCCCAATTCTTATTGGAAGCGGCAAAAATCGAAGGCATTTATGTGCCCTCCCTCTACGAACCGGTCTACAACGAAGACGGCACCCTCCACGCGCTGTGCGTAAAGGACGGCGCACCTGCGTTCGTCAGACGGCGCATCGTCGCCGATTTTGACAGCGCTTATTTCCCGACGGATCCCATTGTCCCCTCGACCGAGATCGTGCATGACCGTGTGACACTGGAGCTATTTCGCGGCTGTATCCGTGGCTGCCGCTTTTGTCAGGCGGGTTTTGTATACAGGCCCGTCCGCTCCAGAGATATGGACAGGCTGGTGCAGCAGGGTATTGACACACTCGAGCGCACGGGATATCAGGAGATCACCCTCTCCTCCCTCTCCACAAGCGACTATAAGCCGCTCAGCGGGCTTTGCGACGGGCTTCTGGACTTCTGTGTCCCCCGAAGCATCGGATTGAGTCTGCCCTCTCTGCGCGCAGACAACTTCTCGATAGACCTTATGAGCAAGGTCCAGCAGGTACGCAAGAGCGGCCTGACCTTTGCACCGGAGGCGGGCACCCAGCGACTCCGCGACGCAATCAACAAAAATGTTCTTGAGGAGGACCTCCTCAATACCTGCCGAATCGCTTTTGAGGGCGGCTGGAACAATATTAAGCTCTATTTTATGCTGGGACTGCCCACCGAAACGGATGAGGATGTGCTGGCGATAAACGATCTTGCAATGAAGGTGCTTGCGCTGTTTAAGCCCTATGCCTCAAACCGGGCGAAGGGCGTGCATATTACCGTTTCGACCTCCTGCTTCGTACCGAAACCGCACACGCCCTTCCAATGGGAAGCCCAGGTGGAAATGGAAGAATACCGCCGCCGCGTCGTCCTGCTGCGCGAACAGATGCGCGCCAAGGCCATCAGCTACAATTGGCATGACGCGGACACCAGCCTCATTGAGGCGGTGCTTTCCCGCGGGGACCGGCGTGTCGGTGCCGTCATTGAAGAAGTCTGGAAAAACGGTGGCAAGCTCGACTCCTGGTCGGAGTATTTCTCCTTCGATCGCTGGATGGTGGCTCTTGCCAAATGCGGCCTTGACCCGAAATTCTATGCTTGCCGCGAACGCAGCTTCGAAGAGGTTTTGCCATGGAGCCGTGTTGACATCGGCGTCAAACCCGAATTTCTCTGGCGAGAGCGTGAAAAGTGCTACAAGGCCGAGCTCACGCCCGACTGCCGCAGACAGTGCGTCAACTGCGGGGCACTGTCCCTGATGAACGGAGGGCGCTGCGATGGATAATCTGCGTATTCGTTTTTCTAAAACAGGCCGGGCTGTCTATATCTCACACCTTGACCTCATGCGCACCATGCAGCGGGCCTTTCTGCGGGCGGGGCTGCCGCTGAAATACAGCGAGGGCTTTAACCCCCACGCGCAAATCACCTTTGCTATGCCGCTGTCCGTTGGCACAGCCAGCCTCTGCGATCTGATGGACTTTCGTCTCAAAGACTTCATGAGCATTTCAGAGATTCCTTTCCGGCTGAACAAAGCCCTGCCAGAAGGTATCGAGGTGCTCGAAGCCTACGAATGGGAAAACAAATTTAAAAACATTAAGTGGCTGGATGTGGACGGGGTTTTTGACTACGACGACCGTGCCCCCGCCGAGGTGGCGCCCGGGCT
>Ga0074193_1000092_pt1 | contig 165086 bp, 126 predicted proteins | sample EPASupsiteHSE605_FD_64523 | JGI IMG/M metagenome (GOLD analysis project Ga0074193, IMG submission 64523) | Bioremediated contaminated groundwater from EPA Superfund site, New Mexico - Sample HSE6-05 | ecosystem: Environmental > Aquatic > Deep subsurface > Groundwater > Contaminated ... | reverse complement strand
TCCGGAAGCTGCTACCCAAAGTTCGGAAAATTGGGCATCGGCAGCCGCAGAAGAGGGGCATGGAACTCCTGGCTACCTCAATACCCAGTTCGGCGTGATTAAGAACGGACCAGTCGTGGGCATAGACGTTCCAGTATTAGCCCCTGGCGGAGATGCCTATACAATTGCTTACCAGGCAGATCAATCGGGGTACAGTTGCCGGATATTTATCTTTGATCCGGCTGGCAGACAGGTGGCAATGGTCCAAAACCACGAATTAATCGGGCAGCAAGGCACATTGAGCTGGGATGGAAAAGGTTCCGGCGGAGAAAAACTCCCCACCGGTCTTTATATTCTCTATGCAGAGATATACCACCCATCGGGAGCCCTGCATAAATTTAAGAAAGTCTTTTCTGTCCGTTAAAAACAGAAAGCTGTTAATAACGGAAGCTGCTGCCTCCCAAAAATTCTCGTAACAACGAGGTGGCGGGAAGTTCTGTTTCGTGGATATAATTAAAGTAACGCAGAAAACGAATCAAGCGGTAAGCCTCCGCGTTCTCTTCTTCTATTTCCATTACTTCCATAAGGATTGGTTCTGCATATTTTCTCAAAGCCGCCAACTCGTAGAGCATGGCACTGTTAAACATTGCGTCCGCATTCTCCTGGAAAGGAAAAATCCATTTATCTTCGCCTTTCCGCACACTCTCCCAACGGGCAATGGTTTCTTTGGCCGAATACCCCCGGAAACGGTAGTCGCGGACAATTCTCCTTAACAAACGGTTGTCTGTGGTAGGAATCCAGTTATGGTTATCCAGCGAAATGGAAGTCAACGCCGAAACATACACTTTATACTTGTAGCGATCGTCGATCGTAGGTGTTAACTCAGGATTAAGGGCATGTATTCCTTCAATAATAAGCATAGAGTTTTTCTCCATTTTCAGTTTATTGCCTTTATACATCCGCGATCCGGTTTCAAAACTAAAGGTAGGAAGTTCCACTTCCTCCCCGTCGATTACTTTTTGAAGATCGCTGTTAAAATACGGAAGGTCAAGCGCGTAAAGCGACTCGAAGTCATACTCTCCTTTCTCATCCTTTGGAGTATGCTCTCTGTTCAGAAAATAATCGTCCAGCGAAATACTGACAGGATGAATCAGGTTGGTGATAAGCTGAATCTGAAGCCGTTTACAGAAAGTGGTTTTACCCGACGACGACGGTCCCGAAATAAGTACCACCCGCACACCGTCTTTGAAACGACCTGCAATTTCTTCGGCAATCTTGGCTACAGCCTTCTCCTGCATGGCTTCAGATACCATGATAATCTCGGGAGTTAAGCCTTTCCGGATGGCAACGTTTAAATCGCCTACATTACTTAAGCCTACTGTCTCAAGCAAAGTAAGATGCTCCTTATAGGCCTGAAACATTTTGTCTTGTTGTATTACCGGTTCAAGTTCCATCGGATTGGAACGTTTTGGAATACGCAAAAGGACCCCGTCGAAATAAGGGACTATATCAAACAACTGAATATATCCTGTAGAAGGAGTCAGACAACCGTAGAAATAATTGATATACCCGTCTAAATCGTAGTACATGGTATAAGGCATTCCGGTTGTTTCCACCAACAGCTCTTTATCATACAACCCCCTTTCATGAAACAGCTTAACAGCATCGGAAGTCCGGGTATTCTTAAACCGGAAAGGAATATCGGAATCAATTATCTCCCGCATTCTCGTTCTGATCTTCTCAATAGTCTGATGATCGATCGATTTGCCGTTGTGTATCTTACAAAAATACCCTTTGGAAACAGGATGTTCCAGATTAAGGGTTGCCGTTGGCAATACATCGTGTACTGCTTTGGAAAAAATAAAACACAGCGACCGTACATAAGTACGTAATCCAGACAATTGGGTATAATCAACAAACTCGACATCCTTAGGATAATAACACCTGAAGGTAAGTCCTTCTACTTTATTGTTCACTCGGGCATTCATCGGGCGATGCACAAGCGGACTTCCTACTGCAGCATAAATGTCCAGCAAAGTAGAACCCAGGGGGACCTCTTTGTATATATTGTTATTCTTACAGTAGATTGTGATCGTTTCCGCCATAACTTTTCAACATTTTTAATAATTTTGCACCATAAAGTTAGGAATATAAATCGGATTTTACTATCCAATTAAATGATTTTTAAATGGACTATTCATTTTTTGATTTTCTGACGCTTATCGGTTCGCTGGGTTTATTCCTGTACGGAATGAAAATAATGAGCGAAGGGCTTCAGAAGGTCGCAGGGGATAAAATGCGTGGAATCCTCTCCGCCATGACTTCCAACAGAGTGACAGGCGTTCTTACAGGCGTTTTAATTACTGCACTAATTCAATCATCCAGTGCTACAACCGTGATGGTTGTCAGTTTTGTAAACGCCGGACTTCTTTCCTTGGCTCAATCAATCGGAGTAATTATGGGGGCCAATGTCGGAACCACGGTTACCGCCTGGATTATTTCTCTTTTTGGATTCAAAGTAGACATAAGCGCTTTTGCCATTCCGCTCATCGGACTAAGCATTCCTCTTATTTTTTCAGAGAAAAGCCGGCGTAAGTCGATTGGAGAGTTTTTAATGGGTTTCGCTTTCCTTTTTATGGGATTATCTTATTTAAAGGATTCTGTCCCCGACCTGCAAAGCAATCCTCAGATACTCGCCTTTCTTCAGAACTACACCTCCATGGGGTATACTTCCCTACTTATCTTCCTTGGGATAGGTAGTCTTCTTACCGTCATTGTCCAATCATCCAGTGCAACCGTAGCCATCACATTAATTATGTGTACAAAAGGATGGATTCCGTTTGATATGGCAGCAGCAATGATATTAGGCGAAAACATCGGGACCACCATTACAGCCAACATTGCTGCAATCCCCGCAAATGCATCAGCAAAAAGAGCTGCCATCGCTCATTTAATGTTCAACGTTTTTGGCGTACTCTGGGTAATGGCTCTGTTTTACCCATTTACCCAAATGGTTTCGTGGATCGTTACAAATTATGGTCCGGGAGATCCGCATCAGATGACTGAATTTCTGGCCAATCTTGATTCCAGAACAATATCTCTTATCACTTCAAATGCAGAATTGAGTGATCCGAAGCTGATTGCATTGCAAAAACAGCTATTATCCTTACAGGTATCCGTTTCTTATGGGCTCTCGCTGTTCCACACCATGTTCAACATCGCCAATATTTGTATCATGGTTTGGTTTGTAAACTTTTATGTTTACGTATGTTCGGCAATCATTAAACCAAAAACCACTGACGAAGAAGAGGAGTTTCAGTTACGATACATCCCTTCCGGTATTCTTTCGACTGCCGAGCTTTCGCTGATGCAGGCAAAAAAAGAAATTGCCGTTTATGGCGAGCGTACTTACCGGATGTTCGGTATGGTAAAAGATCTTTACTACGAATCAAATGAAGATAATTTCCTTAAAATATACAGCCGGATTGAAAAATATGAAAGTATTAGCGACCGGATGGAAATAGAAATTGCGAATTATCTTACTTTTGTTTCGGAAGGCAGGTTGAGCTCGGAAAGTAAAGAGGAGATACGCACCATGTTACGTGCTGTTACCGAAATAGAAAGTATTGCAGATTCATGCAATAATCTGGCTCGTGCAATAAGACGCCGAAACGAAGGTAAGGGTGAATTCACTGAAATGTTGAATCATAACATGGATCAGATGTTTGCCATTGTTGACGAGTCGATCAAACAAATGAATATCGTTCTCCACAAAGCGGAGGTAGTTCATGATGACATCAATGTTTCTTACAATATTGAAAACGAGATTAACAACTACCGCAATCAGCTTAAGATCAAAAACATGGAAGATATCAACCTTAAGCAATACGATTACCAGGTTGGTGTATATTACATGGATATGGTTGCAGAATGCGAGAAATTGGGCGACTATGTCATAAATGTTGTACAAGCTGTTGTTGAAAAGAAAGTATAAACGTGCACCGTAGTTAAGAAAGGGCACAGCTAAATGAGTTGTGCCCTTTTTATTTTATTGTAATATCAATTAAATCGTAAAAACCATGCGAAAATCACTGTGTTCTATCTTATTAGTATTGTTTGTTTGTGCTTTGTACGCACAAGAGAAAAAGGTATTTTTCCCCAAAAAGGACTTAACGACTGTGGGAGCCTATTATTATCCGGAACACTGGGATGAAAGTCAGTGGGACCGCGATTTGCAAAAAATGTCCGAAATGGGATTCGAGTTTACGCACTTTGCCGAATTTGCCTGGGCACAATTGGAACCCGAAGAGGGTAAGTACGATTTTGCCTGGCTGGATAAGGCTGTTACATTGGCTGCCAAACACAACCTGAAAGTAATCTTGTGCACTTCCACAGCCACACCTCCTGTCTGGCTCACCCGCAAGCATCCGGAGATTCTGATCAAGAATGAGAATGGGACAACCACAGACCACGGATCCCGGCAGCATGCCTCATTCTCCAGTACATTTTATCGCCAATATTCGCTGAAAATGATTTCCGAACTGGCCAAAAGATACGGAAAAGACACCCGGGTTATCGGCTGGCAGCTCGACAATGAGCCAGGTGTTCGCCAGGATTTTAATGAAGATGCCTTATTGCGGTTCCGTTCTTTCCTGCGCAACAAGTACAGCAACAATATTCAAGAGCTGAACAAGACCTGGGGAACAGCTTTCTGGAGTCAGATTTACAGCTCTTTTGATCAGATTAACTTTCCATTACCTTCCAACTGGGGGCAAAATCCGCATCAGATGTTGGATTTCAGACGGTTTAACGCCTATCAAACGGCTTCTTTTCTGGATGAACAAGCAGCCGAAATACGTAAGTTCAGCAATCCGGATCAATGGATTACCTCTAACTATATCCCCGACTACCAGGCCGGACACATTGGCTTGTCCAAATTGTTCGACTTTTACAGCTATACTCGCTATATCGTTTCAGGAGGATTGGGTATCGGTCAAAAGGGATATCGTATTGGCGATCCCATGCTGATTCCATTTGCAAACGATTTTTTCCGTCCGATCGGAGGTATTTACGGAGTAATGGAGCTTCAGCCGGGGCAGGTAAACTGGGGCAGCATTAATCCGCAACCCTATCCGGGAGCCGTTCGCCTGTGGTTATGGTCCGTTTTTGCAGGAGGCAGCGACTTTACATGCACCTACCGGTTCCGTCAGCCTATCTACGGGGACGAACAGTATCACGCAGGCATCGTAGGAACCGATGGTGTTACTCCGTCTCGGGGTGGATTGGAATACCAGCAGTTTATAAAAGATATAGCCAAACTCCGTAAGGAATACAATGCGAAAGCTACCCAACCGGCAACCTATGTAAAACGCAAAACGGCTATTTTGTATAACGTGGACAATACCTGGAGTATGAGCAAACAAAAACAAACGCAGGAATGGAACACAGACAGTCACATCCAAAAGTATTACAAACCTCTTAAAAGCTTTGGCGCGCCGGTTGATGTAATCAATGAAAGCGCCGATTGGAGCAAATATCCTGTATTAATTGCTCCTGCTTACCAATTGGTAGACGATCAACTGATTGAAAAATGGACTACCTATGCAAAACAGGGAGGGCATCTGATCCTTACGTGCCGCAGCGGACAAAAAGATCGTTCCGACAGGTTGTTTGAACTTCCTTTCGGAGGGAAAATCGCCGAGTTGATCGGAGCCAAAATGGATTTCTTTGATTTGCTGGTTCCTTCGGATCCGGGTGCGGTAAGCCTAAACGGAAAAAACTATCCATGGGCAAGCTGGGGAGAAGTATTCACTCCCGAAGCGCAGACCGAAGTATGGGGAAGTTACGTAAACGATTTCTATGCCGGTAAAGCGGCCGTTCTCCATCGTACGTTAGGAAAAGGAAGCATTACCTATGTGGGAGTGGACAGTCGCGACGGTTCTTTGGAAAAAGAAGTGTTGAAACGGGTATATGCGCTTAACAATACCTCCTTGCTGGATCTTCCCGAGGGAGTATGGATGGAATACCGCGACGGATTCGGGATTGCCGTAAATTATGGTCCTGTTGCATTCGATTTCCCATTAAACGACAAGGCAAAAGTCTTGGTTGGAGAGAAACAAATACCTACCGCAGGCGTATTGGTCTGGAAAGAGTAATACACCTGAATCATAAAAACGGTCTGCATCCCGATGCTTTTAGCAGCAGTGGATACAGACCGTTCGCTTTTTAAAAAAAAATACTACTTTTGCATAAAAAGAAGTACTGATGAAGGTATTAATTACAGGAGCAAGTGGATTTATAGGTAGCTTTTTGGTAGAAGAATCGCTGCGAAGAGGATACGAAACCTGGGCAGGTATACGTGCCACCAGTAGCAGGGCCCGATTACAGGATAAACGTATTCGGTTTATAGACCTGAAATACGACGATCCAAAGAAACTTACCGAACAACTTTCGGAATACGCGGGTTTACATGGAGCATGGGATTATGTAATTCACAATGCCGGCTTAACCAAAACCCTCCGAAAAGAGAACTTCTTCCGTGTCAATGCCGAACACACCCGTAATCTTCTCGAAGCGCTCCATGCATCCGGATGTGCTCCGCGAAAGTTTATTCTGATGAGCAGCCTCAGCAGCTTCGGATTAGGCGACGAGGTAAATTTTACCCCTTTCAGTCTTTCCGACACCCAGAACCCAAACACAGTATACGGACAAAGCAAACTGAAAGCAGAACATTATGTGCGCGACCAAAAGTACTTTCCATGGATAATACTTCGTCCAACCGGTGTATACGGACCAGGCGACCGGGATTATTTCCTTGAAATAAAAAGCATTCAGTCCGGCTTAGACCTGGCAGTAGGCTTCACCCCTCAGCGCATCACCTTTATTTACGTAAAGGATCTGGCAACCGTTGCTTTTATGGCCATTGAAAACGAGCAAATAAAAAACAAGCATTATTTTGTTGCCGACGGAGACCAACATACTGACGAATCATTTGCCAACTTAATTCAGGAACTGCTGGGAAAAAAGAAAGTTATTCACGCCAGAATCCCCCTTGGACTGGTAAAAGTTGCCTGTTGGTGTTCGGAGCAGATAGGAAAATTGCTGGGAAAAGAAATGACGTTAAATACGGATAAATACATCATCCTGAAGCAACGTAACTGGATTTGTGATGTTACGCCGCTGCAGGATGACTTAGGTTTTATCGCCTCTTACCCTTTAAGAAAGGGACTGGAAGAGAGCATAGAATGGTATCGTAAAGAAGGATGGCTTAAGTAAACTAGTCTACTTTCGTCACACTCCCTGAACCCATATTGGAGCTTTCAATCTGAGTTGCAGGACCTTTATAGCGGATCTTTCCACTGCCGGCAACCGACGATTTGATGCTGTTTGTTACTGTAACATCCACTTTGCCACTGCCGGCTATATTAGATGTAAAGTCGTATATTTCGCAATCGAAAGCACTAACATCGCCACTGCCGGCAATATCCAGGGAGAAAGTATGTACTTTTCCGGCAAGTGCTATTGCTCCTGAACCTGCTATCTTAGCACCCAATTCATTACTTTCGATATAAGTGGCAGTAAATTTACCGCTACCAGCCATGTCGACGCTTACTTTCTGGGCACGAGTGGTATCTTCCAAAAATATATTTCCGCTGCCGGCAAGGCTCACATCAAGATTAGTCGTAGTAAGCGGAGAGGCAACCGTAAACTTTCCACTGCCGGCAAATTCCACTTTATTCAAATGAGCAGAGCTACTTTTAATGATAAAGGCTGTCGGACTAAGATTCATTCCCCTTTTTATCGGGCGGATAATTAGTTTATCTCCCTCAACTTTAACTTCAAGATTCTCTTTAAGATTCTTGTCAATCGTAATTTCAAGAGAAGGAACCGAGTCTGCCTGCTGATAGATGTATTCCAGACTTCCACCATTGACAGACACCTCCGAGTAATCAGAGATAGCAATGGTTTCTGTTACAAGGTTTCCATCACCCTTTATAACATGCATGGAGCACCCGCAAGCCATCAACAACATCATACAGGTTGATAGAAATAATGCTTTTGTTTTCATTTTAAGTTTTATTTTATGATTAGTTAACCTGATGAATTGATCCGGAACCGGATGTATGGATATCGACGGCAGGAGTTCCTTTATAAGCAACATCTCCACTTCCCGATACCGATGCTTTTAGCCTTTTTAATGCCTGCACTTTCATGTCGCCACTACCGGATACCGAACAGGACAGCTCATTTATCCGGCAATCATAGGCATTCACATTGCCACTTCCCGAAACCGCGAAATCTCCCCGTTGCGAACTTCCACCCAGATTGGCATTTCCGCTTCCCGATATTCGCACCTCAAGATCATTGGTCAGAAGGTTAGTCAAATACAAATTACCGCTTCCGCTAACGCCGGCATTAATCGTTCCCGACTTCACATTTTCCTTGGCACGGATAGAACCGGAGCCAGAAATCTTAAGGGTCAGGGCATTTGTAGTAAGCTGTCCGTCGATACGGAAATCGGAACTGCCTCCGACCTTTACCTCATTCAAAGAAGCAGAATGACTGCGAATTTCATAACGGGTAGGATTTAGTTGTTTATTGTTTTTCGTTCCAACAACCAACTGGCGATTCTCTACATGTATATCCAGGTAGTCATACAAATTCGAATCGATCGTGACTTTTACTGTAGGACTTCCGGCTTTCTGGGTATAAATAAAAATGGGTGTCGCACTATCCTTGTTTTCGCCCGAAAAAAGACTCTTCACCATATTTCCGAAAGAGGTAGAAATATTGCCCCCCATACGAATTGACGTATATTCAGAGACTTTTATTTCTTTGGTCATCATTGTACCATTTCCTTTAATGCTGGCAGAGGCCAAGCTGCTTAGAGTAACCATCACGAGAACAGCCAGCCAAACGAATCTCTTATTAACCATAACTTTACAATTTATATTTCTTATCTTGAAATAAGACGTTAATATACGTATAAAGGTTACATGTAAAGCAATAAATTTATAAAAATAAAAAAGCCTCCTCAACTATCCGGTTGAGAAGGCAATTTTTTTTGCTTTTCAATGAAACAATCTCCCGATTCCTTCTATGCAAAGACTTGTTAACCTTAGATCTAAAATACTATGAAAAAAACTCGTTGCAAATATAAAACGAACTCTTCCATATTCAATCAAGTATTGATACAATTAATTGTGTTATTGTTTCATAAGCATGCAAATTTGATATAAATCAAACATTTTTGGAACATATCCCGAACTTTTCGGGTATTTCATCCAGAATTCCAAACAACTCGCCAACTGTTTCAGCACGTAACATGGCTATACGGGTCGACTTAAAATCGGCAATTCCCTTAAACAACGGAGTAGCAGCAAGATGGCGTCTGATATGTAAAATACCCCGGTGCTCATCCAACCGTTCGATACTTTGCATAACTTGTTTTTTCAACACATCCAGATACCATTCAAAGGGAGCAGCCTCAAGCAGCTCATTCGTTTGCATATAATGCTTTACCTCCTTAAAAATCCATGGACGGCCAATGCTGCCGCGTCCAATCATTACCGCATCCACCCCATAGGTATCGAAACGTTCCTTGCATATTTCGGGCGAAGTAACATCTCCGTTTCCGATAATCGGAATATGCATCCGTGGATTATTTTTCACCTGTCCGATCAATTCCCAGTCGGCTTCGCCCGTATACATCTGGCTACGTGTACGGCCATGAATCGTAAGGGCGGCAATGCCACAATCCTGAAGCTGCTCCGCCAGGTCGACAATAATCTTGCTGTCGTTATCCCATCCAAGACGGGTTTTAACCGTAACAGGAATGTTCACCGCCTTTACCACCTCGCGGGTAATTTCAAGCATAAGTGGAATATTGCGCAGCATACCCGATCCGGCACCTTTTCCGGCCACTTTTTTTACGGGACAGCCAAAATTAATATCCAGAATATCCGGCCGCGCGGCTTCGCATATTTTAGCCGCGCCCACCATGGATTCCACTTCCCGACCGTAAATCTGAATAGCCACCGGGCGCTCATCTTCGGCAACGGTAAGTTTCTGCTGTGTTTTAGATACATTACGTATCAGCGCATCGCTGGAAACAAACTCCGTATAAACCATATCGGCCCCAAATTTTTTGCACATCAACCGGAATGCTATATCTGTAACATCTTCCATGGGTGCAAGAAATACGGGACGATCACCTAAATCTATAGTACCAATTTTCATTTTGCTGATAATTTTTATAAAATAAAGGAATAAGGAAACAGGCTTGTTATCAATCACATTCTGCTGTAAATAACAACCTTATCCACTGTGATATCTTGTATATCGGCGGCAAAAGTACGGCTTTTCTTAGAAGAATAATGTATATTTGCCGCGCTATAAATTCTTAATGTTATGAAAAAGAACCGTTTTCAAGTCTTTTTGTTCATTTTTGGCGTGCTGTTATTCGCAACAAGCCACGCCCAAAGCTCATCAGAGCCAGTCGTTATCCCCGCAAACCACCCAAATATTTCCTATATTGGCCGGGTTAGTTTTACAAATCCCGAATCTCCCTGCTTTACATACCCCGGCATACAAATAAGGGCCCGTTTTCAAGGGACTTCACTTTCTATGCGCGTAAAGCCGAACAGTGGTTATTTTATGGTGGAAATTGATAAGCAAGAACCCTTTAAGGTTGCCTCACTCGAAAACGATTCGGTTGTTTTGCTGGCAGACAATTTAACCGACGCCCTTCACGATTTAACCATCAGTCTCGCTTATGAAGGCTACCAACGCCGCCCCGAATTCCGTGGCTTTATATTAAATTCGGGCAAAACACTACCGGAAGCCCCTGTTCTTCCACAAAGAAAGATCGAATTCATCGGCAATTCCATCACTTGTGGCTTTGGAACGGAAGTAACAGATCCAAATGCTCCTTTTAAAGATGAAACCGAAAACCATTATTATACCTATGCCGCTGCAACAGCCCGGGTGCTACATGCGCAAAGTCTGGTCGTAGCCCGTTCGGGAATTGGCATCTACCGCAATTATAACGGTCCCAAAGCAGGAAATCCCGACTGCATGCCTGCCATGTATGCCCAGACTCTGTTTACGGATTCGACCGAAGTATGGGATTTTAACCGTTATACACCCGATGTTGTTTGTGTGAATCTGGGAACAAACGATGTGAGTACCCTGCCCTACGATACCCAATTGCTGGAACAAGGCTACCGTTCTTTTCTTAAAACACTGCGTGGATACTATCCAAAAGCAAAGATAATTCTCTTAAGCGGATGTATGCTGAATGGAAAACCGCTTGCCGATGTACAAACAGCCCTTAACCGGGTGGCCGAAGAAGCAAAAGCAGCCGGAGATAAGCAGGTATACCGCTTTGATTTAACGCCAACCGACGGAAGTCTGGGATACGGTGCCTGCTGGCATCCGTCCAAGGCTCAGCAATACAAAGGTGCCGGCGAACTTACTCCTTTTATCCGAACCATTACCGGATGGAACTAATTTTTTGTAACTTTGCACCCTGTAATCATTAAACATCAATAACTTGAGCGAAAAAGAATTTGAAATAATGGCGCCGGTTGGTTCGTACGAATCACTGATGGCTGCTATACAAGGGGGTGCCGATTCAATTTATTTCGGTATAGAAGGACTGAACATGCGTTCACGTTCGTCCAATAATTTTACTACAGAAGATTTACATAAGATAGTTGGAATCTGCAAAGAGCACGGAATTAAAAGCTACCTTACTGTTAACACAGTTATATACGGAGAGGATTTGTCCTTAATGAGGACAATCATCGATGCGGCAAAGGATGCCGATGTTTCTGCAATCATTGCCTCGGATGTTGCTCCTATGAGTTATGCAAGAAGCATTGGTGTGGAAGTGCATCTTTCTACCCAGCTTAATATTTCCAACGTGGAAGCGTTAAAGTTTTATTCGCTGTTTGCCGATGTAGTTGTACTGGCACGCGAACTAAACCTCGAACAGGTTAGCGAAATATTCAAACAGATCCAGGAACAGCAGATAAAAGGTCCGAACGGCGAATTAATACGTATCGAAATGTTTGCGCACGGTGCTTTGTGTATGGCTGTCTCGGGTAAATGTTACCTCAGCCTGCACGAAATGAATGCTTCGGCTAACCGGGGAGCTTGCATGCAGATCTGCCGTCGCGGTTATAATGTAAAAGATAAGGAAAGCAACATCGAGCTGGACATAGACAACCAATATATCATGTCTCCCAAAGACTTGAAGACCATCCATTTCATGAATAAAATGCTTGATGCGGGTGTACGTGTGTTCAAGATTGAAGGACGTGCCCGCGGACCGGAATATGTTCGTACAGTGGTATCTTGCTACAAGGAAGCGATTCAGGCCTATTGCAACGATTCCTTTACGGACGAGAAGGTGGCTGACTGGGACGAACGTCTGGCTTCTGTATTTAACCGGGGTTTCTGGGATGGTTACTACCTGGGACAACGTTTGGGCGAATGGAGCAGCAAATATGGTTCTGGTTCAACCAAACGCAAAGTATATGTGGCCAAAGGTGTGAAATATTTCAATTCACTGGGTGTTGCCGAATTCGAAATGGAATCGGGCTCGCTGAAGGTGGGCGACGATATATTGATTTCGGGTCCGACTACCGGTGCTGTTATGCAGAAGATCGAAGAGATTCGGGTTGATATGAAACCGGTGGAAGAAACCGTGAAAGGCGAACGCTTCTCCTTTAAGGTAAACGAAAAGGTACGTCCTTCCGACCGTCTTTACAAAATGGTTCCTGTAGAACAGAAAAAAGAATTTAAATAACAAACCATACTATTGAATCAGATCTTTGCTGTTAAAGCAAGGGTCTGATTTTTATTTTAGAGATTCAACGATGAAAACATACTTGTTTAAACTAACAATGAAGGTCCGCGATTACGAATGCGACCTGCAAGGTGTTGTAAACAATGCCAATTACCAGCATTATCTGGAACATACCCGCCATGAGTTTCTTGAATCACTGGGCGAGAATTTCGGGGCCATGCACGAGAAAGGAATTGATGCCTTCGTTTCGAGGGTGGATATCCAATACAAAAATGCGCTTCGCAGCGGCGATACATTTACCTCTTGCCTGAATATCGTGAAGAACGGGCCCCGGCTGCAGTTTATTCAGGATATTTACCGCGACAGCGACGGTGCGCTTTCCGTAAAAGGAGTGGTAGAATCGGTGGTGGTAGACAACGGGCGACTTACCCGCGGCGAGTATTTCGACGATCTTTTGAAAAGACATAACCTTACATGATTATCTATTACATGAAACAACCACTATGACAGACAAACGAATTTACCAAATTGGCCTTACTATGATAAACGGGGTGGGCGACATTCTTGCCCGCCATCTTCTGGAAGCTTTAGGTGATGTGGAAGCCATTTTCACAGAGAAAAGACACCTGCTCGAAACTATTACGGGTATCGGTCCGGCTATATCGGCCGAGATTCAGAAGGCCGATGTATTGCAACGGGCGGAAGCGGAGCTTGCTTTTGCCGAAAAGAATAAAATAGACTGCCACTTCTTTACAGACGACTCCTACCCTATGCGCTTACACCAGTGCGAAGACGCTCCTGTTTTATTCTACAGCAAAGGGAATATTAATCTGGATGTGCCCCGGGTAATCAGTATAGTGGGTACACGCAATGCTACCAATTACGGCAAAGAACTTACCGAAGCGCTGCTTCGGGAATTGGCTGTTCACTTCCCCGACTTGCTGGTGATAAGCGGTCTGGCTTACGGAATTGATATCTGTGCGCATCGCAGTGCACTGCAGAACGGACTGCCAACTGTAGGGGTGCTGGCCCACGGATTGGACCGTATCTATCCGGCCGTTCACCGGAATACCGCAGTAGAAATGCTTCAACAGGGGGGACTGGTAACCGACTTTCCCAGTGGAACCAATCCGGATAAACAGAATTTTGTAAAACGGAACCGTATCGTAGCTGGACTTTCCGAAGCGACCATCGTGATCGAATCGTCGGAAAAGGGGGGATCTCTTATTACCGCAGACATCGCATTCTCCTATGGGCGCGATGTATATTCATTTCCGGGAAGGGTTAAAGACGAACAATCCAAGGGGTGTAACAAGATAATACGGGAAAACAAAGCGGGACTAATAACCTGCGCCGCCGATCTGATTGCCTCCCTTCGGTGGGAAACCAGCGAAAAGCCTGCCACTTCGCCTCAACAAGCCAGCCTTTGTTTTGAAGATGAAAACAATCATCCCATTGTTGCGCTACTTAAAGAGAAAAAGGAACTTCATATTAATCAGATTGCCATTTCACTGAATATGCCGGTAAGAGAATTGTCGGCTCAGCTGTTTGAACTCGAAATGAACGGAGAAATTAAAACCATGCCGGGCGGCATGTATAAGCTTATAAAATAAAAAAGGGAGATCACTCCCCCTATAAACAATTAAAGGATGTCATCCCGACATCCCCTAACCAAACTTTGTTAACCTTAAATCTAATACTATTATGAAAAAACCACGATGCAAAGATACAGGCTTAAGCGAGTTTTGTCAAGTCTTTTTCAAATAAAACATGTTAAAGAACATGCATGTTTTAGCCAAAAAGCTTTAATCAAACAAAAACAAACAAGAAATAAGTCAAAATATATTAAATATTAAAATTATCAGTTATTTTTGTTTCTTGAATAAGAAACCCTCCCCGCGTAATGGAGACAAATTAATAACTTTATTCAGAATGAAAAATCGTACTTTATTATTATTGTTGCTTGTAGCCGGCATTTTTATGCCTGTAATGGCTCAGCAGGAAATGCAACCGCTTCCTATCGACCCGAAGGTGAGATATGGGAAGCTTACCAACGGATTAACTTATTACATCCGGCACAACGAACAGCCTAAAGAAAGAGCCGACTTCTACATCGCTCAGCGAGTAGGTTCCATGCAGGAAGAAGACTCGCAGGCTGGTCTGGCTCACTTTTTAGAACACATGGCCTTCAATGGATCAAAGAATTTCCCGAATCATGGCATCGACGACTTTACTGAAAGCGTTGGAATACGTGGCGGAGAAAACCTGAATGCGTATACATCGTTCGACGAGACCGTTTATATGATAATGAATGCACCGGTAACCCGACAGGATGTCGTTGACTCCTGCATACTTATTCTGCACGACTGGTCGGGCTTTATTGCGTTGGAAGATACGGCCATAGAAAAAGAAAGAGGCGTTATCCGCGAAGAATGGCGTACACGTCAGGATGCGCAGGCTCGCTTATGGGAACAGCAACTGCCCAAAATGTATCCGGGAAGCCGTTATGCAAACCGTATGCCTATCGGTTCGATCGATGTTATCAATAATTTCAAGCCCGACGAACTTCGCGCCTATTATAAAAAGTGGTACCGCCCCGATTTGCAATCGGTAATCATTGTAGGCGATGTAGACGTTGACGTGGTGGAAGCCCGTTTAAAAACTATGTTTGCCGATATTCCATCACCGGTAAACGCTGCCGTAAGAGAGATGCATCAGGTTCCCGACAACGATCTGCCGCTGGTATCGGTTGCAACGGACAAAGAGGCCTCCAACATTCTTTTGTATCTTTTCTATAAACACGATAAACTGCCGCGCGACTTGTACGCCACTCCCATGGGACTTGTAATGGATTATATCCGCAACGTTGCCAGTACCATGATGACCGACCGGTTCAATGAACTTCTTCAGAAAGGAAATCCTCCCTTCGTAGATGCACAGGCATCGGACGGCGAGTACATGATTGCCAAATCCAAAGACGCGTGGTCGGTAGCTTGTCTGGCTAAAGAAGGAAAGATAAACGAATCTCTTACCGCCATGGTTGCCGAAACGCAACGGCTTAAGCAGTACGGATTCACAGCTTCGGAATACGAACGGGCACGAATCAATGTGCTGAAAAGCTACGAAACCCAGTTCAATGAGCGCGAAAAACAGAAAAACGATGCCTATACAAACGAATATGTTTCTCACTTTACAGACGGAGGCTACATTCCGGGTATAGAAATGGAATATGCGTTAATCAACCAAATTGCACCCGGCATTCCCGTAGAACAGGTAAATCAGTATATACAGGACATGATTGGGGAGAAAAACATTGTTATCTCGCTTACGGGTCCGGCAAAAGAAGGCCTCACCTACCCTTCGGAAGATGAACTGCTTCGCACCTTCATGAAGGCTCAAAAAATAGCCGTAGAACCGTATAAGGAGACTGTTTCCAACGAACCGTTGGTTGCCAATCTTCCCGCCCCGGGTAAAATTACAAAGCAAGAGGTTGATCCGCTCTTTGGATCTACCGTGTTCACCCTTGGAAACGGCGTTAAAGTGGTTGTAAAACAAACCGAATATAAGAAAGATGAAATACTGATGACAGCTACCAGTCCGGGTGGAAGTACCTTGTTCGGAAAGGCGGATGTACCCAACCTTAAGCTCTTTAACGAAGTAATCGGCCTTGGTGGGTTAGGCAATTTCAGTGCTACTGATTTGACTAAAGTACTTGCAGGAAAGCAGGTTTCTTTATCTGCAGGTCTGGGATTGGACAACGAAAGTCTGAATGGACGCTCAACTCCCGCCGATCTGGAAACCCTTTGTCAGCTTATCTACCTTCAGTTTACAGCCTTGCGCCCGGATACAGAAGCCTATACCTCTTTCGAAGGACGCATGAAATCCCAGCTTCAAAACCTGGAACTGAATCCGATGGTTGCCTTTAGCGATACGATTACCAAAGCTATCTACGACGGAAACCCCAGGGTGCAACGTTTAAAAGAAGTCGACTTTGCGCAAATAAGCTACCAACGTATCCTGGACATGTATAAAGAAAGATACGCAGACGCGTCAGACTTCATTTTCACGTTTGTAGGAAATGTAAATCCGGATACGCTGAAACCTTTTATACAACAATACCTGGCTACCCTTCCCTCATTGAAACGGGTGGAAAAAGGGAATGTAAAAGAGGTTCCTGTATTGCGCAATGGCACCTATACCAATCACTTTGCCCGCTCTTTGCAAACACCGAAGGCATCAATTGTTAATTTCTTCAGCGGAAATCTGCCTTTTACTTTGGAAAACAGGCTGACTATAACCATGCTGAAACAAATTCTCGATTTAGTTTACACGGAAAAGGTTCGTGAAGACGAAGGAGGAACCTATGGCGTGCAGACTTCCGTGAAGATTGCAAGCTTTCCCGAAGGACAAACGATCCTGCAAACCTACTTCGACACCGATCCGGCCAAAGGTGCACAGATGAATGCAATTGTGCATAACGAACTGAAAAGAATTTCCGAAACCGGACCACGCGTGGAAGACTTCAACAAAACAAAGGAAAATATGCTGAAAAAGCATGCCGAAGCATTGCAGGAAAACAGCTACTGGCTCAATACCCTGGACACCTACTACGATAAAAAGCGAGACGATCATACAACCTACGAATCTACCCTGAAAGCCATCACCCCCGCCGGCATTCAGGCCCTGGCTAAAACGTTGTTAAAACAAGGCAATACCGTAGAAGTAGTAATGGAACCCGCCAAATAAAGGCAATACCCCTTCTCTCACTAAAAAAGGCAAATGGAGCTTCCATTTGCCTTTTTTTCGTCAAACCATTCCCGTTCAACAAAGAAATGAATTCATAAATTAAACTAAAATTGATATTTTCAATAACATAATTATATCGTATTATTTCTTAATTAATACCTTTGTTTAAAGATTAATTTAGTACTTTAAACTTAACCATTTGAATCATGAAGTATCTTATTCTAATTCTTGTATTTTCTCCGCTCTTTATGCTCTCCTGTACGAACGATGAAATACTTAATGACAATTCTAAGGAAATGACTATTGTCGCAAAAACAATCGATGATTTAGATTTTAAATTGAATCCGACAGCCTCTGATAAGTTTACTTTCTCAATTCGTTCTCAGGCAGGCAAAGCCTATTCTCTCTTATTGAAGAAAGCTGACAAAGAGCTGGTCAAAAGCTCTTTTGTTGCAGACGAGCACATTAGAGGAATCTCAATAGCTTCCATCAAATACGATTTTAATACAAATGATAATTATGAAATTGTAATTCGCGCTACACAGGAGGTAAACGACACCCTTTACCAGGAAGATTTCAAAATAAACTATTACAAACATGAATACGCTAACCGACTCAACTATGAAGAATTGGTTTCGGTCAACCAACTGCTGGATTTTGATCTGTCTCCGTCCAGAAATGTAGTTTTTTACAACGACTATATCAATAACAAATGCGTTTTGAAACGACTTACACTTTCTGATAATAAGGTGGAAGTTTTAGACGAGGATTTCTTTTCGTTGTTAATTCGTTCAAAAAGCGATAACGATCTGATTGTAAGTACACGAAACTACGAGAATCACTTTTTGGAGGCGGACTCCTGTGCGATACTCAATTACAATGTTAACACGAAAAAAAGTTCATTTATTGATTGGGGATCCGCAGATTATGGCCGATTCTCGAGAGTTGTAAACAATTCAATTATAATCTCAAAACCCATTGTATCAAAATCTGTTTCGTATATTAATTTCGATGAAGGCTCCAAAAAAGAATATACTGCCGATTTGACCAATTTAAGGGAACATAGTTTTGAGAAAATCTATTTAAAGAACAATACATTTGATTTTAATAAGGCCGAATTTACGAAGACATTAGGCATAAATGACAATTTATCCTACATAGTTTATTCCGATGAAAACTCGGGTTATTATATTGTTGTCGATTCCTATTACGATTATAATCAAAAAGCAGACTATAGACGGTTGGTAATCTACAAAGATGATACAATTGTTTTTCAAGAACCATTCGAAAAAGGTAAACAATACAATTTCCCACGTTTAGTCAACTTAAGCGACAATAAACTGATCTTCTTTAAGAGCTTTGATTATGACTCTGAAGTAAAATTAGACGGTTATTACCTCTTAGATTTGAGTACAAAAGAGGTCACTCTTCTGAAAAATGATGATAATAATTTTGTAAAAAATGATTTCTTCATTTACAACGATAACAAATCATTCATCTCCGTACGTCATAACGGCATTTACAAGATATCGATGTAAACAGGAAGACCATTAGCTATTTGTCAAATTATTCTTTGTTTAAATCTTTTGTCATGGAACCGTTGGCGTTGTACAATTCCTCAGTAAATGAATTTTTGGAATGCAAGCCTTCCCAGATAAAAAACACCCCAGATTATATCCCATAGAAAACATATTGGGTTGGAATCTGGGGTGATTTATATAATTAAAAACTACCGGATAGGGAACTCAGTAATACGAAGGGTGGTACAACCATAAGGAATAAGCTCAACCGCCTCTTCATTCACTAAATAATCCTTTCCTTGTTGGGTAAAAAAAGGAATTGAACCTGTCGACCCTCTATATAACTGCCATCCAGGAATTCGCCGTGCTTTGGTTCGGATAGTAATGGGTGCATTCTCTGTATTCCAAGGATAAGAAGCTATAGTTGACTTTTTTTCTACAACAAAATTCTGTCCAATACTTTCCTTCTTCAGCGAATTAGTAAGCAACGAATAGTTCCACGGAGAATTGGATGTAACTTCATAATACCAATTCCCATATTTATTATCCGAATTCTTTTCGATTGGTTTCTTTTCCCATTTTTCTTCCATTTTTAAAGAATAAAGCAAAGGACCTCGCTCAATTACAGCCGCACCATCGAACCAGTAACTAACATCGACATGCATCGGAAGCTCAACACTCAGTACATCGCCATTCACCCATTCTCTGTTAATCCTTGCGATTTCGCCGGAATAAACATCAACAGGAATAACCTGTCCATTTAAGAAAACTACCGGATTGGTACACCATGCAGGAATACGGAAATGGAATGGGAAGAATGATTTTTTAATTTTCTTATCAACAAATTCAAACTGAAAACGCACTCTTTCCTCAAAAGGATAGCCCGTATCTTCTTTAACACACACTTGAACTCCATTTGAAACCTTTACTGTCACCTCAGAAGGTGCATAAACTAATGCGGCAACACCATTATCATCTGTGGCATACCACAAATTTTGCACAAATTTAGGCCATCCCTGATGCAAATTCGACGTGCAACAAGGGTACCCAGTCAATTTACCAAACAACAAATCCGTATCATCATGAGGTGTTACAAAATCCCTCCAGTCTCTTGTTACAGAAACCTGATTTACTTGCTGAAAATACTGACGCGAGGAATAATCATCTGTTACCTGAGTAGGAAGCACATTATAAGCTATCCGTTCCAAATAATCAGCCCACTGAATATCACCTGTTATTTCCAGCATTTCCTCTAAAGAAAACATCATTTCCACAGCAGTACATAATTCGGAACCTAACGTAGGATTTCCAAATCGGAGCAGCTCATCTCCACCCCATAGACCAGTTGGTAACCCAATCGTATGGCGCATATCTCGGACAGCCTTTTTAACCGCCGCGATTTGTTCCGTATTTTTATTCTGTTGATAATAAATCACGGGTTCCTTAAAACCTTGTGCAAGATTCACGCAATGCATGCTGTGCTGACGCGACAAATGATCTTGATGCAAAAAGACATCTGTCCAATTAAATGTCTGCTTATGAATAAGTTCTCCCAGATCAAGTAAAAATTTGTCCCCAGTAATATTATACAACCAATACACAATCATCAAATTATCTCCGCCACGCTGAGCACCCCAGAAAGTCCATTTATCCAACGGATTTACAGGCAATTGTTCCAGCTGATATTTAAAATATTTTGTTAAAAAACCAATTACACGTGCATCTCCTGTAGCCGAATAATACTGTTGCATCACTTTAAGCATAACCATTTTAGGCCACCAATCATGCGCATTATCCCTTTGAAGACCTGGTTCATTGGCCCTGTCAGTATCTGGACCAAAGTAACCATTTTCTTTTTGAGAAGCCAGACTCCACTCAATCCAAGGTTTTACTTTATCCTTTAATGCCTGGTCGTTAAGGATATAGGCCAAAGGTAATAATCCATCAATCCAGTAAGGGCCCCGTTCCCAAACATCACCATCTCCTCCTAGCCATCCGTTTCTTTTACCCATAACCTGTTCATAAACATTATCCAGATTACCAGTCATTCCCGCCTGCATACGATTGAGTTGTTCAAGCATCCAACCTTTTGGTTTAATAGCACCCAGAGGAAGCTTAACATAAGGTTTCCTAATTAATGGATACCGGTTATTAAGATAAATAATGCGATTATCACCTTTATCTTTTTCCGAAGCGCTAATTACAGGAAAAACGATTAAAACAGAAAAAATAAGTAATAGTATTTTTTTCATGTCAACCTGCTAATATTAATTCGTTTTATAATCAATCCATACCTTCATCTTCCCAGCCTCTCTGTTGTCCCATGCATAGTAAGGAATCAACAGAAACTTTTGATCTTTATTGGCAGCCTCAATTGAGGTAACACCATCAAGAAAATTGGACTCAAACTTACTTTTAAAGGTAGTCTTCGGAGAAATAGCCACCCTGTCAAAGCTGTCTTTATTGTCGGCTTCTTCCAAACAGTAAACAATAGGTCCCCTTTGGATGGCACGTTTCCCTACATTTTCTTTCACTCTTTCGTCGGCAGCAACCACTTGGATATCCATGTCCATTTTAAAAACAATCACATCACCTGTTTTCCATTTATTGTTAATAACGGCATACCCATTCTCAACCGGCGCATTAAATTTTTCATCATTCACTTTAATAGAATATTTTTTGCACCATCCCGGAATTCGCAAACGGAATTCTTTATCCAAACTTTTGGGAGAGGTAATCTTTAATTTAACATTACCATCCCATGGATAATTAGTTTCCTGTTCAACAAGAAGAGTTCCATTATCCATTGGAATTTCAGTTTTATTACCAATATAAAGATTAACCCAGACAGCCTCTTTAGAAGTTCCATAAATATAATTGCCAATTGAAGGAAGGAACCGGGAAATTTGACTTGGACAACAAGCGCAGCCATACCACGCCTTGCGGTGGTGAGAGCCATCAGCTTCCAACGGATTCACATAGAAAAATCTGTCGCCAGACAAAGAAATACCTGCCAGAGCCCCATTATACATCGAACGCTCCAAAACGTCAACGTACTTTGAATTACCCGTAAACTGATTCATGCGCTGATTCCAATATACCATACCTACCGACGCACAAGTTTCACAATAAGCATCTTTGTTAGGCAAATCATAATCTTCGGTAAAACCTTCATTATGCTTTGAAGAACCTATTCCTCCTGTAATATACATATTCCGCAACACTACATCATCCCATAAACGATTCATGGCAACAATATAGCTTGTTTCATTTTTATAAGCAGCCACATCTGCCATACCACAATACAAATACATACAACGAACAGCATGACCTGCAATATCTGTCATTTCACGAATTGGTTTCTCATCCTGATAATAGATAGGTTCCCATTTACCCTCATCTCCTTTTGATCCATGACCATGCCCTCTTTCTTCCAACAACCAGTTTGAGAAATTCAGGTATCTTTTATCTTTGGTTACCTGGAATAATTTCACCAAAGCCAATTCAATCTCTTCATGTCCTGGTACCCAATGACGTTTATCCGGACCAAAAACATTCATCATATGATCCGCCATACGAATACTTACATCTAATAGCGTCCGCTTACCAGTAGCTCTATAATAAGCAACTGCCGCCTCAATCATATGACCAGCGCAATACATCTCATGCTTGTCCATATTTGTCCACCGCTTATCAAGTCCGGTCAGCGTATAGTACGTATTTATATACCCGTCGGGTTGCTGAGCGGAGGCAATTTTAGCAATCCACTCATCCGCCTTTTTTTCAAGATTTGCATCTGGGTGATTTATCAATGCATAAGCCATTCCCTCCAGTGCTTTATACACATCTGAATCATCAAAAAATATTCCCGAATGTTTTCCTGATTGTTTGGCTGCATTCACAAAGTTCTGCATGCGACCAGTTTGATTCTCTATTTGATCTATACAAACCGGCAAGGTAGCCGTGATATGTTTTTCCAATCGTGGAGACCAGAATTTATCCTGAATATGAACATGAGAGAAATCTACCTGTTCAACCATTTTAAGAGGTGTTTCTCCCTCCAGTTTCTGACATGTTAACAAAGCTAAACTTGCTAACGACACTAATACAAACTGTTTCATGATAATGATTTAAATGATTACTACTTTATTTATATTTTCAATTACATTTATCTATTTGTTTTTTGAAAACAGATAATTTCCAATAACAAGATAATCCATTCCAGTATTGCAAAAACAACGATAGGCATCTTCAGGATTACAAACAATTGGTTCCCCTCTCACATTAAAACTCGTATTGACTAATATGCCACAACCAGTTTCTGTTTTGAAAGCTCTCAGCAAGTCGTACAATAAAGAATTATTTTCTCTTGATACTGTTTGAATCCTGGCAGAGAAGTCCACATGTGTTACAGCCTGCAGAGCAGAACGTGCAGCGTAAAGCTTATTTGAATAAGTAAGCTGTTTGTAGTTTTCAGGCAATTGTTTTCTTAACTCTGGTAGAAGACCTGTTGTAAACAACATGTATGGCGATGGCTCTGTTCTCTCAAAATAGTTTGACACATCTTCTTCCAGAATACATGGGGCAAAAGGTCTGAAACTTTCTCTAAACTTGATTTTTAAATTTAATCTTTTCTGCATCCCCTCAGCTCTTGGATCAGCAAGGATAGATCTGTTTCCCAAAGATCGCGGGCCGAACTCCATCCGACCCTGAAACCATCCCACAATGGCGCCGTCTCTTAAAAGAACAGATACTTTCTGAAGTAAATCAGTTTCGGAAAGCAATTCAGCATGAGCATCCTTATTACGAATCAAAATATCAACACATCTTTTTGAGAATGAAGGACCCAAATAAGTATTGCTCATTCCATCTTTCTTGTTTACAATTCGTTTATTATTCAAAAAAGTATGCCAGATAGCCAAAGCCGCTCCTACAGCACCACCCGCATCACCAGATGCAGGCTGGACCCAAATATGTTTAAAAAGACGGCTGTTATAAAGTTTTTCGTTGGAAACACAATTTAAAGCTACCCCCCCAGCCATTACAAGCGTATCCGAATTTGTAAGCTCTTTAGCTGTATGGGCTAACTTTAACATCACTTCCTCGACAACGAACTGTGCAGCAAAAGCAAGATCTATATATGGTTGTGAGATCTCACTTTCCGGTTTGCGAGGAGGAACATTGAAAATTTTTTTCCACAATTTATCATTCGTCATAGTTAATCCTGTCGCATAATTATAATAATTCATATTAAGCAAAAAAGAACCATCCAAACGAATATCAATAAGATGTTCTTTAATTAACCGAATGTAATCCATTGCTTGTTGAGAATATTGCCCATAAGGAGCAAGCCCCATCAATTTGTATTCCCCTCCATTAACTTTAAAACCACAGTAGTAGGTAAATGCCGAATAAAATAAGCCTAATGAATGAGGAAAATGAATTTCTCTCAAACAAGTAATTTTATTACCTTTACCTTTTCCAATGGTAGTGGTTGCCCATTCTCCTACTCCATCAACTGTTAAAATACAAGCATCCTCATAAGGTGAAGGGTAAAAAGCGCTTGCTGCATGTGATAAGTGATGTTCAGGGAATAAAACCAAAGATTTAATATCCATTGCCTTTAATTCACTTATTATATACTGCTTTACAAATAGTTTTTCTTTCATCCATAAAGGAATTGATTTTACAAAACTAACAATGCCTTTGGGAGCAAATGCATAGTAAGTTTCAAGTATGCGTTCGAACTTAAGAAACGACTTTTCATAAAACGCCACATAGTCAACGTTTTCGCCTGTTAAGCCTGCTTCACGAAGAACATAACTTATAGCATGGGTTGGAAAAGAAGCGTCATTCTTACACCTTGTAAAACGCTCTTCCTGCGCTGCTGCGATAATCTCCCCATCAATAACAAGTGCAGCAGCACTATCATGATAAAAAGCCGATATTCCCAGAATAACAGTCATACTACTAAAAGATTGAATAGATAAAAGGCGCCAAAGCAGTACCTTGAGAAAGTGTTATCACAACAGAAAGCAATAATAATATAATTATCAAAGGTATAATCCAATATTTTTTCCGTTCCACTACAAAACTGAAAAATTCTTTAATAAAATCCATCATATCTTTTATTATTAATATTGTTTCTTCAAATCTTTAGAATCTGCAGTTCTCTCCATTTTAAGAAAAACACTTTCGGATCCATTCTTAAACTCACGAATCAACAAACTGTCTTTAGATACGTAACGGCGAATAAAGGCCAGGGGTGTTACAACTAAGAAAAAAGTAATAAAAAGAAGCATAACAGTCACCCACTTGCCCATAAATTCTCCGACGAATAATAATAACCTGCTAATAGGAGAAAAAACGACTGGAACAAATAAAGAAAGAATTAGAATTACGAAAAGTATTTCTTTCCAACATATTTGCCAATATTCGTTTAGAACTAAAGTCAAAACAGACAAAATAATTCCCACCTCTCTGTTAATATCTTTATTTACCATTATAAGTGGGTGTATCTAGTAGTTGCATCAATTCTATTTCTTTATTAGAATAAAAACGCGCTTTCTCCTGCAAATCTAATAAGCCAGACAAGCGAGCAGCCTGGCTTACAAACATTATTTCATAAGGAACATCTAGGCACATCTGCTCAATTACTCTCAAAGCGTTCTTGTAATCTTCTCTTTGAATGTATTTATTATTCAACCGTTGCATAGCCTGGCCCCAGTTAATTTCTCTTCTTTTATATTTTTGCGCCATTTTATATTCAATAGTATTCGTATCAGTTTTAATTACTTGTGGAGTTTCATTAAAAGGCCATTGTTGTCTTAATTGCCTGATTGAAATATCACCACAAATAGTATCAAAAGCCGTATAAGGATAATCTTCCTTTTTCAAATCGAAGACCTTCTCTCCCACACTTTGTTTGTCCAAATAATTATCTTTAATGATTTCAAAATAATTATCCGCCATTATCCGATGTCCGGCAAGGTTAGGATGCACATGCTCCAAAAGCAATTCATTGCCGATAATTCCACCTACAGATTTCTTTTTAAATGCCTTCTCAACATCGACTACATAAACATTGGGATATTTATGTGCTAGCCATTGAATAATACCATTAAATACGCTTGGCGCACGAAACCTAAGCTTGTCATACTCTTTTGCCATCTCAAAATGTTCTCTAGCTTTTTTGTAGTTCTTTTTCACTAACCAGGAATCACCCAAGGTGTATTCTTTCCATGCGTTTAACGAATCAGAATCGGAGTGAGCAAAAGGTTCCTGATCTTTCAAATTACTAACCAATGTACCTATAAAAACAGGAACCCGATGCTGACAAAATAATGAAATCATATCTTCCATATTCGTCCTAAACTGCACTATTCCATCTTCATACAATTGTGAATTATATGGAACCAATTTACGGTCAGCCATCCTTTCCATCAACGTATGATCCTTATTAATCAACTCGTCGCGAGTTCCGTGCAATTTTTTAACAATTATATTTAGTAACTGAACTAATCTAAACTCTTTAGCTGCCATCATAAGACGTGTCACATAAACATTGCGGGCAAATTTACTGGACGAAGCAACACCCAATGCACCATAAAACTCATTCTGACCAGCGTACACCAACACTCCGTCAGGTTCATAATCGATCAACTGTCTGGAAAAATCATATAATGTATAACTATTAATCGCCGTTAGTGACAAATTAATAATCTCTATATTTGTGTGAGGATAAGTAAATTGTAATCGGTACTTAAGCATTCGGGCAAAACAACCGTTATACATATAAGGAAAACCAAGAGAAGAAGAAGCTCCCAATACAAAAAAACGCAATGTTCCCAAAGGCTTCTTTCTGAAAAATATATCTTGATTACCAATCGTTGCATTCTCTCCAATGGTAAAATACTTAGCAGATACATTTGGGTTCATAACATAGAACCGCTCATCAGCAGCCGGTATAAACAATTGCGTATTATAGCCAATCTTACACACGCGCAAAACAAGCTCAGCCATTCCCAATAAAAAGAATGGTAGCATAAACGCCAATATTTTATGTATCCAGATTTTTTTCATAAAGTTCATTAATTCAATCAGCAAGCCTGATATAAATCAAAATCCGCCTTTTCAACATTTAGAGAAAATCCTTCCTTTTAGTATATTTCTTTCTTGTTTTCGCAGAGTACAAATAGTAATATGATAAGTCTTTACATTATAAGATTTATCGTTTTAGCAGAAGGAGCAAGTTTTACCCCTTCTGCCAAAATGGATTAACAAAGAATCAATTGGAATAATCAGGATTCTGTATCAGCATTGGATTTGACGTGATTACACTCTCCGGAATAGGGAATAGTTTACGATACTCTCCCTGTGGTTTATGAGACAACCAACTTTTTTTCGTATATACTCCAAAACGAATCAGATCTCTTCGTCTGTGCATTTCCCAAGCAAACTCCCAACCTAGCTCGTCCAACATCCTGCCATACAAAATTGGATCAGTGTTTCCTTTATCAACAATCTTATAGTCCTCCACATATCCGTATTGATATGCACTGTTTTCCAACAGTTGGGCATCGGTAACAACTGCTTTGTCTGGATTATCTTTAAACGCACGCCTCCTCACTTGTGTAACCAACTCACCGGCGCCGGAGGCACCAGTCCTCAAAAGGCATTCTGCCTTCATTAGCAAGACCTCAGAGTAGCGGAACAATGGAACATCAGTACTAGATGAACCCTGTGCCCCTTTAACAATTTCATATTTATTCATTCGGTAGCCCTCAGCCTCCTTCGTATAGTTACCACTTGGAATATTCTTTGTGAAATTCAGCGGTTCTCCTTTCATATCATAAGTGCCTAACAACAATGTCCCATTTGCTGCGTATTGCGGCCCCATTAACCAAGTATCTTCAAGACGTGAGTCTTCCGTATCATAGGTATCTATAAATTGAGTGACTCCCATAGCCGAACCACTTCCCCAGGGAGTCGCTTCAGTTTCATATTTCTTTTTAAGTTCGCCATGCCATGAAAACATGTGAATACTATTTCCTCCAGCTAATTTTTCATCAAACGGAATCGTAAATATAACTTCTTTAGAAGTCTCTACTCCTACTGTCCGGAACGGATCACTGTAATTAACAGAAAGATCGCACTTGGTACTGTTTATAATATCATTACACTGAGAAATGCAATCAGCCCAATGAGGTTCTCCAACGTATACTTCAGCATTAAGATACACATTTGCTAAAAGTGCTTTGGCTGCCCATTTATTCATCCGTCCATACGATGTGCCGCCCTGAACTTCACTAAGCGAAGGTATTACTTCATTCAGTTCGCTTACAATAAAATCATAAATTTGCTTTCTAGTGCTTTTTTCTGGTAAATCAGTACCTGTAGCCGTCACTAAAGGCGCATCCCCGAAATTATCACAAATCAACCAATAATAGAATGCTCTTGCAGCCCTTACTTCGGCAAGACCAGCAGTCTTATCATTTGCCGAGAGAGCCGGTATTTTATCAGTTTCAATCTGCTCTATTACTTGATTCGACAAAATAACCCCTCTATAAAAAGCTGACCACATAGATGAAATATGCCCTTGTTCAGAGTTCCATGTATGATAATGCATCCTGCGGTAAATACCCCCATCATCCCATCCCGATGCATTAGGAGGCATCACAATTCCATCAGCGGTCACCTCTTGAGCCTGCCAGTAACCTCCATGAGAAATAAGAGATCTAAGATAAGAATAAACACTTGAAACAGCTGGATCAAAATCGGCCGAAGTATATTTATAGCTTTGCTCAGTAACCGACGAATATACATTCTCATCTAAATTATCACTACAAGAAATGGTTGTGTATGCGCAAAACAATGTGATAAATAGTTTTATATATGTTTTCATATGTTTCTATTTTAAAAATTAACAGATAATCCAACGGTAAATGTTCTTGCAGCTGGATAACGATTTTTATCGTCACAACCAGGATTCAGTCCACTGATACTAACTTCTGGGTCAATACCGGAATAACCAGTAAATGTAGCCAAATTGGAAACGGTGCCATACACTCTTAGCTTGTCAATCCATGATGTTTTGAAATCAAGCGTATACCCCAAAGTCATGTTATCAATTTTCCAATAATCTCCTTTTTCAATGTAATAACTAACATATTGAAGTTCCTGATCATTTGCCAATCTAACTTTACCATACACTTTATCAAAAGCACTGTTAAGAATATTTCCTCTCGAAAGCATAACAGGCTGCCCGTATTGCAATTCCGCCATATTCAAAATATCAAATTTAAATGCTCCACGCATAGTTAACGTAAAATCGATATTCTTATACATCACTGTGTTATTCCAGTTCAGATAATGTTTAGGCAATCCATTTCCAATCACTTTTTTGTCAGTAGGCTGTTGTTGTGAGATAGGCTTTGCTGTTCCATCTTCGCCTTCGATAATCCAGTGACCATTTTCATCAATATCTATACTCTTGAATCCATAGAAATTGCCAATTGATTCACCTTCCTGGATACGATGTGTAGTCTGCTGAATCGGTTCACCAGTATTTCCCTGGTCCGAATAACCGCTGGATACAAACTTGTCATTTGATAAAGAAAGAAGCTTATTACTGTTTGTCGAATAATTTACAGAAGTAATCCACTGTATGTTCTCAGTCTTAACAGGAATTACTGTTACAGAAGCCTCAATTCCCCGATTTCGCATAGAACCGGCATTAGCTGTCATACTTGAATACAAATAAGGAGGCGAAGGAACTGTATAATCCCATAACAAATCTTTCGTTTTACGATTATATAAATCTACGGTAGCCGTGATGCGATCATCCATAAAACCAAAGTCAAGACCAATGTTTGTCTCTTCCTTACGCTCCCATCTCAAATCTGGATTCGAATTGGAAGCAGGGCGAACAGTTTTAATCCACGCTCCGTTATAATAAACATATGTAGAGAAGCTCAATGTATTAAGAGACATATATGGATCTGAAGGTTCCGTTCCAGTTACACCAAAACCGGCACGCAATTTTAAGCTGCTTAACTTGTTGATATTCTTAAGAAACTCCTCCGATTTGATATTCCAGGCAGCAGAGACAGCCGGAAAAGTACCCCACTTCTGATTCGCTCCAAACTTGGAAGACCCTTCATGACGAATACTAGCAGATAACATGTATTTACCTCGGAAGCTATAATTAAAACGCCCGAAATAGCCTAACAACTTATTTTCACTTTGGTAAGAATACTCCGTTCCTCGCCCTTTTGTTAATGCAGAACCTGAACCTATGTTGTTATAAGTATAATCGTCCGATGGGAAATCAAAGTTCTGCATATAGTAGTTTTGGTAATTCCTTTTAAACCAACTATAGCCTCCAAGTAGGGTGAAAGTGTGATCTTCAAACAAGATTTTGTTCCACTGAACAGTAAGCTCAGTCAGATCTTCCGTATTTCGGGTAGTCCCTCTGGAAGCATATCCATTCTTATCATCTTTTATAGTGGAAATATGCTGTTGGGTTTCGTAATATCCTCTCGCCTGATTATATGTATTGGAAGAAACAAGGTATTTAATATCCAATCCTTTTATCGGAGTAAAAATAGCCGTTGCAAACATTTTTAGACTTGTAGCTTGATTTTCGCCTTCAACTTCTTCCAGCAAAGCAACCGGATTAAAATAATCTGTTTTAGAAGGACTTTCAGACCAACTTCCGTTCGCATCCTTAAGTGGCGTTGTTGGATTGAATGTTAAAGCATTTCTATAAATAGCCGAATTGTAACTTCCTCCATCAGAACCGGAAAAGTAACTTTGCTTGTATCCGCTCAGACTGGCAGTCAGCTTCAACTTGTCGTCTAACATACGGTGCGAAATTTCTATACGAGGATAAATCATTTGATTATTTGTGCGTTTTATCAATCCATTCAATCCTCTATATTCAAAGCTTGCTGTATAATTGGTAGACTTGCTTCCCCCTTTTAAGCTTAAATTATAGACCTGCGTAAAAGGAGTCCTCATAACCTCATCTAACCAGTTTACATTATCACCGTCATCCTGCGCACCAGGAATACCTTCGGCCACTTTCGCCCTATACTGCTTAGTATTCATAAAATCCAGTCTCTTTGTGATCTGTTGTGTAGACAAGTAAGCATTAAAATCAACCTTTGTAGGCATTTCTCCTTTTGCATTTTTGGTAGTAATCAAAATTACACCATTCGTTCCACGGGTTCCATAGATAGCAGCAGCAGATCCATCCTTCAAAACATCAATCTGTTGAATATCATCAGGAGAAACAGAATTCAGATCACCAGGGATACCATCAACCAGCACCAAAGGACTTGCGCTCGATTTTAACGTTGTAATACCCCGTAATGAGATTTCGGAAGTTGATGTAGGATTCGCATCCTTGGAAATAATACTCAAACCAGCTACCTGGCCTCTGATTAACTGAGCAGCATCAGGAGAAGGAACTTTGATAAAATTCTCCGATTTTATACTTGAAATTGCACTCGCAACCTCTCCTTTTTTCTGAGTACCATATCCCACAACAACAACTTCTTCGAGTGTTTTGGCATCTTCCGCCAATTTCACATTAATCAATGTGTTTTTACCAACAATATATTCCTGAGAAATATATCCGATGTAAGAAAATAGGAGAACCGACTCCTCAGAAACCTCTAGCGAAAAATTACCATTATAATCCGTTACTGTCCCATTTGTTGTTCCTTTTTCAACGACATTGGCCCCAATAATGGGCTGTCCCTGTACATCCTTTACGGTACCAGTTACTTTTTTTTGTTGTTGTTCTGAATAACTTGTTTTGTTAGAGCGTCTTTCAAATAAATAGACTTTCCCACTTTTCACTTCATATGCCAGGGAAGTTCCTTCCACCAGTTTATCAAGGACTTTCTCCACCTCTACATCTTTAAGATTGATGCTTACAATTCGGTTGAGATCAACAATCTGTTTACTATAGGCCATTGAGAGACCAGTTTGTTTAGAAATGGTTGTTAAAACCGTCTCGACTTTCACGTTTTCCAGAGTTATGGATACATGTTGATTAGCTGCATTCAGGGTAACGCTAAGAAAAGAAAAAACTAAAGATAAGAAGGTTAACTTCATGGCATTAGGTATTTTCTCCATAAATAATAAAATATGCCTGGAAATAGGACAAATTTGTTTTTCTTTCATATATTTGTATTGAATTTAAGTATTTGAAATAATATTTCAGTACGCCATCAGCCGGAAAATGTGAGAGTTTTTCGGCTGTTTTTATTAATTATGATGTATCATTCATTGCGCAGACAACAATTATAGGTTAACATTCCGTTTTATAACACATACATTAAATAGACACACAACAAAAGAAAGAGTATTAGTTGCAACTATTTATTTATCATTTTTACTCTAATATCGTTCTCGTTTATAATAAATCGTACAGGTGTAATCTTCTCCAGTTCCTTTAGAAGGAAAGCCAGGTTCTTACTATTTGTGGTAATCGTGTAAGTATAACTCAGGGCAACAGAATCTTCAACTATAAAATTTACATTATAGGCTCTTGAAAGAGTTACAATTACATCAGACAAAGAAGAATTATTAAATACTAAAACATTCTGCTTCCATGCAGACGACAATTTATAATTGTCAGGGTGCAATATTTTGCAACGACCTGACGATCTGTTATAAACGGCTTTATCTCCGGGAATCATATTAATTGAATTTGACATTACAGTTTTAAGTTCAACTGATCCACTCTCCAATACCACAGAAATATCATTTTCATTCGGATAAGCTTTTACATCAAAAATTGTTCCCATAACCTTAACCCGTAAGCAATTCAGATCAACTATAAAGGGTCTATTTGGATTTTTTGCAATATCAAACCATCCCTCACCCTCCAATTCCACTTTTCGCTCATTCAACCCGAACTTACGAGGATATCTTATTCTACTCTCTGAGTTCAGATAAACTTTACTGCCATCCTGAAATATAACCTGCATACGTTCACCCTTTGGCACATAAATCTCATCATATTCATTGACAGCCAATAAATCCACCTTCGAATTAACATAAAAGAACGATGCTGCCACCAAAATAAAAGGTATCAGTAAAGCAGCTGCCTGAAAAATTCTTCTCTTTAACTTTTGCGTCTTCAATCGTTTTAAGATGTTACTGTAAATAACATCCGATGGAATCTTATGATTAACCTGAAAATGTTCCTCTCCTTCCAAAATTAATTTTTCATCCTCATCAATTCTGGATGAAAGCCACAACTGGCCTTCTTTGGTTTTAAACCAGCGAATAACCATTTTGGCTTCATCTGGTGTCGCTTCATTATTAAGCGTTCTCTCAATTATATCGTTATCTGGAATATTCATAATCATACTTTTACTTTGTTCTTTTGTTTCCTATAAATTGACACTTGAAATTAAAAATAGGTTGAGTTGACAATTGAAATTATTATCAACATTAGTTCAAAATTTGATTGAAGTATTTTGATTGCCTGCGTATAGTGGCTTTTTACAGTTGCGACAGAAATGTTCATTTTTTCTGCAATCTCCTGATTAGAAAGATTATCTTTCAACTTGTAAAGACAAATTAATTTCTTTTGCAAAGGTAACTGTTCAACGAGCCGATACAATCGGTCCATCATATCCTTATCTTCAATTTTAGTGAGCAAATCGTCTTCGTATTCCGATCCTGACTGGGCCATTTCATAATTTTTTTCAACTGCATTATAATTGTTGCGTATTTCATTTAGTAAGTGATTCTTCAGCATAGTATACAAGTAATTACGCAGATTGACAGAAACAGATAGCAACGAATGAGTCTCCAGCAATTTCAAAAAAACAAATTGAACAGCATCTTCTGCCATGAAAGAACTTTTCAAATACTTAAAAGCAAGCACATACAATAACTTATGATACTTTTCATAAATCAAAGTAAAAGCTTTATCACGATCATAATGAAGTAAGGATAACAATTCGGAATCACTCATTATTATGTCAGGAGAATCTAACTTACGCATATATACTAATAAAAGATTATTTACAAACTTATTTAAGGACAAATATCGTACACTAAAATCACATTCATTTTTAGGACTTAAAAAACAAAGTTAAATAATTAATTCAGAAAAACAATGCATTATTATAGTCCGTTAAATCATAAAAACAAACCAAGCAGTAAAAATAGCAATATCAATGAGTTCTGTGACAAGTATATGTCATTTTTATCTATCATCCCTTTTACTCTATTTATATCCGTAGATGAAGCATTGAATACGAAGTCCAATCACTCTTAATTTTTAGCCTGGGAATGGCAAAGCCTAATGAGTTGCAACGTATTGCTGAATGCTTACGGTTTTCCGTTAGGAATTAACTGCATTCACTAAGGGAATAAATAATTTGAGCTTATGTTTAATTCCGAAAGGTTAAGGGATTTATTCGTTTGACAGTTGTCGTTAACGATGTTGACATCTGTCGTTATCTTTGTCGACAGTTGTCAACAAGCATAACGACAACTGTCAAACGAATAATTTCCTTAAGGGAAAAATTTTTTATATTACTGTCTTACAATTAGTTCCCTTTATGTTTGGGCTTAATTACAGGTAGTAAAATTTTACGTGCTTATTATAAAGATAAAATTGGTTGCTTCCCTGAGGAATTTTGGGTGGGAGATGTAAGATGGGGTGAGGGATGAAAAAGGCATCTTTCACCCGCTATTCTATTGCAAATGTGATGATTAGGTCCTAAAAGTGACAGATGAGAGATAGATTCGGTATAAATCGAATTTGGATGGCAAGGTGGTCTGTTTTACTCTATTTGTCTTTGAAGTAGTAGACGTAGTAATACCATAGCAAGCCAATCCAGTTTAGGACAAGGATGGTAAGTATCCATAATCCTTTTTGCCCTTTTCCGATAAAGGGATTCTGCAATACGGCGGTTATCCCGAAGATAACACTGGCTATGGCAACGATGTAGCCAATTTCGGGTAGTCCTATGAGTGCGAGTGGGTACATGTATCGTCGTCGTGTTTTTTCAATACCCTGTGAGGAAGATTTCCATGCCCTATCAATTCGATCGGACAGGCATACTTTTCATTTAGCCAGTTTTCGGATATGTCGGCGCCCGAATGGTAATGGGCTGTCTCATTTACACAGGCTATATTCTTAACCATGGAAAGCACGGTTCCTATATCGTGCGAAACCAGCACAATGGCGCTTTTCTTGTTTATCTCGTCCAATAAGCGGTAGAAATGCGATTCAAAACGCTTGTCCACATACGAATTGGGTTCGTCCAGGATGAGCACCTGGGGATCGGACACGATGGAACGTCCAAGCAAAACCCGCTGAAGCTGTCCACCTGAGAGTTCGCCGATAGGTCGTTTAACAAGGTTTTCGAGACCCATCTCGGTCACCACCGCATCAATTCGTTTGTTTTGCTGGTCGTTAAACCCCCGGATCCATCGCTTCTCTGAAGCCAGACCGGAAGCTATCACATCGCGAACAGTGATGGGAAACTTCTTGTCGATGTTATTAAGCTGAGGTAAATAGCCTATGCGAAGAAAGGGCACCTGCTGGCTGCCCTGATAAAACCGGATAGTTCCCGAAGAGGGCTGCAACAAGCCAAGGATAACCTTCAGCAAGGTTGTTTTTCCACCCCCGTTCGGACCAATTATTCCAAGGAAATCTCCTTCGTAGATATCCAGAGAAACATCCCTTAAAACCGTTTTGCTGCCATAGCCGGCTATTACATCTTTTATTTCAATTAGCTTCTGCATCTTTTAATGATTGAGCGATTTTAATCATTTCTTCACTCCAGTTATAAGAAAGCGGATTAATCCGCACTAACTTACAACCTGTTTCACGGGCAATAAGTTCGGCGTTCTTCTGATCAAACTCCTGCTGAATAAATACCACACGGGTATTGTTGGCACGGGCAACATCGACCAACTCCTTTAACTGCGCCGGACTCGGTTCCTTGCCGTCCATCTCGATGCAAAGCTGGGTAAGCTGGTATTCGTTGGCAAAATAGCCAAGAGCCGGATGGTAAATAATAAACGTGCGGTTGCTTAATCCGTCGAGCAGTTTATTAATGACACCCTCCGTTTTCTCTATTTCAGCAAGTAACGCCGTATAATTTGTAAAGTAATACTGGGTGTTTTCTTTATCCAGCGCGATAAAAGCCTGTAATGTATTCCATGCAACGGCTTTTGCTCCGGCAACAGAGTTCCAGGTATGAGGGTCTGTTCCTGTATGCTGGTGTTCGTGCTCATGTTCGTGCTCGCCGGCTTCATCGGCATGGGCTTCATGCATCTCTTCTTCCGGATTACCGATTAAGGAGATTCCTTCGGAAAGATCAAAGATTTTCAGGTTCGGATTGTTCTGAATGATATTATCCATCCAGGCCATTTCGAATCCAATGTATCCAATCTTTAGGTAAGCAAGACTTTTGCCGATATTGATCATCTGCTGAGGAGTAGGATCGTATGTTTCGGGACTTTGCCCCGATGGAACCACGCAATTGATGATGAATTTGTCTCCGGCTATCTTCTCGGCAAAATATTTCTGAGGTTCTATGGTTACGGATACCATCTTTTCGGACGTCTTTTTTTCTCCGCAGGAAAATAAAAGAAGAGAGAATAATAGAAGTGTAAGCTGTTTCATATCTATATTGTTTTAAACAACAAAGATACTGAATTATTTCTTTCAATAACGGCTCCTTGATTTGACTCATGCAAATAGTTAGCTATGTCATCCAAAATATGTATATTTGTAACCTCAATAAAGTTTATAAAGTTATGGAACATCCATTAAGCATTTACAACACGCTTACAAGAAAAAAGGAACAGTTCGTACCTTTGCACGAACAACATGTGGGAATGTACGTTTGCGGTCCGACGGTATACGGTGATGCCCATCTGGGACATGCACGTCCGGCCATTACATTTGATATCCTTTTTCGTTATTTATCTTATTTAGGATACAAAGTAAGATATGTACGCAATATAACCGACGTTGGTCATTTGGAAAATGATGCTGATGCCGGCGAAGACAAGATTGCCAAGAAGGCTCGCCTGGAACAGCTGGAACCTATGGAAATAGTTCAGTATTACCTGAACAGGTACCACAAGGCCATGGATGCCCTTAATGTGCTTCCTCCCAGCATTGAGCCGCATGCATCGGGACATATCATCGAACAGATTGAGCTTGTAAAGCAGATTATAGCCAACGGTTTTGCTTACGAAAGCGAAGGTTCGGTTTATTTTGATGTGGAGAAATACAACAAGGCGCACAACTACGGTGTTCTTTCGGGCCGCAATGTGGAAGATATGCTCAATACGACCCGTGCCCTGGATGGACAGGACGAGAAGCGCAACAGCGTTGACTTTGCTCTTTGGAAGTGTGCGGCACCGGAACATATCATGCGCTGGCCTTCTCCCTGGAGCAATGGTTTCCCGGGATGGCATTGTGAATGTACAGCCATGAGTAAAAAGTACCTGGGCGAGAGTTTTGATATTCACGGAGGTGGCATGGACCTGATCTTCCCGCACCACGAATGCGAGATTGCCCAGGCGGTTGCATCGCAGGGAAAAGAGGCTGTTCATTACTGGATGCACAACAATATGATTACCATCAACGGACAGAAGATGGGAAAGAGTCTTGGCAACTTTATCACGCTGGACGAATTCTTTACCGGAAGTCATCCTTCGCTTGAACAGGCTTACAGCCCAATGACTATCCGTTTCTTTATACTGATGGCTCATTATCGTAGTCCGGTAGACTTTAGCAATGAAGCACTTCAGGCTGCAGAAAAAGCATTATCCAGATTAATGGGAGCTTATGATAAAATTGACAAGTTAGAACCTTGGAATAGTCCATCAACATTTGATATCAAGCCAATTAAAGAAAGATGTTTTCAAGCTTTGAATGACGATTTGAATACAGCTGTTGTCATTACTCGTTTAACTGAAGCAGCGAGAATCATTAATTTAATATGGAGAGAAGATGAAAAAATCTCAGTAAATGATTTATATGAACTAAAGAATCTATTTGACGTTTTTCTTTTTGATATATTAGGTTTAAATAACAATGAAAAGACTTCAATAAATGATAATATGTCAAGTGATTTGATAAACCTACTACTTTCGTTTAGAGAAGATGCTAAGGTTCAAAAAGACTGGGCAAAAGCAGATTTCATTCGCGACGAACTGAACAAGCTTAATATAAGAGTCATAGATACAAAAGAAGGACCTAAATGGAAACTTAATACATAAAGTTATGAGAACAATATATAAATGCATATCCTCTTTAGTAAAAATTACATTCATAGTAGGTTTAATTTATGGAATGATATTCCATTATTACGATTTTTTCATTCTAATAACTAGGTATTTAGATAAAATCGATTCTATGTCTGGAGGTGTTGTTTCATTTATATCAATTATTCTTTTATGGGTTATCATTCCTATTGTTTTACCCCTAATATCATCTAAATTTATTATCAAACCAAGATGGTTTGGGGCAGGCTATACTTTATACAGAAAAGAAGATCCTATTCAACTTGCATCAACAAAATTAATTTTTAATGATAATCAAATAGATGCTATACTAGACAAACACTATAATACTTCACCAATTATAGCTATAGGGTTGCCTACAGAATTGTGTTTATTAGAAACTCAGTTAATGAATCAAAATAAATATTATAATTCTCTGGACAGACTTGATAAATATTTTATGAGAAATAAAATAAAACGAAATAAAATAAAAATTGAAGCGTTAAGTAAAATAAAAAAATCTTACATCATAATATAGCTTTAATATGACGATAGACGAATTCTTAAAGGGCGACAAGTTCGCCCTTTTTGCCGGAGTTGAGTTGCTGGAGGTTGGTAACGGTTTTGCCAGGGCCCGCATGGAGATTAAGGAAATGCACCACAACGGCGGCGGAGTTTGCCAGGGTGGTGCCATCTTTACCCTTGCCGATCTTGCTTTTGCAGCTGCCACCAACAGTCATGCCCGACTCACCCTTTCCATTCAAAGCAATATCCGGTTTTTTAAAAGCGAGGCTTCCGGTTTTCTGTATGCCGAGGCAACCGAAGTGTACAACCACAAACGTATATCCAGCTGCGAAGTGAGAGTTACCAACGAAGCCGGAGAGTTGATTGCAACTTTCAGCGGTACAGGTTACCGCAAGGATAAACCGCTACCCTTCGAGCCTATTCTCTAATAAATGGCCTGTTTAACTGGAGGGAATAACAATTCGGCTGGTAAACGGATGACGGTTTCCGCTTATGCTTTTGAAATGTACCTCGGCCGAACCAACTTTGAGTTTGGCCTTTATTTTGATAGGTATTTTGTTTTCATCGTCGCTTATCCATACTTCTACCGCTTCTTTGGTTTCCGTAAAGGCTTCGTCGAAGATATCCATATAGAATAACTTTGTTTTAAACTTTACATTGTCTCCCTGCTCAACAATACGCTGTCCGCCATACCGGAACCGGACATTAACCCTGTCGCGGCCAACGGCGATACGAAAAGGAATCACATCTCCGGTCGACATGGAAGATATATCGTACATGCGAAGGAACAGGGTTGCTCCCAGCATATCGGTCATGCAATTCTCGCTGACAAGTGTTGTGTCAATTTTAGTCTTTTCCAGGTTATACCGATGCGAGCGAACCCGGGTCAAGCCTTCGTTGTAAGTGAAGGTCAGATCGTCTACATTGTATTTGCCTCCTTCGTTTACCCGCTTCTGACTACGCAAAAGCTGCATATCTTTGGAATAATAGCAATCGATGGTATCACGCATTTTAAAGATATGATCGAACATGGAGGTGGTTTTAAACAACAACCGGTAACGATAGGTTGCCCCACCATTGGTGTTATTGACCGACAGGATAACGTTTCCTGCCTTAGGCATCAGCAATCCCCACTTAAAGTACACTTCCATTTGTAAACGTTCTCCGGGGAGAAAAACATTATTCTCCATGGCACACTGACTCTTTACTCCCGTAAACGGGAATGCAAGCAGCAGGATAAGTAACCCGAGGAATGCTTTAGAAAGGCATGCCTGACGAGCTTGAACTTCCGGACGATTGTCTTCCTTCATTTTTATAATCCCTCTTCTTTTTTGTAGCCTCTTTAGGCTTATTCTTGGTTATTTCCAAAGGTTTCTGCTTTACAACCGGTACCGCCTTCACATCCCAGCTTTCTTCCACATCGAAGTTTTGCATAACGGTAAAGAATCCGGGATAATAGTAGACAGTCTCCGCCTGTCGCTTCTCCGAATACTTGCCGGGATCCCATTTTCCATTGTTATTCCAATCGAGAATGATTCGGGCATAATACTTATCCGGCTTTAGATCCATAAAAAGAACACCTCCCTCTTTAACCGGAGCTTTTCTTACAGGCTGATCACTGGCATTCATCAATTCGACAAAAGCCGTAGTATCCACACCAGACAAGTTAATATAGAGGTTGCCGTAATCGTCTTCTTTCTTTATGTTGAATTCGGCCGAGAAGCCATTGTTCCACTTACTGTACAGACTGAAAATTGTAGCGGAGTCTACTTCCAGACGGTAGCTTTCGCCATACTTCCACTCTCTGTCGATATAGTATCCCAGCGCATTTGTACTGTCCTGATAAAAGGAGAAGTCCACCGGCGTCCATACAGTGTCCACTTTCATATCAAGGTAAAACAGTTCTTTTTTCAGATCCAGTACGGGTTCGTCAAATACAACAGATACCGTATCAAAAACATCCATGGAAGAAGGTACATCCACGTTCATTCCCAAAAACTGGATAGGTTCGGGCTCTCCCTTTTTCCTTTTTTGTTTTACTTCTTTCTTTTTACGCAAAACAAGCTGCAACGTATCAGTCTGATTACGTAATATGTTTAGTGAATCGCTTTTCATATAGTTTACTTCCACCTTGAGTGTGTCCTGTTTCCATAACAGAGAGTCGGTAAGCCAGTAATGAACGGCCTTATCTTCTTCTGTTTTCTGCGACACATACCACTTGGATTGTTGAGGCTCCACATTCAGCAATCTGGGAGCAGGAACTGTGTCGACCGGCGAATTAAACCGGAGAGTAAACCTGTTTTCCTGCGTTCTTTCTGATTTAGTAAGATACTGCCGGTCGAATTTTTCCTTAAAAAGCAACAGCTGAATGTTGTCTGGCATAAACCGTGTGTAGTTAACCAGTTTGATGGAATCGACCGTAAGCGAGTCCTTCCATACCGTATCGTTCCGGGAGGTGAACTCGAAGGTTGTTGTGTAGAGTGAATCGGAAAAGGCTATATCTTCGCCGGGCTGGTCAAACATATAGTCGCGGTTGATGTCGTTCAGACCAAACACATGATAGCTTCCCATGGCAATGTTGCGGATGGTAAATTTCCCTTTATCGTTGGTTCGTGAAATCCGGTCGAAAGGTTGTTTAGAAAAAGCGGTATCCTCCACACTACTATGCAAACCAATGGTAATACCCGGCATCGGTTCCAGGTTCTCGGCGTTTAACAATGTGCCGGATATTTCGAGGGAGTCTATCGTGTTGCCCGTGGAAAACGCAAACGAATAGTTTTCGAATACATTTTTCTCGTTATTGTCGGAAATAGAATTCGTAAAGTCGATTGTATAGGTTGTATTGGCTTTCAGCGAATCTTCCAGTTCGACAACGGCCTTTCTTCCCCTGGCCTGAATCACCGGAAGCAATCGCTGGGGAGGTGTTACAATCACATTCTCGGTAGGTTTGTCAATCTGGATCAACTCATCAAATTCTATTTCAACCTTCTTTCCTTTAAAGTTCGTTTGATTGGGCGCAGGTGTACTGGTAACAAAACGGGGAGGCGTTTCATCGTAAGGTCCTCCGTTGGGAGATGCCATGTTAGCACAGGAATACATCACCACCAGAAGAAAAATGCCAATCAGTACAGCAATACTATTTCTCAAAAATTGTTGGTTCATTGACTCTATCTTTTATGCAATGGGACAAAAGTACAAAGTTATGCCGATAGAATAAGCATTTAAACACCTTTTAATCAAATCGCTCTCCTTCGAAAGAGGGAGATCTTGTTACGAATGCTTTAACAAACGGTATCCTATCCTGCAATACATACATTTCTTGGTTTCGCAGTAGGCCCTTTTTAGCTGAATCAACGCCTGACTGTCGCAGGCATTTCTGACCTGTACTCCCGCTTCAGTAAAGGACGATACAATGCTATTCCGCTCGGCCGGAATACTTTCCAGTAAGCGAAGGGCCTTTTCATTGTATTCGGGACGGTTGTTTTTAACGCCGTATGCAAAGAACAGAGGTACTACGGTATTGATGAGGACGATGTTCAGGGCATTTTCGCCCAACGACTTTTTCTGTTTTGGGGATGTGTGCCTGAAATGATAATGGGTTTCCCAATAATCGGAAGGCTCTGCCCGGAAATATTGTTTCAACTGCCTTGGTGTGCCGGCTTCCAGTATTGCCGAAAAAAGCGTATCGTGCTGCATCCAGATGGACGCCAGCTGAGCCAGCTTAAGGTGTGGAAAGTAAACCGGACGGGTACGAAGACTTTTAAAAAGACTCTCGTCCAAAGGTTTTAGCTGGTATTTATGTTTCAGAAACTGATACTCTCGCTGAAGCAGCCGGTAATAATGGCACTCAATATCCGTTTCGGTCAACATGCCGGCTTGTCCGAACAAGAGGGCTTCGATCTGGGAGATGCTTATTCGCTGCTTTTGAATAATCCGAAACGGCAGGCTTCTGGCCAACCGTTCGAAGGCGTCTGTATTCACGCCAAATCCGAAGTTGCGGGAGAGCAGCACATAAAAAACCTCGTTCCAATCTTGATTGTACTGTTCCAGTAATCTAAAAATATCCTGTATTTTTCTTTCCAACCGTTCACTCAGCAAAGCCTCCATCCACGAATTTATGTGTAGGGAGTCTATTTCATGCAGGCGGGCAAGACAGGGGATTGACACATCTTTCCGCATCAGGTAATCAAGATTGGTTTCTATCGAGGAAGGATATTCAAGCTCCAGCTGTGGAATCAGGAGGCCGTTGGTACGGAAAACTTCCGTATCGGCAGAAGTAACAACATGGAGTATTACGGAGTCGTACGCCTTATCTGTATGGTGTTTGTGTACTTTCCAATCCGACGATTTATGGTGAATTTCTATACTTCCGGCCCAAAGGGTGTCGCCGATCTTGATCTTGGCATTAAAAAAATCAGGTCCTGCGTTGGTATTCAATATCCCGGCATCGAGTACCGTAACTTTTTCGCCGGAGGTTGTGGTTAATTCATGTTGATAGAGTTTAAACATCCATACGTAATGCAATAATTGTTCCATTTTCTCAAAGTTAAGATTAACAACACAAATCTAATTCATTTTCTTTATATTTGCAGGCTAAAGGGTTAACTAATTCAACCAAGGTATTATTTTTACAATATAAAGTTATGAAGATTGCGCTTATCGGTTACGGAAAGATGGGTAAAACCATCGAAAAGATTGCATTGGACAGAGGTCATGAGATCGTTTCTATTGTTGACATAAGTAATCCCGAAGAGTTTGGCTCCGAAGCATTCAAAAGTGCCGATGTAGCTATCGAGTTTACTGTTCCCTCAACGGCGATGGACAATTACATGAAATGTTTTGCTGCCGATGTACCTGTGGTGTCGGGAACAACCGGCTGGCTGGACAGAATAGACGAGGTAAAAGAAATGTGTGATAAGGAAGGTAAAACATTCTTTTACGCATCGAACTATAGTATTGGTGTGAATATATTCTTTGCGGTAAACACATACCTGGCTAAAATCATGAATAATTTCCCGTCTTACAACGTGAAGATGACAGAAACACATCATATCCATAAGCTGGATGCTCCGAGTGGCACAGCCATCACGCTGGCGGAAGGTATCCTGGAACAGGTAGATCGTAAAGAACGCTGGGTGCTGGAAACAGAAGAGAAACCGTCGGACCTGGCTATTCATGCTATCAGAGAAGGCGAAGTTCCCGGTATTCATGAAATCATTTACGATTCTGAAGTTGATTATATCAGCATCAAACATGATGCGAAGAGCCGTGCGGGTTTTGCTCTTGGTGCCGTTGTAGCCGCCGAATTTACCGCCGGAAAAAAAGGATTTCTCGGAATGAAAGACCTGTTTAAATTTTAATCTTTACGAACTAAAATGAAATCAATTACAAAAAAACAATGGATTAAGTTTGCCGTAGCGGCTTTCTTATACATGATGTTTGCTTTATGGATGGAAAATGCTTGGCTGCTTTTTGGCCTTGTTGTTATTGTTGACATCTTTCTTACCAAGTTTATCCCCTGGGGTGCATGGAAACAATCAAAAAACAAAACTGTCCGCTCTGTGATGGAGTGGATCGACGATATTCTTTTTGCATTAATCGCCGTGTATTTTATTAATCTGTTTGTTTTCCAAAACTATCAGATTCCGACTTCCTCGTTGGAAAAGTCTCTCTTAGTGGGCGATTACCTTTTTGTGAGTAAATTAAGTTACGGTCCTCGCGTACCAAATACTCCCCTCTCCTTCCCGCTTGTTCAGAACACATTGCCTGTACTGAACTGCAAATCGTATCTGAACTGGCCCGAATGGGGCTATAAAAGAGTGAAAGGTACTGGCGTGGTAAAACGAAACGACATTGTGGTATTCAACTTTCCTGCGGGCGATACTGTTACGCTGAAGGTACTGAATCCGGACTTTTACTCATTACTCGATCAAGTTGGCCGCGAGCGTATTCTGCTTGATAAAGCGACCTTTGGCGATATAACCTACCGACCGGTAGATAAGCGCGAGAATTACGTGAAGCGATGCATCGGAATGCCGGGCGATAGTCTTGAAGTGCGCAATAATGTAGTGTATATTGATGGTAAAAAGGCAAAAGAGCCTAAAAACATGCAGCTGAATTACTATATTCAGACGGATGGAACAGCTATTACTGATGAGCAATTCCGTCTGATGGAGGTTAGCAAAGAGGACCGGGCTTTTGCTTCTGATCAGAATTTGCTCTCTTATCTGGGCTTTACTCCAAACGAAAGCGGGCAATTCAATCCAGTTTACCGCATACCGCTTACAAAGAAAGCGCTGGCTATTGCAGGCAAACTAAGTTCTGTTAAGCGAATAGTGCTTGAACCGGATGTATTAGGTGGCCCGACTTATCCTGCCGGATACAATACGGGTTGGACGCGTGATAATTTTGGTCCGCTTTGGATTCCTATTAAAGGGGCTACCATTGATCTGAATGAACGCAACCTGGCTCTTTACAGCCGTTGTATCAAGAATTATGAGAACAATTCGCTGGAAGTTAACGGCAATCAGATTCTGATTAACGGAAAACCGGCTACCAGCTACACATTCAAATATGATTATTACTTTATGATGGGAGACAACCGTCATAATTCGGCCGACTCCCGCTCATGGGGTTTTGTTCCCGAAGATCACATCGTGGGTAAACCGATTCTTATCTGGTTGTCGCTGGATAAAGACAGAAGTTTATTTGACGGTGGCATTCGATGGAACAGAATGTTCCGGATGGTTCATGCTGATTAATAAACGATGGATAGTAAACGGATTATAAAAAGAGTTAGTCAGATTATGGGAGGAGCATTGCTCCTCCTTGCTGTTGTACTGGGGGTACGTATGTTCTGTCTGGAGTCGTTCCGCATATCGACCAATTCCATGGAGCAAGCGTTGCTTAACGGCGATTATGTGCTGGTTAACAAGCTGCCGTTGGAAGGCAATCCGGGTCGTAACCGGGTCGTACTGTTTTCGAGCCCGCTTATCCGCGATTCGCTTCAGGCTCCGCTTTTCGTAAGCCGGCTTGTTGGAATGCCAGGCGATACGGTAACGGTAGAGAATAACAGTTACCTTATTAACGGAAAACAAATACCAAAGTCTCCCTTTACATTAGCTACTTATTTTATAAGCAAGGACATGGAAACTGTCTTTAGAGGTTTACTTTCCAAATTATCAGTCCCCGTACGTGAATGGAAAAGCGAACCTTTTGGATTTACCCTTTGCCTTACTGCTTTTGAAGAATATAAAATCCGCGAAGAACTATCGCCCGGGATCAACGGACATTTCGTTCAGGAGAAGTCTGAAGAGTACAATGTGATTGTTCCGAAGAAGGGTAGAGCTTACCGGATTGATGAGGTGTCATTGAAAGCCTGCAGGGAGATCATCCTGCATGAAACTTCCGGCAAAGCACTTTTTCGCGATGGTAAATTATTCCTTGATGGAAAGGAAACTAATTTCTTCTATTTTAAACAAGATTATTATTGGGTTTTGTCTGATAATATAAAACAGTCTGTTGATTCCAGACATCTGGGATTTATTCCGGCCGATCATATAATTGGAAATGTATGGTTTTGCTGGAAAAGCGAGGATCCGGAACGAACGTTCAAAACAATTGATTAATGAAACCAGCTTATCTTTCGTCGACTTACCTTGGCCCGGTGCAGCAATACTGCAAAATGTATCAATATCCTGAGGTACGGATCGAAGCAGCCGAGAATTACCTGAAACAAACATACCGTAACCGTTGCCTCATCGCTGCGGCTAACGGACCTTTGTCTCTGTCTATCCCGATTGTTAAGCCAGACACGCTGAAATGCCTTACAAAAGATATTCGTATTTCGGACCACGGAAACTGGCGTCATTTGCATTGGAATGCCATATCTTCCGCTTATAATTCTAGTCCGTTCTTTGAATACTACGAAGACGACTTTGCTCCTTTTTATGAGAAAAAATATGATTTTCTGTTTGACTTTAACGAAGAACTGCGTCAGATGGTTTGCAATCTGCTGGATATTCATCCCCATGTGGTCTTCACTACTGATTTCGAAACAGAGGTGGAAAATGATTTCAGAGGAATAAGTCCTAAGCGGGAATCGGGGGATCCGGCGTTTTGTCCTAAACCTTATTACCAGGTTTTCAAGGATAAACATGGCTTTATTCCCAATCTAAGCATTATCGACCTACTCTTTAATACAGGAAACGAAGGAATCCTCGTATTGAGAGATTCCTTCGTTTCCAAATAAATTACAGGTAAGAATCAGCGGACTATTCCATCTGGAACTTCCGGCTTACTTTTATCAGATTGGAGGTAAAAGAGACCACATTCTGTGTTTCCTGAACCATATTCAGATAAACCATACTTACCTTCGTACTGCCTGTCTGGCCCTGGATACGTTTTAGCTCTCCCTTCTTAAGCAGTGTTAGCCGCGAAGTCAAAGTAACCGCCGTTTCCACCAGTTGCTCAAAATTAGTATACTCATTGAGTTTAATTTCATTTGAGCATTTCATCAGATAGGACGTAATCTCTTCTGCCATCTTTCCAAATTCTTCCTTTTGAACATCGCTTAGCGGTGTGAAATTATTGTCAATATGATCCTTGCATGGCTCAGTTAACCTGCGTAGACTAAATACAACTTCGCTGGCAAAATCGTTTCCCTGATAGTAATAAAGACCTTTCTCCACGGCAATGGTACGATCCAATTGCGTAACACCGAGTGTCCCGATACGTTTTACTTGTTTCAGGTGGAGCTTTTCTTCTTCAATAGCGCCAAGGACTTTGCGCAAATCACGTAGATTTTCATGCATGAACCCGTTCACCGATTTATCAAAAGATTCACTTGCGAACGTAAGAACCGATTCAAGTTCGTCGCGGGTATGCTGACGGAACAAAACCAAGGCTACAGAACTGTCGTTGGTATCCATCAATTGTTTAATTGTAGGACTAACCGTTTCTTTACTTGACTTCTTGCGGAATTTAAGGTGACTGCGAACAAGAGAATAGATTGCTAATCCTAAAAAGGCAAGAATAGCCGCTGTACCACCAAAATAAATAACAGTAGCCACAACAAAACAAATTGTAAATGCAGCACCTGCAGTTATAAACCAACCTCCAATCACAGAAAGTACACCTGTTATGCGATAAACCGCACTTTCGCGTCCCCACGCCCGGTCGGCCAGCGATGTTCCCATGGCAACCATAAAGGTAACGTACGTTGTGGAAAGTGGCAATTTAAGAGATGTACCCAAAGCAACAAGCAGGCCTGCAAGCACCAGGTTTACAGCTGCACGAATAAGGTCGAATGCGGCTCCTTGTTCAAGAATAACATCGTCTTGGTTAAACCGCTTGTCTACCCATACCTTAACAGGCAATGGCACCACACTCATAAGTGTGGTGGAAACATTACTACACGTACGAACAAGAACTCTTGCCACAGGGGAAGTCCCAAACGATTCATCTCCTTCATTTTGACGAGATAGATTCAAAGATGTCTTTACCACATTTTGTGCCTTTTTGGATGTAAAAAGGGCAACCACCATAATTATTCCCGATCCAACAAGAAAATACCAAGGTGTTTTAGCCGGACCAAGAAGCGAGGTCATTAGTAAGGCATCGGGCGACACTGCCCCGCCCTGAGCAACAAAGTCCAGGTATGATGAATAACCTGCCAATGGAACGCCAATAAAGTTAACCAAATCATTTCCCGCAAAGGCAAGTGCTAAAGCAAATGTACCCAGAAGAACTATCACTTTAAATACATTTACTTTCAGCCAGTGCAATACCTGCATCAATACTGTAGATAGTATAAAACAAACCCATACTATATCGGATGTATGACCATGGATCCACTCTTTTACATTTCCACTCATAAAAGTAGTGTCCTTTAATCCCTTTATTAACATGAAATAGATAATGGAAGTGGCCGCTATTCCTCCAAATACTGCCACAAAATATTTCATCCTTGGTTTGTAGTTAAAAGAAAACAGCATACGGGAAAGGTATTGGACCAAAGCGCCAAAAAAGAAGGCTATTGCAACTGATACGAAAATAGCCAGAATCACAGTAAGTGCCTTATCAGAATTCAACAAGTCTCCAAATAACAAAGCTCCGTCCGAATTAATCGTTTTAATTAATGCCAACGCAACAGTTCCTCCCAATAGTTCAAACACGAGCGAAACCGTTGTTGAAGTTGGCATCCCTAATGAATTAAAGATGTCTAGCAGAACTACATCAGTTAACATTACTGCAACCAGAATGCACATAATCTCGGAGAAATAAAAATACTGAGGTTGGTAGATGCCATGCCTGGCTACATCCATCATTCCGTTGGAGAGTGAAGCTCCAATCAAAATCCCCATAGCAGATATAATCATGATGACCCTAAAGGAGGCGGCTTTTGAGCCGATAGCAGAATTTAGAAAATTCACCGCGTCATTGCTAACCCCAACTACCAGATCAAAAATAGCAAGCACAAACAGGAATAATACAATTAGTAAATAGAATGTTTCCATAAATATTATTTAATGTGGCGCAAAGATATTAAACAGGATTTCAACATGTATTACAAAAATATTACAATGATATTACAGATGAAATAACTATTACAAAATAATTAAACAAGCATTATTGGCAAGATTCTGTTATCTTTGCAAAGAACAAAACTCGATTACAAATCTTAGAAACACAATTTATGAAAACTTGTCTGCTTTTCCTCTTGCTCGCCATTTCATTCGCTTTACCTGTTAAAGGTCAATCAACGTTTCCAAAAGAAGAAAACTCATTGCGTATCCTGTCTTATAATGTTCGAAATTGTAAGGGTATGGATAACCTGACCGACTACCAGCGGGTGGCGGATGTTATTAACAAGATTGCTCCCGATGTGGTGGCTGTTCAGGAACTGGACAGTGTTACCCAACGTAACAATGGAGTTTACAGTCTGGGTGAACTGGCCAAAAGAACACTAATGCATGCAACCTATGCGCCTTCAATCGATTTTCAGGGTGGTAAATATGGCATCGGAATGCTTTCGAAAGAAAAGCCGTTGGGATTCAAGAGGATTTCGCTTCCCGGGAAAGAAGAAAAGCGGTCGTTACTGATCGTAGAGTTTGCTGATTATATGGTTTGCTGCACCCACCTATCTCTTACAAAAGAGGATCAGCTGGCATCGGTCGGGATTATATCCGGAGAACTTGAAGGGATACAAAAACCTGTGTTTATGGCTGGCGATATGAATTCGGAATTCGAATCGGCGGTTCAGGTTTCTTTGAGAGAAAAGTTTATTACATTGAATAATCCGAAACAACCCACCTTCCCCTCCGATAAACCGTCAGAGTGTATTGACTATATTTATCAGCTAAGCAACGGGCAGCCATGTACTGTACTGCAAAAGCTGGTTGTTTCGGAACCAGTCGCTTCCGATCATTCGCCATTGTTTGTTGATTTAAGATTTCCGGCCAAAGCAAATGAGATACTTCGCACTACTCCATTCCTTCAAAATCCGGTCGGAAACGGAATTACTATTTCGTGGATGACGAATGTGCCAACCCATAGCTGGGTGGAGTATGGTACAGATCAGAATTTGGGAATGAAACTACAAACCGTGGTGGATGGGCAGGTTATTGCCAACAATACACATCACAAGATACGTCTGACTGATCTGAAACCGGGTACTACTTATTATTATAGGGTATGCTCCAGAGAAATCACTTTGTACGAGGCCTACCGGAAAGAGTTTGGAGAAACCGGCAAGTCGGAAATCAGATCCTTTACGCTTCCAAAGGGTTCGGATACTGATTTTACAGCTCTTATCTTTAACGACCTCCATAAAAATAAAGGGTTGTTGGATATGCTGGCCGATCGGGTGAAAGATGTTGACTACGACTTTGTATTCTTCAACGGAGATTGCATTGATGATCCTAAAAACGAAGCGCAGGCTATAGATTTTATCTCGTACATGAATCAAAAGGTGAAAGCGGATCGTGTTCCGGTTTTCTTCCTCCGCGGAAATCATGAAATACGCAACGCCTACTCCATCCAGCTTGGCAATTTATTCGATTATGTGGGAGACAAAACTTATGGAGCCTTCAACTGGGGTAATACAAGGTTTGTTATGCTTGATTGCGGAGAAGATAAGCCCGATTCGACAACCGTGTATTACGGTCTGAACAATTTTGAAGAATTAAGAGCAGAGCAGGCGGACTTTCTTGCTTCGGAACTTGCAGGCAAAGCTTTCCGAAGTGCAGAGAAACGTGTTTTGATTCATCATATTCCAATTTATGGAATGAAGGACGAGCCTTTTAATCCCTGCCTCCAGTTATGGGGCAGAATATTGGAAAAGGCTCCTTTCAATATTGCTATCAATGCCCACATGCATCGCTTTGCATGGTATCCTAAAGGAACGGAAGGCAATAATTTCCCTGTTGTTGTAGGTGGAGGAAACAATGCCACCACAGGAACTGTAATGATTCTCCGTAAAAAAGGAAAGGAAATGACTCTTGAGGTGTTGGATGCCACGGGTAAAACAATCAAAAAAGAGAAACTGTAAAGTATTAGCTGAGATACCCAATTGATAGAAAGCAGAATATAATACATCCCAAGTAGTAGGTTTCTTTGTTAGAATTCTTACTTTTGTACTCTAAAATCAGGAAATTGTTTTACTTGGGATACAAACATAACAATGATACAAACCGAGCAAATATTTAAGAGTTTTGGTCCGCTGACCGTTTTAAAAGGGATCGATCTTTCTATAAAACCGGGAGAAATAGTTGCTATCGTAGGGCCTAGCGGTGCCGGAAAAACAACTTTACTCCAGATAATAGGAACGTTGGATTCGCCTGATTCGGGTAAGTTGACGATTAACGGAACGGAAACAAGCAAGTTAAAGGACAAAGAACTGGCCGCTTTCCGTAATCGGAACATTGGTTTTGTGTTTCAGTTTCACCAGCTCCTTCCTGAATTTACAGCGCTCGAGAATGTAATGATTCCGGCTCTCATAGGCAAGGTTAAGGCTGCTGATGCAGAGAAAAGAGCAAAAGAAATGCTTGATTTCTTAAAACTATCGGATAGGATGACCCATAAACCGGCTGAATTATCGGGAGGAGAGAAACAACGCGTAGCTGTTGCCAGAGCGCTTATAAATCATCCTGCGGTGATTCTTGCCGACGAACCTTCCGGAAGTCTGGATACACATAACAAAGAGGAGCTACATCAGCTTTTCTTTGAACTTAGAAACGAGTTTAATCAAACCTTTGTCATTGTTACGCATGATGAACAGCTGGCGGCAAATACAGACAGGGTAATTCATTTGAAAGACGGAGTAATTCAAATCTAACAAAATAGAGATTTATGACTGAAGTGAACAGAGCCACTTTTGGCAGTAAGCTGGGTGTTATTATGGCAACCGTTGGTTGCGCAGTTGGATTAGGAAATATCTGGCGTTTTCCATATATGCTTGGAGAAAACGGAGGTGCCGCGTTCCTCGTGATTTATGCTCTTTGCGTGATTCTGCTGGGATTTCCGGTAATGGTTACCGAATTCTTTATTGGCAGGCATACAAAGCGTAATGCGGCAGGTGCATTTAAATTAATGGCTCCCGGTACAAAGTGGTCGTTTATCGGATACAATGGTGTTCTTGCCTCATTTCTTATTCTAGGCTTCTATTCGGTAGTTTCCGGATGGACATTGGAATATATGTTCCAGGCAGTCACAGGCTCGCTAAGCAATAAAAGCCCGGAAGCATTTACCCAAGACTTTGCCTTGTTCAGTTCAGGAATTTTCCGTCCTATCTTCTGGACTATTGCTTTTATCGGAATGACTCATTTCATTATTGTCTCCGGGGTTAAAGATGGAATTGAAAAGACATCCAAAATAATGATGCCTTTGTTGTTTATCATATTATTTGCCTTATGTATTCGTTCTGTTACGTTACCTAATGCAGAAAAAGGTCTCGACTTTTTATTCAAACCAGATTTTTCTAAGCTAACCTCTGCTGTTGTATTAAGTGCTATGGGGCAGGCTTTCTTCTCACTAAGCATAGGGATGGGCTGTTTGATTACCTATTCCTCTTATTTCGATAATAAAACAAATATGCAAAATACGGCTTTGCAGGTTACCATACTGGATACATTGGTTGCAGTACTGGCCGGGGTTATGATATTTCCTGCCGTGTTCAGCTTTGGCATTGCTCCAACTGCCGGCCCTGAATTGGTTTTCATCACATTACCTAATGTCTTTCAGCAACTACCATTAGGAGGTTTATGGTCATTAGTTTTCTTTGTATTGTTAGCATTAGCAGCTTTGACATCCACTATTTCGCTACACGAAGTAGCAACAGCTTATATACACGAGGAATACCATATTAGCCGGGCGAAAGCCGCCTTGTTTGTCTCAGGAGGAGTATTGTTTCTGGGAATAATCAGCTCTTTGTCTATTGGTGTCTGGAAAGAGTATACCATATTCGGTCTTACGTTTTTTGATTTACTGGACTATCTTACAGCAAAAATCATGCTTCCTTTCGGTGGAATGTTGATTTGTATTTACGTTGGAACACGAGTGGATAAAAAGATCCTAAAAGATGAACTTACCAACAAAGGAACAGTCCCTTTTTATTTCTTTAACACCTATGCGTTCTTCATGAAATATATAGCTCCAATTGCTATTGGATTGATTTTCTTTAATGAACTTGGAATTATTCAGTGGCTAATGAAATAAAAAACCAAACCAAAACCTTCTAATACTATTTTTTATGTGGCGTGACTATCTATACTTCTCCAAAGGAGAACGAAGGGCTCTGTTGTTATTACTTTGCCTGACAGGGATTGCCTTATGTCTGTTAATCTTCACCGATGCCCCAAAGGATATTTCTTCGGATAAATCAATTGCGATGCAGGCACAAGACTCCTTACCTGCGATAATGCATAAGAAGATGTATGTATCAAAAAACAGGTATGGGAAGAACAGGTTTAAGTCACCACCATCTGATTCTTATCAAAGAAGAGATGAATACAGCTCATCCTACAAGACACAAAAGGAAAACTATCAGTCGTCCAAATACCCTGAAGGAACCAAGGTTGCCTTAAATACTGCCGACACAACCGAGTTAAAAAAAATACCCGGAATAGGGAGTACATTCGCCAAGCGCATCGTGAAGTTCCGGAATTTGCTGGGCGGATTTTATACTGTCGAACAATTACGTGAAGTATACGGTATGGATGAAGAACGATACCAGTCGTTATCCTGTTGGTTTACGACAGATATAAATGCAGTAAAACTGCTTCACGTGAATACACTTCCCGAAGATTCATTACGAAAACACCCATACATATCCTATAAACAAGCAAAAGTCCTTGCTCACTTACGGAAGCAACAAGGACAATTATCCGGATGGGAAAATCTTCAACTATTGGAGGAATTCACGGATGCAGACAAAAAAAGGCTTGCAGCCTATCTGTCCTTTAAATAAAAACCTTCTTCTTTATAATGAGTCGGGTGCAAAAATAAGACTGAAAGACTGGGCCGGATCAAATACCTCATTAGCCACTTCCAGCAATTCTTCCGCAGTAACCTTTTCAATCCGATGAAATACTTCGGGAAGCGTATCATAACGATTGTAATGAAGGAAACTCTTTCCCAGTCCGAGGAAAGTACCTTCCTTGTTATCTCCCGAAACCCCAAGTTGTCCGATCAGCTGTTTTTTAGCTGCAGCCAGCTGCGATGATGTAAGCTTCGTATTCCGTATGCGGGCAATTTCCGCATTCACCAGCCGAAGGCTCTTTTCCATATTTTTGGGGTCTGTTCCAAAATAAATATTATACAGGCCTGTATCTGTATAGGTGGTTACATTAGATTCAACATTGTAAACCAATCCATGTCTTTCTCTTAGAACAACATTCAGCCGGCTATTCATACCCGGACCACCCATCAGGTTGTTTAACAAGTAAAGAATGGTTCTTTTTTCGTCAAACATGTTGTATGCCCTTCCTCCCAATAAAACATGAGCCTGGTAGGTATCTTTGTGGACTCGTTGAGAAACGGGCACAAAAGCTTCGGGTACACAACGGTTACGCACCGCCGAAGGCAATGCAAGCGATCCCAGCGTAGCTTCAGCCAGTTTAACTATCCTGGAAAACTTAGATCGCCCCATAGAGAAGAAAACGATACTATCCGGCGTGTAAAAGCGATTTACAAATGAACGTCCTGCGTTAGAATCGAGCTTGAGCAGCGAAGATTCGTCTCCAAGTATATTATGCCCCAACGCATGGTTTTCAAATAAAAGATTTTCAAATTCGTCAAAAATCAGCTCAGAAGGGTTGTCCTTATACGAATTTATTTCATCCAAAATCACGTCTACTTCCTTTTCAATCTCCTGTTGAGGAAACTGAGAATTAAGCATAAGATCAGAAAGCAACTCAAAAGCCCGTCCGTAATGCTCTTCCATAAAGATGGAATAGACAAACGTTTCTTCTTTGGTTGTATAAGCATTCAGCTCTCCTCCTACATTCTCCATCCGGTTAAGAATGTGCCAGGATTTTCTTTTCTGAGTACCCTTAAACAGCATATGTTCAACAAAATGGGCCAGACCAAACTCGTCAGCCGCTTCGTCCCTGGTGCCGGCGTTTACAGCAAAGCCACAGTAGGAAACAGGCGATTCCACTGGCAGATGTACGATACGAAGACCGTTAGAAAGGACATGCGACAAGTAATTCATATTTTTTCTTCACTTTATAATAGCAGGCAAAATTAAAATAAATACTTTTGCAAATCATTTGATTTGGGTTTTATTGTCAAAAATAAGAAAGCAATTATGGTAAACGAAGATATCTCGTCTATACTGAGACAGGAAGCAGAAGCAGTGCTTAACATCCCGGTGGTAGCCGAATATGATGAAGCTGTAACACTTATTGTGGAATATGTACATCAGCGCAACGGAAAGTTAATAACCAGCGGAATGGGTAAAGCCGGTCAAATAGCGTCCAATATTGCAACGACTTTCAGTTCTACAGGCACACCTGCCTTCTTTTTGCATCCCAGCGAAGCACAGCACGGCGATTTGGGAATAATCCGTGATAATGATATTATGCTGTTGATTTCCAATTCCGGAAAAACCAGGGAACTTGTTGAACTTATTCAGCTTACCCGTGGACTCGCTCCCGAAATGAAGTTCATCGTAATTACAAGCGACATAGCAAGTCCATTAGCCATGGAAGCAACCATTTGCCTTCCGACCGGAGCACCAAAGGAAGTTTGTCCGCTTGGCCTTACACCTACTACCTCAACAACTGTAATGACGGTTATCGGTGATATCCTGGTAGTCAATACCATGAAACGCATCAATTTCAATAACAAAGACTATGCTAAAAGACACCATGGCGGATACCTGGGGTCTAAATCCCGCGAACAAAGTTTGAAAGAATAGCAATTCACCTCAATAGAGTACATGCTTATGAGAAAGGTAATTGGAATTGGAGAAACCATCCTTGATATTATTTTTAAAGACAATCAGCCACATGCCGCTGTTCCTGGAGGGTCAGTGTTTAATGGCTTAATCTCTCTGAGTCGTCTGGGAGTATCGGTTTTATTTATCAGCGAAATCGGCAACGACCGTGTAGGTGATATCATTGGAGCGTTTCTGGAAGAGAACAATATCACGACCGATTACATTGATCGTTTTCCTGATGGAAAAAGTCCTGTGTCCCTCGCCTTTCTGGATGACCAAAACAATGCAAACTATATTTTTTATAAAGATTATCCGAAGCAACGGCTGGATGTACCTCTTCCAAGGATAAATGAAGATGATATCTTTGTATTCGGCTCCTATTATGCCCTGAATCCGGTGCTAAGGGAACGAATGGTGGAATTTATTCAGTATGCCAAAGAACGCAAAGCAATCATCTATTATGATCCGAACTTCCGCAAAGCGCATGCACATGAGGCAATAAGGCTTACGCCTACGGTACTCGACAATCTGGAATATGCAGATATTGTTCGTGGTTCTGATGAAGACTTCCTTAACCTGTTTCGCAAAACGGATCCGGCCAACGTGTATGAAGAGAATATTAAATTTTACTGTCATAACTTTATCACAACCCACGGAGCCGACGGTGTAAACCTGTATACCGACCGGTTTAACGGACACTATGATTCAAAGCCGATAAATGCTATCAGTACAATCGGTGCTGGTGATAATTTTAATGCAGGTATTATCTATGGCTTGTTAAAGTACGATGTACGATACAAAGACCTTCAATCATTGGATAAAGATACATGGGGTAAGATTATTAGCTGCGGAATCGACCTTTCGTCCGAGGTTTGCCAGAGTTATAACAACTATATATCCAGGGAATTTGCTTCTGCATACGCCCAACAGTCTTAAATATCATTAACCTTCGCACTATGTGGATGTTTTTTTGTTATCTTTGTGTTATAGCTTAAGAAAAAGATGTTAGTAAAATTAATATCCCTATTTGTATGTGCTACGGCTTTTGTTGGATGCACATCTAACAGTCCTGAAATCAGGACGCTTTGTTTGCGTGACGACATCGGTAATTATGTTATTAAATGGGAAAGCGATTCACCTCTTCAAGGCAACGTTAAGCTTTTCGTGTCCGATAATCCTGAAAAATTCGATATCTCGACGCCGGTAGGGAATGTTAATATCAATGATGGAGTTACCACCTACATCACGAATGACAATATGACAAGGAAATACTTCATGCTGTCTTTTAACGACAAAACGTTCCAAACCATCGGATCCAGAGGCGTGACAATGGATAGCGTGCAGAATCTCAGGGATATAGGTGGATATGTAAATAACAGGGATTTCACTACCCGTTGGGGTAAAATCTACAGAAGCGGTAAATTAAATACGTTAAGCGAATGGGATTCCATGCGGTTGGACAACCTGGGAATCAAGACAATTATTGACTTGCGCGGTGCAAATGAAGTTCACAAAGAGCCGATTCGCTATAAAAATCTAAAAGTTATTAACCTTCCCATACCCATAACTGATGAAGACAGCGTAAGCAAACTTATCGAGGAAGGGAGAATGCGTAAAGGAGATGCTATTCTTTTTCTGCAGGATATGTACCTTCAGTTTATTAAAGGCAACAGTCCGATGTTCGCCTCAGCAATGAACGAACTTCTTGATAAAGAAAATTATCCGGTCCTGATAACCTGCTCGCTTGGAAAAGACAGAGCTGGCTTCCTTTCAGCCTTGATTCTTGCATCACTGGGAGTACCCGAAGATACTATTCTAAAAGATTATACCACAAGCAACGATTGCATCGAAATTAACAAAATTGCAAAATTAGCTAACGGGCTTAATGCGGATGCACAGGAAACATTCACCGTCATAATTAATGCAGACGAAACATACCTGGACATCGCTATAAAAAAGATATTGAAGGACTATGGTTCTATGGATAAATACCTCGATAAAGAAATCGGGATGAACGAAAAGAAAAGGGCTAAATTAAAAGAAATAATGCTATACTAGCGTGAATTCGAATAATTTACGTACCTTTGTACACTCAGATATAATATATATATAATTACTTATCATCACAATTTGAAAACATTCGAAGAATTAGGAGTTGCCGCACCGATTTTAAAGGCAATTCAGGAGATGGGCTACGAATCGCCCATGCCAGTACAGGAGGAAGTGATTCCTTTCTTATTGGGAGAAGACAACGACGTAATTGCATTGGCACAAACAGGAACAGGTAAAACGGCTGCATTTGGCCTCCCTATTCTACAAAAAATTAATGTATCCGAATATCAACCACAAGCTCTCATACTTTGTCCGACGCGCGAGCTTTGTCTGCAGATAGCAGGCGATTTGAATGATTATTCAAAATACATTGACGACTTAAAGGTTCTTCCGGTATATGGAGGATCAAGCATTGAAAGTCAGATCAAAGCATTAAAACGCGGCGTACATGTTATCGTGGCCACTCCAGGCCGTTTATTGGACCTAATGAACCGTAGAACGGTTGATCTTGGTACTGTTCGTTCAGTAATCATGGACGAAGCAGACGAAATGCTTAACATGGGATTTACTGAAAGCATCAACGCCATTTTGGCTGAAGTGCCTGCTTCAAGAAACATGCTTTTATTCTCTGCAACAATGCCTCAGGGAATTGCAAGCATCTCTAAAAAGTACATGAACAATCCTAAAGAGGTTGTTATCGGCAACAAGAACGAAGGAAATAAGAACATCAAGCATATTTCCTATATCGTACAAGCCAGAGACAAGTACCTTGCTCTTAAGCGTATTGCGGATTTCTATCCCAATATTTACGGTATCATTTTCTGTCGTACACGTAAGGAGACACAGGAAATTGCTGATAAATTAATTCAGGATGGCTACAGCGCAGACTCACTGCACGGCGAATTAAGCCAGCAGCAACGTGACTATGTGATGCAGAAGTTCCGTGTGAAGAATATCCAACTTTTAGTAGCAACAGATGTAGCTGCACGTGGATTGGACGTTGACGACCTTACACACGTAATCAACTACGGTTTGCCGGACGAAGTAGAATCTTACACTCACCGTAGTGGTCGTACAGGCCGTGCCGGTAAGACTGGTATTTCTATCGCGATCTGCCACGTGAAAGAAAAAGGAAGAATTCGTGACATTGAACGAATTATCAACAAGAAATTTGAAAAGGGCGTAATGCCTACCGGTAAGTCAATCTGCGAAAAGCAGCTGCTTAACCTGGTTGACCAGATTGAAAAGGTAAAGGTAAACGAAGAAGAAATCAATCCGTTGATGCCTGATATTTACCGTAAGCTTGAATGGCTGGAAAAAGAAGACATCATCAAACGTATAGTTTCTATGGAATTTAACCGTTTGATCGATTATTATAGCAACGCACCTGAAATTCAAGACGCAACAGACGAACGCAGTGCACGCAGAGGCGAATTCGGCGAACGCGGAAGCAGAGAATTTGGAAGCAGCGACCGCGGCGAACGTGGAAGCAGAAATCCTTCTCAAGCTCAGGAAGGCTTTTCACGACTGTTCCTTAACTTCGGAAAGACTGACGGATTATTCCCGAACCAACTTATTGAGCTTATCAATAAATGTGTACCGGGTAAGGTTCAGATCGGTAAAATCGATTTACGCGACAACTTCTCTTTCTTTGAAGTTGAATCTGCTGAATCGGACCGTGTTATCAAGGAAATGAGTGGATTCGAAGTAGATGGCAGACGCATCTCCGTTGAACCTGCTCAGGGCAGAAAAGAAGGCGGCGACCGCGGACCTCGCGGTGGTGGCGAATATAAAGGAAGACGCGATCGTAAGGACTTTGGTAGCGCAAGCGGAAGCGGTCGTCCATCTTATGGCGCAGGCAGACGCGAAGAAAGCGGAGACAAACCATGGAGACGCAGCTCTGGCAGCAATGACCGTGATCGCAAACCAAGCACGAACAAATACCGCCGGTAATCAACTGGTGATTGTATAATACAAAGCCGCCTGTCAGACCTCTTAACGAGGATTCTGACAGGCGGCTTCTTTATGTACTGCCGGCATTGCCGGGAGTGTTATTTTACAAGCTTAAGCTCATTGATAAGGCGAGGACATTTACCCCACTTGTCTATCATGAACAATACGTAGCGGATATCTACCGAAATAGTACGCTGTAAAGCTGGTTCGAAGGCAATATCGCCACTCATCGCTTCCCAGTTACCATCGAAGGCCAAGCCTATAAGACGTGCATTCTTGTCGAATACAGGGCTCCCTGAATTTCCTCCGGTAATATCATTGTTGGAAAGGAAACAAAGATTCATGTCACCCTTACCGTTGCCATACTGTCCAAAGTCTTTTGACTTTAATAAGCTTATAATTTCGGGTTGTACCCAGAATTCATCACTCTCAGGATTTTCCTTTTCAAATACCCCTTGCGTGGTTGTATAATAATCGTACTGGGCTGCATCATAAGGGCGATAGCCGCCGATTGATCCGTAGCTCACACGCATGGTGAAGTTGGCATCCGAGGATAACGCCTCGTTAGGATTCATTTCTTTCAGACCGGCAAAGAAAAGACGTTCGCCTTTGGCAATGTCGAACTGAGATTCTCCCATAAACTGCTGCATTTCGAAAAGCGAAATCAAAACAGAAAGACTTAATTTGTAAGAAGGATCGTTCTTCAGTTTTTCGTAACGAGCCGGATTCTTAAGCGCCTCAGCTATTTTATCGTACGAAGTAAGGGATGTTTTCTTAAACAGATCAGCGGCATATTTCGCGTAGTTGCCTTTGTATTTTTTATCAATCGATGGATAAATATCTGGCAGATACTTAGAAGGAACGCGCTTTTTTACGACTTCCATCATAGAAGCAAGCACCTGTTGGTCCAACGCAGCATCATAATCCTTAAAGAAAGGCTTAATCTGACTTTCCAGAATAAGGTCGATCTCTTCGGGAGTTGAATTGTGCACATCAACCGACTGAACCATGCGGGTCAGCTTCACGATCTCTGCACCTCCGGCAAAAGCTTCACCAAGATAGGTAGCAATCTGGCGGTATTCGTTGGTTGTTGTATAGCCCTTTTCAAGCAAGGACAATACATCTCCGTAAACAGCCTTGCGTTCTGGTGACTGAGCCACCCAGGCAGCAAATTCTTTTTCCTGCTCCTGTTTACGTTCAATAACATTAAGATTAGCCAAACCACGGTTCATACCAATAGAATTCTTCCAGTAATTGGAGCTTCCCTGGTATTTTGAAGCATACTTGATGCGAACTTCATCACTTGCCAGCATGCCTTGTTTCCAGATGTCTTGTTTAATACCACGAACCTCGATGCGGGGTTTGTTACTGTTTTCAATCCGTTGCTGTACACCCCATGAGCTCAGGTAACGATCCGTGCTTCCCGGATAACCAATTGTCATGGCATAATCCTTGTCCTGATAACCCTGCAAAGATACCTCTGGTACGTATCGAGGCTTGTAAGGCTTGTTTGCAGCTGCATATTCGGCCGATTTATTGTCGGCCGACGCATATACGCGGAAAACAGAAAAGTCGCCTGTATGACGCGGCCACATCCAGTTATCGGTATCACCACCGAATTTACCAACCGAACTTGGAGGAGTAAATACCAGGCGAACGTCGTTAAATACATCGTACACCTGCAAATAGTATACATTGTTGTTGTAGTAAGGGAATACTTCGGCATACTGCGTATCATCGTTACCAACAGAATCGCAAAGAACTTTGCTGATCGAATCGGCAGCCTGAATACGTGCCACTTCATTACTCATCGTATCAATCACAGCCATGATACGATCGGTTACATTAACCGTTTTCTTTAAAAACTTAACAGATAAACCCGGGACCGGAAGTTCCTGTTCCTTGGTTTGCGAAACGAATCCATCTTTCAGATAATCATGTTCTACACTACTAAGGCTCTGAATAGAGCCGAAACCACAATGGTGGTTAGTAAAAATTAAACCCTCTTCGGAAACAGCGATACCGGTGCAACCGCCTCCGAAAATCACCACGGCCTGGCTGATACTGGCTTGGTCTTCACTATGCAAACTATCGTACGGCAAATTGAAGCCAAGCTCCTTCATCCGTTCAATATTTTGTTTGTTCAACTCGTTCAGCAACCACATGCCTTCATCGGCCCGTACGCTGCTCACTGCAATAAGAAGCAGCAATAAAGGCAACAATCTTCTCATAAACGTCATTCTTTTTTAGTTATTCAATTATTAATTTGATCTTCTTCATTTTAGTTCTGGCGATCAACCACTCTCTAAGTTTCTCACGGTCTTTTTCATTGATTTTTTTTATACTTTTAAGGTAGACAAGCATCACAGTATCCTGTTTCATGCTGTCGGTACGAATCACATACGTATGGGAAAAAGAAGCCTCCTGAACGGTTGGAAACAGCACTTTCATTTCCGGTAAAAGCCGTGAGGTTAGCAACCCATACGATTTATATTGGTCTAAACTGCGTTTTAATGAATCAATAGTCTGAGATTGTAAACGTAAAACATCTTCACTGTTTTTATAAAGATCTTGCATAAGCAAGCTTTTCAGTTCGTTAATATCCGGAGATTTTTGGCCAAATCCTTGCTGTACGATCAGTGAAGTTCCTTCCAACCCGTAATTCTTTAGCTTGAGCCGGGCACTTTCTATAATCGATTGCGGGACCTCACGTCCAATCAATACAATCTTGATTTCTTTTGTATCACGGGTAAGAGTAATGGTTTTATTTAGCAATTGTGTATTGGGAAAATCTATTTCTTTTGCTATATAACGGTTTACCCGATCATTAAAATAGGTAGTACGGACCAGGTTGTAGCTTAGAAACAAACTTGGAACAAGGGTAAAGAACACAATTACTCCTACATAACGATGAACCGTCTTCTCCCGTTGCTTATCCAAAAATACTTTTTTGGGATATTTTAATAAACGAACTACTATAAATGTTGCTAAACTTATAAAAACGGTATTGATAAAAAAGAGATAGAAAGCTCCGAAAAAGTAATACGGATTAGCAGTAGCCAGTCCATAGCCTGCAGTACAAAGAGGAGGCATCAAAGCTGTAGCTATAGCCACACCGGGAATAACATTGCCTTTCGACTTGGTAGAGCTTGCTATAATACCTGCAAAACCACCAAAAAGGGCGATCAAAACATCATAAACAGTAGGTTGAGTACGGGCAAGTAACTCACTTTGGGCTTCGCTTATGGGAGAAATAAGAAAATAAACAGCCGATGTAATCACACTAAAAACAACTGCTGTAACAAAATTGCGGAACGCTCGTTTAATCATCTCGAAATCCCAGATACCTAATCCCATTCCAAATCCCATGATTGGTCCCATAAGGGGAGATATCAGCATGGCACCGATAATTACAGCTGTAGAGTTAATATTAAGCCCTAATGATGCTATAAAGGTAGCAAAAATGAGTACCCAAAGGGTGGTTCCTTTAAATTCTATGTCTTTACTTATGGATTCGATAGTCTCCAGCTCGTCTTCCTTATCCTGCCGAACATCAAAGTTGCGGACAAAAAAAGCCGTAATTCTATTCCGAATAATTTTTCTTTCCATGCCTCTCTATTTTGTAAATCGCCCAATAAAAGGTAGCTCCCGCAAGGGCAAATCGCGCCTTACTATGAACCCAAGGAATATCAGCAGCCAAACTGTCCTGTACAACAACCGAAGCACTTCCGATTCGATGGTTGGCAGAATGGCGAAAGCATAAAGTATTCCAGCCACCACAAAGTAAATAAAAGCTGATTTCATATCATATTTAATTGGAAACTTCTTTTGCCCAACAACGTACGACATAACCATCATTAACAAATTACAGGCAAAAGAGGCCCATGCACAGGCCATAAATCCATATTTTGGAGCAAAAAATACGATAATGGAGACAGTAGCGACGCATCCGATGGTAGAGAAGTAGGCTCCCCATTGTGTCTTGTCGCTCAGTTTATACCAAAGAGAAAGGTTAAAGTAGATACCGAAAAAGAGTTCGCCAAGCATAACAATGGGTACTACTTTCAGTCCTGGGTAATAAGCCGGGGCCACAAAGTACTTCAGGATATCCATGTAGAACATCACGCCAAGGAAGATAACCAGCGAGAAAATGATAAAATACTTCATTGCCTCAGCATACGACCTGGTGTTATCTTCGTTCTTGTTGCGGGCAAATATAAACGGCTCGTAAGCAAAACGGAATGCCTGGGTAAACATCACCATGATGACGGCTATTTTAAAACAAGCACCGTAAATACCCAATTGCTCGGAAGCATATACTTTGTCGTCAAACAGAAAAGGAAACAGAATTTTATCTGCTGTTTGGTTGAATACACCCGCCAAACCAAGAATAAGTATGGGGAGTGAATAGCGAAGCATTTGTTTTAACAGCGCTCCGTCGAAGGTATATTTGAATCCGGTCAGCTCTTTTGCCAGCAGCAGCAGGCACAAAGCCGATCCGATCAGATTAGCTACAAAGACATACCCTACTCCATAATCCGGAATATAAAACCAGCTGATAGATTGGGGATAATGGGTGTGCAACCACGGACAGAGTACGAGTAGAAATATATTAAGTCCGATATTCAGAAAAATTATAAGCAACTTGACCGTTGCAAACTTAATGGGGCGGTTCTCATACCTGAGATAAGCGAAAGGAATGGCACTGAAAGCATCCATGGCTACAATAACAATCAGCATACCCACATACTCGGGATGCTCGTTATAGCCCAGTCCGTTGCTAACAGGAATCAGGAACATTAAACCGAGGACCACGAAAAGCAGCGAAGTAAAACCAATCGAAATCAGGGTAGTGCTATACACCTGCATGGGATTATGAACATCCTTTTTGTTGATGTACCGAAAGAACCCTGTCTCCATCCCATAGGTAAGGAAAACAAGCAGCAGTGCTGTCCATCCGTAAAGGTTAGTCATCACCCCGAACTCGCCCGTTCCGGCCAGCACCCTGCTATACATGGGTACAAGCAGCCAGTTAAGCATCCTGCCAATAATACTACTTAATCCATACACGGCTGTATCTTTAGCCAGCCGTTTCATTCCTCCTCCTGCCATACTTTTATAACATCATCCGCTCTGAACCGTCCGAAAGACGATCCGTATTATTACTCAAAAAGAAAACCTTGTGAACTGTTGGGTGTGCGACCCAGGTGACGGTAGGCCAGTTCCGTTACTTCCCTTCCCCGGGGAGTACGCTTAATAAAACCTTCCTTGATAAGGAACGGTTCGTATACCTCCTCCAACGTTCCGGGATCTTCGCCCAGCGCTGTGGCAATAGTTGTAATTCCAACCGGACCTCCACCAAACTTATCGATGATGGTGGTAAGCAATTTATTGTCTATCTGATCCAATCCGTACCGGTCGATGTTAAGAGCCTCCAGCGAATAACAGGCAATAGCTTTGTCGATATGTCCGTTGCCTTTTACCTGAGCAAAGTCGCGTACACGACGAAGCAATGCATTGGCGATACGGGGCGTACCACGACTGCGCGACGAAATTTCATGGGCGGCGCTCAGTTCGCATTTTACATTGAGTATATCCGCACTACGAAGGATAATCTTCGTAAGCGTATCCATATCGTAATACTCAAGGTGCATGTTGATTCCAAACCGGGCACGAAGGGGACTTGTAAGCAATCCGCTTCGCGTAGTGGCTCCAACAAGGGTGAAAGGACAAAGATCTATCTGAATAGACCGGGCGCTGGGGCCTTTGTCTATCATTATATCGATACGGTAATCTTCCATGGCCGAGTACAGGTACTCTTCCACAACAGGACTAAGCCGGTGTATTTCGTCAATAAAAAGCACGTCGTTTTTTTCGAGGGATGTGAGCACGCCGGCCAGATCGCCTGGCTTATCCAGCACAGGACCACTCGTTACCTTGAATCCTACGCCAAGTTCGTTAGCAAGAATATTGCTCAGGGTTGTTTTTCCAAGTCCGGGAGGGCCGTGAAGCAGCACGTGATCCAGCGCTTCCTTACGCATTCGGGCAGCCATAACAAAGACCTTGAGGTTATCCACCACCTTGTCTTGTCCGCTAAAGCTGTCGAACGTTAACGGACGAAGCGCATTTTCGTACTCCCGTTCGTATTCGCCCACACGGGGTTCGCGTATATCAAATTCGTCTTCCATCTTTCTCTTTTAAGCAATTAACCCGCAAAGTTATAAATATAAGGGATAATTCTTTGGCGTTATGCCTTATTTCTTTTACATTTGTAGTGAGCAATTTATAAAAGGATGTACATGTAAATTGAAAACCATGTACATGCTTTTCGAAAAAGATGTACATGTAAATCTAAAACCATGTACATCCTTTTTAATATATATCCCATATTTTACAGAAAAAAACGGTTACATGTAAACTTTAAATCAATATAGAATGAGCATTTCATACAAATCGCGCCGGATGGTAAGTAACTACCCGGGAAAAGAGAAAGTAGGATTCATGGCCACCAAAGCCAATGGAAAGACAATACATACCGATGAGCTTTGCCGGGCTATTGCCGACAAAACAACGCTTTCGACAGCCGATGTAAAAGGGGTAATCGAAGCCCTTGTTTGCGAACTGGAATCGTCGCTGGAAGAAGGAAACCAAGTGCATATAGGCGACATGGGCACTTTCGGTATTACCCTTACCAGTCCTACTGTAGAAAAGCCCGAAGAACTTCGCGCCAACTATGTAACCGTAAAAAGTATCAACTACCTCCCTTCTACCCGAATTAAGGAGCGTTTGCGGAAGGCCACCTTTACAAAAGCGGGTAAATAGTTTTTGTCGGTCAGCCTCAAAAGGGTTGTCAGGGGGTTGTTTTGTAAACAATGAGGGACATGGTGCTTCGTTTATTACAAAATAACATCCTGCGGATTTGTCTATCTATTACATTTGTGTGCAGAATACCAATAGTAAGAGTAAAAACACATAGAGAGTATGAAAAGATTAAAAGTGACAATGGCTCTCCTGGCCGCATTTATTATGCTTCACGGCGGCATACAGGGGCAAAACATCAACAAAGAAAATCCGCAGATGGAAAAGCGTATTCAGAAACTCATCAGCAAGATGACACTAAAGGAAAAGACCGGCTTGCTGCACGGAAATTCCAAGTTTTTTGTATCGGGAGTAGCCCGGTTGGGCATTCCTGAATGGAGTCTTTCGGACGGTCCTCACGGTGTTCGTGCCGAAATCAACCGTCACGACTGGGGCTATTCTAACTGGACGACCGACTCGGCTACTTATTTCCCGACGGGTACTGCTTTTGCCGCTGCCTGGAATCCCGATCTGGCTCGCCTGCGTGGTGAGGTTTTGGGAGAAGAAGCTCGTTTCCGTAAGAAGGATGTACTTTTGGGACCGGGTGTTAATATTATCCGCAGTCCGCTTGGCGGCCGGAATTTCGAATACATGAGCGAAGACCCGTTCTTAAACGCCCGTCTTGCTGTGCCGTATATTCAAGGACTGCAGTCGCGCGATGTGGCAGCCAGTGTTAAGCATTACCTGGCCAATAACCAGGAGACAAACCGTACCACGGTAGATGTGCTGATGAGCGAACGTGCGCTTCGCGAAATTTATCTTCCCGCCTTTAAAGCGGCTATCGAAGAAGGTGGCAGCTACACGATTATGAATGCCTATAACAAGTTCAGAGGTGACTGGTGTTCGGAGAATACATACGTGAACCGTACGCTGCTCCGTGAAGAGATGGGATTCAAAGGGGTAACAATGACCGACTGGGGGGGCTCTCACAGTACAGTAAAGGCTGCTTTGGCTGGTCTCGATCTGGAGATGGGAACCATGGTGGACGATTACAACCAGTGGTTTTTTGCCGATCCGTTGATTGCGGCTGTTAAGAGTGGTGCCGTTCCCGAAAGTATTGTGGACGAGAAGGTGGCCAATGTATTGCGTGTAATGATTCAGACCAAGGTGCTGGATCCTAAAAAGCGCTTCAACAAAGGGAGCATGAATACGCCGGAGCATCAGCAAGCCGCCTATCAGTCGGCCGTCGAATCCATTGTTCTGCTTAAGAATGAAAATAACCTGCTTCCGCTGGATGTGGATAAGATTCAATCCATCGCTGTTTTGGGAGATAATGCCACCCGCTTGCATGCCAACGGAGGATTAAGCTCGGAAATCAAGGCGTTGTACGAAATCACACCGTTACAGGGATTGCAAAATAAGCTGGGCGACAAGCTAAAGATTAACTACGCGCAAGGATACGAAAAGCTCTCTACGTTTGTAGAAGGCTCTAACAACGGACAGAATCCCGGAAACTTTAAAGGAGGAGGCGAACTGGACGAAGCCGTTCTTAAGGAAGCCGTAGAAACAGCTCGTAAGTCGGATGTAGCTATTATCTACGCCGGATTGAATCATGATTATGATACCGAATCGTCCGACAAGCAGGGCTATGCCCTTCCCTACGGACAGGTACAGCTTATTCAGGAAGTTTGCAAGGTAAATCCACGCACCATCGTGGTAATTATAGCCGGTTCGCCGGTGGATATGGCTGCGATCGACATCTGCGCTCCTGCGGTAGTTTGGGGATGGTTTAACGGCATGGAAGCCGGAAATGCCATCTCCGACGTACTTACAGGAAAGGAAACTCCTACAGGTAAGATGCCTTTCTCTGTTCCGGTATCGTTGGATCAATCGCCCGCCCACGCATACAACAACTTCCCTGGTCACGACCTGGTGGTTCGTTACGACGAAGATATTCTGGTAGGTTACCGCTGGTTCGATACAAAGAAGCTGCCCGTAGTATATCCTTTCGGATACGGATTGTCCTATACATCCTTCGAATTCGGTAAAATGAATACGGATAAAAACGAATACGCTGCCAACGATTCCATACAGGTAAGCTTTACCCTGAAAAACACCGGAGCACGTAAAGGAGCCGAAGTAGCTCAGCTTTACGTAAGCGACCCTGTATGCTCGGTGATGCGCCCTGCCAAGGAACTGAAAGCATTCGAAAAGGTATTCCTTAACACGGGAGAGACCAAAGAGGTTACCCTTAAGGTTCCTGTAAGCAGTTTTGCTTTCTGGAGCGAAGCCGGCAACAAGTTCGTTGTGGAACCAGGCGAGTTTATCCTCAGCCTTGCTACTTCAGCGCAGGACATCAAGCAAAAGGTAACTATTCAGGTTAAGTAATAGCTTTAGAAAAGTAAGAATAAAAGAAACGGCTCCCGGCAATCTTTACAGGATTATGCCGGGAGCCGTTATTATTTTATTGAGACTAAATCAAAGATAAACCTCTTTACTTCCTATTTCGGTAAACAGAAGCGCCAGCTTTTCCACAACGGCTTTTGCATAACGTTCGCCCTTTTCGGCCGATGATTTACGGGGATCTCCAATACCGGTATCTGCCGAAACTTTACTCCAGTAACGGGGAACCCAGGCCACTTGTTCGTTCAATGAAGATAAGGCAAACGGTTTGGATGTTCCTTCTCCTGCCTCTTCCAGATTTACAAGTTCGGGGTGATAATACATCATAACGGAGGTTTCCTGCTCTCCGGCATGGTCATCTTTATTTTCGAAATAACCTTGCTGAGGAATTATGCCATACCAGTTGGTGCAGGCAATAAGGAAGTCGGGGTAGTCGACAGACAAATCACGAATCATATTCTTGAAACTGTTTCCGCCGTGTCCGTTTACGATGATCATTTTCCGAATACCCTGCAAGTGCAAAGCGGCAACCACATCGCCCAAAATAGCCCGCTGTGTTTCGTAACGCGCGTGCAGACAAAAGGGATAATCCCTCTGACCGGGGTTCTGGGAACCGTAGGTAACCGGTGGAAGCACCATGCATCGTACACCAGACTCACGAAACGCCTTTTCGGCTGCATCAACGGATGTGTCGTGCGACAAGATACAGTCGGTCAGATAAGGCAAATGATAATTGTGTGGCTCGGTAGCTCCCCAGGGAAGAATGGCCACATCGTAAGAAAGATCTTTTACTTTACCGTAGCAAGATACGGACAAATCAATTTCTTTATTCATAATTAACAAGTTTGTTTCATAGCTTCACCTTGGCGATCAGCTTGCGTATTTTTCCTTCTCCAATTACAGGAGCATGAGGGTCTTCCGGATACACAATCATAAATTCTCCCGGCTGAAGATGTACAAATGTACTTGGTTTATCTGAATAAAGTGCGCAATCGCCTTCTTTTTCATAAGGCTTTACTTCCTCTTTTACATCTTCTATAACTTTCCATCCAATGGTTTCGGCTCCTTCAAGCAGGATATGCACGTCGATATAGTCGTGGTGTACTTCAAGCACCTGCTTTTCGGCTGGTACGCACTCCGGATTCACATTGTTTATAAACAGGTTGTCGCCATCAAGCACAATACGTCCCAACTCTGCATGGAGAAGATCGTTGCCTTTTACGTAATCGAAAAGCGTTTTAAACAGCGGGTGAAGTCCTTCCACCCTACTGCTGTTTGATAAATTGGATACAATCATTTTTATTGCTATGATTAAAAGTTACATGCTAAGCTATTCCAACATATTGTCGGTCTTTGGGCGCAAAAAGAACAACTGAGCGGCCAAAGCAACGAAGACAATACCGGCCAGCATAGCAAATCCGGCACCCAGGTTGCCTCCGTCTGCCCATCTGCCCAGCAAATCAGTAATAAATGCGCCGGCAAACACGCCAACCATATTCATCACGCCATAGGCAGTTGCCCGGTTCTTAGACGATACAAACTGACAAAGAATAGGCATATTGTTGGCATCGAACAGACCGTAACCAATCCCGAAGCAGAGCGCGGCTCCTACTACGCTTATCAATCCGCTTCCATACCCCAGCAAAAGCAGCGAAGGGATAGTCATTCCTAATCCGATGGCTCCGGTGTAAACGCGTCCGCGTATATTCTTTTGCACCCATTTGTCGGAAAGGATACCTCCTGCTATTACCCCAATAAAGGATGATAAGGCAATGGTGATGGTAGCTATAGGCCCAGCCTGAGACATTGGAATGTTCAAACTATCGGCAAAGAGCGTTGGTAACCAGTTCTTGGTAGCCCATCCCGGTAGACTTGGTGCGGCAAAGTAAAGTAAGATAATCCAGAAAGAGAGGTTGCTGAACAGCATGCCCAGACCTTTGAACAATGATTTTTTCTCCTTGGGTACAGTAGCCGATCCTTTTGGATGTTCGGCAAAAGAGCTTTTCTTATCCTTCAGAAAAAGCATTAACAGGAAGGCGTAGACAATACCAATGATACCAAACCAATGAAAGGTAGTATTCCAGGTGAAGGCGGCAGCAACGGTTGCGCCAAATCCGCCGATAGCTTGTCCTGTATATAAGCCGGTCATATGAATACCAACCGCCAGGGAACGTGATTTTCCGGTATGATAGTCTGCAATTAAAGAGAGTCCGGCTGGAATATAGAGTGCTTCGCTTACCCCCATAAGGGCTCTCAGCCAGTAAATCTGTTGGAATGTTTCGGCCTCGCCCATGAGTGAAGTAACCGCAGACCATACGAACAAGCTTCCCACAATTAACCATTTTCGATTCATGCGATCGGCAATGATTCCCGAAATCGGACTCATTAATCCGTAGATCCAAAGGAACACGGCCATCAATCTGCCAAAGTTTGTGGCTGATTCCAATTCCACGATATCGATCTGCATGGCAGATTTCATTGTAGATAACATTTGTCTATCCATGTAATTTAGCAGTGCAACGCCCCAAAGCATCGCAACGACAAGCCATGGATAAATGTTTTTGTTTTTCATAACACCTTGTTTTATAATTAGAAGTCACAAATTTATAAATTATTTCTTATTAAAGAAGCAATGTAAATAAAATATTTTATTAATATTGCTGTAGTTTATAATAATAGTCTTTTAACGACTTATAAAACGAGCTATTGTAGATAGGGATGTGGTAATAATAGATTACTCTTTTTCCTTATAGGATTGATATCCTTCACCATTGAGGAGTTTCCTTGCAGGAATATCACTTATTTTTGATTTGCTTCACGGATAAAAACGCTTTTCTTTCTGCTTCCGGATAGTGCTCGATGGCATATCTTAATGCCGTACGGGGCATCCGGCTGGCATTGCGTTCAAGAAAATCGGTAAGAGAGGCCCGGTCTTTCTTTCCTACTTCGCGCAGCATCCATCCTACAGCTTTATGCATAAGATCGTGTTCATGAATTAATAATTTTTCGGCAAGTGCGAAGGTATCCATAAATTCTCCTTTACGAATAAATGCAATGGTTGAAACAACGGCGATACGTTGAGACCAAAGGTGATTGCTTTCGGCTAATTCATACAGACGGGAACGATCTTTGCCGAGCAGGAAACTTCCCACTATGTACGGACAGCTAATGTCTACCAGATCCCAGTTATTAATCTGGCTGGTATGATTCAGATAGAAAGTATATATGGCAGCTCTTTCGGATTCGGAAGCTTTCTTAAATTGCTCGACAAGTATAAGTAAAGCGCAAAGACGAGCTTCATGATACTCGCTTTGGATCAGTATTTCCAGTTCGGAAAGAGGTGTTTGCTTGTTGGCTTTGGCAATACTCCGGGTATGAGGAACCACTAAGCCGAGAAAAACATCGCCTTCGGCATACTGACCCTTTCCGGTTTTAAAAAATCCCTGCAGGAACATAGCCTTTTCCGGATTGGCTACTGATAGGAGTTCCTGCAGAATAAAAGAGGCTGTCATGGACGGGTTACACGTGAAACGGCACGATCGCCTTCCAGAAAACCTATTACATTATTGGCAACCGCGCGTGCCATGGCTATGCGGGCATCCATGGTTTGTGTTCCGATATGAGGCGTAAGAACCACATTATCCAGTTCAAGTAATTCGGGAAGCGGGTAATCTCCAAATTCGAATACATCCAGACCTGCTCCGTGTATAGTGCCATCTTGCAATGCCTTTACCAGAGCATGCTCGTCTACAAGCGGTCCTCTGCCCGTATTGATAAGTATGGCCGACGGTTTCATTTGTTTTAGTTCGGCTTCGCCAATAATATGATACGTTTCCTGATTGTAAGGAAGATTAAGCGATACAAAATCGGATTGAGCCAGCAGCTCTTCCATCGAAACAAAGGAAGCTCCCAGCTTTGTTTCTTCTTCAATATACAGCGGACGACGGTTGTTATATATTACGTTCATACCGCAAGCACGGGCTCTTTTACAAAGGGCTTTGCCAATGCGTCCCAGTCCAATAATACCTAAGGTTTGTCCGGTTATTGATACCCCAAGATTTTCAAGCACTCCCACTTTCATGCTTTTGCCCATTGTGCGAAGCTTCCTGTCGCATTCGGTTATTCGGCGGGCTGTATCCAGCATAAGTCCTAACGCAAGATTTGCGGTTGGGGCTGTTACCGGATCAGGCGTATTGGCAATGGTAAGGCCTTTCGACAAAGCGTAGGCTACATCAATATTGTTATACCCTACGGCATAATTAGCTACGAGTTGCAGATTGGTGGCCCGATCAATCAAAGCCTTGTCCACCGGGAAGTCAAACATGGAACAAAGCACATCGTAATCGGGAATCATTTCCGAAACTTCGTCGTAGGTAAAATCTCTACCTTCGGGAAATACTACTTCATATTTGCTTTCCAATTCAGTAAAACCTTCTCGGAACATATCGAATGTTACCAGTATCTTCTTCATATTGTACGTTATAATTTTTTACAGCTGCCAAATTTAAACAAAACAAATCCTTTATACAAAGAAGAATTACTACTTTTGTGGGTTAAAAGAGATTACTATGGTATTGAACTACATCTGGATCGCCTTTTTTCTAGTTGCCTTTGTGGTAGCAATGGGCAAACTAATCTTTGGCGGCGACGTGGCTGTATTTACAGATATAATTAACGCGTCTTTCGACTCGGCCAAAACCGGTTTCGAAATTTCATTAGGATTAACCGGAATTCTTTCCCTTTGGCTTGGCATCATGAAAATTGGAGAGAAAGGAGGCGTTATCCAACGTTTCGCCAAAATGGCTGCTCCGGTATTCAGCAAGCTTTTCCCGGGTATTCCCGCCGGACACCCTGCAACAGGGGCCATATTCATGAACTTTTCGGCAAATTTGCTTGGTCTGGATAATGCGGCAACCCCCATGGGATTAAAAGCCATGCAGGAGATGCAATCTTTCAACAAGTCGAAAGATTCCGCCAGCGATGCCATGATTATGTTTTTATGTATAAATGCATCAGGACTGACGATCATTCCCATAACCATTATGATGTACCGGGCACAATTGGGTGCAGCCAATCCGTCGGATGTATTTCTGCCAATTCTGCTTGCTACGTTCATTTCCACCCTTGTGGCAATCATTGCTGTTTGTTTTAAGCAACGTATCAATATGCTGCAAAAAGAATTGGTTCTCTTCTTTGGTGGGTTAGCCCTCTTTATTGGAGGTATTATCTGGTACTTTAGCACGCTTCAGCAGGAACAGATTTCACTCTACTCAACCGTGTTCGCCAATACGCTTTTGTTTACCATTATCTGTGGATTTATAGTTAGTGGTGTACGCAAAAAAATAAATGTCTACGATGCTTTTATCGAAGGGGCTAAAGAAGGCTTTAAAACCGCCATAACCATCATACCCTACCTTATTGCTATCCTTGTAGGCATTGGTGTATTCCGTGCTTCCGGAGCAATGAATTTTGTAATTGAAGGGGTTAAATTTGGCATAGGGTCTCTTGGTATTGACACTGAATTTGTGGGGGCTTTGCCTACCATACTAATGAAACCGCTTAGCGGAAGCGGCGCACGCGGTATGATGCTGGACGCGATGAATACTTACGGGGCTGATTCGTTTGTAGGCCGGCTTGCCTGCACTGCTCAGGGTGCTTGCGACACTACATTCTATGTGGTTGCCTTGTACTACGGAAGCGTAGGTATCCGCCACACTCGTTACACGGTGCAATGTGCGTTACTGGCAGATTTGGCTGGTGCCATTGCTGCCATTGTTCTTGCTTATTTATTCTTTTCTCATACTTAATACTTAAAAATGGCAATAGCTTATTATGCGGAAGAAGTAAAGCTTCCCGCAATAAAAAAGAAAGCGGTTGGCGACTGGATCAGGAAAGTGGCCGCCCTGTATGGAAAGAGAGCCGGCGATATCAGCTACATCTTCTGTTCGGATGAAAAGATTCTGGAGGTAAACAAACAATATCTTCAGCACGATTATTATACAGATATTATCACCTTTGATTATTCGGAAGGAACTAAAATATCCGGAGATTTGTTTATTAGTTTAGATACTGTAAAAAGTAACTCGGACATGTTTGGTACGAATTACGTGGAAGAGCTGCACCGTATCATTATTCACGGTGTTTTACATCTTTGCGGAATTAACGACAAAGGTCCGGGAGAAAGAGAGATTATGACGGCAAAAGAGAACGAAGCTCTCACCTTGCTCTCCGAAGAAGACAGGAAAGCTTAAGGCTTTTACTGCATTCAATCAACTGATTATCAATCAATAAGATATATTTCTATATTTATAGAGCGATATAACAAAAGGCAAAAAAATGAATTTTAAATACGACGTAATTGTTGTTGGTGCCGGACATGCAGGCTGTGAAGCCGCTGCTGCTGCTGCCAATATGGGCTCGAGAACACTTCTCATTACAATGGACATGAATAAAGTGGCTCAGATGAGTTGCAATCCGGCTGTTGGTGGTATTGCCAAAGGACAGATTGTACGCGAAATTGATGCCCTTGGGGGATATATGGGTATTGTGACAGACAATACTGCTATTCAATTCCGGATGCTTAACAGATCGAAAGGTCCGGCTATGTGGAGCCCGCGTGCCCAGAGTGACCGTGCTAAATTTATTCAGGAGTGGCGTGGGATATTAGAAAACTTACCGAACCTATACATGTGGCAGGATGCTGTTCGCGAACTCATTGTTGAGGACGGACGCGTTTGCGGAGTAATAACAAATATGAATGTTGAGTTTCGGGCAGGTGCGGTAGTACTTACCAATGGAACTTTTCTTAATGGACTCATCCATATCGGACGGACCAAACTGGGCGGCGGACGTATGTCTGAACCAGCTTCTTTCGGTCTGACCGAACAACTGGTTAGCCTGGGGATGGAAGCCGGAAGGATGAAAACAGGGACTCCGGTTCGTATCGACGGACGAACTGTTCACTTTGAAGACACAACAGAACAAAAAGGGGAAAGCGACTTTCATAAGTTTTCTTATCTCGATTTTGAGCCCCGCAGACTCAAGCAACTTAGCTGCTGGATGCTCTACACAAACAAAGCAGTTCATGATGTTCTGCGAAGTGGGTTAGGCGATTCGCCTATGTACAATGGACAGATACAAAGTATAGGACCGCGCTATTGCCCCAGCATTGAAACCAAGATTGTAACGTTTGCCGACAAAACCCAACATCAACTGTTTTTGGAACCTGAAGGAGAAACAACACAGGAATATTACTTGAATGGTTTTTCCTCTTCTCTCCCACTCGACATTCAGTTGCGTGCGCTGAAAGAAATTCCGGCTTTCCGGGATGTTCATATTTATCGTCCGGGATATGCAATAGAATATGACTTCTTTATGCCTACCCAGCTACATCATTCGCTGGAGACGAAGCTGATTAAAAATCTATTTTTCGCAGGACAAATAAACGGAACCACAGGTTACGAAGAAGCGGGTGGACAAGGGATCATTGCCGGTATAAATGCTCACATTGGCTGCCACGGAGGAGAACCTTTTATCCTTGGCCGCGACGAGGCTTATATCGGTGTTCTTATTGACGACCTGGTAACAAAGGGTGTAGACGAACCATACCGCATGTTCACTTCCCGGGCTGAATATCGGATTCTGCTTCGTCAGGACGATGCGGATATGCGTCTTACAGAAAGAGCTTATGAAATTGGGTTAGCGAAGGCCGACCGTCTGGAGCTGCTAAAAGAAAAGAAAGCACAACGCGACGCGGTATTGGAGTTTGCCAACAACTACTCCATCAAACCACAATATATCAACGACGGACTGGAAGCATTAGGTATTACGGCCCTTAAACAAGGGTGTAAGCTAATAGACCTTATTACTCGTCCACAGCTTACTATTAATTCTCTGGCGGAATTGATCCCCGCCTTTAAGCAGATGCTTGATAAGCTACCTGCCTCGCGCAAGGAAGAGATTATTGAAGCGGCAGAAATCAAGATAAAATACGACGGATACATTCGTCGCGAGCAAGTGATAGCCGACAAAATAAACCGATTGGAACACATTAAGATTAAAGGAAAAATTGATTACAATGAAATCCAGTCTCTATCTACAGAAGCCAGACAGAAGCTAACTAAAATAGACCCGGATACCATTGCTCAGGCAAGCCGCATTCCGGGAATTTCCCCAAGTGACATCAACATTCTTTTGGTACTTTTAGGAAGATAAATAGGGTAATTGTTCCACGTGAAACTTAACAATTAAGAATTAAGAATGGGCAAAGAAACAATAAAAACAATAAAGGGAAATCTGGTTGACATAATTAACCGTGAAACCTATGGAGCCTCCATTACGCTAAAAGATGGTAAGATTTTTCATATACAGAAGACAGGATCAGTAGAAAATCAATATATACTTCCGGGATTTATTGATGCTCATGTTCATATTGAAAGCAGCATGTGTACACCGGCCAACTTCGGGGCGGCTGCATGCAAACATGGAACAATTGGAATCGTTGCTGATCCCCATGAAATTGCGAATGTATTAGGAGTTGAGGGCATCGATTTCATGGTCAACAACGCCGAGGGACTTCCTTTCTATTATTGGATAGGTGTTCCGTCGTGTGTACCTGCTACCCCATTTGAATCTTCCGGTGCAATTATCGATGCGGCTACCACCAAAACATTACTCCAAAGAGACGACCTGCATTTCCTGGCAGAAATGATGAACTATCCAGGCGTATTAGGAAACGATGCCGAAGTAATAAATAAAATAAAAGCTGCACAAGAAACCGGCAAGCCGATAGACGGTCATTTCCCTAATGGTAAAGGGGAGGTTTTATCTGACTACATACAAAAAGGAATTAGCACAGATCACGAATGCTCGACCCTTGAAGAAGGCGAAGAAAGATGCAGACAAGGAATGTTCGTTCAAATACGTGAAGGCAGTGCAGCCAAAAACTTTAATGCACTCCATCCACTTATTAAAGAATTTCCAGATAAAGTGATGTTATGCAGTGACGACATTCACCCAAACACGTTGTTGGAACGTCATATAAACGGACTTGTAAAACGGGCTCTCGATCTTGGTTATGATCTGTATGATGTATTACGGGCCTCTTCGTACAATCAGGCAAAGCATTACGGCATGCCGATTGGTTTCCTGCAAGAAGGAGATTCGGCCGATTTTATTATCATTGACGATCTTAAAGCGCTGAACATAAAAGAGACCTTTGTAAAAGGAAAATGTATATACAATGGAAAAAATATTCATTTTCCAGCAAAGGAGGTAGTTCCGATAAACAAATTTCATGCTCAGCCAATCACGATGAAAGAACTGGAGGTAAAAGCCATTTCAGATAAGATGCGGGTTATAGTATGCACGGACGGGAACCTGGATACTTCGGAAGAAATTGTTTCTCCTGCAGTAAAAGAAGGAATGGCAATTTCTGATACTTCAACCGATATTATTAAGATCGTGGTAGTAAATCGTTACCAAAAAGCACCCCTATCCATTGGATTCATAAAAGGGACCGGATTAAAACGGGGAGCGGTAGCCCAAAGCATAACTCACGACAGTCACAATATAATCGCTATAGGGTGTACAGACGAAGAGCTGGCAAAAGCAATTAACGAAGTCATCTTACAGCAAGGAGGAATAACTGTAGTAAATGGAACAGAGACAACTACACTGTCACTGCCAATAGCCGGACTGCTAAGTCCGCTTCCTCTCGATGAAATCGATGCTACTTACAGAATTCTTGAAAGCAAAATGCAGGATCTGGGCTCTACATTAAGCTCATTGCAGATGACACTCGCCTTTATGAGTCTGCTTGTTATTCCTTCGTTAAAACTAGGCGACAAAGGGCTTTTTAACGGTGATAAATTTAGTTTTACCACGTTATTCGTATGACAAAAGAAAGGGATACAAACTTCTCGTCTCTATTGGCAATACTTCCCGAAAAACCGGGATGTTACCAATACTACGATGAAAAGGGAACAATTATATATGTCGGAAAAGCGAAGAACCTAAAACGACGGGTTAACTCATACTTTAACAAAGAACACGACAATAATAAGACGAGGGTACTTGTAAAGCACATCCGGGAAATTAAATATATTGTTGTAGATACGGAAGAAGATGCTCTTTTGCTTGAGAATAATCTGATCAAAGAGTATCATCCAAGGTATAATGTACTGCTTAAAGACGACAAAACCTACCCTTCCATCGTTATCAAGAACGAGTATTTTCCCCGAGTATTTCAAACAAGAAATATCGTTCGGGACGGATCTCAATACTTTGGTCCGTATCCATCGTTGTTTACTGCAAAGGTCATGCTTCATCTGATTAAAGAACTATATCCAATTCGCACTTGCAAATACCCGTTAACACCCGAATCCATCGCTCAGGGAAGATATAAAGTTTGCCTGGAGTATCATATTAAACGCTGCCTGGGTCCATGCGAAGGACTTCAGTGTTCGGCAGACTACAATAGAAATATAGGAGAAATTAAAGAAATTTTAAAGGGAAACATCTCGACTGTAAGTAAAATACTCTACGATGAAATGCAGCAACTTGCCTCAGAACTTCGTTTCGAAGAAGCACAAAAGGTAAAAGAGCGCTACCTTGCCATAGAGAATTACAGATCAAAATCGACCGTAGTAACCCCTTCTTTGCACAACATCGACGTGTTTTCTTTCGATGAAAACGAACGTTCTGCCTATATCAACTACCTTCATATCGGAAACGGAGCCATCGTACAAGCCTATACCTTCGAGTACAAAAAAAGGTTAGACGAGGCTAAAGAAGAGCTATTAGGGCTAGGGATAATTGAAATGCGTACCCGATTTAAGAGTCAGGCACGCGAAATAATAGTACCTTTTCTTCCGGATATAGAGCTTATGAACCAGGTTTCTTTCTTTATTCCTCAAAAAGGAGACAAGAAAAAACTGCTGGATCTGTCCCTTCAGAACGTTAAACAATTTAAAGTAGACAGGCTAAAACAGGCCGAAAAGCTGAATCCGGAACAACGCACCACGCGCATCCTAAGTACCATGCAAAAAGACCTGCACATGCATGAATTACCAATGCATATTGAGTGTTTCGACAACTCAAATATCCAGGGAACAAATCCGGTAGCAGCCTGCGTTGTATTTAAAAAAGCCAAACCGGCAAAGAAAGATTACCGTCACTTTCATATTAAAACAGTGGAAGGTCCGGACGATTTTGCATCCATGATAGAAGTTGTTACCCGCCGTTATACCCGATTAAAGGAAGAAGAGGCTCCCCTGCCCCAACTAATCATCATTGACGGTGGAAAAGGACAGCTTAATGCCGCAACCGAAGTGCTACGGGAACTGGACTTGCTTGGCAAAATCACCATTGTAGGATTAGCAAAACGGCTCGAAGAAATCTTCTTTCCGGGTGATCCAATCCCCTTAATTCTGGATAAAAATTCGGAAACACTGAAAGTAATACAGCAATTACGAGACGAAGCGCACCGATTCGGAATAACATTCCACCGTTCGCTTCGAAGCAAAAAGCAGACTATTTCCGAATTAGATCTCATAAAAGGGATCGGGGAAAAGACAAAAGTTGTACTTTTGAAGCAATACAAAAGCGTAAAGCGAATTCGCGAGGCATCGCAAGAAGAGCTAAGGCAACTGATTGGAGTGGCCAAAACAAACGTATTGCTTGAAGGATTAAAGATAATAAAAGAGAAATAGGTTGCTATGAGAACAGTTATACAACGGGTAAAGCATGCTTCAGTTACCATCGATGGAAAGGTAAAATCCGAAATTGGAAGTGGGCTGTTGGTCCTGTTAGGTATCGAAGACCGGGACACTGAAGAGGACGTCGTTTGGCTTACTAAAAAGGTGGTTAATCTACGGATATTCGACGATGAAAACGGCGTAATGAACCGCTCTGTCTTAGAATCGAACGGGGATATATTGGTTGTAAGTCAGTTTACACTGCACGCGTCGACCAAAAAAGGGAACCGTCCATCCTACATTAAAGCTTCCAAACCCGACAAAGCCATACCGATGTATGAGTCTTTTTGCGAAGAAATGGGGCTTGAACTTGGCAAACCTGTTGGAACAGGAATATTTGGAGCAGACATGAAGGTATCATTACTTAACGACGGACCGGTTACAATCGTTATCGACTCTCAAAACAAAGAATAAAATGGAAAATATTACCATTAATGACGCCCAGAAACTAGTGGATAATTGGATTAAAACCTATGGTGTCCGCTATTTTAACGAGCTTACGAATATGACTATTCTTACCGAAGAAGTAGGCGAACTTGCGCGAATCATGGCTCGAACCTATGGCGAACAATCCTTTAAGGAAAGCGACAAGAACCGTGATTTAGGCGATGAAATGGCAGATGTTCTATGGGTATTGCTCTGCCTTGCAAATCAAACAGGCGTAGATCTGACAGAAGCATTTCGCAAAAATCTGGAAAAGAAAACGACAAGAGATAAAGAAAGACATCAAAACAATTCAAAATTATAAAAATGGACAAGTATCAGGAAGCATTCAGTAAATACGCGGCTCCCCTACCCGACGAGAAAATATCGGCTCAGGTAAATGCCCTAATAGAAAAGAATTCTCAGGCGAACTTTACGCCTGAAGTTTTAAAAGTAATCCACGGATGCATCGATTTAACCTCATTGACCAGTCTCGACAGCAAAGAGAGCATATGGAAACTGGTAGATAGCGTAAACGATTTTGAAGGAACCCGTCCAGACGTTCCCAATGTGGCGGCTATTTGTACCTATCCTCTTTTTATTGATACCGTAAAACAGGCACTGACCGCGCAGGACGTAGCCATCGCATCGGTTGCAGGAGGATTCCCTTCATCGCAGACATTCACCGAAATAAAGATTGCTGAAACAGCGTTAGCGGTAGCAGACGGTGCAGATGAAATAGATGTTGTGATGAATCTCGGCTACTTCATGGAAGAAAATTACGAAGAACTTTCGGAAGAACTTTCAGAACTGAAAGATACATGCCGGGATTCGAAACTAAAGGTAATTCTGGAGACAGGCGCATTGGCAACTGCCAACAACATTCAACGGGCTACTGTAATGGCTCTTTACAGCGGAGCCGATTTCATTAAAACTTCAACAGGAAAAGGATATCCGGGAGCTACACCTGAAGCAGTATTTACAATCTGTGAAACCATCCGTGCCTACCATACACTAACAGGAAAGAAAGTGGGAATTAAAATTGCCGGAGGCGTACGTACAGCAGAAGAAGCTGTTCAATATTATACCATTGTTAAGGAGAAACTGGGTGAAGATTGGTTGAATAAGGAATTGTTCCGTATAGGTGCAAGCAGCCTTGTAAAAGATATTGAAAACCGTTTGGGAAAATAAAGAGGAATAGTTGCTGACTACTCATCAAAAAAGTCAGCAAAACATATAGAATAAAAGAGGGTAATCAGACATCTGATCCACCCTCTTTTTATTTTGTACGTTCAATAATATAGTCTGCAAGTAAAATCAAGGCAGCTTTCGCTTCTGAATCCGGAAAACTGGTAAGGATATCAACAGCTTTGGCGTGATACTCTTTCATGCACTTGGAGGCATACTCTATTCCACCATTATTAATAGCAAAGGCAATAAGCATTTCTATCTGTTCCTGCGTGAATTCCTTTTTACGCAACAAATCCATGTACAAGGCAACAGCAGAAGGATCTGCAGTCTTTAAAGCATAAAGCAATGGTAAGGTAACTTTCCCTTCGCGAATATCATTCCCGGTAGGTTTTCCTAAGTCCTCATTTTTATAATAGTCGAAAATATCATCCTTTATTTGAAAACAGTAACCAAGATATTCGCCAAAAAGCTTACTTTTTTCGATAATTTCGGCAGGAGCATCGGCACAAATGGCACCGGTTTCGGTACATGCCGCCAACAAGGTAGCCGTCTTCTTTTTAATTACCTGCATATACGCCTCCTCATCCACAATAGATTCTTCGGCAGTCTCCAGCTGTTTGATCTCCCCTTCGGAAAGATCGCGTCCAAGATTAGAAACAATGGATATAATCTGAAGATTGCGGGTTTTAATGGCACGGATAAGTGCGGAAGAAAGAATATAATCGCCAACCAACACAGAAATGCGGTTATCAAAAATCGCATTCAGAGAAGGTAAACCTCTCCTCTCCTTGGTTTCATCAATTACATCGTCATGAATCAACGTCGCGGTATGAAGCAGCTCAAGCAGAACCGCTACATTTATGGTGTTATCTGTAATCTTCCCACACGCTTTAGCTGTCAGAAGTACCAGCAACGGACGGACATGTTTACCAACTGCATGCTGGATCTGGTCGATAGCCGACTGCAATCTGCGTGTCTCACTTTTAAGAGAATCAGCAAATTCATCATTAAATTGCAGAAACTCCTTAGCTACCGGCTCCTCTATTTTACTACGTGTATTCATACTAAGCTTCAAAGATATGCAAAAGTAGCAAAAACTTACAAGTAAGCGAGAAATTTCGTACATTTACCGAAGTTTATGTTTCTAAAACGTGTTAAAACGATGAAGCTTTTCCTCATAGATGCCTACGCGCTGATCTACAGATCATATTACGCCTTTATTAAAGCCCCACGTATCAACTCCAAAGGAATGAATACGTCGGCCATATTTGGTTTTATAAATATTCTCGAAGATGTATTAAGGCGTGAAAATCCGACGCACATAGCTGTGGGATTCGATCCATCGGGTCCGACTTTCCGTCACGAAGCCTTTGAACAATACAAGGCTCAAAGGGAAGAATCTCCCGAAGTAATCAGGCAGTCGGTTCCCATTATAAAAGACATTATCAAAGCTTATAACATTCCCATACTTGAGGTTCCCCGTTATGAAGCGGATGATGTTATAGGAACAATTGCCAAACAAGCCGAACAAGAAGGCTTCGAGGTGTACATGATGACTCCCGATAAAGACTATGGTCAGCTGGTGAGCGAACATATATTTATGTACCGTCCTAAGTTTGGCGGAGGCTACGAGACTATGGGTATTCCGGAGGTGTTGGCTAAATACGACCTTACCTCCACCGAACAGGTAATCGATTTACTTGGACTCATGGGGGACTCGTCCGATAATATTCCCGGTTGTCCGGGAGTCGGAGAAAAGACAGCCCAGAAATTACTTGCCGAGTTCGGGAGCATTGACAATTTGCTGGCTAACACCGACCAACTAAAAGGAGCCCTTAAAAAGAAGGTCGAAGAGAACAAAGAACAAATTATATTCTCCCGTTTTCTGGCTACCATCAAAATAGATGTTCCCATTCAGTTCGATGCCAAAGGTTGTATTCGGGAAAATCCAGATACAGAAAAATTAAGGGAAATTTACACTAATTTAGAATTAAGAGGCTTTCTCACTAAACTGGAAGGAGAAGCTCCAAAACCTGTAAACAAGGCTCCGATTCAAGGCGATCTCTTTGCGATATTTACGGACGAGGTAACGGAAGAAGAAAAATATTCAAATCTCAGAGACATAAAAAGCACCTCGCACACATATCATCTTGTTGATAATGAAGACAAAAGACAGTCATTAGGGTCGTTTTTGGCGAGTCAGGATTATTTTGCTTTTGACACAGAGACCGACAGTATAGATCCCCTCACTGCCGGATTAGTAGGAATGTCGTTTGCCGTGAAGGAAAATGAAGCCTGGTATGTACCTGTACCGGCAAATTATGACGAAGCAAAGAAAGTTGTCGGTCATTTTGCCGAGGCACTGCAAAATAAAAAAATTCAGAAGATCGGACAAAATATCAAATTCGATATGGTTGTACTGCGCAAGTACGATGTGAAGGTAAGCGGTCCTCTTTTCGATACCATGATCGCCCATTACCTTCTCAATCCGGAATTGCACCACAACATGGATTACTTGTCGGAAACCTATTTGAAATATAAACCGGTCTCCATAGAAACACTGATCGGACCGAAAGGAAAAAATCAGTCGACCATGCGCGACGTTCCTGTGGAACAAGTGGCAGAATATGCAGCGGAAGATGCCGATATAACATTGCAGCTTAAAAACTACTTTGCCCCAGTCTTAAAAAAAGAAGGACTTGAGTCGCTCTTCTTCGATATGGAGATGCCACTCATCTACGTGCTCGAGGAAATTGAAATAACAGGGATCACCCTCGACATTGAAGCACTTAAGCAATCCTCACGGACACTCACGGCAGCACTTATATCCCTCGAAGAAGAAATCTATGCGCTGGCAGGCATGCCTTTCAATATCAATTCCACCAAACAAGTGGGTGAAATACTTTTCGATCGGTTACAGATAATGGACAAGGCAAAGAAAACCAAGACCGGCAACTACACAACCAACGAAGAGACCCTTGAGAAGTTACGGTCAAAACATCCTATAATAGGTAAACTGCTTGAGTACCGGGGTATAAAGAAACTGCTTAGCACCTACATCGATTCTTTGCCTGAGCTTATTAATCGTAAAACAGGCAAAATACACACCTCGTTCAACCAAACGGTAACAGCTACAGGTAGATTGTCGTCAAGCAATCCAAACTTGCAGAACATTCCGATACGTGACGAAATGGGGAAAGAGATACGGAAAGCCTTTACGGCCGACAATGCAGATTGTTTGTTTTTCTCTGCCGACTATTCCCAAATCGAACTTCGGATTATGGCTCACCTTAGCGAAGACCCCAACATGATAGAGGCATTCAACAGCGGAGCGGATATTCATGCGGCTACTGCAGCTAAAATATACAATGTACCCTTGGAAATGGTAACAAGCGATATGCGAAGAAAGGCCAAAACGGCCAACTTCGGAATTATCTATGGAATCTCGGTATTTGGCTTATCCGAGCGCCTCACCATCCCTCGGGGTGAAGCAAAAGAACTTATTGATGGGTACTTTCAGACCTATCCGCGTATCAAAGCCTATATGGATGAATGTATCCAACTGGCAAAAGAAAAGGGATATGTGGAAACTATATTTAAACGTAAACGCTTCCTCCCGGATATTAATTCAGGGAATGCCGTTGTACGCGGATATGCCGAACGAAACGCCATCAATGCCCCTATTCAGGGAAGTGCCGCCGACATTATCAAGATGGCCATGGTACGAATATTCGAACGTTTCGAAGAAGAAAACCTGAAAAGCAAGATGGTTCTTCAGGTACATGACGAACTCAACTTTAATGTTTATAAAGACGAAATGGCAAAGGTGAAAAAGATCGTTCTGGAAGAAATGGAGGGCGCTTACAAGCTCAGAGTTCCTCTCATTGCCGACTGTGGCGAGGGTTTCAACTGGCTTGAAGCCCATTAACTTACACCCTATGCGGATGCAAAAAGAATATTTAGTATCTTTGCACCCTCAAATAGAGACGTATATACTAAAAATCGACTAATATAATGGCATTACAATGTGGCATTGTAGGCTTACCCAACGTTGGGAAGTCTACTTTATTCAACTGTTTATCGAATGCGAAGGCCCAATCGGCTAACTTTCCGTTTTGTACAATCGAACCCAATGTGGGGGTGATTACTGTTCCCGACGAACGTCTTACCATATTGGCCGAATTGGTTCATCCAAACCGGATTGTTCCTACAACGGTCGAGATCGTGGATATTGCTGGTCTGGTAAAAGGCGCCAGCAAAGGAGAAGGATTAGGAAACAAGTTCCTTGCAAACATTCGTGAGACCGATGCCATCCTGCATGTATTACGTTGTTTCGACGACGATAATATCACTCACGTGGACGGATCTGTGAATCCTGTGCGCGACAAGGAAATTATCGACTATGAGTTGCAGCTAAAAGACCTTGAAACCATTGAGTCCCGCATATCCAAAGTGCAAAAACAGGCACAGACCGGCGGCGACAAGCAAGCGAAAATGATGTACGAGGTACTTGTAAAATATAAGGAAGCTCTTGAGCAGGGAAAAAGTGCGCGAACAGTAACTTTCGATACGAAAGATGAACAAAAGCTTTCCCGCGAACTATTTCTGTTAACAAGCAAGCCGGTAATGTATGTTTGCAACGTGGATGAAGCAAGCGCCGTAAGCGGAAACAAATACGTTGAACAGGTACGCGAGGCAGTAAAAGACGAAGACGCGGAGATTCTCGTTGTAGCGGCTAAGATCGAATCCGAAATCGCGGAGTTCGAAACCTACGAAGAACGTTCCATGTTCCTGTCAGAAATAGGTTTGGAAGAATCCGGCGTAGCCCGTCTTATCAAATCAGCTTATAAACTGCTTAACCTGGACACTTATTTTACGGTAGGAGTACAGGAAGTTCGTGCCTGGACTTTCCTTAAGGGAAGCAAGGCGCCTCAATGCGCAGGTGTAATCCACACCGACTTTGAGAAAGGCTTTATACGTGCCGAAGTTATCAAATACAAAGATTTTATCGCACTGAAATCGGAAGCCGCCGTTAAGGAAGCTGGAAAGATGAGTGTGGAAGGAAAAGAATATGTGGTGGAAGATGGCGACATTATGCACTTCCGCTTTAACGTATAAAACGCGATACCCTCTGTCATACTAGTTGACAGGGGGTATTGTTTTCATATCCGATATACAGCAAAACAACGTTACTGAACATTCCTTTTGAAAGCCGTTATATACCCTCATCAATATAAAAGGCAATCAGCTGGTTAATATCACCTTACGACAACTATTTTTTAATTATATTTTCAAGATATAATTAAAAAATATCCTGAATATTCTAAATTTGCATTCAAAACAAAAATAATTAACTACAGATGAAAATTAATACTCTGTTAAGCGTATTCGCACCGAAAGATGTTAAATTTTTCCCTTTGCTTGACGAAGCAACCTCTATCCTTGTACAATCATCCGTTTTGTTAAAAGAGCTTTTCTCCACAGAAAATCCTGAACGCAGAAATGAGTTATGTCGCCTTATCAAAGCTGAAGAAGTGAAGGGGGATAAGATCACTAAACAGACTTTCAAGGCATTAAATGACACATTCCTTACTCCATTCGACAGGGAAGACATTCATGAATTGGCAGATATTCTGGACGATGTAATTGATATAATTAACCGATGCGGACAAAAGGTACTTCTTTATTCGCCTAAAACGTTAAACAAGAATTCGGCTTTGCTGGTTGATATCATTCAGAAAGGATGTTTAGAATTGCAACTTGCCGTGAATGAATTGCAAAACCTCAAGAAAACAGATGCTCAGTTACGCAACCACTGCCGTGAAATCAAGAGATTGGAAGAAGAGGCTGATGGAATTTATGAAACAGCTATCATGAGCCTTTTTAAGGAAGAAACGAGTTCGGTCGAACTCATTAAAATGAAAGAAATTACGCAAGAGCTTGAAAAGGCTGTGAATAAAATAAACAGTACCGGAAAGGTAATCAAGTCCATCTTAGTAAAATACGCCTGATAATCCAGAATAAATATGACGCTACTAATTATTGTAATAGTTTTAGGAATAATATTCGATTTTATCAACGGATTTCATGATGCTGCCAATTCAATAGCCACGATTGTAACAACACGTGTGCTTACCCCCTTTCAGGCGGTTCTTTGGGCAGCAGCGTTTAATTTTCTTGCCTTTTTTGTTGCTAAGTATGTGATTGGCGAATTTGGTATTGCCGATACTGTGGCTAAAACAGTAATACGCGAATACATAACACTGCCTATCATTCTCTCAGGACTTGTTGCGGCTATCAGCTGGAACCTGCTTACCTGGCGTCTTGGAATACCTTCTTCCTCCTCGCATACGCTTATCGGAGGATTTGCGGGAGCTGCCATTGCAGGAGCAGGGATACAATCTATACATGGAGCTACCATCATTAAGATTGCTTCTTTTATTGTATTGGCACCGCTTGTAGGTATGATAATTTCTTCCATCATTACCATCGGAGTACTATGGCTGTTCAAAAACGTAAATAACCGCAAAGCTGAAAAGACTTTCAAGCGCTTGCAATTGGTCTCGTCCGGGTTATTCAGTCTTGGTCATGGGATGAACGACTCGCAGAAAGTAATGGGTATTATTGCCACTGCAATGATCGCTGCAGGCGAACTTGACTCAGTAAATGCGATGCCCGACTGGGTACCTTTAACCTGCTTCGCGGCCATCGGTATCGGAACAATGGCCGGAGGATGGCGTATTGTAAAAACAATGGGAACAAAAATAACCAAGGTAACTTCTCTTGAAGGGGTTTGTGCGGAGACTGCCGGTGCAACCACCCTGTTTATCACCGAATTTCTTAAGATCCCAGTAAGTACAACCCACACCATTACAGGTGCAATTATGGGTGTAGGCGCTGTAAAAAGACTTTCGGCTGTACGATGGGGCGTTACCATCAATCTGCTTTGGGCATGGATACTTACCATTCCTGTGAGTGCCGCTCTGGCTGCGCTCATTTATCTGCTGATAGATTTTTTGGGAGTAAAGTAGAGAAGCTATTTCGGATTTAAATCTGACACAATTATAGGCGGAGATAATACCAATTGGTATACCTCCGCTTTTCTTTTCTTGCATTTTTGTTCTGATTACTGAATTATCCGGGTAAAAACCGTAATATTGTATTCGTATGGAATACATTTTTTTAATAGCAGCATTCAACGCATTCTTCTTTGCCGTATTAGTCTGGCAGAAAAAGCCCACGGCTTTTCGGGATAGAATACTAATAAGCTGGCTCCTCTATTTAGGAGCCTATACGGGTTGTTATGCTTTCTATTCGTCGTATATCTTTAGGTTTCACCCAATTCTATCTGCGGCTTTCATTTCGCTTTTTCTACTTCATGGCCCCTTTATGTATCTGTATTCTTCGGCGTTGGTAACAGAAAAAAGTAAGCTATCAAGGAAAGAGCTGCTTCATTTTGTTCCATTTCTGATTTTCAATGTATACCTGGCTGTTGCTTCACAAATTCCCTCCATGGTTAAGGGTGTGAACATGACATATGTGGACAATCAGACAGAGCCATCGTCTTTTCTTCTATTTTTTCTTACTATAACAGCTCTTTCGGGACCTATTTATTTCCTTCAAACCATACGCCTGCTTCGCAAGCATAACGTCAATATATTCAACAACTTCTCGTTTACAGAAGAAATTGACCTCTATTGGCTAAGAAAACTTGTATTAATCTTCGGCATTGTCTGGTCTGCACTGATTGCTGTAGTGATTATTCACCATGGTTTTTATCTGTTTTCATCTACATTTTGTACAAACGGACTCTTTCTGCTACTATCTGTATTTATTATCCTGATCGGTTACTTTGGATTGAAGCAACGTACCATATTCGTCCAACCGTTACCATCCCAGGCATTAGAAGCCACGGAGCAGACAGTTAAATATGCCGGTTCTTCCTTGAAACCGGAAGAGGCAGAGGCCTATGCCGAAAAAATCAGAATATTTATGCAATCGGGCAAACCCTTTCTGGATCCTAATTTAACGCTAGCACAGCTTTCGGATGCATTGGAAATCCCTTCCCATTACCTTTCGCAAGTAATAAACGAGGTATTCGGACTTAATTTTTTCAATTTTGTAAACGGTTACAGGGTAGAAGAAGTAAAACTAAGGATACTTAATCCCAAATACGACAGCTTCTCTGTGCTGGGTATTGCCCTGGAGTGTGGCTTCAACTCGAAGACAGCTTTTAATCGCATATTTAAGAATATGACAGGATTAACACCTACGGAGTACAAAAAGGCCAACAGCCACCAAAGTATACATCTATAAATTGGCACTCATAGTGTGTCTGAAATAAGTCCCACTTGTTAAAGTGGGGCGATTCGGTCTTATTGTTCGGCTACTTTTGTCGTAGAAACATTTAAAAACGATTAAAAGTATGAGAACAAAAATGAAATTTCAGATTACTCCGATTCAATCCAAAGGATTAGTTCAACGCTTGTCTTCCAGCGTAAGAGTCTTACTTGTAACAGTTGCTTTATCCTTGTTTGCAGTATCTCCTGCCTTTGCCCATTGCGATTCTTACGATGGCCCTGTTGTTAAAGATGCGCTTCGGGCGCTTGATACGAACAACGTAGAGTTGGTGTACAAATGGATAAATACGGCACAGGAAGCCGAAATAGGAGCGCTGTTTACTAAAACATATAACCTAAAAAAGGGTGATAAGGAGATATATAATTTGGTAGAGAAACACTTTCTTGAAACGCTGATTCGCCTGCATCGTGCAACAGAAGGTTTTGGTTTCGACGGAATCAAACCGGTCGGCAGTGCTAAACCCATTGTTCAATTAAGCGACAAGGCTATTGAAACTGGTAGCGTAGATAATCTTATCACACAATTGAACAGTCATATCGCAAAGGTTGTGCAAGATAAATACAACGCTGTTAAGGAGCTGGACAAAGTTAAAAATGAATCTCCCGAAAAAGGGCGTGCTTATGTAAAAGCTTATGTAGGGTACACGCACTCGTTGGAAGCCATTCATGATATTGTTGAGAAAGTAGCTTCAGGACATGCAGAGCATGCACATTAAACTACGTTTAATTTTTTACTTATTTTAATCGAGCGGATAGCCTGAATTGAGTTCAGCTATCCGCTTTTTCTATTTCTTTTTTTGTATGTTTGTGTACATTCTTAATTCTTGTGTATTATGAAACGAATACTTTGTGCCATGGGTTGTTCTCTCATTCTTAGTGCTGCAAGTGCCCAGCAACAGCAAGTTACCAGCATTTTGGAGATTCTGGAAGTCGAAACCGGAACGCGTACCGTTGTAAAGGAGTTTCCTTACCTGATAGAAGCTCCTAACTGGACTACAGACGGGCAATGGCTTGTTTATAACAGCGGGGGTAAATTGTATAAGCTTGCGCCCGATCAACCGGGTGAGCCTGTGAATATCTGTACGGGATTTGCTACCCGTTGCAACAACGACCATGTGCTGTCGGCCGATGGGAAACAGATTGCCATCAGTCACGGTACAAAAGAAGACGGACGGTCTCGCATCTATACACTACCCATCGAAGGGGGTATTCCCAGACTAATTACGCCGCTGGCTCCTAGTTACCTGCACGGGTGGTCGCCCGACGGTAAGCAACTGGCCTATTGTGCCGACCGAAACGGGAATTACGATGTGTATGTAATACCTGCCGAAGGGGGCGAAGAGGTACGGTTGACCACCGCCGACGGACTGGACGACGGACCTGAATATTCGCCGTGCGGACAATACATCTGGTTCAATTCGGTACGAAGCGGACTCATGCAGGTATGGCGCATGAAAGCAGATGGAAGCGAACAAACACAGCTAACTTTCGATGAGACCCGCAATGCCTGGTTCCCTCACATATCGCCCAACGGACAACAAGTGCTTTATATTGCCTATCAAAAAGGGGATTTAAAGCCCTCAGAACACCTTGCCAACAAGAATGTGGAACTTCGTATCATGCCGGCGCAAGGAGGCGAACCAAAAACGCTGGTGAAGCTTTTTGGCGGACAAGGAACCATAAACGTTAATTCATGGTCGCCCGACAGTAAAAAGGTGGCCTTTGTAAGCTATAAACTGAAGTAGGCTTGCTCCTACTCTTCCCTTTCGAAACGGGCTTCCTTCATACGCGACATCAGTTCGGGCGCAGCTCTGAAGTTGACCGACTTAACGTGTATCGAGGCAGCCCGTATTTCTTCGGGCCTGTCTACCGACCGGTTGGCCTCGGCCGACAAGGAAAAAGTTCCCAGTCCATCGATGGAGACACTGTTTCCATTCAGCAATTCTTCTATAAGTTGTGATTTAATCTGCTCGATACAGCCCAGCATCTCGCCTTTAAGAAGGGGTGATCCTTTGGACAGCCTTTTGGCCAAAGCGGACGAATCCATATTCTGGTTGCGGATAATTCGGGGATAAAGACCTTTTCCACTGGAAGTAGACAAGTTATCGGGTCGTTTTGTCATGCGATACTTAATAGCCATAAAATCTGAAGGTTGTTTAAATTAGTATGTTATGCTTCAACAAAGTGTTGTTATTACAAGCATTCCGGGGTAAAGGTAGACAAATCTTTTAACATAAAAAATCACGATATAGGTGCAACATTCGCATACAACTTTGCATCTAAATTAGTATATTGTGGAACGTTTTCACAATAAACCATTAAAAAACCTTCTGCCCTATGGATGCAATAAAATTATTCAGCATGCTGGCATCACTCATTCCTTTTCAAGGCATTGTAAAGACCGGGAATGAAGTAGAAATATCCGATGCCGTAATTGTTAAGGAACTTCCCATCATGCACTTCAAAGGCGATATGGAACCGGGTGAGAAAAAAGTAATACGCTCGCAAAGGGAACTTGAATGGATGTTTAGTCCGGAAGACTTTGAATCGCTCTCTTTTCTTAAAGACATTGACTTCTCCAAATACAGTCTTCTTCTTGGCGTTGGCACTTACTTTAGTCAGGTTAAGGATATGCGGCATTCTTTTATCCGTATTGCAAAGAAACACTACGCCTATATGGTTAAAGTGGCCGGCGATATGATGCATCCGGATACCTTTATGTACGGCTCTATTGTAAGAAAGCTACCCAAAGGAGCCAAGGTTTCGTTTAAACTGGACGAACTCAATCCCTTTTAATCCTAAGTGAGTTCTTCTACTTGTTAACGGAAACAAACCGGAATTAGTTCGCAAACATGCTTGAGCTAAGGTTCGTCTTCGTTTATACTAAAGGCAAAGATAGTAAGTCTTGTATCGTGCGCCCATGGGGGCAAAAAAATACGCCCATGGGGGTATTTTTTTATCCCCATGGGCGCACGGCAGTAAAGTACCTGGAATGGACCTTAGTTCCTTCCAGTCTTATGCTTAAAGATTACTTCTTCTTTCCTAAAAGGAAACCTATCTTGAGTCCGGCAGTAAGCGTTAACGGTGTTGAACCGTCTGCTCCCAAAAAGCCATAATGCCAGGATTCGTTCTGCGGATTGTGCCCGAAACCGTATCCGACTCCGGCAAACAGATCCACCAAAAACACGTCATTAAACACCCATTGTTTACCACCTACAATCATAAAAGAGAGCATAGTCGTGTTGGCCTTGTCCTTAATTAATTTAGGATCATTGAAATCTCCGCTATAGGAATAGCGGTAATAGTCGGCCGTATAATGCAACAAGGTTACTTCGGGCTTAACATACGAACCTTTAAGAATATGGGAGTACCGATGACGGCGGTCGTACCAATCGGGCGAGGTTATGAACTTATACCCAAACTTAGCTACCGCACCAAAAGGATTAACATCATCCACATCCCTTCCTGCACCAATGATACCAAGTCCGAATTCCATGGACTGTCCCGGTTTCACGCTATGTTCGTAAGAAAAAATGGCGGCTCCCATCAAAGGAGAAAGGAAACTCAATTTTATGGCATCTTTACGTTGCGATTCGTAATTCTCCTTTCCGAACATAGAATCAGCAAAAGTCATCTCCTTTCCATTCTCAAAAACAATCTTGGAAACATTGTTTTTGTCTACCGAAAAGGTAAGGTTTTGCGAATAGGTATCCGTAGAATACTTAATCAGCTCCTCTCCTACTTCAACAATCTTACACGGAATAGTGTCTGTAGGGTTTTTACGATAAATCTTGTCTTGAGCAAAAAGAGTTCCGGAAGTAAGCAATGCAATTATTGCAAACAAATTGATTTTTAGTAATTTATTCATTTCTTTGGTTTTACAATTAGAATTAATGCTAAAAAAACGCCCATAATACATGTTCGAGGGGGACAAAGTAAGCACTTTCATTTAATTAATCGTACAAACAAAGAAGGAATTAACACAAAAAATCCTGATTATTCCTTTTCTACACAACAGCCGGCTTATTTGCCGGTTATTATTCGTTTGATATCACTTAGCTTATTAAGGGCCTCAAGGGGTGTAAGATTGTTTACATCCAGATTCTTTATTTCGTCGCGAACCTGCGAAAGAACAGGATCGTCCAGCTGGAAAAAGCTAAGCTGATAACCCTCGGCTTTGGCCGCAATTCCCTTTACGGGTTTCGTGGCAACACCTCCCTGACGATTCTCTGTTTCGAGCTGCTTCAGGATTTCGCCGGAACGTTTTACGATGCTTTTAGGCATACCTGCCATCTTTGCCACGTGGATACCAAAGCTGTGTTCGCTTCCTCCGGGAACCAGTTTGCGGAGGAAAATTACCTTGTTGCCTACTTCCTTTACCGACACATTGTAGTTTTTGATACGGTGAAAGGAGTGTTCCATTTCGTTCAATTCATGATAGTGCGTGGCAAAAAGGGTTTTGGCTCTGGCATTCGGGTGCTCGTGAATGTATTCTACGATGGCCCAGGCGATGGAGATTCCATCGTACGTACTTGTTCCGCGGCCCAGCTCATCAAACAGCACCAGACTTTTGGGTGAAAGGTTATTCAATATATCGGATGCTTCGTTCATTTCCACCATAAAGGTAGATTCGCCTACGGAAATATTATCGGAAGCACCAACCCGGGTAAATATCTTATCTACCAAACCTATACGGGCACTCTCGGCAGGAACAAAGGAGCCAATCTGTGCCATGAGGGTAATAAGGGCGGTCTGACGGAGCAAAGCCGACTTACCCGCCATATTGGGCCCGGTAATCATGATTATCTGCTGGTGTTCGTCGTCCAGATACACGTCGTTGGCAATATAGGGTTCACCCAATGGCAATTGCTTCTCGATAACCGGATGGCGGCCCGCCTTAATGTCGATCACATCCGACTCATTCACTTCCGGGCGCATATAGCGGTTGCTTTCGGCCGCTTTGGCAAAGGAAAGCAGACAGTCTATCCGGCCTATCAGGTTGGCATTGCCTTGAATCGGTGCGATGTATTCCATCAAGCAAAGCACCAGGTCGCCGAACAGACGTGTTTCCAGAGAAAGGATCTTTTCTTCGGCCCCCAGAATCTTTTCTTCGTACTCCTTGAGCTCCTGTGTGATATAACGCTCGGCGTTCACAAGCGTCTGTTTTCGTATCCATTCCGCCGGAACTTTATCTTTATGTGTGTTGCGGACCTCAATATAATACCCAAAAACGTTATTAAATGCTATTTTAAGGCTCGATATGCCCGTCAATTCTATTTCACGTTGCTGAATCCGCAGTAAATAATCTTTGCCCGAATAAGCCAGGCTACGGAGTTCGTCCAAATCAGTGTTCACTCCTTCCCGCATTACCCCGCCACGATTGATCTGCGAAGGTGCATCGGGATTGATCTCCTTTTCTATGCGATCGCGGATCAGCGCACAGGCATTGAGTTGTTCTCCAATCCGGCGAAGACTATCGTCATCGCTTTCCATGCAGGCTGTTTTAATCGGATCGATGGCCCGTAGTGCTACCTTAAGCTGTATCACTTCACGGGGCGACACACGGCCAACGGCCACTTTAGAGATAATGCGTTCCAAATCGCCTATAAGGTTAAGCTGCTCGTCAAGCAATTGCTTCAGGTCCGGGTGACGGAAAAAGTATTCCACCACATTCTGCCGGTCTTCAATGGGTTTCACGTCTTTCAGCGGAAACACTATCCACCGACGCAACATACGCGATCCCATGGGAGAAACCGTTTTATCCAATACTTGCAGCAGACTGGTTCCTTCGTCATTCATGGTACCCACCAGTTCCAGACTGCGCACCGTAAATTTATCCAGACGCACGTATCTGTCTTCTTCTATCCGTGAAAGCGAGGTAATATGTGCTATTTGGGTATGCTGGGTAATATCCAGATACTGAAGAATAGCACCTGCAGCCACAATGCCAAGCTTAAGATGCTGTACACCGAATCCCTTCAGGTTGTTGGTTTCGAAATGCTTCAGCAGCCTGTCATTGGCAGCATCGGAGGTAAATACCCAATCTTCGAGTTCAAAAATAAAGAAGCGGGGACCAAAACATTCTTCGAAGCGTTTCCTGTTATTTCGTTCCACCAGCACTTCCTTGGGAGAAAAGTTATTAAGTAGCTTGTCTATATAATCGAAGGTTCCTTCGGCCGTAAGGAATTCGCCCGTGGAGATATCCAAAAAGGAGATCCCACAGCAATCTTTTGTGAAATGAACAGCCGCAAGAAAGTTATTTTCTTTATGATTCAGGATGTTATCATTAATGGAAACCCCGGGAGTAACCAGTTCGGTTATTCCCCTTTTTACCAGCTTCTTAGTCAACTTCGGATCTTCAAGCTGATCGCAGATAGCAACGCGCTTGCCGGCGCGGACAAGTTTGGGTAAGTAGGTATCGAGGGCATGGTGAGGGAAACCTGCCAGTTCAACAAACTGCGCAGAACCGTTTGCACGGCGGGTCAGTGTAATGCCTAATATTTCTGCCGCAACGATGGCGTCGTCCGAAAAGGTTTCGTAAAAGTCGCCCACCCGAAACAGTAAAATAGCATCCGGATGTTTCGTTTTAATCTCAAAATATTGCTTCATCAAAGGGGTTTCAACCACTTGCTTTGCCACGGTAATTCTCTTTAAATTGTTCTAATGCGAAAGACAAAGATAGAGTTTCTTACGGAAAAGCGTGCACCCTCTTTTAAAAAAGGATGTACCCTTTCCTGAAAAAGAGTGCATCCTTTTATCTATTTGTTATTCCATATATTTTTTGGAGTCAGCCAGGAACGTAGCCAATCCGCTGTCGGTTAGCGGATGCTTAAGCAATCCTAAAATAGCACTTAAAGGACATGTAGCCACGTGCGCACCCACTTCAATGCACTGAATGATGTGCTGTGTATGTCGAATGGACGCAGCCAGCACCTGGGTTTCAAAGCCATAAATGGAATACATCTCAACAATTTTACGTACCAAATCGATGCCATCGCTCGAAATATCATCCAATCTTCCCACAAAAGGAGAAACATAAGTCGCACCCGCCTTAGCTGCCAGTAAAGCCTGTCCGGGCGAAAAAACCAAGGTACAGTTAGTCCGGATTCCTTTGCCATACAAATAGCGGATGGCTTTTATACCCTCGGCAATGCAGGGTATTTTCACAACAATGTTGGGATGCAGAGACGCCAGCTCTTTTCCCTCTCTCACCATTCCTTCAAAATCTGTTGCAAGTACTTCGGCGCTTACATCTCCGTTAACAATATCACAAATATCGAGATAATGTTGTTTGCAGCCTTCAGCACCTTTAATACCCTCTTTAGCCATCAAAGAAGGATTGGTAGTAACCCCATCCAAAACGCCCAACGCATTGGCTTCGCGTATCTGCGCTAAATTAGCAGTGTCAAGAAAGAACTTCATAGCATTTTTATTTAAAGTGATGAAACAAAGATAAATAACTTTACAAGGAATTGCATATAAAAGAAGAAAAAGTATCTGTTAAAGATAAGCCGTTTTGTGTAACTAAAAAAGGCCGGCCAGGAGAATCTCCTGAGCCGGCCCTCACACACACACCATTGGTTATACTCAAATTATGAACGAAGAAAAAAAGTCTATTCCACAACGAAAGAACTTTCAATACCTTCCTGACTATTGGGACCTACCCACAGATTAAAGTCGCCTGCCTCTACAACATGCTGCATGTCGATGTTCCAGAAAGCAAGCTCTTCTACCGGTAAGGTAAAGGTGACTGTCTTGGTTTCGCCTGCCTTCAAAGCTATACGGTCAAACCGTTTAAGCTCCTTTACCGGACGGGCAACCGATCCAAACTTATCCTGCACATAAAGCTGGGCTACCTCTGTCGCATCGTACTTGCCCGCATTGGTCAAGTCGAAACTGACTGTCAACACATCCGTCGTCTTTAGCTTAGTGCCCGATAACTTCACGTTATTGTACGTAAACTTGCTGTAGGATAAACCGTATCCAAACGGATACAAGGGTTCAAAACCTGCATCCAGGTAAAAGGACGTATTGCCCAAGGACGTTTGGCCGGCTTCGGCAGGGATATCTTTTAGCATCGTTTCGGTGCCCTGATAAGGACGGCCTGTATTGTAATGACTGTAGTACATCGGAATCTGACCTACTTCCTTGGGGAAGGTTACCGGCAGCTTGCCGCTGGGAACGGCCTTGCCAAACAGTAAGTCCGCCAAGGCGGGACCACCCATAGTGCCCGGATGGAAGCTGTAAAGCAACGCCCTGGACAAGGACGCTTCCTTGCCAATGGTTAACGGTCTACCTGCCATTACAATCGTTACTACCGGTTTGCCGGTCTTCGATACCGCCTCAATCAGCTGGCTCTGAGAGCCCTGAAGGTTCAGGTTGGCCAGACAGTGGGCCTCGCCCGACAGGATGGATTCCTCTCCCACAAAGGCAAGGACAACATCCGCACCTGCGGCAGCACGAACTGCGGCAGCAATTCCACTTGTTTCCGGATCACGACTATAGGTTAAGCCCGGAGCATATACTATGTTAATCTTATCACCATAAGCTGCCTGCAATGCCTTTAACGGTGTTTGGGTATGGGTTTTGTCCCCGTCAAATACCCACGTTCCCATCTGGTCGTGAGGGGCATCGGCCATTGGGCCGACAACGGCTATGGTTTTAATGTTTTCTTTAAGCGGCAGGATATCGCCGTCGTTCTTCAATAGAACGGCCGATTCTATGGCTGCTTCCTTCGCTTTGGCAAGGTGTTCTTCCGCATACAGGACGGAAGGTTTGCTTTCGTCTACATACGGATTCTCGAACAGTCCCAGACGGAACTTTACCCGAAGGATGTTACGTACCGCATCGTCGATGGTTTCTTCCTTTACTTTCCCTTCGGCGATCAACGCTTTCAGGTGCTTTACGTAGGTGTAGCTTACCATTTCCATATCAACGCCCGCATTTACGGCCTTTAAAGCTGCTTCCTTTTCGTCCTTGCAGAAACCATGAGGAATCATCTCTCCTATCGAAGCCCAGTCGGAAACAACAAATCCGTCAAACTTCCACTCCTTGCGAAGCAGCTCTTTCAGGATAAAGCCATTACCCGAGGCGGGTATTCCGTCGTTGGCATTGAACGAAGTCATATACGTGGCAGCTCCGGCTTTGGCGGCTGCCTCGAACGAAGGCAGGTAAACGTTACGCAGCTGGCGTTCGGGGATGTTGGTCGAGTTATAGTCTCGTCCACCTTCTGCAGCTCCGTAACCCACAAAGTGTTTCGGACAGGCGGCAATCGATGTAGAATTACTCAGGGAGTCTCCCTGGAAACCTTTAACCATCGCGGCACCCAATACCGAAGTAAGGTAGGTATCCTCGCCAAGACTCTCGGCAATTCGTCCCCACCGCGGATCACGGGAAATGTCGACCATCGGGGCAAAAGTCCACCGTACCCCAACCGAAGCTGCTTCAATGGCAGCCACGCGGGCACCATCGGCAATCAGCTGAGGATTAAAGGAGGCGGCCTGTCCCAGAGGTATAGGGAAAATGGTCTTGAATCCATGGATAACATCCCGGCCAACGATCAATGGAATACCCAGGCGCGACTGCTCGACAGCTGTACGCTGGTAAGCATTTATGAGTTGAGGGTCGGCAATATTAAGTATAGATCCGATCTCTCCTTTCTTAATTAATTCCGCCGTAGCATTCACATCTCCCGAAGGACTGATCTGGTTCATCTGTCCTATCTTTTCTTCCAGTGTCATTTTACCCAGCAACTCTTCCACTCTATTTTCTACATCGGTGCTTTTCACAGAAGTGGAACTTTGGCAGGAAACCAAAGCAGCCAGTGCCATTGTAATTAGTACATTTATTTTCATCTGTAAAATGTTTACTTATTTTTTCAATACCTTGTCGGATTGAGTAAAAGTGCCATTGCTGGCTGTAAATACATACAAGCCTTTTGCCCAACCTGAACAATCAATTATCGTATCTTCCTTGCAGTTCTTTCTTTTCTCAATCAACTGACCATGTAAGTTAGTTACACTAACCGTGTAATTGCTACTATTATTGGCCGAAACCACCACCCTGTTGTCTGCCAGCGTGGGTGATATGGTGAACGGCGATGCGCTTTTCGTCTCCAGCGAAGGACGGGAAGTTTTTACAGACTGATACACCCTTACATAATCTACTTCATATACAGCAGGACAAAGGTTTTCGTCTATACCCATTAATCCCCCCCAGTTGCCGCCTATTGCCAGATTCAGTTTTAAGTAAAAAGGCGCATCAAAAGGCCATGTATTTTTATCTCCCAGCTTATCATTCAGGAATGTAAAGTAAGGAATCCCATCCACAAAACCAGTTATTTTATCTTCTGTCCATTCCAATCCATAGATATGAAATTCCGTTTCAGCATTCGAAATATTCTTAGTGGCTGTTTTCTCCGTATGAATTACATGATTGTAGCTTTGCGTATGAATGGATGTCTGGGTAACATTGGGACGGTAGCCCACATATTCCATAATATCTATCTCGCCATCCAAAGGCCATGCGGTAAAATTCTGAGGCATCATCCAAAAGGCCGCCCATGAACCTTTTTTACCTGGAACTTTGGCCCGGGTTTCGAAATAACCGTATTTCCAGTTTTGTTTTGTATTCATTCGGATGGATACATAATCCATGCTGTAGTAACGTTTTTTTAACGCTTTAATCTTTAGTGTGCCATCGGAAATAAGTGCCAGCGTATCTTCTCTGGCTTTACCGGCCACATAGTATTGCAGCTCATTATTCCCCCATCCGTTGCCGCCTGTTTCATACCACCACTGGCTCTCGTCAGGCATGGCGGGAGCAGAGGCAGTAAACTCATCGGACCAGACCAACGAGTAGCCCTCGGGGGCCTGCGCCTGGCTACCCAGGCAACAGAACCCCAGAAGGATAATCTGTAATACAATACACTTGTGGTTCATCATTTACTTTTTAAAGCTGAAGTTGTCTAAGAAGAAAATACCAGGAGCAGCATGACCTTCGGCGCCGAACTGAATTACAATCTTATCGTAATCCTGACGGTTGCTAACAGTGCTGAAATCAAATGTAAGCTCGATCCATTTATCTGTTGCAAGATCTGCCTTCACTATCTCTGTTTGCGTTTGCCATGCATTACCTCCTTTGCTTGAATCCTGCAATTTTACAGCTACCTGACGTTTCAATTTAGCATTGGTAATCCAATCGCCTGCAACAGGGAAGTCGGTTGTATAGTCATTGTAAGAAGGAAGGAATACCTTGATAGACACCTTGTTCTGTTCTGTCAGATCAAACTTATATCCCGAAGCTGTAAAGAATATGTTGGAATAGAATTTGTCAGATTTCTCGTACAAGAACACTTTGCCGGAAGTATTCACGCCCAGCGGTGCCGGATTTGAATAATAAGGATCAACCAACGAACCCATATCTTCGTAAGCAAATGTAACTTTAGGAGTAGCCGATTCAAAATCTTCATTCAGTGCAATAGCTTTCAAAGGGATAATAACCACCGGTTTGATATTCTTTTCTTTAGGGATAAAACGGTACCACCAGCCATTGCCATTTTCTACTGTACTGGCACATTTGATATACATTTCATCCTCAGTAAGACTGATGATCTCGTAGGTTGAGGTTCCTGCAAAATGACCAAAGAAAGCCCCGTCACTCAATGTAATCGTTTTCGCTGCTTCGTTCAAGGCAAATGTGTAGGAAGGTTTCGGAGCATAAGCAATATCGAAATCGCCTGCACCGGGAACAACAGAGTTGGTATAACCCATACCGGCTAAAGCAGCCCGTCCGTTTTCATTGGAATATACATATCCATTATTCTTCCAATCAAATTTAACACCTACCTGAGTAAATGTAAATTCCTGCGTATACATAGAGCTTTCCGTTTTACCTTCTGCCGGACAAGACCACCAGCTTGGTGCAGTGTCGGTAACAGGACCAACGCCGAAATGACCGTCGTGATACTGGTCAAACACCCATGTTTTACCATTTACATTGGCAGCTCCACCGGTTAATGCGTTGTACATCGGTGTATCAAGCAAAGACATATCGTCGTTTTCGACAACAATTTTCTTTGTAATGCTGATAGATCCGCCGGAAGTATAAAGAGTCATTACAACCGTATACTCTCCCTTAAATGCATAAATTCCCTGAGCCGTTTCGCCTTTTGCGGTAGAACCATTCCCTAAATCCCAGGTAGCTACTCCTTTGACAGATGAAGTGTTCTTAAAATCAATCACATTTGCTTTCGCAGCTGTAGGTGTCGCGTCAAAATTCAACTGATCCGCGGTTGGCATATCCCCCAACGCGTAATCTGAACTTTCCTGAGGATCGCAGGCTGTCATCAGCAAGATCGACATAAACGCAAACAATCCTAATTTAAATATATTTTTCATATGTATGCTTTATTAGATTAAGAGTGAATTAATAACCTGGATTTTGTTTCAACAAGAATTCGCCTTCAGTCTTTTCGATTTCAGATTGAGGTATAGGCAAATACTTACAATGATCGTCCCATATCCGGTTGGAAGAAAAAGCAGGAAGGTTCTCGGTAAGAACAGAGGCATCACCCCAACGAACCAAATCCCAGAAGCGTAGTCCTTCTCCTAAAAATTCACGACGACGCTCCAATTTGATATTGGCAGCAGTAGCAGGTACAGAAGCAAGACCAGCACGAAGACGGATCTGGTCCACACACTCCTGGGCAGTAATTCCACTTGGAGCAGCACCACCAATTACCATCAGGTCGGCAGCATTAAGCAACACTTCTGCATAACGGAAAATACGGAAGTTATTATCAAAGTTCAGATCGATATCACCCGGAGGAGGGTTATATCCCTTGCGGGCAGCATATTTTGCCATAAAGTAACCTGTGTTCTGGAAGCGTACGGTATAAGTACCATCTTCGAAATGATTGATGGAACCTTCTCTTCTCTCGTCGCCTTCTTCATACATAGTCCAGGCAGACTCACGAACGGGACCAAATCCCCAGCCGCCAATAAACAATTCTTGTCCGCTTAAACCATTTGGAGAAATAAATGCCGGAAGGTTCGTTCCGTATCCCTGCCAGCTGGCACCCCAAGTTTTTCCTTCGGGCAACTGATTGGTTTCAAAAATAGATTCGTCACAAAACTCTCCCGAATTTAACCAGATACTTGCAAAATCATCAACCAAACGGAACTTGTTGCTGGCGATAATTTCATTCATATCACTTAATACTTCCGCATATTTAGACTGATCTTTCTGATACATTACAACACGAGCCTTCAACATCATGGCGGCAGCTTTGTTTACACGTCCGTCGTTTGCAGCAGTTGTGCGCATCGGCAGCTTGTCTCCTTCGATAGCAAAGTTAACGTCTTCAATGATTTCATTGTAAATCTCATCGGCCGTATACTGTTTTGCCATATAGGGAGCAGGAAGGTCTTCTTCAAAGTAAGGAATGTTTCCCCAGAATTTCCACAACCAATGAACGTAGTATGCACGCAGAAAATGCGCCTCTGCTTTGTATTGATTCAACTTATCTTCCGGAACATCGATTGCATTTTCGCAAGCAAGAATCACATTGTTGGAACGACTTAAGCCGTTGTAGTAGATCTGCCATAAACCCATTGGCAATTCTGTAGATGTAGCATCCAATTGAGATAAACGATACAGCTGACCCTGGTCGCCTGCGTCGCCACCCCCTTTAAAGATATCATCCGCACGAAGATCCGACATCAAAGGAATACTATTGTAATTGCTGTTGGCATAACTATCAAAAAGAAGGATCTGGTAACAAGCACCTAAATTCGACAAAATGGCTCCCTCCGTTGCAGCTCCTCCCGCTTCCTGAGATTCGGTTGGATGGTTAGTCAGAAAGTCATCGCCGCAAGAGGTAAAACCAATAACGGCCGCTATTAATAAAATGAATTTATACTTTTTCATATTCATACTGTTTTTAAGATTAGAAAGTAAGGTTTGCACCTACCGAAATAGTTCTTGACTGCGGATAGATTCCCTTGTCTACACCGATATTGAAATAATCGCCTGCTGCGATTTCCGGATCAAAGCCATCGTAATCAGTAAATGTAAGCAGGTTTTCTGCGGTAACGAACAAACGAAGACGTTGAACGGATGCTTTCTGCAAAAGAGCAGACGGCAAAGTATAGCCAAGTTGGATCGTTTTCAGACGTATATAAGAACCATCTTTCACGTACAAATCGGATGAACGCCAGTTACGGTTCGGGTTAACAGCTGTCATGCGGGGAATTTTGTTTGATGTACCTTCGCCAATCCAACGATCCAACATCCACGACGGACGGTTCATTGCCTGGATATCTCCACGTTGAGAGAAGTCGAACACATCGTTTCCGGCTGTTCCCTGGAAGAAAAGATTCAAATCGAAGCCTTTCCAGTCTGCACCCATACTCAGACCAAATGTCCAGTCGGGCATACCCTTACCAATTTTGGTTTTATCAGCATCGGTAATCTTTCCGTCTGGAACTGCATTACCGTTTGCATCTGTTGCACCGGCAATATCCTGGAAGATTACATCACCGGGCTGTGCACTTTCATTAAATTTGGTATTATATTCGTTAGCCTGTTGCTGTGTTTGCAGAATTCCACCTGTCTTGTATCCGTAGAAGTATGGATAAACTTCGCCGTTCTTTCCTTTTACGTAGCTGCCTACACCCGAAGCTCCTGCATCAGCATAGATAGCTTCGCCGGAAGCATTTCCCAATTTGATAAGCTTATTATTCAGGTAAGAAGCATTGGCTCCGATATTGAATGTGAAATCTTCAATCTGCATTTTATAAGTAGACTCAAACTCAAGACCCCAGTTTTGCATATCTCCCGCATTGGCGATAGGAGCACCTTTTCCTACATAAGCCGGAATTGGCTGGTCCATCAACATACCGTTGGTATTCTTTTTGAAATAGTCAAAACTAAAAGTGAGTGCATTGTTGAAAAAGCGAGATTCAAAACCTAAGTCAAGCTGCTCTGATTCTTCCCATTTTACATCCGGATTCGCAATTTTGGAAGGACTGCTACCATACTGCATGGCTGCGTTATCGCCCGATCCGAAATAATAGTTCTGACCACCATCCATTAAACTGGTATAGCGGAACTGACCGATACGTTCGTTACCATTCTTACCCCAGCTACCTCTGATTTTCAAGTTACTGAACCATTCCGGGCGACTTTCCATAAAGGCTTCATTGGTTACATTCCAACCTAAAGAAACCGAAGGAAATACTGCCCATTTGTGATTCGGTCCGAAGTTTGAAGAACCGTCACGGCGAACGGTAGCCTGAATCATGTAGCGCTCGTCGAAGTTGTAATCAATACGTCCGAAATAAGAAGCAAGTGTCTGATTTGAGAACCCACCTGTACCACCAGCTACACGTTCTTCGTCGCGGTCTGCGATTGCTGAATTGATGTTTGCCTTATCGGGGTTGGTTTCCAGCAAATCGAAATCGTCGCCAAACAATTCGCGCAGCGTATATTCTTTGGCTGACTGACCCAATAATACAGTCAGGTTATGCTTTTCGGCGAACGACTTTGTATAGGTAAGGGTATTTTCCACCTGCCAGGTAAATCCTCTGTGCATATTGGAATATACAGAACTCTGCGTAATGTTCTTCCCTTGAGTTGCCAGGAAGTAAGGGAATGTGTAACCATCATTTCCCCAGAAAGCAAGGTCGGCACCGTAGCTTGATTTAAACTTCAGACCTTCATACAAGTCTAGTTCACCCCAAAAGCTGGCTACAAATTTATCTTCATTCAGGGTTGATGAGGTAGGTGCATTAAGCATACCAACCGGATTGGCAATTTCCTGAAAACCTCCGGAAGGAATAGAGAAAACATTACCCTCTTTGTCTTTAACAGCGTTTGGATAAGAGGCAAGCACAGAAGCCGGATCTTTTGCATATACGGAAACCGTAGGATCAAAAGCCAATGCACTTCCTAATACGGATCCGTATTCAGAGTTGGTTTCGATACCTGAAGATTTAGATCTGGCGTAGCTGACATTCACTCCCACACGCATTTTATTCAGGAATGAACGGTCTTTTGTATCAAACACATTGTATGTGCTGTTTGTACGAAGTGACCATCTGTTGTAGTTAGACTTTCCGTAGTTACCACCCACAATACCTTCCTGATCGAAATAGCCTAAAGAGAGGAAATAAACAATCTTGTCGGATCCTCCGTTGATGCTTACCTGATGACTCTGAACAGGTGCGTCATAATTAAATGTTTCATCCTGCCAATCGGTTCCCTTACCGGCCGAAGCAATCTGATCGGCTGCATACTTGGGTGCACCTCCGTCATTTACTGACACTTCGTTCATCAGCGTCATGTACTGTGTAGCATCAAGAACAGCTCTTTTCTTCCATGGGTTTTGGATTCCATAGGTAAAGTCGTAACTGATGTTGGTCTTCCCGGAAGTACCGCTTTTAGTAGTAACAAGAATTACTCCATTGGCAGCACGTGCTCCATAAATAGCTGCGGATGCAGCATCTTTTAAAATTTCCACAGATTGGATATCTGTAGGATTCAGGTAATTAATACCTCCGTCTACCGGCATACCATCTACAATGTAAAGTGGATCACTGTTGTTTACCGTACCAACACCACGGATACGTACTTTGGAGTCGGCTCCCGGCTGACCGGAACTTTGTGTGATCTGAACACCTGATACTTTTCCTTTCAGTGCATCTTCAATACGTGAAGGGGTTGTATTATTCAGATCTTCGGCTGTTACGCGGCTGATGGCTGCAGTAACCACACTCTTCTTTTGTACACCATAACCTACTACTACGACCTCGTCAAGTAACTCACTGTCTTCTTGTAAAACAATGTTCATGACTTTCGAGCCGTCGGCTATTACCTCAACCGGTTTATAACCAATATACGTTATGGATAAAATACTTTTTGCCGGAACAGCAAACGAGAATTGACCTGTTAGATCGGTCATAGTACCAATTGTGGTTCCTTTCACAACTACGTTAACACCTGGAAGCGGGAAATTGTCCCCTCCCGATACCACTACTCCTTTAATCTGTATATCTTGTGCAAATACAGAAAAGGCAGTGCACCATAGAAACACGATTACTAATAAATTTCTCATAAATTATTAAATTAAGATTGACTGTGTCTAAACAGTTGCAAACATAAGTTAATAAAATATGTAAAAATGAAATATATCCTACACGCGAATACGGCAAACGCTTAAAATTAATACGGCAACAATACGGTTGAAAAAGTTAAACAACTGTTAATCAATTGCATTTAAATACTCAAGTAAATTTACTTCCCGATCCAGACCAATTCTTTTGCGTAGTCTGTATCGTAAAGCTTCTACACCGCGAACGGACATATTTAACAGAGGAGCCATCTCTTTCGATGAAAGATCCATCTTAAGGAAAGCACACATCTTACGTTCGCTTAACGTTAGGTCGGGATGCTTTTCACTTAATTTTTTCATAAAATGGTTATGAACCAGATCGAACTGTTCTTCAAAACGTTTCAGTAGCTCATCAGACTGCATGTTGGAATCGATACTGTTATTTACAGTTACAAGCATTCGTTTTACCTTAACAAACGGTTCTCCTTTCATTTCGGCCATAACCTTGAAAAGTTCCTCCTTAATATCCGTCAGGACTTCATTCTTTCGGGCAAAGTTTATCATCAGGTTGGCCATTTCCTGGCTTTTGTGTTTTAGTTCATATTCTAACTTCTCGTTGTTAAGACGCATAATCTCTCCCTCCTGAAGCGCTGTAGCCTTGATGAATTGCTGCTCTTTCAGCCACATCTCTTTCTCTTTAATTGCTATTTCATGTTGCTTTTTACGCCTGATTCGCCATTCATCCCACAGATAAACCAGATAAAGAAAAACAACCAGTAACAGGAAATAGACTAAATAAGCCCACATGGACCGGTACCAGGGCGGAAGAATCACAAAGGAAAAAGAAGTCGTCGAAACAAGTCCGTCGTTGCCAATAGCTTCAACCCAAAAGGTATAGCTACCTTCATGCAGATCGCTGAACTCCTTTGACTCGGACGAAGAAGGGTCCGACCAAGCTCCGTCCGGACTTAGTTTATAACGATAACGAACCAACTTTTCCTGATCAAAAGAGTGGATGGTGTATTCGAAACGAAGCGAATTATTTTTGAAATCTATTTCGGGAACGAATCCTTTCTCCATAAAGTTCGCAGAATACAAGAGCGTATCCTTAGGGAAAGTGGCATAAACATTTTTAATAAAAAGTTCGTTGCCTGTTTCTCTGGATTTATTGAATGTAAGATCAAGAAGCGAAAAACCATTTTCATTTGGAATAATAACCGTCGAGTCGTCTATCACCTGAAAGGTTTCATAATATTGAATAAAGTCTATCTGCTTGTGATTAATGGGATATACATGCGTATGTACGACTTTTCCCGACGCATCTTGTTTAAGCACTCCGATTCCGTCAAGGTCCATCCCGAATACATAAGAACCGCGCTTTTGAAGTATAGAGTGAGGAAAAGAAGAAGGGATCGTTTTACTAACTTCCATTCGGTTGCTCTTTGAATTGTACTCATAAAGTCCGGAGTCGGTGGAGAAGTAAAGTGATTTATTTATTTTATTAATAAAAAGATTACGCGTGGACTTAAATCCATCCCGGATTGTATAAAAGCGGCTTCTTTTAACGGTATAAGTTGTAGTATCAATCTCTACACGCAATGCGCCTTCTGATGTATTACGTATCCAAACCACTTCGGGAGATTCAAATTCAAAGTTTTTAAACCAATCAGACAGACCATCGATCTTCTTTTCAACCCGCCACTTTCCATTCGAAAGTCCGAGTAAATAGAGTCCGTCGTACGAGCCAACCCATAATTTACCGTTGGTTAAGTGACCTGAAGTGCAGGTCCACACACCGCGTAATCCGGGTACTGATTCAATATTATTACCATCCAGAATAAAAAGGCCCTTATCATGCATACAGAACAACTTGCCATCAATCTCCCGCAAATCCCATACTTGCCCGCTTAATTGAGGAATAAATTCGATATCGGCCGAAGTTTCACCAAAACGAACCGGCCATGCTGTGCGGTATACGCCGCTATTAGTTCCCAGATAAAGATATCCTTTATAGACAAGGGAAGAATAACCGGCACCTGATGAATAGGGATAAGTATATAGATTTGTAAAAGGAGTATTTAAAGAAATATAGTCGATGCCGTTATCAAGTCCCAGCCACAGATTATTCCGGTTATCGAAGCTTATGGATAAAACTGTATTGTTTTGCAAACCGTTACGTTCATTAAAATATCGGATATCGTGGTTCTTCCTGTCCACCAAAACAAGGCCTCGACGAACCGTTCCAATAGCAAGCAAATCGCCTGAAACGGCCAGAGAGAACACTTCATTTGCCCGCATAAATGACTCTGCCCCGGTTATAAGAGGAGTAACCGCAGACCCTTCAACGTAGTAAAGGCCATCAAGGGCCGTTGCAACCAACATGCCGGTTCGATAAGAGACGATACTCCGGATGTGTTTTCCTTTAAGCAAATCACCTCCGGTAAGCGGAAAAAATTTATTTCCAACCAATACAAACACCCCATTGGAGGTCCCTATATACAATGAACCGTTAACAACACCCGAGCAGTCTATTTTGGCAGAAGCGGATACAAGCGAGAATTCATCTCCGAACTGCTTAACTACCACCCAATCTGCCACATAATAGAAAAGATTGTCAACCTGATAAACTCCCCAGTAAGATCCATTGAATCTTTTTTCAGGAGGAAGTGAGTCTGAAAGATTGGTATAACGCAGCTGACCATTGGTATGCGGTTGGAAATAACCAAATTCACTGTCACCTCCCACATAGATGCGATTCAATTTTTTTGAAACAAATAGTGACCTGACATCGGATTCATTGTGAAGCGGATAGCGTTTCCAGTCACTTCCTTCGTATTGCAGCAACCCGTTTTTGTTGCCAAAATAAATCCAATTCTCATTATAAGCTTTTATTTGCCACGTCTTAGATCCTTTTCCAAAAAGTTCTTTCTTGTAGTTTATTACATAATTATTCCATTCCGCAAACAAGTTCGTGGTTAACAACAATAAAAGACAAAAAGTATAGATTGTGCGGTTTATATACATCACTCGTTAGTATTCAAATTCATTAACAAACACAAATGTACAAAAAACAAACGATAAGATGCATGTAAAATCGAAAAATCCCGGAAGCGATCTATACACTTCCGGGATTAACTTCAATCGATTATGGGGAGAGCTCCTGTAAAATATTTATTCCACAACGAAAGAACTTTCAATGCCTTCCTGACTATTAGGACCTACCCACAGGTTAAAGTCGCCTGCCTCTACAACATGCTGCATGTCGATGTTCCAGAAAGCAAGCTCTTCTATCGGTAAGGTAAAGGTAACTGTCTTGGTTTCGCCGGCCTTCAAAGCTATACGGTCAAACCGTTTAAGCTCTTTTACCGGACGGGCTACAGATCCAAACTTATCCTGCACATAAAGCTGGGCCACCTCTGTCGCATCGTACTTGCCTGCATTGGTCAAGTCGAAACTGACTGTAAGCACATCCGTCGTCTTTAGCTTAGTGCCCGATAACTTCACGTTATTGTACGTAAACTTGCTGTAGGATAAACCGTATCCAAACGGATACAAGGGCTCAAAGCCTGCATCCAAGTAAAAGGACGTATTGCCCAAGGACGTTTGGCCGGCTTCGGCAGGGATATCTTTTAGCATCGTTTCGGTGCCCAGGTAAGGACGGCCCGTATTGTAATGACTGTAGTACATTGGAATCTGACCTACTTCCTTGGGGAAGGTTACCGGCAGCTTGCCGCTGGGAACGGCCTTGCCAAACAATAAGTCCGCCAAGGCAGGGCCACCCATAGTACCCGGATGGAAGCTGTAAAGCAACGCCCTGGACAAAGACGCTTCCTTGCCTATGGTCAACGGTCTACCTGCCATTACAATCGTTACCACCGGTTTGCCGGTCTTCGATACCGCTTCAATCAGCTGGCTCTGAGCCCCCTGAAGATTCAGGTTGGCCAGACAGTGGGCCTCGCCCGACAGGATGGATTCCTCTCCCACAAAGGCAAGGACAACATCCGCACCCGCGGCAGCACGAACTGCGGCAGCAATTCCACTTGTTTCCGGATCACGACTATAGGTTAAGCCCGGAGCATATACTATGTTAATCTTATCGCCATAAGCTGCCTGCAATGCCTTTAATGGTGTTTGGGTATGGGTTTTATCCCCGTCAAACACCCACGTTCCCATCTGGTCGTGAGGGGCATCGGCCATTGGGCCTACAACAGCTATGGTTTTAATGTTTTCTTTAAGCGGCAGGATATCGCCGTCGTTCTTCAACAGAACGGCCGATTCTATGGCTGCTTCCTTCGCTTTGGCAAGATGTTCTTCCGCATACAGGACGGAAGGTTTGCTCTCGTCTACATACGGATTCTCGAACAGTCCCAGACGGAACTTTACCCGAAGGATGTTACGTACCGCATCGTCGATGGTTTCTTCCTTTACTTTCCCTTCGGCGATCAACGCTTTCAGGTGCTTTACGTAGGTGTAGCTTACCATTTCCATATCAACGCCTGCATTTACGGCCTTTAGGGCTGCTTCCTTTTCGTCCTTGCAGAAACCGTGAGGAATCATCTCTCCTATTGAAGCCCAGTCGGAAACAACAAATCCGTCAAACTTCCACTCCTTGCGAAGCAGCTCTTTCAGGATAAAGCCATTACCCGAAGCAGGTATTCCGTCGTTGGCATTGAACGAAGTCATATACGTGGCGGCTCCGGCTTTGGCAGCTGCTTCGAACGAAGGCAGGTAAACGTTACGCAGCTGGCGTTCGGGAATGTTGGTCGAGTTATAGTCTCGTCCACCTTCTGCGGCTCCGTAACCCACAAAGTGTTTCGGACAGGCGGCAATCGATGTGGGGTTACTCAGGGAATCTCCCTGGAAACCTTTTACCATCGCAGCACCCAATACCGAAGTAAGGTAGGTATCCTCGCCAAGACTCTCGGCAATTCGTCCCCACCGCGGATCACGGGAGATATCAACCATCGGAGCAAAAGTCCACCGTACCCCCACCGAAGCAGCTTCAATGGCGGCCACGCGGGCACCATCGGCAATCAGCTGAGGATTAAAGGAGGCGGCCTGTCCCAGAGGTATCGGGAAAATGGTCTTGAATCCATGGATAACATCCCGGCCAACAATCAAAGGGATACCCAGGCGGGACTGCTCGACAGCTGTGCGTTGGTAAGCATTAATGGTCTTAGCATCGGCTATATTCAGGATGGATCCAACCTCACCCTTTTTAATAAGCTCCGCATTGGAACTGACGTCTCCCGAAGGACTGATCTGGTTCATCTGACCAATCTTTTCTTCCAACGTCATCTTTGCGAGGAGCTCCTCCACTCTCTTTTCTACATCGGTGCTTTTCACAGAAGTGGAACTTTGGCAGGAAGCCAAAGCAGCCAACAGTAAACAACAGGCGATAATTCTTTTATTCATATCTCATAAATTGTTAAGTAACTTTTACCAAATAAAGGAGTTGACGCTTTTGGCTGGTACAGCAAAATGAAAGGTGTTTTTTCCTTCGGAAACCTTAATATCCACAGCAACATCTGTCTCATTTTGCAAAACGATACCATAAGAACCATCCGGATTCATAACGGCTGTATAATAAATACCCTTTTTCTGCCAATCAGAAACCCCAATTCGATAAGCCCCGGGCTTGATTACCTTTGACAAATGGCCCATAGCATAATAGTGGCTGTTTTTTACCATCGTCTTGTAATCAGTGGAACTAATATCAATGGCACCCAGACACATGTTACATCCATGAGGACGATAAGGAGCATGTTTATCGTCAAGCATCAGGTTCCACACCATAATGGCTTTACTAAAATTATTAATGGTTCCAATACCTACTTCGCGCAAATTCCACATTAAATCGCTTGCAAAAGAGTAACCATCCCCCCACTCTCCGATTGAAATCTCCGTAAAATAAAGATTCTTGTCCGGACGCACATTGTGAATACGAAGCATCTCTTGCTTGTCGCCGCCATATGCGTGAAAAGCGGCTCCATCAATGTACTGAGCTGCTTCAGCATCTGCATATATATGTTCGGGATAACCTACCTGATCTGCACACTCCTCTTTATCCGGATAATCGTAATTATAGTTATGGTCGTAAGCAACGATTTTAGTCTTAATACCCGCCTTTTTGAAAGCCGGTCCCAAAGCCGTTTTAATAAAATCACGCTGTTCCTGCCAGGTCATGAACAAGGAAGCAGAATTTCCTCTGTTCAGAGGTTCATTCTGAATTGTTGTCGCGTCAATATGGAAACCTTCTTTTTCCATTGCCTGGATAAATTTCACAAAGTAGGTCGCATAGTCCTGATAGAATGCAGGATTAAGCTGACCATTTATCCATGACGGAAAAGGCTTACATTCCTTCAGATTGTTCACCTTCATCCATACGGGAGGAGTCCAGGGCGAGCTCATTATCTTCACCTTCGGATTAATTGCCAGAATCTCCTTCAAAATAGGGAATAGATCGCGCTTATCCAGTTCATGAATAGCAAAGTTCTCTATTCCGACCGAGTCGCAATGGGTGTACTCTTCCATCGAAAAATCGGAACATCCCATAGCGATACGAATATAACTATACCCCATACCCTGAACCGGATCGAAGGTTTCCTTCAGTAACGCGGCACGGTCCTGCGCTGTCATCTTTAGCAGATTATAGCAGGTCGAACCGGTAATCGCGGCACCAAAGCCATCCATCTCCTGGTATTTTACGGCAGGATTCAACACAATCGTTTTCGCATCCGAAGATGAACCTTTATCCACCGGAATGGATAAAGGTGTAAAGACCATGGACTGGTCTGCGGTGGTAACATACGCACTCACTTTCTTCTGCGCAGTACAAGCAGAGAAAAGTACGGACGTTAACAACCCCAGACCAACCACGTTACATGTAATTCTTTTAATGCACATAAATCATTATTTTTTTTCAGCAAGTGTCATCACAGCCTTCTTGTTTCCCTGAGTCAGATCCATTGTAATTACATACCATTTTGCTGGATCCAGAATAAGATCTGCCGCAGCCTGGAAGTTACCGGACTCGGTCATGTAAATCATATCTGTTTGTGTGGAAACATAATCGGCACCCAGGAATTCGCCACCCCAGTTCTTTTGATAGAAGAACTTAAAGTCGTACTTGTTTGCAATCGTTCCGTCTCCATTAAATGTTACAGGATAAGGTTTAAAAGTAAGCTGGAACTTCTTATCACCGATTTTAGCCATGCAAAGAGCCTTGTCTGTGCTCCAATTAACATTATTATCGTGTGTAGGCTTTCCAATTCCCCAACCTATTACCCAAATGGCATTACCATCCTTATCCAAAGCCGAAAGATCGTTACCATTCATGTGTTCCACAATAAAGTAATTACGTTCAAAGTTAGCAGTAATTCTGTATTTTCCGCTTACCGGCAAGAACGTTAATTTACCATCTGTTCCTTTTTGGAAAAAGTCGGAATCGATCCACCAATCATTGAAATTGGCAATACCGGAAACCTCTATAACCTGACCTTTGGTAAATTCTTTCTCTATCTTGTAATTATTGTCGTCCACCATAGTCATCTCACTTCCGGCAAACATCAGTTTAATAAACGGTGCAGCCTCGTACGTCATGGTATTGAAATCGATATCATAGGTACCGGCAGTGGTGTTAGAGAAAGAAATGGCATTGGTTGTACCTTGTGCAATAGCACCGCTGGCCCATCCAAAAACAATCTCATTTCCAGCTGCAGATACTACCGGAGTCTTGATATAACCTTTAATCTTCTGCGGAAATTCGGCTGTTGCCTTGTACTGATACAAGCCCACACGTTCCATACGATACTCTTTATCCGAAGTTACAAACGTAAGATAGGGATAATCCGGACGCGAAAGTGCCAGGTCGAACTCCTGCTCTGTGATTGTAAAATTAATATTCTGCAATACCAGCTTCAGGGTAGCAGTTGCATTAGGCACATTGGCATAGTATGGAACAAAGATTTTACCAGAATAATCACCATCCGTCTTCGTCCGTATGACTGTTTCGGATACTTTTTCAGCACCGTAAAACAGCTGTGCTTTTAACGTGGAAAGAGGCACATCCCCATCGGCAACATCAGCACTAAAAGTAAGACTGTCTCCAAACATAGCTTCCCCGAATTGTGTTGTGGAGCTAATAACCGGATTACCCGGAGCCAAATCGTCGTTCTCGCAAGCCGCTAAACTAAACAAACCTGCAAGCGCAAATACAATTGATTTATATTTTTTCATGATCCTATTATTTTAAAAGTAACGATTTAATTTTTCCATTTTCCCGAAACAACCGCTTTAGCCGGAATCTCGAAAGTAAATGTATGCGACCCCTGTGCCATCGTAACACTCATCGGCTTATCTGTGTCGTTTTGCAATACAACCGCATACGAGGCATCAGGATTAGAGAAAGCAGCGTAATACAATCCGGTTGCTTTATAACCTGTGGTTGCAATACGTTTTGCTCCGGGAGCAATCACCTTAGCAAGGTGACCGATGGTATAATAATGAGAATTGCGTGTCATAGTCTTGTAATCTGTCTGAATATCGATTGCACCATAACAAGTGTTGCACCCCCCGGGACGATTCGGTCCGTGATTTGTGTCGAGCATAAAGTTCCACACAATAACCGCCTTAGCCCAGTTGTTGATCGTACCCAAACAAACTTCATTCATATTCCACATTAAGTCGTCTGCAAAACTATAACCCCAGCTACCAATGGATATCTCCGTAAAATACAGATTCTTTGCCATATTCTTACTGTGCACATCGGCCAGCTCTGCTTTATTGCCTCCATAAGCATGATAGGCAGCACCGTCTATATACTGAGCAGCTTCGGGATCGTTGTAAATATGAATCGGATAATCGATCTGATCCTGGTTTTCGGCTCTGTCGGCGTCATAATTATAGTTATGATCGTAGACAATGATTTTAGACTGAATACCTGCGTCTCTGAATGTCGGTCCGAGGGCCGTCTTTATAAAGTCGCGCTGCTCCTGCCATGTCATGTACAACGACGCCGAATTATACCGGTTCAACGGCTCATTCTGGATGGTAACCGAAGTAATATTGATTCCTTCGGCCTTCATCGCCTGAATGTACTTTACAAAGTAAGTGGCATAATCACCGTAATAGGCGGGGTTAAGCTGACCGCTTGTCCACGAATCGAAAGGTTTTCTTTCCGTAAGGTTATTGACCTTCATCCACTTCGGACATGTCCACGGCGAAGCCATGATACGGATATCCGGACGAATAGCCAAAATCTCCTTCAGCACCGGAATCACATACGTTTTATCTTCCGAATGCATGGCAAAGTTTTCTATCCCCTTTGTATCACAATGCGTATACTCACTCAGTGAAAAGTCTGAGCAACCCATCGAAACGCGGATGTAACTATATCCCATACCCGATACCGGATCAAAGGTTTCCATAAGCAGTTTTGTACGATCCTCGGCTTTCATTTTCAGCAAATTATAGCAGGAAGAACCCGTAATTGCTGCTCCGAAACCCTCCATCACCTGATAACTTTCTGCCGGATTAAGCGTAATAGTATACGGAGACATGTTCGGCTTCGAGTTAAAAGCGAGCGAGTCATGGAAAAACCGTCTGCCACCGTTGGCTGTGGTAATATACAAATCCACATCGGGAGTTACCGATCCGGGTTGATCCGGATCAGGCACTTCTCCATTGTCTTTTGTTTCACCGCCACAACCACTAAAAAGCAGCAGAGACATCGAAAAAACTGTAACTAGTTTTGCAAACATACGTATGGTCATTAATATCCCGTATTCTGTGTAAGATTCGGATTCTTATCAATTTGAGTCTGAGGAATTGGCAACAGTACCGTTGCTTCGGTTACCGGAGTAACTGGCAAACGACCCGAATCGCGAGAGTTCAGACTGTTCATCACGGCAAACACCTTGCCGGTACGAACCAAGTCAAACCAACGTTGACCTTCGAAAGCCAACTCAAGACGACGCTCATTTAATACCGCATCAGCCATTTTATCTTTCGAAGTAGTCGTAGTTCCCGGTAAATCTTCCAGCTTTGCACGATTACGGATTGTATTTACAATGCCGGCGGCAGCCTGAAGGTTTCCTGTCTCCACGTAAGCTTCGGCCTTAAGCAGAAGAATATCGGCCAGACGAATCTTTATAATACTGTTGTATTTTGAACGTGTTTTGTACATGAAAGGATAGTGATCAGATGGATAGTGATTGCTCCAGGAAGGTTGTCCCCAAACAATGGCTTCATTCATACGAACATCATCTCCTTCGTTTTCGAACGCCTGAATAAGATCTCTCGACGGAGTGATCCACTTTGCCCAGTTATACGTACTGCTTGGGTCAACATGGTCGATACCAAACATCCAGGTTACCCAACTACCGCTACCAACCGGATAAGTAACTTCGAAAATTGACTCGGTTGTGTTACGGAAGTTTACATCGGTTTTTGCATCATTCACAGAGAACAGATCCGAATAATCGGCAACCAGTTCAAAACCATCCTCTTCAACAGCCTCGGCATACTGAATAACTTTCGCATAATCGCGTACAGGTTTTTCGGCATATACACGGGCAAGAAGCGCCTTGGCAACTGATTTAGTCAGTAAAAATTTGTTAGACGTGTTTACATCCGGAGCACCACCCGCTTCCAAAGCAGCGTTTAGGTCTGCGATAATCTGCGCATACACTTCGGCAACAGGTTTACGGGACGGATACAACAAAGGATATACCTCTTCCACGTTTTCCGCTGTAATATTGGGAGCTTCCTCTGTAACTACAGGAACATCGCCCCAAAGCCGAACCATGTCGAACAAAATCCAGGCTCTCCATATTTTTGCTTCCGCTTTCCATTGCTTCCGTTCCGCCTGGGTAAGAGACTGATCGGGAACAAGATCCACATTATTGATTACACGATTGGCCGAATTGATATAGCCAAGGAATGAATTCCAGTCACGTTCAATATTCTTGTTTGTTCCATCCTGCGTTTGCTGTTCAAGCGAAGTAAGCTCGGCGCCCGAAGAACCACAATAAGCATTATCAGCATGCGTTTCATTCAGCACAAGCATATCGGCGTACCAGGCTTCCTGCGCATCCTGAATGGATTTATAAATACCATCATACTGGGTTTTCATCTCTTCTTTGGTCTTATACTTAACCGAAGTATCTGTCGTATCCTTACCTCCCACAGTGATTTCACTGAATTCGGAGATAGGATCCTGGTCAAGGGAACATGAGGTGGCGAAAAGCACCGCTCCCATGAATAAACCTAATTTTACGCTATTTTTCATAATTCGATTCTATTAAAATTCAACATTAACACCAAACACATACGATCTTACCTGAGGATACGTACCCCAGTCGATACCCTGTACCGTAGCACTTCCACCCCACTGGTTTACTTCGGGGTCGAAGCCGGAATAGTTCGTAAGCGTGAACAGGTTTTGTGCAGTGAAATAAGGCTGCAATCTTCCGATATTCCACTTCTTCAGCAAACCACCGGAAAAGTTATAAGACAACGTAACCGTTTTTAAACGCATGAAACTGCCATCCTCAATAAAGCGGGTCGACGCTTTCAGGTTGTCGGTTGTAGCAACCGCGCGTGGCATATCAGTGATCTGTCCCGGAATTCTCCAGCGATTAAGCACCTCGGTAGATTGATTCTTGGCATCATACATTCCTTCTGTTTCCATACGGGAAGCATTGTAAATGTCGTTACCAACAGAACCCTGGAAGAAAATATTCAGGTTAAATCCTTTGTACGACAAATTGTTTGTTAAACCGAAAGTGAAGTCCGGATTCGGATTTCCGATGTAACTTTTATCGCTTGAAGTAATCTTTCCGTTTCCATCCAGGTCGCGGTAGATTAAATCGCCTGTTTCCGGATCAACGCCATCGTTGATATAACCCCAGAACATTCCCAAAGGCTGACCTGAAGTCATACGTACCACATTTTCGCTGGTTGCTTCTGATGTCTGAGCGAAATAGTAAATATCCTGAAGTGTGAATTTTTTCACTTCGTTCCGGTTGAACGAGATATTAAAGTCTGTATCCCATTTCAACTTATTTACAAGGTTCTTTGAACTGATGGCAAACTCGATACCCCTGTTAACCATCTCACCTTCATTGCGTGTAATAGAACTTACATCTGCGGTAGAAGGCAGAGGCACATTCATCAACAAGTCTGTTGTATACTTATAATAAGCGTCCGCATTGAACACCAACCGGCTGCTGAACATAGACAAGTCCACACCAATATTAGTCTGAGTAGTTGTCTCCCATGTAAGATCCTGATTCTTCATATTGGCTGGCGAAAGAATAACCATTGCATTTTCCTTGCCAGTTTCCCACCAGTTCTGACGGGTAATGTTATACCGTTGAAGATACGCATAATCGCTGATACCAGACTGGTTACCTGTTTGTCCCCAACCTCCACGAAGCTTCAGGTCGTCTATCCAGGTAATGTCCTTCATAAACTCTTCCGACGAAATACGCCATGCGGCAGAGAATGAGGGGAAATAACCCCAACGCTTTGCAGGAGATAGCTTGGAAGAACCGTCTGAACGGAAGTTTGCCGTAAATAAATACTTGCTGTCATAGTTGTAAGCCACACGACCCAGATAAGACATAATGCTCCAGTCGGCTGCCGAGGTACCATTTCCCTGAGAAACCTTATTACCGGCATTCAACGTTTTGATTTCCGAATTCATAAAGTGACTAACCGTCTGATAGCTTTGCGACCATTTGGACGTTGTTCCGGAAGTACCGGCCATTACATTGAAGCTGTGCTTTCCAAAAGTCTTGTCGTAGTTCATAATGTTATCGAACACCATGATAGTTGCCAAAGAACGGTTGTCGGTAGCGTTACCATACTGAGAACGGCCATATTCCGTCTTCTTCGGATCAAGGAAGCTTGTGTTATGATAGTACACACGGTCGATTGAAGTTGTAGTCTTGAACTTAAGTTCCGGAAGGAAAGTAATTTCGCCGCTTACACTACCTACAAGGCGATTGTTGTTTGTCTTGTTGTCGGCCGTACGAGACATGTTTTCAACCGGATGCGTGATATTGGCTCCGTAGAAATTGTTGTTGTACTGTCCGGGGTTTTCGCTGTCCCAGATAGTTGCATACGATGGCGTGTTGATTACCGAAAGAACAACACCAGCGCGGTTGGCTCCCTGACCGGAAACAATCCCATTGCTGGAATAATCAGAATAAGCAAAATTAGTATTGAACTTTAACCAGGAACGAATCTGATTTTCAAGATTGGCTCTTAAGTTGTAACGTTCGTAATAAGCCACTTTAATTACACCATCTTCTTTGGTATAACCTCCTGATACGTAATACTTCATTTTATCATTTCCGTTGGAGAATGACAATTGATAGTTTTGTGTTACGCCCGTACGATAAGTTTCATCAAACCAGTTTGTCTGATCCGTAAGTCCCTGGGGCAGGTTAACACGACCTATTTCCTTCATTAAATCGCTGTACTGAGCCACGTTTAACGACTCCATTTGTTTAGCCACATCAGTTATACCAACGTGTGCTGTAAACGAAATTTTAGCATCCCCTCTGGCGCCGGCTTTTGTTGTGATTAAAACAACCCCGTTGGATGCACGCGAACCATAAATTGCTGCAGATGAAGCATCCTTAAGGATCTGCATGCTTTCGATGTCGTTCGGACTAAGGAAGTTGATTTCACTCATAGGTACTCCATCCACTACATACAACGGATCGTTGCTGGCATTGATAGATGAATTACCACGTACACGAACCACCATTCCTGCACCTGGTTCGCCACTCGGCTGGATCACATTAACCCCGGCAGCTTTTCCCTGAATGGCGGAAGCGGCAGAGATAAGCGGACGTTCGTCCAGGTCCTTGGTTGATACAGTGGCAACCGAAGTAGTAACGTCTTTTCTCTTCACGGTTCCATAACCTACCACTACGACCTCTTCCAGCACCTCAGAATCTTCGTGCAGGACAATTCGCATGGACTTTGTTGCATCTGCAGCCAATTCCAGCGGTTTATAACCAATGTAAGAAACAACGAGGGTACTTTTTGCCGATGCGGCAAAGGAAAACTGACCGTCGAAATCGGTCGTCGAACCAATGGTAGTACCTTTTACTACCACATTCACTCCGGGTAAAGGAAGATTATCCTCTCCGGAAATAACAACACCCTTTATCTGCACGTCTTGCGCATAGGCAGAAAGGATTGTGCACCACAGGAGCACAAATGTTAACAAATTTCTCATAAATAATTAAATTAAAGTTGCTCTGTCTGAAACAGTGCAAACATAGAGCAATTAAAACCAGAGTAGTTCAGTTTCGGTTACCTCCGAATACGCCAGGAAAGAAATAAGAATACGTCAATTGTTCGTTAAGAAAATATAAGTGCCTATAAATCAATGGATGTTAAATACTCCAATAAATTCTCTTCACGTTCAAGACCTATTTTTTTACGCAAACGATACCGGAGTGTCTCCACACCGCGAACGGAGAGATTTAACAAGGGAGCAATCTCTTTCGAAGACAAATTCATCTTTAAAAAGGCACACATTTTACGTTCGTTAACGGTTAGGTCGGGATGTTTTTCACTTAATTTTTTCATAAAATTGTTATGAACCAGGTCGAATTGCTCTTCGAAACGTTTCAACAAATCGTCCGACTGCATATTGGAGTCTATGCTATTGTTAAGGGTCACCAGCATGCGTTTTGCTTTTACATCGGTATCTCCTTTTATTTCTGCCATAATCTTGAACAGCTCCTCCTTTATATCGGCCAGAATTTCGTTTTTACGAACAAAGTTAATCATCAAATTGGCCATCTCCTGACTTTTATGCTGCAACTCATATTCGAGTTTCTCGTTCTTCAATGAAATGATTTCATTTTCCTGACGAGCGGTTGCCTTGATAAATTCCTGTTCTTTTTGCCACATTTCTTTTTCCTTTTTGGCCACCTCCTGCTGCTTTTTACGCTGGATACGCCACTCATCCCACTGATAGAGCATATATACCACGACAATTAGAAAAAGAAAATAGACAAAATAAGCCCAGATAGAACGATACCAGGGGGGAAGAATAACGAAAGAAAAAGAGGCGGTGGACAACTTCCCGTCGTTGCCGAGGGCTTCCACCATGAACGTATAAGAACCTTCCATCAATCCGCTGTATTCCTTTATTTCGGAGGTTGTATATTCCGACCACTCCGTACCGGGGCTAAGTCTGAACCGATAGCGGACTACCTTTTCCTGATCAAAGGCATGCAGGGTATATTCGAACCGAAGGGAGTTTTGGGAAAAAGCAATTTCGGGGGCAATGGAATTTCCCGTATAATTGGCCGTATAGAGTAACGAGTCTTTGGGATAGGTGGAAAAAACATTGCGGATAAAAAGTTCTTTACCTGTTTCCTTGAACTTCCTGAAATTAAGATTCAAAAGAGAGAAGCCGTGTTCGTTGGGTATGATAACAGTAGAATCTCCTATTACCTCAAAGTTCTCGTAATACCGGATAAAATCTATCTGCTTGTGATTAATGGGATAAATAACCGAGAACATTTTATCTCCGGTATCATTCTTCTTCAGCACACCCAGTCCATCCCGGTCGAGACCGAAAATATCCTTACCTACCCTTTTCAGTACCGAGTGCGGAAAATTAGTGGAGATAGTCTTGCTTGGTTCCATCCTATCTTTGGCCGGATTGTATTCGTAAAGACCGGAATCGCTTGAAAAGTACACTTTACCGTCTACTTTCGTGATAAACAGGTTCCGGACAGACTTAAACCCGTCCTGTACAGAATAGAAGCGACTCTGCTTTACTTTATAAGACGTTGTGTCGAGCTGAACACGCAACGCCCCGTGGGATGTATTTCTGATCCAAAGCACATCGGGCGATTCGAATTCAAAGTTCTTAAACCAATCCGATATACCTTCTACTCTTTTTTCTACACGCCACTTGCCTTCTTTACGTTCCAGCAAAAATAAACCTTCGTAAGTTCCTGCCCATAGTTTATCGGAATCGATGGCATGGGGAACACACGTCCACACTCCACGTAATCCTTCTACCTGTTCTATTTTATCGCCATCGAGTACGAACAACCCTTTGTCGTGCATACAAAACAATTTACCGTCCACCACACGCATGTCCCACACTTGTCCGCTTAACCGGGGCATAAATTGGATATCCGCCGATGTTTCACCAAACTTTACCGGCCAGCTTGTATGATATACTCCGCTGTTTGTACCCAGATAGAGTTTTCCCTGATAGACAACAGAGGCATAACCTGCTCCGGACGAATAAGGATAGGTGTATAGATTGGTAAAGGGGGTATTGAGCGAAATATAATCGATGCCATTATCCAGACCAAGCCAAAGATTATTCCGTTTATCGAAGCTGATGGATGAAACCGTATTGTTTTGCAAGCCATTCCGTTCATTAAAGTACTTTACTGCCTTGGTGTGCCGGTTCACAAGTATAAGCCCCCGGCGTACAGTCCCGATTGCCAGGTAATCGCCCGAGGCAGCCAGGGTGAAGACTTCGTTTTCGCGCATAAAGGCTTCTGCACCGGTTAGTAAAGGAGTCACTTTCCCACCTTCCACATAGTATAGACCGTCGAATGCAGTGGCAACAAGCATGCCGGACTGATAAGGGATGAGGCTCCGTATATGCTTGCCAACAAGCGACTCTCCTCCCGAAAGGGGGAAAAAGCTGTTGCCAACCAATACAAAAACGCCGTTTACCGTTCCTATGTACAGGGAGCCGTTTACAACTCCCGAGCGATCAATCTTATGGGCGGAAGGAATCAGCGTAAACTCGTTTCCGAGTTGTTTTATTATGAAATTATCGGATACATAGTAAAAGATATTGTCTACTTCGTATACGCCCCAATAGCCCACATTGAATTTGTTGTTGGCAGGGAGCGAATCGGATAAGTTAACATAGAGCAGTTTACCGGAGGCATCGGCGTGGAAATAACCAAATTCCCCCTCTCCTCCTACATAAATACGTTTCAGTTTATCGGACAGGTGAAGCGAGCGTACATCCGATTCATTGTGGAGCGGTAATAGCTTCCAATCGCTTCCTTCGTATTGCAGCAAGCCGTTCTTATTGGCAAAATACACCCAGTTCTCATTAAATGCCTCTATCTGCCAAGTCTGCGAACCTTTGCCAAAAAGTTCTTTCTTATAGTTTATTACATAATTGTTCCACTCCGCAGACACATCTGCGGCCAACAACATAAGCAAGCATAGCGTGTAAAATAGACGGCTTTTAAACATGTATCTGAACTATTCCGGTTTATTCTCTTCGCAAATGTACATAAACTTCGCATAAATGTAAACATTATTTATTGGAAGCATCACAATCGCAATACCTGTGTAGCATGACTCAGTCAAAACAGCTGACCTTTCTTTCTTTACAACAGATTAGATTTTAATGGGACAGCAACGAGGTTCTATTTAAAGTTAAAGTAGACTCTGTGCTTATATTCATGTCTCGTTTCAAAGTCAATTGTTCTTTTGATAATTGATATATATACCAATCTCCCAAAAGAATATTATGAACACCGCCGAATATAGAGACAACTTTCTTGTCAATAGTATATTCTATAGTAGTTTGTTGAGAATAGTCGCTTTTTGTGTCAAGATCGCTCGTAACATATCGTCCTCTTGAAGGTGTTTCAAAGCTAATAGTAATGTCACAATTATATGGAACATTAGCCTCTTCAAAAGAAAGAGTCCCTGACCATTGTGTTTGATTGAGTTGATCTTTTGATAATTCCAAGTTATCATTCTCACAAGAATTTAAAATGAGTAAAGTTATACCCATCAAACAAAAATTTAGTATTTTCATAAGCTAAAATTAATAATATTAATCAATATAAAATGTTCCCTTACAAAAATGCAAGAGACTTATTCTTAAAAATAAAGGGGCTAAAAAATGTATTTTTAGATTATGTACCAAGTAAATCTAAAAACAAAACTATATTGGCAGGTCTCCGGACTTATCCAAATTTAATCTTCCTTCCCATGTCTTCACACAGTGGATTTATGATAGATAGTGATTAAATCGTAAAGGACTTACCGTAGCTGGTCTGTTAAGAATTTTCATCTTATTCCCTCTTCGTTAGTACTTTTTGATTAAAAAGTACTAAAACCAATACGGTGCAAATGTAATTTATTTATCTAATTAATCAAAACAATTTGAAAAAGAATAACAATTGATTATTCTTACAGGATAAGAAACAGGCATGTACCAAAGAAGACCCGGACTAGCCACAAATCGGAACCGATCACCAGGACTAATAGCTGATAATAAGGTATGCTTAAATTCTTTCAGCAAGTGTTTAAGTTTTATCATATAAATAAATTATTCGATTGACAGCTGTCGGCAACGATGATGACATATCTCAACAAGTATAACGACAATTGTCATTAACGATGTTGACAGCTGTCAATTGAATAATATACTTAAGTATAAATAATTTATCATGCTGACAAACAATTAGTTTACTTAAGTATCGGGGCTTAGTTACTTATACTAAATATCCGAATGGGTTAATACCGAATACAATCGGTACTGCGGAGGCGTTTTTCACTCGGTGGGAGATGACAGATGGAGTGAGGGATAAAAAAAGCATCCTTCACTCGTTTTATGTTTGAATATCAGAATATTAAATTCTAAAAGTGATAAGTGACAGATGTTTTTGTGAAAAATCGGTTTCATGGAGGTGATATGCTAAAATAAAGTATCTTTATTTGAAGCATTAGCTATGATTAGAGATAACGAGTCTTATTTTTTCTTATTTTTGCACAGAAATTCAAAGATTTGATTTCTAAATACATAGTTACGGTCGACAATAATATAAAAAATCAGATATAGACATGGAGTACAATTTCAGAGAGATTGAAAAAAAGTGGCGTGAGTACTGGATTGCCAACGAAATTTACAAGGTGAAAGAAGATGAAAGCAAACCCAAATACTATGTATTGGATATGTTTCCTTATCCATCTGGAGCAGGACTTCATGTTGGTCACCCGCTTGGCTATATAGCTTCCGACATTTACTCTCGTTTCAAACGTTTACAGGGGTTCAATGTATTGCACCCGATGGGTTACGATGCATACGGATTGCCAGCCGAGCAATATGCCATTCAGACTGGTCAGCATCCCGAGGTTACGACTAAAAACAACATTGCCCGTTACCGGGAACAGATGGATAAAATAGGATTCAGCTACGACTGGAGCCGCGAAGTTCGTACCTGCGAACCCATTTACTACAAATGGACACAGTGGGCTTTCATTAAAATGTTTAACAGTTACTACGACAATACACTGCAAAAGGCAATGCCTATCGCAGCGCTGGAATTGATTTTTTCAGAAAAAGGATCCGAAGGAATCAATGCTGCTTGCAGTGAAGTTGAACCTTTTACGGCTGCCGAATGGAATGCCAAAACGGAAAAGGAAAAACAAACTATCTTACTTAATTACCGCATCGCTTACCTGGGCGACACGATGGTTAACTGGTGTCCCAAACTGGGTACAGTGCTTGCCAACGACGAAGTAAGCGAAGGTCTTTCTGTTCGTGGTGGTTATCCGGTGGAACAAAAGGTGATGCGTCAGTGGTGCTTGCGGGTTTCTGCTTATGCACAGCGTTTGCTGGATGGTTTGGATGAAATTGACTGGACAGAATCGCTGAAGGAAACACAAAAGAACTGGATTGGTCGTTCGGAAGGTGCCGAAATGAATTTCAAGGTAAAGGATTCGGATCTTTCTTTTACCGTATTCACCACCCGCGCCGATACGATTTACGGTGTTACTTTTATGGTACTGGCTCCCGAAAGCGAATTAACAGCTGTGCTTACAACAGAGGCGCAACGTGCGGAAGTTGATAACTATATTTCGGCCACCAAGAAGAAAACTGAACGCGAACGTATAGCCGACCGCCGTGTAACGGGTGTATTCTCCGGTTCGTACGCCATCAACCCTATTACAGAAGAAGCTATTCCTGTCTGGATAAGCGACTATGTACTTGCCGGCTACGGTACGGGTGCAATCATGGCAGTACCTGCACACGACAGCCGCGACTATGCTTTTGCCAAACATTTCGATCTGCCTATCATTTCATTGATTGAGGGTTGCGATGTTTCGGAAGAGAGTCTGGATGCCAAGGAAGGAATCATGATGAATTCTCCCCGTGCCGGTCATGGTGTGGAAGGTGGATTGGTTCTTAATGGGTTGCAGGTAAAAGAAGCTATAGCTAAAACAAAAGTATATATCTCGGAAAAGGGCATCGGAAAGGTAAAGGTTAACTACCGTTTACGTGATGCCATATTTAGCCGCCAGCGTTACTGGGGCGAGCCATTCCCTGTTTACTACAAGGATGGCATGCCTTACATGCTTGACGAATCAAAGCTTCCGCTCGAATTACCCGAAGTAGACAAGTTCTTGCCTACCGAACAAGGCGAACCTCCTCTGGGTCGTGCTAAGAATTGGGTGTCGGACGAAGGTTTCCCTCTGGAGCTTTGTACCATGCCTGGCTTTGCCGGATCATCGGCTTATTACCTGCGTTACATGGATCCACGGAATACCGAAGCGCTTGTTTCAAAGAAAGCCAACGAATACTGGCGCAACGTGGACTTATATATTGGTGGAACCGAACATGCCACCGGTCACCTTATCTATAGCCGATTCTGGAATAAGTTCTTATTCGATCTTGGCATTGCCTGCGAAAACGAACCGTTCAAGAAGCTGATCAACCAGGGTATGATTCAGGGTCGTTCCAACTTTGTATATCGTATCAAGGAAACGAACACGTTTGTATCTTTGAACCTGAAAGATCAGTACGACGTTACTCCTATTCACGTGGACGTGAATATTGTAAGCAACGACGTGTTGGATATGGAAGCTTTCCGCAACTGGAATCCGGAATACAAAACAGCCGAATTTATACTGGAAGATGGCAAGTATGTATGTGGATGGGCAGTTGAAAAGATGTCGAAATCGATGTACAATGTAGTAAACCCGGATGTGATTGTTGAGAAGTTTGGCGCCGATACACTTCGTTTGTACGAAATGTTCCTTGGCCCGTTGGAACAATCCAAACCTTGGGATACCAACGGTATCGATGGTGTTCACCGCTTCTTACGTAAGCTTTGGGGGCTATTCTATACCAACGACGACAAGCTGCAGGTAACAGATACAGAAGCTACTGCCGAGGAACTGAAATCGCTTCACAAACTAATCAAAAAGATTACGTTCGATATCGAGCATTTCTCTTTCAACACCTCTGTGAGTGCCTTTATGATTTGTGTAAACGAATTAAGCGCGCTGAAGTGCAGCAAACGTTCCGTATTGGAACCTCTTATCGTGCTTCTTGCTCCGTTTGCTCCCCATACTTCCGAAGAGTTATGGCATGTATTGGGCAATATAATGACTGTTTGTGATGCCCAGTGGCCCGTATGCAACGAATCGTACCTGATAGAAAACACAGCAACCTATGTGGTTTCTTTCAATGGAAAGGCGCGTTTCAATCTGGAATTACCATCAGATATGTCTGCTTCCGAAGTCGAAAAAGTTGCTTTGGCTCACGAAACCTCAGCGAAATGGATGGAAGGAAAGACCCTTAAAAAGGTTATTGTAGTTCCTAAAAAGATTGTAAATATTGTAATATAATTTACCTGCCTGTTCATCGAATTCCATAGGTGTTTGATGAACAGGCTTTTTTCAATATCTTAGCTACTAAAATACGATGCTCAAAATGAAGGCTAAACAATTTTCTCAGTTATATTACTCTATCCACGATTACTTACTTATAACAATAGGGCTTGTGATTTATGCTTTCGGTTGGACGGCTTTTATCTTGTCCAATCAGATTGTAACCGGTGGTGTAACTGGTGTATGTGCTCTTATATTTTTCTCGACCGGATTACCTGTTTCCGTTTCCTATATTTCCATCAACTTAGTTTTACTTGTCATTGCATTCAAAGTACTCGGTGCGAAATACCTTATTAAGACTGTATTTGGGGTCATAGGGTTGTCGTTGTTCCTTTCCTTGTTCCAGACAATTTTTACGGAGCCTATACTCAAAGGCGAACCGGCCATGGCAATCGTGATCGGGGGTATTCTGTGCGGGGCGGGACTTGGTTTGATTTTCTCGGCCAACGGTAGTTCGGGCGGGACAGACATCATCGCCACTATTGTAAATAAGTACAAAAACATATCCATCGGACGTGCCTTGATTTTCTGCGATTTCCTTATTATTGGCTCTTCTTATTTCTTGTTTCACAGTGTCGACAAGATTGTTTTCTCCTTTGTGGAAATGCTTGTTTGCAACTACGTACTGGATATGGTACTTAACGGAAACCGACAGTCGGTTCAGTTCTTTATCTTTTCACCCAAGTACGATGAGATATGCGAACGTATTATAGCCGACATAGGCAGGGGATGCACTATTCTGGACGGAACGGGAGGTTATTCTCACAAATCAGTGAAAGTAGTGGTTGTACTTGCCAAGAAATCGGAATCAATTGCCATTTTCCGCCTGGTAAAACAAATAGATAATAAGGCTTTCATCTCTCAAAGTCCTGTACGGGGCGTATACGGAGAAGGTTTTGATCCGATCAAAACATAAACTCTGTACTTATTTCTCCGAAGTAAAAATACTAAGCGAAGGCTCTTTATAATGAGAATCGATTCCTGCTGCATCCAAAAGGCTGTGAAAAAGGAAATCGGTTCTCATTCTTTTTTCTCTGTTTTTACATTGCTTTCATTGTTGTATTTGCTTCTTACATAATAAATATTGAAGGGAATACGTTTTAACCCAGGTGTATTATCAGAAAATGGATAATAGCTGATTTAATGGTTTTTTTATGCTTTTCATAGAGTAAGAGATACTATTTTTGTACAAAATAGAAATATAAGAGTAATAAACGATGAAGAAAATAGTATTTGCTACAAACAATCAGCATAAGCTGGATGAGGTTAAAAAGATTACGGAAGGACTAACCGAGATTGTAAGTCTTTCGGAAATTAATTGTTTCGATGATATACCGGAAACGGCCGATACGCTTGAAGGAAATGCATTACAAAAGGCGCGCTACGTAAAAGAGAAATTTGGCTTTGACTGTTTTGCTGATGATACCGGATTGGAAGTTGAAGCCCTGGATAATGCTCCGGGAGTTTATTCGGCCCGTTATGCAGGTCCCGATCATAATTCGGAGTCCAATATGAAATTGCTTTTAAAGAATATGGAAGGTATAACAAACAGAAACGCTCGTTTTCGCACTGTGATTGCTTTACTGATGGACGGCAAAGAGTACCTGTTTGATGGTATTGTGGAAGGTGTTATCATCGATGAAAAAAGAGGAAACAGTGGTTTTGGCTACGATCCTGTTTTTGTACCCAATGGCTATAATGAAACGTTTGCTCAGTTGGGCAGTGATATAAAAAACAATATCAGCCACCGTGCCAAAGCTGTTTTAAAGCTTCATGATTTTTTATCAAAATTAAATGCCCAATAAATGAAATGAAAAAGTTAACAGGTTGTCTGTTTATAGTATTATTACTGGTAGCTGATTCTGTATCCGGTCAAGCTGTAGGTGCCTGGAAGTCTTACCTGGCTTATACAACCACCACCGAATGTGCGGAAGCCAATAACCTGGTTTACGCCATTGCCGATGGTTCGTTATTCAGTTATAGTAAAACGGATCAGGAGGTTGTTTACTATTCCAAAGAGAATGGTTTGAGCGACAATCAGATCAGTCACATTGGTTTTAATGAAGATATCAACACCCTGTTAATTGTTTATTCCAACGGAAACATCGATTTGTTAAGCGAGACGGGTATCGCTAATATTCCCTATTTTAAATCGTCTTCGGTTGTTTCGGATAAAACGGTCAACTCCATTTCGTTCCATAAAGAGTTTGCCTATCTTTCTACCGAATTTGGTGTTTTGGTGGTTAACATGAATAAAAAGGAAATCACGGATACATACAAATTAAACTGTTCGGTTTACGATGTATGTAATGTTGGTAGCACAATCTATGCATCTACTTCCAAAGGTTTGTTATCGGGAGATGTTAATTCAAATCTGCTGGATGCCGGCAATTGGAACGTGGTAGCATTGAATACGACGCTGATTAATGATAAAAATATCAAACGAATTGCTTATTTTCAGCAGGTTCTTTGTCTTTTCGTTCCCGGTAACGGGGTTTATTACTTAAACAACGAAGGTGGACTGATTACGCTGCTTAAAGATAATACCTTACAAAACATGGTTCAGCAGAATGGTTTACTTATTCCATTCTCATCCTCTTCGCTTACTATTTATTCATCGTTAGCCGACAAAGAGAAGGTAAATACCGGAACCATAAAATACGTTTCCACGCTGAAAGACAAGTCTGTTTTATGGATTGCCTCCGGCGACGAGGGTTTGAAGTCTATTAAAAAAAGCACTACGGGTAGCTACGATATGCTTGTTTCCGGCATCGTTTCTAACGGTCCAAAACGTAATCTTAACGCTTTTATGACTACAGTAGACAATAAATTGCTGGTTGCAGGAGGCGGAAGGTGGGCCAATCGGAGTAACAATCCAGGTACCGTAATGGTATACGACGGACAAGATTGGTTCAATTTTGATGAAACAAAGATTTCCAAAGAGAGTGGTATTAACTTTTCGGATGCGACATCCATCGCTGTAAACCCTGTCGATCCTTCTCATTATTTTGTTTCGACATGGGGAGAAGGGGTATATGAATTCAAAGAAAACGAATTTGTAAAACTGCACAATCATACCAACAGTTCCCTTTCTACTATTTATCCAGGCACCTCTTCCGAATCTCATTACATCCGGGTAGAAGGACTCTGTTTTGATTCGGCTAATAATCTGTGGATGACCAATAGTGAAGTTAAAGAAGGAATAAAAGTATTGAAGGCGGATGGAACATGGAGTAAGCTCTATTTTGAAGCGCTGAATAATAAAATGCTTGTTGATAAAATTCTTATTACACAGAAAGGATATAAATGGGTAAATATACCAAGAGTATCACCTGGTATATTTGTTTTTGATGATAAGGGAACCATCGATGATGCAACGGATGATGTATCCAATTTCTTCAGCTTGTTTTCTGATGCCGATGGTAAAACAATTGAAGTTAGTGCCTATTACTGCATGACTGAAGATAAAAACGGAACCATATGGATGGGCACAGACAAGGGTCCTGTAATCTGTATGGTTCCTTCGCGGGCCATAGAAAGTCCTGGCAGTTTATATTGTTCCTATATTGTTCGTCCGCTCGACGATGGTACATCAAACGGTTATCGTTTGCTCGAAAACGAGAAGATAAACGCGATAGCTATTGATGGAGGTAACAGAAAATGGCTTGGAACGGAATCCTCAGGCGTTTTCCTGCTAAGTGAGGACGGTATGGAGACCATTGCACATTTTACCACAGAAAACTCTCCTATCCTCTCCAATACGATCCAAAGTATCGCTATCAACAACATCACCGGCGAAGTGTTTATTGGAACCAATAAAGGATTGGTTTCTTATATGGGAGATGCCATTGAAGGAAAAAAAAATTATTCGGAGGTTCGGGCCTATCCAAACCCGGTTCGTCCGGAATATAATGATCAGGTGACTGTTACCGGTTTAATGGAACAGTCCAATGTGAAAATAACCGATTTAAATGGAAATATCATTTATCAGGCAACCTCGGTTGGCGGACAACTTACCTGGAACTGCCGGAACCGGAAAGGCGAACGGGTGGCTTCAGGCATTTATCTGGTACTTGCCACCACTCCCGACGCGGGAGAAAGCGTGGTCACTAAAATAATGGTAATCAAATAACAATAAAGGCGGTTTACACCGCCTTTATTGTTATTTGTAATTATAGTCCTAATTTTTCTGATACTTCAAGCATTCGCTTAATAGGAACAATTGCTTTTTTCCGGACTGTTTCATCCACATGAATTTCGGGTAATTCAAACTGAAGACAATTATAAAGTTTCTTCATGGTGTTCAGACGCATGAAATTACACTCATTGCAAGCGCAGGTACTGTCGTTGGGCGGTGCAGGAATGAATTCTTTATCCGGACTCTTTTTACGCATTTCATGAATTACGCCCGATTCGGTAGCTACAATAAACTGTTTTTTTTCCGATTGTATGGTATGCTTAATCAAGGCGGCCGTAGAACCAATGAAGTCGGAAACCGTAAGTACTACTTTTTTACACTCAGGATGAGCAATTACTTCGGCATCCGGATATTGCTTTTTAAGCGCCAATATTTTTTCTAAAGAAAACTGTTCGTGTACATGGCAGGCACCATCCCAAAGTAACATGTTACGGCCGGTAATACTGTTTATATAATTACCCAGGTTCCTGTCTGGTCCAAATATTATTTTTTCATCTGCCGGAAAACTATCAACAATCAGTTTGGCATTGGTAGAGGTTACCACTATATCTGTTAAAGCTTTTACTGCGGCAGTTGTATTTACATACGATATCACCGTATGATCCGGATGAGCTTTTACAAACTTTTCAAACTCAGGAGCCGGACAGCTATCCGCCAATGAACATCCCGCATTTAAATCAGGTACCAAAACCTTTTTATCAGGGCATAAAATCTTAGCTGTTTCACCCATAAAGTGTACACCGCATAAAACAATAATATCTGCCTTTGTTTTAGCCGCCCATTGAGCCAATGCCAGACTATCACCTACAAAGTCGGCTATATCCTGTATATCACTTGTCTGATAATAGTGAGCAAGTATTACAGCATTCTTCTCTTTTCTAAGTTTATCTATAGCCTTGGCCAAATCTATATTTTCAGGAACCGGTATATCCATGTATCCGATAGATTGATTTGTCAACATACTCTATATATTATTTTAATATTAGTTTTAATAAAGAAATAATTAATGAAGATAATAGCCTGTTGAAATGGTTGATAAATATCCTGCTTACTTTACAGTATTTACGGATCCATAAGATATCAACATATTTATTACTCCATTAACAACTGATTATCTGATAATTATAAATGTTATCAACTCTATGTTAATAAGTAGCAAAGTTATAAACTTTCTTGATTAGTTTCAATTAAAACTGTGTGAAACAAGCTCAAAAGAAATGAATAATATATATCATCCAAGCAAATACTTATAAGATTACATCTTGTATATACATAATTATGAATTATCAAACAGAAAATTGTCATTTATTAATCACCGTTTATAAACATGTTTTCAATAGCTTTTCAAAAAAAAAGATACGGAATTAGTTTAACTCCGTATCTTTCATTTATCCATTTATAAAAATTACATCAATGTATCATTCTTCTATCTCAATCATTAAAGACTCGGCTTTTACGAATGAACCTTCTTTTACAAATATACGTTTCACTTTACCGGAATACTCCGAAGCAATATTATTTTCCATTTTCATTGCTTCCAGAACTATTACCGAATCTCCCTTATTTATAATATCTCCTTCCTTTACAAGAATTTTCCATATGTTTCCAGGCATCGGACTATCTATAGTTTTACCTGTTACAATGTCTTCTGTAACATTAAAGATTATCTGATTCTTATTTTCAGCAGCCTTCTGTTGATGAAACTCGTTGTATTCCTTTTCCCTCAAACCCTTAAGATAATTAAGAGCAACAGTAGGAAAAAGTTCAAGTAAGAGTTCTTCTTTCTCATCCTTAGCCAGATGCACATTGTCAAATTCTGGTAAAACGGGATTATCCTGACGTTGATAGTTTGATGTATCATAGGGAGTTTCTTCACGTGTTCCGGCTATATTAAGTCTGAATTGAGGATCAACAGGTACAGGTGTTTTTCCGTATTCGCCTTTCACCAGTGCAATAAACTGGTTGGATGCATTAGAATATTTACCTCTGTTACTTTTTGCAGCAAGAGCCGAGTTAACAGCTTGCGCACCAATAATCTGACTCGTAGGAGTTACCAAAGGAGGAAGACCAGCATCCAAACGTACACTTGGAATAAGCGCCATGGCATCTTCAATAATATCCAGCGAATTAAATTGTTTTAGCTGAGCAACCATGTTTGTATACATTCCTCCGGGGATTTCTGCTCTTTTCACCAACTCATTTGGTTCCGGAAAATTGAAATATGCCTCAATGGCATGACAAGCTTTTAATAAACTTTCTTCCTCATTATTTTGAGCAGCAACAATGGCTTTATCAAATTCTTTATCTATTTCCGGCGGAAGAATATCTACTAACGGATTGAATGGTTTTGGAAACTGTTTAACGGCGTCGAAAGCATCCAGCTCTTTTCTGATAGTATATAATTCTTTATTTATTTCAGCCACCGCTTCCATATTCACATCTAATTGAATACCGAGTTTCTTGCAGAAAATATAAATAAGTTCAATGGCTGGTGCAGCAGGTCCGCCGGCAAAATTCCATATGTTCGTGTCCACGATATCCACACCATGAATAATGGCTGCAAGTACAGCACCTAATCCATAGCCAGGTGTACAATGCGTGTGGAAGTCAATAGGAACGTTCAGGTGCTTTTTAAATAGCGGAATAAGCCGAGTTATCCTCGAAGGCTGAATAAGCCCGCTCATGTCCTTAATTGTGATTATATCGGCACCCAAAGCAACCATCTCTTTCGCTTTGTTCAGAAAATACTCGTCTGTAAATACTTCTTTCGGTAGAGGCTTGCCTTTAAGCCTGGATTTCATTCTCTCCATTTTCGAAAAATGAGGATCCACCGTATAACAAACGGCACAATCGGCCAAACCATGGTATTTTTTAATATACCTTATACTTGATTTTATATTGTCTACATCATTAAGAGCATCAAAAATACGCATGATATCCAATCCGGATTCAACGGCATTCTTAAAAAATCCATCAATAATTTCGTCTGTATAAGGAGCATATCCAAATAAGTTTCTTCCTCTCGAAAGAGCTGTAAGCTTGGAAGCATTACCTACCCCTTTTTTAATTAGTTCGAGTCTATGCCATGGATTTTCACCTAAATAACGCATAATGGAATCAGGAACAGCCCCACCCCATACTTCCATTGCATAAAAACCTGCATCCTTATAATAATCAAGAACCCTATCCACCTGCAACTGATTCATTCGGGTTGCAAAAGCTGATTGTTGTCCATCTCTCAGCGTAAGATCTCTGATTAAAAGTTTTTTTGTCATAAAATTTGGATTTTAACAAAAATCAAATAACTATCTTTTTAATACATTTTAGTCCACCTAAACAAGTGCAAATATATTATATTAAATTTAATTAGGTAAAAATCAGCAATAAAACTTTCAAAATAATATTTTAACAGTTATACTCTTTCTAATTTGCCTGCTGCCTTCCTTTTTGAATCCTATAAATTTATAAGGTGGAATTTTCCGGTTGCTCTTGTTATCAACACTCTTTATATTATATTCTTTTTAAGTTTAATTTAAAAAATAATAAGATGAATATGATATCCTGTTGAAATGGTTTAAAGATTTTGGAGTATATACTTGTTTTTAGGGTTATTAAAGTATGGTTGTTCCTTATCTACAAGATACCAACAGGTGATTAACAATTCAGTGAAATGAAAATCAGCTATTTAAATGTAAATAAGAAAAACTGTTGATAACCTTGAATGTCTATAAGTTTATATTGTTTTACCTGTTTAAACAGTGAATAAGTGGTGTTGAAACTCCCTGATAAATAAACCATCTACTTACTTGTATATGTTATCTACTACCTTGCTTAGACAACTTTATCAAATAAGCAAGGATTATTTTTCATTTTCTTTACACAGTTTATCAATACCATTTCAACACCCTATCCATAGTATTTCAACATTCTTTCCTTACTTTTGCATCCAAATAGTATTATATGCGCAAATTAAAGATAACCGAAATGAACCGTCTCACTCCAGAGGCATTCAGGGAAAGTAAAAAACTACCTTTAGTGGTTGTTTTAGACCATATTAGAAGTCTCAACAATGTGGGTTCTGTATTTCGTACTTCGGATGCTTTTAGGGTTGAATCAATCTATTTATGTGGTATAACTGCTCGTCCCCCCCATCCTGAGATTCATAAAACTGCTTTGGGTGCCGAAGATACCGTGGACTGGTTTTATTATGAAGATACGCATGAGGCTGTTGATAACTTAAAGAAGCAGGGGTATGAAGTGTGTGCCATTGAACAGGCGCATGGAAGTGTTATGCTGGATAACCTGTTGTTGGACAGGACTAAAAAATATGCTGTAGTATTGGGTAACGAGGTAAAAGGTGTTCAACAGTCGGTTGTTGATAGCTGTGATTACTGTATTGAAATTCCTCAGTATGGCACAAAGCATTCACTGAATGTTTCCGTAACAGCTGGAATAGTGATATGGGACTTTTTTAAACAATTATCAGAGTAATCCGTGTTCAACCAATACAACCACACGTTCGGTAACTTTGTCTTTTCCTTTTGGGTCGTACTGAGCTTTTAAACTGGCGCCGAACATACTGGCAAAGAAATTCCAGAAACCGGCACGAAAAGAACCCAGATAGGCCTTTAGCAAGTGATAACTGGACTGGTTACATTCTCTGTCCACCAGTTTGATAAGAAGTTTTCCCTGGGAGTAGGAGAGTCTTTTCAACTGCGGTTTATATTCTTTAAACAGCTCTTTCTCCATCCGTTTAAGATGCGCCTGCTTTGCCTTTTCATTTGGCAGCGTTTCCATATATTCGTAAGTTTCGATAAGCGTAGCATATACCATCTTTGCATAGGGTAATGTGCGCTTTACGTCGCGGACAAGTTTATTGTATTTATCCTGTTCTTTCTTGTTCTTAAACTTCATGTCAGGATAGATGTAAATGTTAGGAAGATTTACAATAGCAAACGTGTCCGCTCCAACTACATAGGCGGGCTGAAACCCTTCTGGAAGGGTATTCACAGGAACATCCTGTGCAAAAGCAGATGCACAGCTTATAATAATTCCCACTAATATGCTATATAAACCTCTCTTTTCCATAACACTGCAAATGTATAGTATTTGTTGATTGCTTGTATTGATTTTAAACTATTTTCTTATTTGTACAAGATAATCCTTTGATAGCATTATTTATTAAGTTATTTTTGTATCCATACAACCAAACCTTTTTTATTAATACTATGAGAATCAGCCTTACTCTCTTATTTTTATTCATTTTTGTTTTTATTACAGCTTCTGATTATACCCGAATTTCAAACACACGTTCCCTCGGAATGGGTGGAGCAGGGGTGACTCACTCTTTTTCATTTAATCCGGCGCTTACAGCTTTATCAACAAATAAACAGATAGGTGTTGATATCTATAATAGATTTTCTGTGAACGGATTAAATACCATGCAGACTTCATTTTGTTATCCAAACCCACTTTTATCGGGAGGGATTCATCTGGCTTCGTTCGGAAACGATCTATACAGAGAAAACCTTTTTATAATTGCCGTTGCTAAACAGGTAAGCGAAAAGGTTACCCTGGGTATCTCTACCAATTGCCGGTTTCTGCAGAGTGACTTGCTTGAAACGGCTCCTATTCGCTTAGCGGTTGATGCAGGAGTTGTTATTAAACCCGTTGATAAACTGTTAATAGGAATTTCCTTACTTGATTTTCCCTCTGTAAATCTGTCCGTTACAGATAAACAACTTGAACAAACACCTGTTTATAACCTTCGTGCAGGATTTAACTGGGAGTTTGTACCTCTCTGTTTATTAACAGCCGAATTGGTAAGTTCTGCCGAAAAATCAGTAGCTGTTAATATGGGTGTCGAATACTCGCCTTATACTTCTTTTCAGTTGAGAGCCGGACTACAAGGAAATCCTTTCATGCCTGCTTGCGGTATCGGGTATGAATTTTCGAAGTTTACATTGCAAATGGCGGCACAGTTTCATCCTTTGTTGGGTACAAGTACGGGTTTGGGTATTCAGGCACACTTTTAATAGATTAATCAGATGAATAAATTGTTTATAAAGTTGTTGATACTGTTGTTGATTACTAGTTATAAAGCTAATTCTCAAACTATTGTTCCTGTTGATAACTGGATGGATTATTTGGAATCTATGGCAACTGATACCGAAAACCAGCAGCAGGCAGAAACCTTGTTTACGGAATTATCTTACCTCACCGAACATCCTTTCAATATTAATTTGGTTACGGCCGAAGATCTGCAGCGGCTCCCTTTTCTTACGGACAAGCAAATAGAGGAGTTGTGTAATTACAGAGAGAAATACGGACAGTTTGTTAGTCTATATGAATTGAAGCAGCTTGTTACTTTTGATTTTACAACGATTGGACTGATTCTGCCATTTGTATATATTGAGGATCAGAAAGATAACCAGTTTAATGGTAAAAAAAGAAAAGAGTATGGTAAAAGCGAAATTCATTTCCGGTATGATCAGGGTTTTCAACAGAAGAAAGGATATATGAACTATCCGGATTCGGTGCTGGAAGCGAGTCCCAACAAGAAATATAGAGGTGAACCATACTACCATTCTCTTCGCTACTCATATACACGGGGATCACATATTCAGTTGGGTGTTCTGGGAGAGAAGGATGCAGGAGAACCTTTTCTTACCAATGGACGCAAGGGATACGATTATTACTCGGCACATTTGTTGATAAAGGAGATAGGGGTGTTGAAAAGTCTTGCGATAGGTGATTATAAGGTTTCTTTTGGACAGGGATTGGTTATTAGCAATGATTTCTCACCATCCCGCAGTTCGCAGGTTTTGCAGACGAAAAGAAGGACAAATGGCTTCCGTCGCCACTTTTCTACCAACGAAACTGATTTTTTCAGAGGGGTTGCTTCTACTATAGCGCTCAATAAGGTTGATCTTAGTTTTTTTTATTCTCAAAGAAAGCTGGATGCCACAGCCGACAGTATGTTGATAACTTCGTTTAAAACCGATGGTTTGCATCGATTACCCAGGGAGAATGATAAAAAGAGAACAGTTTCAACACATACCGCAGGAGGAAATATCCGGTATGCCACGGCTCCGTTTTCAGTTGGATTTACTGTAGTTGGTTATTACTTCGGCGATAAACGGATTGAACCCGAGCAAAAGCCCTATAATGTTTTTGCTTTCCGTGGAAATTCAGCTATGAATATGAGTGTGGATTATCAGCTGAAAATTAAAAAGGTCACTTTCTATGGCGAAACGGCTCTAAGCCAAAATGGAGCTTTAGCTACCCTGCACGGATTGCAACTTTCACCTGCTTCCTATATTTCGTGGCTCGTTTCTCACCGGTATTACGATAAAAGATATCAGGCCTTTTATGGCAATGCCTTTGGTCAGAATAGTTCTGTTCAGAATGAACAGGGTGTTTATTTTGGGATGCAACTCTTTCCGGAGGCTTCATGGAGGTTATCCATGTATGCCGATTTTTTTTCTTTTCCGTGGTTGAAATATGGGGTGGATACCCCTTCGTCAGGGAAAGAATATATGGCTGAAGCTGTTTATACTCCCCGTAACAAGTTGTCTTTCTCCATCAGGTATCAGCAGAAAGAAACAGAATCTACACAGATAAACCGCCGCCAGCGTTTAAGATTACAAACTATTTATGCACCCTCGTCTACTGTGACGTTGCGTACCACGCTAAACGGAACCCTTTACAGCAATTCTCCCGAAGAAAGTATGGGCTGGATGATTTCCCAGAGTCTGGGTTTTAAGTCTTCCTCTTTTCCGTTTCAACTGGACGGGTATCTTTCTTATTTTGATACAGACGACTATTACAGCCGGATCACATCCTACGAAAAGAATTTGTTGTATTCCTTTTCAATGCCTTCTTATTATGGTAAGGGCCTACGTCTGGCTTTGTCTTTTAAAGCAGAAATAGTAAAAAAACTTTCTTTTTCAGCCAAAATAGGATGGGCACATTATTACGACCGCGAGTTAATTGGCTCTGATCTGGAAGAAATCAGCGGAAAGAATAAGATGGATTTGAATACACTTATTTGTTGGAAATTTTAGGTTGGCGAGTTGCTTCCATACAATTATAGGGAATAATGTCTACTTTTGTATGACTGAATTAAAAGCAACGTAACTATGTCAACTTTTCTTTTCGACAAGATAGTATTCGGACCTGTTCATAGCAGAAGGCTGGGGGTTTCGCTTGGTATAAATTTATTACCGGTAGATGGTAAACTTTGTTCTTTCGATTGTATTTACTGCGAATGTGGATTAAACAGCGAACGACGAACCAAAAGCAAACTTCCTACCCGCGAAGAAGTGAGAAAGGAGCTGGAAGAGACCCTCGTCTCAATGAAGGCATCTGAAACTGCTCCAGATGTGATTACTTTTGCCGGAAACGGTGAACCTACTTTGCATCCCGATTTCGGAGGAATCATTGAAGATACGGTAAGTTTACGTGACCGGCTTTTTCCAAAAGCAAAGATTGCGGTTCTTTCTAATTCAACCATGCTTCATAAAGAAGAGGTGTTTAATGCCCTGCACAAAGTGGACGATGCCATTCTAAAGCTCGATTCTGTTTTGGATACCCGTATACAGCAGCTCAACGCTCCCAATCTTCCTTCTTTTACATTTGCTAAATTAGTGGAACAGCTTTGTCGCTTTGAAGGGAAACTCATCATACAAACCATGTTTATTAAAGGAGAATATAACGGAGCTTCGGTAGATAATACAACAAAGGAAGAGATTACAGGATGGATCGATGCGCTAAAGCAGATAAAGCCCGGACAGGTGATGATTTATACGATAGACAGAGAGACTCCTGTTAAAAACCTGTTGAAAGTTTCTGAATCCGAACTCGAAAGGATCGCAGACATTGCCAGGAAAGAAGGATTTGATGTGACTGTTTCTGCCTAACATAATTGATATAAAACGCCGTACTTTCGTTTCACTTAGCTAGTCTCTGACTGGTAAAGCAAGGCAAAAGTACGGCGTATATTATTGGAAAATTTTACAGTTTAATGTAAATCTGCTTTTTGTATAAGTAGTAACCGGGAACCCAGTTCAGGATTACATAGAATAAAGCCCAGGCAAGCGAACCTCCAACAGCTCCAAATAAAGGAGAAAAAACATCATTGTACATATAACCTTTAAATGTTGTAACACCTTCGGCTCCGGGAAACCAGGTGCAAAAACTAATGATTGAGGATAGGATCCCTGCCTGTACATACAGATAAAGTGGATTTATACCGAATGATTCAAAGAACAAACTCCATTCTTTTTTCCCGTTGATATCTATAATCCATATAAGCAATCCTAAAAGAAGGGAACCAAAACCACAGGTGGTAAGGGCAAACGTGCTGCTCCATATTTTTTTATTTATCGGGCATCCGTACTGAAGAAGCAAACCGGCAAACAAAAGTATTGTTCCATAAATAAACAATCCGCGAATAATAAGTTCGTTGTTTTTCTTGCTGTCCATTATCAGCTTTCCGGCGTAAAAACCAAGCAGCACATGCCCTATACTGCCTAAAACGCTTAGTAATCCCTCCGGATCAAAAGCTATGATTGTTCCATCGGCCAGACTATCGTGATACATACGTTCGGCACCAAACAATGCTTTGTCAATTACCGCTATAAGGTTATCTTCGGATAAAACCATGCTGTTTGTAAAGCCAAGCAATGCCCAGTAGCCAACCAATATTGTTGCAGCCAATGGCAAAATATGTTTATGTTTGATTGATAATCCCAATAAAGAACCAATTCCGTAGGCAAAAGCCAGACGCTGCATTACACCTAATATGCGTACATTCTGGAAATCAGTAAAACCACGTGCCATACTTTCGAGCACCGGAACACCTTCGGACTGCAGCGATTTAACGTAACCCATACTGTGTCCAAACCAATTGAGACCGTAACCAACCAAAAAGATCAGTACCGTACGTTTAAGTATCTTCTTTACACTTTCTGTTGTAAGTTCAAAATTGTACTTTCTGAGAGAGAGAAACATAGATACCCCCATAATAAACATGAAAAAGGGAAATACCAAATCGGTGGGGGTGAGTCCGTCCCACGATGCATGCCTTAAGGGTGAAAATACAAATTCCCAGCTTCCCGGGTTGTTTACCATAATCATTCCAGAGATTGTTATGCCTCGCATAACATCTAAAGAAAGGAGTCTTCCTGATTGTGCCATAGTATTCGAAATATGATTTAAAGTTTAATTTGCAGGCTTCAAAAGTAGTGCAAAGTAAATTAAATCACAACTAAACAACTGTTTTTAGGCACAATTTGATATACTAAGGAACTTATTGGAATGTGAGAAACCTATTTTAGACGGTTTGTTACTTTTTAAGAAGGGAAACAACCCAAAGCAGAAGTATGGCTCCTGCGGTAGAAGTAATAAAGCTTCCAACAATACTGCCTTCCTTTACACTGATTCCCAATAGCTGAAACAACCATCCCCCCAACACTCCTCCAACGATACCGAGAAGTAAATTAAGTACCAGTCCAAAACCTCCGCCTTTCATAATTTTTCCGGCAGCAAAGCCGGCAACAATACCTATAATAATATACCATATAAATTGCATACTCAATTATTATTAAGTTGAATAACGTAGTTTAGGAATCTCTTTTTATTAAACTCTCTAACCGGAACGTTTGTTTAGAAATTTGTAATTATATAAATGTATCGGCCAGATAGCAAATTTACCAGGATAATAAAAGTGTAGTATGGGATAATAAACAGTCGGGGTTCATGTGGTTTATTAGTATAATATGTTTTTTTTGTCAATTTCATGTCGTATATTCGCTAACTGTTTTAGTAGTTATAATAACAAAACCAAGAAAGAACACTCGTTTTATGAAAAACTTACCTTTTGAGTTAGAAATTAAGAATTTGACTGAAGTAAAATCGGATTCCCGTCTTAGTAAAAGCCCATTGAAAGCAACCTCTTTTCAACTGATATGGCTATCAGAAGGAGAAGCTATTTTCGATATAGATTTTAAGCAGATAAAGATAAAAGCCGGTGAGCTACTTATTATTTCACTTAATCAGGCATATAGTTTTGATACTACATCTGACTATTCAGGCAAGGTAATATTATTTTCAGATTCATTTTTTAGTCAGTCTGAGGCTGATACTTATTTTCTGCTCTCATCAGAAATTTTGAATCCTGAGAATCTTAACCAAACAGCGCAGCTGGATAAAAGCCATGTTGAAAAGATATTTTCTCTTTTAGAAGAAGAACTTAAACTTGACGCAGATAGTTATCAGCCTTTGATTATTCATAGTTTACTGCAAACATTACTATTCGGAGCCGAACGAAAACTTGAATCAGGAAGGGATCCTCTTCTTTATGATCTGAATGAGAATCTTGCGCGCAGGTTTTGTAATGAGGTAGAAAAGCAATTCAAAGTACTGAAGCATACGGAGTTTTATATGCACGCACTCGGCGTTTGCGAAAAGACGCTGACAAGACAATTAAAAGGGACGATAAACACGACTCCCAAAAAATATTTGATAAGCCGGGTTATTCTTGAAGTTAAACGACTTCTTGTTTATACAGATATGTCTGTAAAAGATATTAGCGCTGAACTTGGGTTTGATGAATTCACTAATTTTAACAAATATGTCATTCAGCATGCGGGCATGTCACCTTCTGCTTTTAGGGAGCAATTTCGAATTAAACAGTCAATTTGAAATTTGCATTCCTGACGAATTTTATCGCCCTATTCTTATTTAAAGGATATTTATTTTTACTTTTGCATCCATCAAAATAAGAATAGAATATGCATGATCTTTGTTGCGTTGGTCACATTACTTTAGATAAAGTTGTAACACCAAAGAATACAGTCCATATGCCTGGCGGTACTTCTTTTTATTTCTCGCATGCCATCAAGCATTTCGATGATATAGATTTCACGCTTGTAACAGCCATTGCCGAATCGGAAATGGCTGTTGCCGACGATTTGAGATCTAAAGGCATTGATGTAAAAGTTTTGCCCAGCAAACATTCGGTTTACTTTGAAAACATTTACGGCGAGAATCAGGATAACCGAACACAACGGGTTTTGGCAAAAGCAGATCCGTTTACAGTAAATCAACTGGAAGATACTGAAGCCGGTATATTCCATTTAGGAACTTTGCTTGCCGACGATTTTTCGCTGGAAGTAGTTAAGTATTTATCGGAAAAGGGGCTTGTTTCGGTCGATTCGCAAGGTTATTTGCGTGAAGTGAGAGATCAGAACGTGTATGCCATTGATTGGGCCGGCAAAGAGGAAGCCCTTCAATATATACATTTCCTGAAAGCAAACGAACATGAAATGGAAGTGTTGACAGGTTATTCTGATGTTATCAGTGCTGCCAAACAGTTATATGCCTGGGGTGTTAAAGAAGTGTTGATAACACTAGGTAGTCTTGGATCTGTTATCTATGATGGCGAAACATTTTACAAAATACCAGCCTATAAGCCAAAAGAGGTGGTTGATGCAACAGGTTGCGGAGATACCTATATGACAGGCTATCTGTACAAACGAGCCAAGGGAGCTGGAATAGAGGAAGCCGGACGTTTTGCCGCTGCGATGTCTACCCTCAAAATAGAAGGTTTGGGCCCGTTTAAAGGAAATAAAGAAGATGTAATATATTGTCTCAATACAGCAGAACAAAAAATGCCTGAACTTTAATAGTTCAGGCATTTTTTTAATTATTTTCTTTCTTTTATTTGGGCTCGTTCACCTTGAACGAATTGCAAAAGGTAGTCATCAGTACGATACAAAGGCCCAGTAATCCAACCACTATATACGCATATTTCATATTAAACGCCTGAGAAATGGCACCGATTAGCAAAGGAGCAATAAGCGATCCGATAAAGCTTATACTTGAAAGAATGGTAAGGGCAATGCTTACGGGTGTTTTCGACTTAGCCCCAACCAGGCTGTAAATAGTAGGCACCATGCATGAAATACCTAAACCTACAAACATAAATCCGATCGAATTTACAACGACCTTTGCTATCATGGAATCGAAGTAACCAGACAAAAGAGCCGAAATCATAAATCCGGCAAAGATTAACGCTCCGGCCAATTGCAATACTCTTTGTTTACCAAGGAGATGGTACGCGTAATTAGTAAGAAATCGACCAACTGTCATCATCACCATAAAAACAAGGAAGCCAATCTGCAAAGATTTAGGAGCTTTCAGAACCGATTCAAAATAGATGCCACTCCAGTCAAACATAGCACTTTCCACAATCAGGGCAAACAAGCCAACTACCCCTAGCTGGATAAGCAACATTTCCGGTTTTCGGATCCAACTCATTTTGTCCACCACAGGCTTTGCTTCTGTTTTTGCTTCGGATTCCTGTTCCACATCGTTTTGCAAGTATTTACGGCTTAACAGAACAATACCGAGTATAATTACGGATATGATGGTAAAATGCCAGAAAGGAGTGATGTCGGAAACAATCATGATAAATCCGATGAGGGCACCTAAGCAAGCCGCCAGACTCCATCCACCGTGGAAGGAAGCCATAATGGTTCTGCCATAAAGACGTTCAATGCCTATTCCCTGTGTATTAAGGGAAATATCACACAAATTCCAGAACACGCCAAAGCAAAATAAAAAGACGCCAAGCATGTATATGTTGGTTGATGTGCCAATAGCAAACAAAGATAGTGCATACCCAAGAATGCTAACCTGAACCATTATACGGCTTCCAAGCTTCGTGACCAGATAGCCTGCCAACGGAATAGCCGTAAACTTACCAACGGGAATTAAAAACAAGATCAGTCCCCAGTAGAATGCATAATTTACTGCAAAAATATCTTTGATATCCGGTATCCGGCTGGCCCAACTGGAGAAACATAATCCTTGGGCAAGATAAAAAGAAAGCACGGCATAGCGTATAAGCCCTTTGGGATACACAGCCTGAGTTGAAGCATTTTCCATGATAAAAATTAAAAACGTTAAAAGAAAAACATGCGAAACTACAGTTTTTATTTCTTTTATTGTCCAATTTAACGGTATAATTTATTAAAAATTACCACCTGCCATGGCCCTGACCGCCTTCGAATCTTCTTTCCCGCGTACCGTCCCGCATGCCTTCCGGTCTTTCGCCCGGCATAGTACCCCCCTTGCCTCCAAAAAGGTTAAACCGGTAAGTAAATGAGGCCAGGAAATAGCTCGTAAGGCTGTTATTAATGGATTCTGTGATGGCAGTTTCTGACACAGAGCGGCTGATATTTTGTCTCTGTTGCAAGATATCGTAGATACGAAAAGCCACCATACCAGCATTTTTTAATACAGACTTCTGTATATTGGCATTCCAAATTGTCTGGTTCTGACTATAACCTGCAGAATAGCCCGAACTTGTCTGGTAACCGATATCGCTCGAAAGAGAAATATTCAGAGGCAGGAACAGGGTAACATTTCCATTGGCACGATAGGTAAATACATCCTGATTGCTGCTTGTTTTGGCAGTACTTCGTACACCATTATATCCCACCGAACCGTTCACAGCCAGTTCGACAACAGGATTAATAAAACGAATACCCAGGTTCTGATTCAATATAGAGTTCTTGGTGGTATTCTTAGTCGGGACAGTCGCCAACCGGTCGGATGTATAGCCCACGCGGTTATTGAAACTGAATCTGGTATACGAATTAAACCTGAATTTAGTTGAAAAAGGAAGATTTGTCATTAAAAAAGCAGATGTATTCCAAACACCGTTCACATTGTCGTAAGTGGTCTCTCGTTTACCGGAACCATCTTCGGCGTAGATTACTTTCGAAACAATACTGTTGTTTGTTGTGCTACCTTCCAGACTTGCCATGATTGACTTTTGCGATTTACGTTCCATTAATTGCAGACGAACTTCCATGGATTGTGTAAAGCTTGGTTTAAGACCTGCATTCCCATATCGGATGTTACTTGGATTTGAATCGTCAATCGTTTCATCAAGCTGAGTAAGATCTGGTTGAGAGGTGTTTGTGCGGTAATTTATACGCAAATTCTTTTCCCGGGAGAAATTATACTGAAATCTCGCCGTTGGAGCCCAGTTGGTTACAGAACGACTCAGTACCTTATTTTCTGATTCAACAAGATAAAAACGTCTGCTGGTCGATTTTTGCGGTTCGATATTCACCCCAAGCTGGTATTCGTATTTTTCTCTTACGGTACGGAAACTTGCCTGAATCTGCTGACGGATATTGTCATTTTCAAAGTTGTTGGTCAGACTAATGCTTTCATCCAACACACCCGTCAGATCCTCTTCCGATTTACGTGCATAGGTCTTTTTATCACTTTCCCTGTTATTAAAGCGATACGAGTAGGATAATTGCAGGAAACGATTGGTAAAAACCGGTTCCACATACGAGGCGTAGACACGGTAATTATAGGACGAAGTCACATTTTCAACCCTACGTATCAGATCTGTATTGTTTGCATCCGGATTGATGGTATAAATAGCTGTAGAGCGTGAAAACGACTCCGATTCATTTTCACCCATTGTTCCGCTCAGGCTTAAGTTAATTCTTCTACCAGGCTTATTTTTAAAAGAGTGACTGTAATCCACATCCATTCCTCCATTTTGTGAAGACGATTCGGCCGATGATTTTGAATTGCTTTTATTCAGGAAATCTTCCGGCTTTCCGGCTTCGGTATAGGTGTTATTGTCGCTTTGCGAAAAGGAATTCGATTTGGAATAGCCCGCACTTGGTTTGAACCGGAACGTATTATACTCATCTGGTTTCCATTCCAGACGAAATTCGGTGTTGAAATCGTCGGTTTCAGAAAGAGTAAAGGAATTTCTGTCCGAGAATTGAGAGGTATTACTCAGAAATGTTTCGGTGTAACTTTTAGATTCGGCATCCGTATTGCGGAACGAATACTGTCCGCTTCCCTCTATTTTAAGCTTCGGACTGGTTTCGGTACCTACCGAAAAGTTTAACGATCCGGCTTCGGTATTGCCGCTTCCGCCACCGTAACTACGGTTCCCTCCGCGTCCGGAATTTGTGTTTCCTACGTTACCTATTATTGAATAAACGTTTTTCCCGATAAACCGGTTGAACATACCATTGCCTTCATACCGGTCTTTGTTTCCAATGCCGGCACCAAAGTTACCCAGCCAGCCCTTTTTTCTTTCGGGTTTAATCTGAAGATTGATGATTGTTTCCTCTTCTCCGTCGCTGATGCCTGTAAGCCGTTCCATTTCCGATTTCCGCTCAACCACCTGTAACTTGTCGACCATGTCTGCCGTTAGATTTTTGGTGGCCATAGTGGGATCATCAGCAAAAAACTCTTTGCCGTCCACAAGGATTTTTTTAACTTGTTTTCCTCCGGCCGTAATTTTACCATCAGCGCTGACTTCTACGCCCGGTAGTTTTTTCAGCAAATCTTCTACAACTGCATTTTCCTGCGTTTTAAAAGCTTCCGGATTGTATTCTACCGTATCATTTTTTATGACCATCTCTGCGGCATTGCCAACAACCGTAATTCCGTTCAGCATCACATTATCGTCGTCCAGCTTGATTGTACCTAAAGAAAATACTCTTTTTGGAGAAGAAATCAGAACCTGCTTAGCGTTAGATTTAAAGCCAATATATGAAGAGCGGAGTACATATTTCCCGTCTTTTATCTGGTTCAATGAAAAGAAACCCTTCTGATCGGTAACAACACCCTTAACCATAACACTGTCGGGAAGGCTCAGCAATACAATAGTTGCACGTTCGATAGGTTGATTGGATTTATCTGCTACAAGTCCGGAAATAACACCAGACGATTGTGCGAAAGTCATTGTGCAAATAAAAAACAGCAGCAATAAAAGATACGCTTTTTTCAAAATAGGTTCTAATTTTAATCGTGAACAATTAATTAACTTGATTTTTAGATAAAGATACATAGAAAAGGTTTAATTGAGCAAATAACACATTTTCATTTTTAATTGTTATTTTTACACCTTGTATTATTTATAATGATCAGCCACAAACATATAAAATTAATTTTGTTAATCGAATGGAGCAGATAAAAGTAAGGAATCATGGGTTTGATTTATTGAGAGTGCTGGCCTGTTATATGGTGATTCAGGTGCATGCCGGTGAATTCTTTTATATTGGAGCAGGGGGAGCCGTATTGCCGGGTGAAGATCCCTACTGGGTAAATTTGTTTAATTCTTTATGCCGTACGGCAGTTCCTTTGTTTGTTATGCTTTCGGGTTACTTTTTGTTGCCTGTTAAAGAAGAAATGAGTCAGTTTTTCCGCAAACGTTTTATACGTGTAGTCATTCCCTTTATTGTCTGGTGCGTGTTGTATGCCTTCTATCAGTTTATGATGGGACAGGTAGAATTAGTAACAGCCCTGATAAACATCCTTAAAATCCCGGTTAATTTTGGTGTGGAGGTAGGGCATCTTTGGTACGTATATATGCTGCTCGGACTCTATATGATTGCTCCCATTATTTCGCCCTGGCTAAAAGTTGCCACCCGCAAACAGGTGGAATTTTATCTGTATGTGTGGGGGGTGACTTTATGTTTGCCTTATATTCATTTACTATTCCCTTCGGTTTTGGGAGAGTGCTTTTGGAATAAAACGCCCATGCTTTATTATTTTACCGGCTTTTTAGGCTTTATGATTCTGGCATTCTATGCAAAAACATATTGGCTTGCTAAAAAAAGCTGGAACTTACCCGTGGGAGTTTTATTGATTGTTACAGGATATGCCATTACTGCCGGCGGATTTGCTGCAAGTCTGGGCAAGGTTGCCACCGTTCCCGAACTTGAAATAACCTGGGGCTTCGAATCCATCAATGTGGCCATGATGTCTTTAGGACTGTTCCTGCTAATCAAAAACATTCAATTCAGCAATGAAGATTCTCCGGTTCTCAGAGTAGTTACCGATATTTCAAAACTCAGCTATGGAGTTTACCTTGTTCATATCATGGTACTTAATTTCTTTTACGCTGTTTTTAATCCTATTTACGACACAGCGCTGATAAAGATACCCCTTATCGCTGTTTGTACGTTTGTGGTGTCTTACCTGGTGATTAAAGTCCTATCCTTACTACCCAAAAGTAAATATATTGTTGGGTAAACGGACCTTAGCGCGGAATTTTAGCCTCCAGATACGCGATAAATGCCTCTTTATACGTATCAGTCACATGGATTACTTCATTACTTAGGTAGATGCAGTTGTTCCTATCTACCGACTTTATCTTGTCCAATGCTACTATATATGAGCGATGGACACGCATAAAGCGGGTAGATGGCAACATCTCCTCCATAGCTTTCATGGTGAGATGAGTAATCAAGGCTCTTTTTTCGTTTTCCAAATAGATGTGTACGTAATCTTTCAATCCCTTAACACACACTATTTGAGAGAGGTCAATCTGCCGGAGATGGTTGTCCGTACGGATATAGATACTGTTTTGTCCGACGGGTTGCCCGGGGACAGGAATAACAGCCGAAGCGGTTGAAAGTCCCTGATCTTTTCCGTTTACAAGTTCGAACCATTGCCGGGCTTTTTCCGTTGCATTCAGAAATTTATTGTATCTGATGGGTTTCAGCAAAAAATCGAGCGCATTCACCTCATAGCTTTCAAAAGCGTATTGCTTGAAAGCAGTGGTAAAGATAATTTTTGTTTCGCGCGGCGCCATAGCGGACAGATTTAGCCCGTCTAAGTCCGGCATCTGAATATCTAAGAAAAGAACATTCACAGGTGTTTCCAGCAAAGAAGAGAGAGCCTGTACCGGATCGCTGAAAGAGGCTGTCAGCTTAAGATACGGGGTGCGACTAATGTAATTTTCCAGCATTTTGATGGCAAGCGGCTCATCGTCTACAACCATGCATGTAAGATGTATCATAAGCAATTTTGAAGGGTTATTTGTACAAAATAAATATCGCCCCGTAGTTCCTGTACATACTGATAGCAATCGGGATAGGTTAATTCAAGACGACGCTTCAGATTCTCCAGACCTATGCCCGAACCTATACGGTCCATTTCCGTTTTAGGATAATAGCTGTTCTCGCAGGTAAAAACAAGTTGTTCACCCTGAGGGCCGAAGCGGATGCGGATAAACGATTCTTTTCTGCTGTTTACTCCGTGCTTGAACGCATTTTCTATCAAAGAGATAAAGAGGAGCGGGGCAATCTGTCCCGACTTGGGCGGCTGCTGCAACTCTGCTTCCACTGTTGTCTTTTCGTTACATCGCAGCTTCATCAGGTTGATGTAATTATTCATGAACTCGATCTCTCCTTCAATAGGAACCAGTGCCTGATTGGAATCATAAAGGGTGTACCGTAACAAGTCGCTCAGCTGCCCGATGCTATCCTGCGCAGTGTCTGCGTCTATCTGAACAAGACTGGAAATATTATTCAGCGTATTGAACAGAAAGTGCGGATTCAGCTGATTCTTTAAAAAGGCAAGTTCTGCCTCAGCGCTCTTTTGCCTCTCCTCTTTAAGTCTTACATTGAGGTCGTTCCAACGAACAATATAACGCAGACCTGTTGCACACCCCACAAACACGATGTTGATAATAAAGGAGGCTGCGGCCAGCGACCAGAAAGCTACCTTCCAGTTTTCCTGTAACTGAAAGGAGGGGGTGAACAGCCACAAGTGAATACCCGAAATAGCCAGAAAATTAACCAGATAAAACAGGATTGCCCGTTTCCGGAATAGCAAATAGGGTACAAATCCATAGAAATTGATAAAATAGAGAACGGCCGAAGGTAAAACAAACTTGCCTGTTACCGTGATTGCATTCAACGCCTTTCCAATCTCCTGATTAGATACAAATTCAATACATGCAGGAGTCAGCAACAACGACAACCAGATAAGAATCTGTACAATGATAAGATGTATATTTTTTTCCGAGTATGTCATTGTAACGAAGTTTTGTCAAAAATACGCATTCGCTTTGAATTCAGATCAATGAATCAACATATTTCCAATACTCTCAGTCTGGGAATTGCCATCCTTAACGTCGCTGTTGCTGATTGTACGTTTTGTCTTCTTCATGGATTGTTGTTTACCCAAGGTGTAGCTGATACTTATACCGAGGTTACGCAAAGGCAGGGTAACAATCGAGCGGTTGATATACTCTTTTCCTTTGGCGTACGACTTAAGTTCGAGGCCGTTGCCCGACAGATTGGTCATACCGGAAAGACTAACGCTTAGTTTGTTTTTCAAGAACGTACGCGACAAGCTTCCCATCATGGCATTAAAGCCGGTAGACCACCCTTGCAGGTTGTATTGCTTGGTCGAGCTGATCAGGTTCATGCTCAAACGAATATCCCAGGGAAGGGTTTGCTGAAAGCCCAGCATCAGGTTGCCTTGCCAGCCACTGTTCGAAATACCCAATTCCATGCTGTTCAAATCTACATACGATGCACTTCCATTCAGTGTAAAACGGGTTTGTCTGCCTGCATTCCAGTTAACAAAAGTGTTTAGTCCGGTCTGACGGTTTTCCACAATATTATCGTAAGTCGTATTCAGGAGATTGTCTTTGAAAAAACTGTACCTTTCAATGGCATTGTTACAGAAGCTCTGACGTAAGGTTAGATTCACGATCCAAGCCGGAGTTGCCAGGTTGTAGACTAAACTCAGGTTGTGTGCCTTTTCGCTCTCCAGGTTAGTGTTACCATACGATACACTGGTAGGATCGGATTTATCCATGTAAGGATTTAAGAAACCAATACCCGGTCTGCTGATTCGCATGTTATAAGTCAACCCATAATTCTGACTCTCGTTCAGTTTGTACGAAAGCTTGGCAGACGGCACCAAATTACCGTATTTTACCTTAAAGTCGGTACCCTGACCTGTTTTATATTCCACATCCTGCCAGGTATACTCATAACGCAAACCACCGTTAAACTTCCAGCGGTTCACCTTCACACTGTATTCGGCATACCCGGCCATTATGTCGTTGTAATGCTTGTAGTTGAGGCTATTGTCGGCTACATACTCAAAAGCGTCCTCTTTGTTTATATAATATTTGGAATCGGAAGAATTGTTCCGCATAATATATTTTACCCCCATATCAAAAGTCTGACCCATACTCAATGGCGTAGAATAATCCAGCTGAAAAGTATTTTCTAATGTGTTTTTGTGTGCATCTGTATAACGGTCGGTTAAATTCAGGAAACTGTTTTCCTCAGTCGCATCAAACAGGCTGTAAGCATTTGTTTTGTCGGGCGAGGAGGAGACTAAATAAGATAAAGTCAACATCCTGTCTTTATTACCGGCAAAAGAATGCTGAAAATCGATGTTCCCGTTAATGGAATAACGATCTCCCCTGGAGTCAGAGCTACCCGTATAGCCAAAGCCTGTCCCATAATTGCCCCCACTCATGTTGGTTTGTGTGAAGGAGTTCACATTAGTACCGAATCCCATTAGACCAAATGACGCGGAAAGTAAATTCATCGAATCTATCTCATAGCCAAGGTTCAGATTTCCCATCTTTATTTTAAAATTAGTGTTGCCCGACTGAGAGTTATCCATAAACGAATTACCCGAAGAATCGAATTGCTCCCTGCTTATTTCAGTCCTTGTGTTCTTGATCTTGCTGTCGGCTATATTCCCATTAACAGTCATCGTTAGTTTACCCTGCTGAATACTTGCATAAATACCCCCGGCTATGCCCTTGGTATTTGCCATACCTCGTAGAGTCGCGTTATAGCCATTCATCGGATTGGTTGTTCCGGATACTTTATTTGTAATCAGGTTAAGTACACCACCAACACCTTCGGCATCGTACTTAGCTCCCGGATTGGTGATAACCTCAATATTCTTTACGCTGGTCGCAGGCATATTTTTAAGTACAACCGAAGGATTGCTGCTAAGCATCACACTTGGTTTTCCATCAACGAAGACTTTAAAATTACTGCTGCCGTTTACTGTTATGTTGTCGTTACCATCAACCGTAACCATGGGTACCTTGCGGAGCATGTCGAGCAATGAATTCGATTTTGCATCGGCATCATCGGCAATACTATAACTCATTTTGTCTACTTCCATCTTGATTAATGGTTTCTGGGCCACGATCTCGACGTTTTTTAATTGTTTTACATCCTCTGATATAAAAAGTGTATCAAGATTAACGACCGAGTCTCCTTTTAAGGTGAAGGGCACATTTACATTACTTTTCCCGACAGAACTGAACAAAATAGTGAAATCACCTTTTCCGGTCAAAGATTGTTCAAATCTGCCGTCCATATCAGTTACCGTCATCGCCACCGGATTGTCCGGTTTGTGTTTATTGGTGATCCGGATAGTTGCGAAGGGCTCGCCCTCGTGGGTGAGCGAATCCAATAATACACCTCGAAGTAATGTTTTTTGCGCATTCGCAGTAACAGGAAAAAAACATACAGAAAGCAAGGCTATGCATACAAAAACGACTTTATTTCTCATCTTCCGCTATTTAAATAATAGCACAAACTTACCGCCTGCCAATGTATATTCAAGTGTTTTTTAGACGAACGGCCGTGCGGATTGCGACGAATTGCGTATTTTTGCAAACTGACCGGAGCTGATTCATGATTTCTCAGCTCATTTTTCTTTTTAAGTAGTGTTGACAATTCTTAATCTATAGAATATAGTAATGAAAATAAAATTTTTGTTTCTGTTTGTATTTGTTTCTGTTCTGGGATATGGACAGAACACAAAGTATGTAAATCTTTTTATGGGAACATCTGGCGATAATGGGCAATTAAGTCCGGCTGCCACAGTTCCTTTCGGTATGATAGCAGTTGGTCCGGACAGTAATCCGAGAACTCATGCGGGATACGATTATGCCACGGATAAAATTTCGGGAGTATCCATCAATCGGCTGTCGGGTGTTGGCTGTAGCGGTTGCGGAGGTAATCTAAGCATCCGAACTTCTGCTCCGGATCAAGAATTACGCATTGTCAAAAGCACAGAAACAGCAACCCCCGGATATTATGCAACCACTTTTAACAACGGAGTTAAAGGAGCATTTACAGCTACACATAATATGGCTGTACAACAGTACGATTTCGGAAAAGGTGCCGATCGATCGATATGGATTAATTTTGCCTCTTCATTTGAAGGACTGATTGATTGCGAATTTAAATTAAAATCAACCCACGAAATTATTGGATATGTACAAGCCCGGAATACTTGTGGTCATGGAATGTATAAACTCTATTTTCATCTGTCGTCCAACGAACCTTTTTCGTTCGTAAAGGGAAGTGGTAAAACCGATGAGGCAGAACTCCGTTTTGGGAAGAATACGAATCCGGTTGAGATACGCATCGCTGTTTCTCCGCTCGACGCTGCAACAGCTCACGTCGAAGCAAAACAGCGTGAGTCCTTGTCTTTTATTCAGTTAAAACAACAAGCCGAAAACCTATGGGAAAGCAAGTTAAACAAGATCAACATAAAAGGAGGAACTAACGACGATAAGGTCGTTTTCTATACCTCCCTTTATCGCATCTACATGAGTCCGGCTGATGTAACTTCCAACGACCATCGTTACCTGGGTTCAGATGGTCAGATTTACAAAGCAGATGGTTGGCGATATTTTAGCTCCTGGTCTATTTGGGATACCTTTCGCAGTAAATTTCCTTTGTTGGTTATCACCGAACCAACTTTAATGCGTGATATGTGTCGCTCACTTTTATCACTTTATCGTACCGGGAAGAAGAACTGGTCCACAGACTTCGAATCTACTCCATCTGTACGTACCGAACACGCATCGATAGTATTACTTGATGCATACCGTAAAGGAATTCGCGACCTGGACTTTTCCATTGGGTACGAAGGTATAAAAAAAGAGGCGAATGAACTTCCGATGGCATCACCAGACCAAAAGTTGGAATCGGCCTACGACCTTTGGGCTTTATCCCAAATAGCAGGTATAACGGGTAATAAAGCCGACGAAAAACAGTACAAGGAACAATCAGAAAAATTATTTGAGGAAACCTGGAAGACGGAATTCATGGAAATCACTCCTGCATATGAAGTTATGAAAAACAATGGATTGTATCAAGGGACACGTTGGCAGTACCGTTGGGCCGCACCTCAATACGTAGACCAAATGATAAGTTGGGTGGGTAAGGATAATCTTGGCAAACAACTTTCGTATTTCTTCGATAACAACCTGTATAATCAGGGTAATGAACCGGATATTCATGTTCCTTTTTTATTTAATAGATTTGGAAAACCGGAACTGTCGCAGCAGTTGGTTCGCAACTTGCTTACCAAAGAGATGACTCATCGTTACGGAGGCAATTCAGAATTTAAGATTCCTTATGTTGGAAAAGCATTTAAAAATCACCCTGAAGGGTATAGTCCCGAAATGGACGAAGACGATGGGACAATGAGTGCCTGGTATATATTTGCATCAGCAGGTTTTTATCCGCTTTTAGTAGGAGGAGACAGCTACGAATTAGTGTCACCGGTTTTTGACAGGGTAAGCATCAATATGGGTAACGGCAAAACGTTTGAGATTAAGACAAAAGGGCGTAAATCGGCGGATGATATAATCAAGGGTATTACCTTAAACGGTAGAACTGTTTCAAATTATACCTTATCTCATAAGGAGATGCTTAAAGGAGGCACTTTGTTATTTCATTATTAATGATTTGAGAAACATTGATATTCACTGTCACCTAACCATCGGAACAAACACAACGCTGAAAACCGGATCTTCCGTTACGACTCCCTCTTCATTTTTTGTGATCAGGTAGAGTATTTGGTACGAGGATCCTACCGGTATAACCATTCTTCCTTCCGGAGCAAGTTGTTCTATAAGTTTGTCGGGAACATGGGGTGGGGCGGCAGTTACAATAATGGCATCGTACGGAGCTGCTTTCGGATAGCCGTGGTATCCGTTCCCACAGATAAAATGAATGTTATCGTAGTGATAGGGAGCCAGGTTTTCCTGCGCTTGATCGGAGAGACTCTTAATCACTTCCATTGTGTACACTTCGCTTGCAAGTTCGGCCAGTATGGCTGTCTGGTAGCCCGTTCCCGTTCCTATTTCCAGCACTTTATGGGTTGGCTTAAGATTGAGCAGTTCGGTCATTTTTGCCACAATATAAGGCTGCGAAATAGTCTGACCGCAATAGGAGAGGAGCGCATGATCGGTATATGCCAGATGACGTATTTCGAGAGGAACAAAAAGATGCCTGGGTACTTTGAGAAGTACATCCAAAAGAGGCTTATTTCTTATTCCTCTGGCCTCAATCTGCTCCCTTACCATCTGAAGCCTTGCATAGTCTTCGAACGGATTAGCCATAAGCTCTTTACTAAAAATAGTTTACACAGAAATAAATCAATAACACCCTATGGCTTCATTGAAACCACATTCCTCTTGTAAAACAAAAATGACAGGAATTGTATTGGAAAGAGAGCATAATAAAATATAAAGGAATTACCTTACTTAAAATCAATAATACTAAGGATGGATTCATCAAATTTGATTTCACTATTGATTGTAATGAGATAGAGCGCAGAATCTATTTTAGCGACCAAGAATAAAATAGGTCTTTTGAACTGTTATTTATATATAGTGGCAATATTTTTAAGGTTCGGACTATTTATTCCGCAGTATTACAAACAGATTCTACTACACTTTTAAAACCACAGTGGGCAAGTGCAGAAACAATCTCCTCCTTTGTAAGCGTATCTTTATACTGCTCAGCCATCTTCATAATTCCCAAACGCTTTTGACGAAGGAATACATGATTGAGATTAAATGTTGCCAGCGTAAATTTGGCCTTTTCTAATTCGGAAGAGGTTAAACCACTTTTTGGAACAATGTTACCATTCGATTGATACGTTAAATAGTACTGAGGATCTTCTTCTACCGGATTTATCAATTTGTTGTAATCGCTAACATTGCTTATATGGCTATCTTTATAACAGGCACCATAACCACTCTCCAGCGAATCTACAATAAAGTTGTTCCAATTGAAAGTTTCGGTTATAAACATTCCTTTTTTCTTGAAATGGTCTATGTGAATATTACCTTCGGAATCCAGAGGCATCTCAGTATATCCACTCATACAATCCTGCTCCTCTATCAATATTTGGTCGCGACAGTTACGATACAAACCCGGATAATTCACTTCATCATGAATATCATTCCAATTTGAGTGAGATCCTCTATGTAAAAAGTCCAAGTACGGTGGAATCGGTTCTTTCTTTTCAATATGCCTCATCGCGCTTCCTTTTTTAGCTTTGCTTTTTCAAGCATAATACGAACGAACTCCTCATCGGAAGGATCAAGATGCCGTTTCAGCCATTCAAAATTACGATTAAACTCGTCTGTCTCATACTCTTTTCTCTCCAAACTACTCCATAGTTTTTCGATATACTCTTGGATCTCCTGATTCCTCAACCCTTTCATCTGAAAAGAATTAAGAAGTATCAAGTCGATGGGCTGTCCGAAAGGTTTCAAGCCAGACTGCAAAATTGCCCCTTGTTCCATGGGAACAAATTTTTCGTTATCGTACGTTTTAATATTCGATACGATGTGGGGGGAATGAGTTGTCAAAAAGAATTGACAAGAAGAAAATGTTTTGCGCAAACGTGCCACCACTTCCGATTGCCACGTGGGATGCAAGTGCAAATCCACCTCATCAATTAATACAATTCCCTTCCCATCCAACGGGTTCTCCGTGTTTGGGTTTGCAATAGCCAAACGTCTGGCAATATCAGAAACCAATGTGATATAACATTTTTCTCCTTCCGAGAACTGTTCGAAATAAAACGTTGTATCCCCTTTGTCCATAACAACCGCGCGCGGATTGCGCTGTACACGGAAATTCCCATAACCAGGCATAATTTGGGAAATAGCCTCTCTCACAGCTTTGATCTGACTATCTTCCACTAAACTTCCGGATCTACGATACTTTTCATTTTCAATATCTTCACGCTCACGATACCATTCAAAAAAATCCCTGAAATTCAAACTGTTGCTCACAGGCATATCATACACTTGCATAGGATCAAATGCATGCTTTTTTCTAAGACGCACTGGCATATCTGTTACAGTACGGTTAACCCCATAACTCACAAATAAAGGCAACACACAATGCTTCGGATCCGTATTATAAGAGTGTACAATGTTGTTGACAAAACTAGTAAGCTTATCCAGTTCCGTCTTTTCCAATGGTATAGAACGATCCATAGATTTCTGTTTATATAATTTCCAGGAAGTTCCATCGTCTAGAGTCAGTTCTATTGAACAATACTTTTCACCTATTGTGATATCTTTATCTGTTAGAAATGTTCCTCTTCCTTTGGCATTCTTGATACGGGCAAAAAACCAGGAAAAAAGATAATTCAAGGCAGATAAGAATGTAGATTTTCCGGCACCATTTACGCCAACAAAAACATTGATTCGTTCGCCACATTCAAAATCAAGATTTTGTATAGCCCTGAAGTTTTCTATTTTTACATGAGATATTCGCATAAATACTATTTTATATGATAACAAAGATATAAAAATTAGTTATTATATTTATACAGATTTTGTATTTTCCACCCTAAACAGTAAAATAGTGCAATTACTTTACAGAATCATTTACAGGATCGTAAATATAGGTCTGCTTTCCTTAAAGCTGACCAGTAAATGCTTTTTGCAGAATGCTCTTTTTTAGCTCTTCCAAATCTTCCAACTTTTGAACTGTTAATTATAGTCTGACTAAAAAAACGGATTACAGCCAAGCGAGGGCAACCGTTTGATAATGTGCGGGTAAATTTTTTATTCGGCTTTGCTTTATGGACAAGTAGTTCTTTCTATAGACAAAGTTCGGTTACCATATCATTACCTACAACATCCAAACGTTAAGATTATTTTTTTAGCTATTTTATTCATTATCCTAATCATCAAAGTATCAATTAATAATTTTATACAAATCTTTAATACTTTTGATTCGAAACTCTTCAATATATTTAGCGGAAGCAAACTCTTTGGTTAAACGATATAGGGGAACAAGATAGAAATCATGGGGATTATCTGCAGAACCTCCTACACCAAGAGCAATAAAAACGCGAGTCTTATTGTCTTTTTGGTAGGCGTTGTAACGTTCAATTTGTTCTGGATACGACCAAATAACAGCACCATCATCATTGAAGTTACTTCTCCATTTACATTCTACAGAAAAAGAACTTTCATTACTAGCAAACTTTAAATAAGGTTCGAAATTCTCTTCTGCAAAAACACCATTTTTATTGTAATCTGAAACTTTCCCAATAAAACGAATCCCATTTGCTCTTTTAGCTATGTATTGAATTACAAAATCTTCAAACATATTGCCTTTATCTTTGCTTGTAGGTTTAGACTGTATTCTATTAACTACTTCTGTTTCGTTTTGAGATAATGTTATTTCTGGTCGCGTAAATAAGTAGATAGAAATTACAATAAAAACAATGCCAAGTATTAGAAAAGCGATAGCCATGCGTTTCATTTAATTAGTTTTATATACTTCGCAGCAAAGATAACACATAGTTTTACTAAAACATTATTCCCGTTGTATATATATTTATCTCTATTTTATTGGTTAGCTAGTATACTTTTGAACTGTTATTTATACATAATCCCAAATCATCCAGCAACAATAGTTCCTCGTAGCTTTTGCCCGATGAATCAGCCCGCTGTTTATACACTAAAACCAAAGTCCGGCTTATACGCATTTTTGTACTTATACTCCGTTGAAACAGATTCAGATCAAAGTACTGAACCATTTTTCTTAATTCTAGCATTGTAATCTTAATGTTTGCCATGGTATCATTAATCTCTTTTGAGATAAAGATATCATGAATGGTTAATATGATTACGGCGCTGTGAAGTTATTTTTCCGGCACATTTGTGAGTGATACATTTGAAGTGATATTATCAACCCAACTAGTTTGAAATTTGATTCCCAACTTTTATAAGAGTAAATTGTTATCAGTTTTGGTATTTACTTATCCGCATTAATAACGAACACTTACGCAAGTTGGTGGTGTAGCAGGGAGAAAGCTTCTCGCGGCGTAGTATCCATTTGCTCTGTCTTTTCGTCTACTATTTTGATGATTATTCCTCCGGCATTTTTTAACTGATACCCTTTTACAAATTGCCAATAATTAAAGAATCCAACGATAATTAATATATCTCTTATTTTATTTATCATCCAACCTAATCAATAACATCCATTTTAAAGCTTGCAAAAACCCCGCCAACCTTAAAAAGGCTAACGGGGTGAAGTGCTTACACCAGTAATTTATACAGGTAACTGGTTCCGGCTACAACAATTAAACACCAACCCAACAAGGTGGCTGCTCCGTTGGCGGAGTTGTTGGATTCTTCGGGGTTGTTGCCTGGCGAAGTGTTTCCTTGTTTGGGGACGACGGCTGGCAGGCATCGTTCTCCGGATTGTCCGGGGGGGCTGTGCTGGCTTAGCGTTACAAGAACACCCAGGGCCGCAAGGGCAATCTCCCTTTCTTCCATTACAAGTGCCAGGAGGATAAGGATCTTCAGGAAGGTAATAGTTGCCTTTTTGCTGTTTTTTGCTCCGAAAAAAGCAGCTTGCCAAAACTAAAATAAATTCGATAATCTGTTTAACTTGTTTCATTTTTTACTGTGTTTGAGGGTTGGTATTGAGAGTTATTTTGGAAACTGTAAGATTACCAGCCGAGCTAAATCGGCTGATATTTTAACAAGCAACCGCTTGTAATTGTCCCGGTTATCGCCATTTACTTCGCTGATATACTTACTGTAAGCAATTTCTTGTGCATAGGCAGCAGGTAGCATACTTACATTACAGGCATTTGCATAGCAAGAACGAAGCAGGCGGGCCATATCGAATATACCACTTCGTGCATCGGGGTAACTGCGGAACGTCAGACTTTTTTCGCTGAGTTGTATTTTTGTGCCCGGCCAAAATTCGGTAGGCTTGCCAAAACCTGTTAATCCACCGAAATTGTTATGCTCCATGCAAAGCCGGGACTCTCCCCAACCGGTCTCGATGGCTATTTGAGCCAGCAGAACCACGGGGTTGATCTTAAACTTCAGGCCGGCTTCCTTTACCGTGGGGTAGTATGTTTGAACAAATATTTCTTTTAACATGATGGAAAAAGTGTAAGGGTTAGTGTTGTTTTTTTAAATGAATTGTACCCCAAAGGCTTGTGCCCCGGGGTACAATCGGATAGTTAAATCACGTGTTCTTTGGTACACGCTTCGGGTTCGACTACAGTTACTACCTGCATTTTTTCGTACTTCAGGTCGTTCACCACATCGCGAAGCATCGTTCCTGGAGTGAACGTGATGCGGGCTTTGTTAAACAAAGAACTCGAAAACTCTTCTTCCGTCAACACGCCTTTCGAGCCGTTGGTTAAACGGAAAGTTCCAAAAGTTCCCAGGGAAATGGCGTATCCTTCGGATAATTTATTTGAAAGCTCGTAAATCAAACCTTCCAGCACCAACTTCACATCGCCACGACTGGCGGTACTGCGTCCGGCAATTGCGTCGCACAGTTTTTCCAAATCCATTTTGTTAGACACGCGGGTTAAACCGTAAAACATTTTTTGATCGACAGGGGCTCCTTTAGTCATATCCTTTCTGCGAACTAGTAAAAATTTTAGAGACATAAGCTTTTAATTTTAAAGGGTTAATGAAATCTTTTCGTTACGTAACAATGCAAAGATACAACCACCCACCCGGCTGTTTGCGCACTATGGGAGTTTATGTGCAGTTAGTTCGTGTTATGGGAGATTATTTCATTAAATTGCTGAAAAAAGACATTTATTTCCTAAATAAAACTTAATTAATTTTGTCGTGTAATTGATTCTTTTGATATTTGTTCTTCAGCAT